>Ga0208895_1000201_pt1 | contig 27775 bp, 27 predicted proteins | sample ETNtaG_10_FD_185765 | JGI IMG/M metagenome (GOLD analysis project Ga0208895, IMG submission 185765) | Marine microbial and viral communities from oxygen minimum zone, Eastern Pacific Ocean - ETNP201302SV82 (SPAdes) (version 2) | ecosystem: Environmental > Aquatic > Marine > Oceanic ... | reverse complement strand
GATAAAGATCAAATAACAATCACTTTAAAAAATGATGAGAGAAAAACGATCAACGGTTCTGAACTTAAACCAGATATTTCACGATCCATTTTTAACCGAACCGGAGAAATTACTAAAATAGAAGTTTCAATAGATCACACACTTCTTAACTGATAAGAAAAATTGCAATGAAATCATTCCGACAATTTTATTTATTTCTCTTGATCACCCTTTCTACAACTGGAAATATGCTGTACTCACAAATGGATATTTCCATCGAAACTATAAATCAGCACTATTTAGGAGATCATAGGGTACAAAAGATCCAAACCACACCTATAATTTCTAAAGATATTACGGCTGCAGAAATATTAGGCAATCCCAATTATTTAGCTATATCTTATGGTGGATATCGTAAAAATACTAGAGATGTTCAACCTACAATTGAGGAACTAAAAGAAGATTTAAAAATCTTATCTAAAATTGGAATAAAAATAATTAAAACTTATAATCTTCAATTAGAGCAAGCTCCAAATATCTTAAGAGCAATTACAGAATTAAAAAAACAAGATTCAACATTTGAAATGTATGTAATGTTAGGTGCTTGGATTGATTGTGAAAATGCATGGACATCTAAACCTAATCATGATAATGAAAATTTACATGCCAACTCAATTGAAATTCAAAAGGCAATCAATTTAGCTAATCTCTATCCAGAAATTATAAAGATTATATCTGTTGGAAATGAAGCAATGGTTCACTGGGCTTGGAGTTATTATGTACAACCTTCTATAATTTTAAAATGGGTAAATCATTTACAAAATTTAAAAAAACAAAATAAATTACCTAAAAATCTTTGGATAACAACCTCAGATAATTTTGCTTCATGGGGAGGTGGAGATGATAGTTATCACAACGAAGATTTAAATAGTCTTATTAAGGCTGTTGATTTTATTTCTTTACATACTTATGCTTTTCATGACACTCATTATAATTCAGATTTTTGGAAAATAAACGAAACAAGTTCTAATTCATTTTCAAAAAAAGAAATTATAGAAAATTCAATGCATAAAGTTTTTTTATATAGCAAATCTCAATATAATAGCGTAAAAAATTATGTTGAGAGTCTTGGAATTGATAAACCAATTCATATAGGTGAATTGGGATGGGCAACTGTTTCAAATGGATTATATGGAATAAATGGATCTAAAGCTAGTGATGAGTATAAACAAGCTGTTTTTTTAAAAACAATGCGTGAATGGACAAATAATAATAATATTTCATGCTTTTATTTTGAAGCTTTTAATGAACCTTGGAAAGATGCTGGAAACAGTAGTGGATCAGAAAATCATTTTGGTCTATTTACAGTTGATGGAAAAGCAAAGTATGCATTATGGAATTTTGTTGATGACGGATCTTTCGACAATATGACCAGAGGTGGAAAACCAATTACAAAGACTTATGACGGGAATCTACAATTATTATTCAAAGATCTACACCTACCCCCCATTAAGAAGAATATTAAATAAGTAGGTATAAAATTGCAAAATGATACATAAAAACAAATCAATATCCAGATCTAAAATACTAAAATTGGTATTTGTGACCTGCTATAAATAAAAAAAGAGGAGTTACACTATGGCGCTTTCTAATAAAATACTTTTTTTAGAATTAGCATTAATTATTCTATCATCAGCAATGCTGCATTCCCAACAGTATAAAGACAAACCAATTTCAATTAAGATTAAAAATTTGCTAGCAGAAATGACACTCGATGAAAAAATTGGTCAAATGACTCAAGTAGACCATCGTTACCTGGAAAAAAAATCAGATATTAAAACCTATTTCCTGGGATCTTTGCTCAGCGGAGGTGGGTCGGCCCCAGATACAAACAATCCAAGATCCTGGGTTAGGATGTATAACGAATACCAAGATTTCGCATTAGATACACGATTAGCGATACCTCTTATTTATGGTATAGATGCTGTTCATGGGCACAACAATGTTTACGGTGCAACTATTTTTCCTCATAATATCGGACTTGGATGTTCAAACGATGAAGAACTCGTTCAAAAAATTTCAGAAGCAACGGCTCGAGAAGTTCGCGCAACTGGACTGGACTGGACATTTGCGCCATGCCTCGCAGTATCCCAAGATGAAAGATGGGGACGTACTTTTGAAAGTTATTCTGAAGATACTGATATAGTAGACCGATTAGGAATTGCAAGCATTAAGGGATACCAAGGTAACAATTTAGAAAGCCCCAATTCAGTTCTTGCATGTGCAAAACATTATGTCGGAGATGGAAGCACAATATTTGGAACAGGTATCAATGGAGGTATTGACCGCGGTGATGTACTTGTAGACGAAATCGAATTACGTTCTAGATATATAAAACCCTTTCGTAGCGCTGTGGAAAATGGAGTGGGCAGTATTATGATATCCTATAATAGTTGGCAGTCAAAAAGACTTCATGGACATAGTTACCTGATTAATGATATTCTGAAAAAGGAGCTTGGATTTTCTGGCTTTGTGGTATCCGATTGGTCAGCAATAGATGACATCGATGAAGATTATAAAACCTCAATTATTGCCGCAATCAATGCTGGCTTAGATATGGTAATGGTGCCTGGAGAACACAATAAAAAGAGTCATTCTTATATTGAATTTATCAATCTGTTAAAAGAATCTGTTCTTGAAGGTTCAGTGAGTCTAAATAGAATTGATGATGCGGTCTATAGGATCCTGAGAATAAAGTACTCCATGGGTTTATTTGAGAAGCCGTTAAAAGATTTTTCAAGGCTCAATGAAATAGGTTCTTCAAGAAATAGAGAACTAGCCAGGGAAGGTGTTAATAAATCGGTAGTAGTCCTTCAAAATAATAATGATGTTTTACCTATTTCAAAGAATATAAAGAGTATACTTGTTGCTGGTGAACACGGCCATGACCTGGGTTACCAGTGCGGTGGCTGGACCATTAGCTGGCAGGGGGGATCTGGAAATACTACAATCGGAACTACTGTTTTGGATGGCATTAGAGATAAGATAGGAAAGCATAGTAGTGTAACATTTTCTGAAAATGGAAATGGAGCCAGTGACCACGATATCATTGTTGCTGTTGTAGGTGAAACACCTTACGCAGAAATGGTAGGCGATCGTGAATCACTTGAATTATCCAACAAAGATAAAATATTGATAAAAAAATTAATAAAAACAGGAAAGCCAATTGTACTGATTTTGATTTCTGGAAGACCTATGATCATTACACCCTATCTTGAACACGTGGATGCCGTACTTGCTGCCTGGTTCCCCGGCACAGAAGGGATCGGTGTAGCAGATCTACTTTTTGGCGATGTACCACCCACAGCAAAACTCAGCTTTTCCTGGCCAAAAAATATGGATCAGATTCCTATTAATTACGGTGATAAAACCTACGATCCTCTTTTTCCGTTGGGCTATGGTCTGACATATTAAATTTGACCCAAAGGCCTACATTGGCACATCATATTTTGAAACAACTGCTTATCATTGTCTTTTGCTCCTGGATTGGAGCCCAGTCGGTACAATTCAATGAAATTATGTCTTCCAATGGAGCTACTATTTATGATGAAGATGGAGATACCCCGGACTGGATAGAGCTTTATAATAGTGGAGCCAATAACATTGATTTGAATGGATATGGCATTACGGATGATCCATCAAATCCTTTTAAGTGGGTGTTCCCAAATATAGAAATATCCCCCCAAGATCACTTACTTTTTTTTGCATCCGGGAAAGATCGTCAGGAATGGGTGCCGCACTGGGAGACCATCATTGACTGGGGTGATAACTGGCACTATTTATTAGGAAATCATGAACCCCCAAATAATTGGAATCAGCAAAATTTTGATGATGCAGGATGGTTAAACGGACCCAGTGGATTTGGATATGGGGATGAAGATGATGCTACAGTAGTTAACCCCGTTATGTCCCTTTACGTACGGCACGAATTCAATGTTAATAATATTGAATCAATCCTTAAAATCTTATTACATGTTGACTATGATGACGCCTTTGTAGCATATATAAATGGTGAAGAAATTGCCCGTGCTAATATTGGCACACCTGGTGTTCCCCCGCCATACAACCAGGGGGCTGATTCCTGGCGTGAGGCAGAAATGTATCAAGGCGGCGCACCAGATGAATACATGATCGATTCAGTACAATCCTTATTACAAAATGGATCCAATGTTATTGCAATTCAGGTGCATAATTTTAATATTGAGTCATCTGACCTGACTCTGATACCATTCTTAACTCTGGGGCTGACCAATCCCCCGGATAATGCTGATGGTATGTCTGAATATTTGGATATTAGTAATGTGCTGTTGCATACAAATTTCAAAATTGCAGCTTCAGGGGAAACGCTTATGCTTTCAAACTCTGGAGGAACGATGATGGATTCTATTTTCTCGGGAGTCATGTTATCAGATATTTCGCGGGGCCGGCAACCGGATGGTGAACCAGCATGGCTATTTTTTGGTGAGCCAACTCCTGGGTCAGCAAATATTACAACAGGTTTCCTGGGTGTATTAGAGCCGCCAACGGTATCGCAGGCTGGTGATCCTTTTTCAAGCCCGGGTTATATTGCTATTGAATCGAATATACCTGACGCTGTTCTGTATTATACATTGGATGGCTCCTATCCGGGTACCCAGGCAACATTATATACTGACCCGATTTATGCTGCAAGCAATACGGTAATCAGAGCGGTTGCCACCAAACCGGGTTGGCTGAACAGCAAGCCAATCACACATTCATACCTGTTTGATTATGATGGCATATTACCTATTGTTTCATTATCCACAGATCCGGAACATTTTTGGGATAATGATTCCGGCATATATGTAATGGGACCCAATGCATCAACTGATTTTCCATATTTTGGTGCCAATTTCTGGCAGGATTGGGAACGTCCTATACATATTGAACTGTTTGAACCGAATGGAGAATTGGGCTTCAGTATTGATGGTGGTGTAAAAATATATGGGAATTATTCAAGGGCTAATCCACAAAAATCTTTATCTATTTTTGCGCGGGGTATGTACGGCTACCCCGAAATTAATTATCAAGTTTTTCCTGACAAAAATATTGATCAGTTCGAAGCTATTGTGTTACGGAATTCAGGCAACGATTGGAACACTAGCCATTTTAGAGATGGATTGGTTTCAAAAATTGCAAGTCAAGCAGATGTGTTTGCACAAGCTTACCGCCCCGCCGTGGTTTATCTGAATGGCGTCTATTGGGGTATCCTTAACATTCGGGAAAAAATCAATGAACATTTTCTTGCCTCACATTTTGCTATTGACCCTGAAAATATTGACCTTTTGGAAAATAATAACGAAGTAATCCATGGAGACGCGAGTCATTACCTGGACTTGTTAAACTTCATTGATGAAAATGAAATCTCTGACCCTGAGACCTATAGCGTGATTAGCAATGCAATGAATATTGATAATTATATCAGATATACCATCACACAAATATTCGTCGATAATTGGGATTGGCCTGGTAATAACATTAAATATTGGCGCCCTAGCACACCGGAAGGACGCTGGCGCTGGATATTATTTGATGCTGATTTCGCATTTGGTCTTTTTACTCCAAATGGTTATACACATGATATGTTTGAATTTGCTACATTACCCAATGGTCCATCTGAAACGATTTGGGGCTGGGATCCCTGGTGGCCGAACCCACCCTGGTCTACGTATCTATTAAGGACATTGCTGGATAATGAATCCTTCAGAAACAATTTTATCAACCAGTTTGCTGATCTATTGAATACAACTTTTGAGCCAGATGAAATATTGAATACTGTAGATGAAATTACTGATATATTAGCAGACGAAATGCCCGACCACACTGCCCGTTGGGGCAGCAACGTTTCTACGTGGAATAATAATGTAGATATATTGAGAAATTTTGTGTTCTATCGTAACGCCTTTGTCTGGTCACATATGCAATCACATTTTAATCTTACGGGTACATACCAAATCTTTTTGAATCAGTCAGGTGGCGGTGGATCAATAAACATAAATTCAATTTCCATCAATGATTTTCCCTGGCAAGGACAATACTGTGATCTAATACCTATTCAAATTAAAGCAGTCCCTGACCCAGGATACCGTTTTGTTGAATGGTCTGGTCTTGATTCTACAAGTAGTACACTTATTGTAAATGTAGCTGATGATACCACTTTTACTGCTATTTTTGAATCCGTGGCTGGTGACTCTTCAGCAATTGTGATTAACGAAATAAACTATAATTCTGCTGCTGATTATGATGTTCAGGATTGGGTTGAGCTTGTAAATAATACAGGCTTCACAATTGATTTATCAGGTTGGCAGTTTAAAGATTCGGATGACAGTCACGTATTTGTTATACCAGAACAAACTATACTTGCAAACGGGGAATTCATTGTTCTGGCTGAAGATACAACTATTTTTAATGATTATTTTCCTAATGCTGGTAATGTGGTTGGTAATCTCAATTTTGGTTTAAGCGGAGGTGGTGAACTAATCAGATTATACAATCCGAATGGCGATCTTATTGATCAAGTTACATATGATGATGATGATCCATGGCCGGATGAGCCCGATGGAGATGGCCCTACTTTAGAATTGAAAAACCCCGGATTGGATAATTCCATTCCTGAATCTTGGGCAGCTTCGGAAAACTATGGTACACCAGGAGAGCAAAATAGTACATTCGAAACTCTATTCTCAAACGAAGGGCCTTTATTACCTGAAAGAATACGGCTTTATCCTTCGTATCCAAATCCTTTCAATCCTTTGTTATCAATATCATTTGATATTCCGTTCCAGGGAAATATTCAAAATACCCTATTACAGGTTTTCAACATGAAAGGACAATTGGTTCAAACCATTTTAAATAACAGTATTAAGCCGGGATATCATATTATACAATGGAAACCTAAAAATATTTCTTCCGGAATCTATATTCTTCAATTAAAGGTTGGGAAAGATGTAATAAACCAGAAAATAACGTATCTCAAGTAGGGTAATATTGGGTTATTCCGAATTAAGAACCATCGAAACCCATGTGGTACTTACACCCAACTGCCGGCAGGCGAGGGATCCTGTTTCGGGAACACAATGTTTATTTAAATAATATTTAGAATATTTACCGAACACTACATTTAGAATTTTTGAAGCATATTGTTTAACTTAAATTACTATTAATGAAATACTGTTTTTATATATTGACCTTCTTGATTTTTCTGCAGCAGTTGAAAAGTGAGGAATTTTTCCCTCCCGAAGGAGAGTCCCTCGATTATATAAAAATATTTTTTGAATGGCCCCAGATGTCCAGTGGGGAAATCGACTACTTATTGTACATATCAAATTTAACTACGGATACCAATTGGGTTTCTCAGCACACAATTAATGCCTATTTACTCGAAGAATTTCTTGAGTGGGGTATGGAATATAGATGGCAAATATGTTATAACAGTACCCAAGGATCAGATTGTTTAGAACCAATATTTTTTTCCATAAATGATCTGCCAGAATCCTATCCTGATAACATACTTGTTCACCAACTAAATGATGAAGAATATACTCCTGGTTTGAATTTTGTAGTTATATACAATTCTGGAAATACATTTGTTATGGATAAAGCAGGCAATCCAATTTGGTATTTAGACAAGTCAATTTTGGGAGAGCCTAATTTTTACGCTTCACAATTTTTACCCAATGGAAATATTGTCGCCCATTCAGAATATCCTCTATCAGGTTACGGATATGAAATAGATTTGAACGGAAATGCGATTTTTTCTACTCAGGGGGACAGTCATCACCACGATTTTATCAAGTCTTCAAAAGGAACTTATTTCGGTATTAAAAATGAGTGGGACTACATTGAAAACATTTGTGAAGACCAAGATCCCGAGTACATTTATTGGCAAGGAGACGGTTTTTATGAATATGATACAAGCGGTAATACCCTATGGGAATGGCATGCTGGGGAGTACATTAATTATTCTGAATACAACCCAGATTATTGTGAGGGGATAGATCCCAACGTTGTTGACTGGACCCATGCGAATTCAGTTTTTTATGACCAGCAAACAAATTCTGTTCTGGTCTCTTTGAGAAATATATCCAGGTTAATCAATATTGATTATGAGACAGGAAATATCAACTGGCAAATTGGACAGGAAGAATATATGGATACTGTTGATTATGCAATTGATTTTGAATTTTCCGGCCAGCACGCAGCTGAATTTTTAGAAAATGGTAATATCCTGTTTTATGACAATCATTCTTATCAGGTACCCAATTTATCCAGGTGTGTAGAATATGAATATGATTCCACGTATTCCATTTTTTCACAAGTATGGGAATTTGTCCTGGCTGACAGTTTATTTGGATTCCAAGTTGGTGAATGCGATCGCTTGGATAACGGTCATACACTTATCAACTCTGGTAACAGCGGGCATATAATCGAAATTAACGAAGATGATGAAATCGTTTGGGATATATCTTTTTACCGCAATAACCAACGCCTACGATTAGTTTGTAGTGAACGCGTAACTGGTTTATACCCTGTTGCTTTTAATGTATTTGTGGAGAATTTTCATTACCCTATTACAACGCTTGTCAATAATTCAATTGAAATCCTGCTGACCAATTTTGGGTGGTTAGATAATCTTTTTATGATTGAAGTCACCCAGGAAAATCAACTCATTTATTTAGACTCAGTATTTGTCGAGAGTGATTCAACGGCTGATTGGTCAATTAATTTTAATGACCAGATTAATGACACACTGGCCTATGTATTAACAGTATATCCTAAAACTGCACCTTCTAAGGCACAAGAAGTAAATATTGTATTCAGCGATTCAATTCTGAATGCCTATGTTCCTGATGATGACATTTATATATATTCCATTTATCCAAATCCATTCAATTCAAAAGTGAAAATCAAATATTCCATCCCGGAAGATGGTGATGTTGTTTTTGATATATATAATATCCTGGGGGAAAATGTTGATCAAATTATTAAAAAAAACCAGTTAAAAGGTAAATACCAATTCCAATGGCGTGCTGATCAGTATGCTTCTGGAACATATTTTCTCAAATTATCTTCTGGACAATATTCACAATTTCAAAAGTTGACGTTACTTAAATAGACCTATGATAAGATTGCTGTCAGCAGAATTTATTTCTGCAGGCTGACTGCGGGGCAGAATATTTTGCACAGCAAATTGCTGCTAGTGAAATAGTTTATTCTATCCCCAACAACTCCACTTCAAAAACTAGCGTACTGTTTGGCCCGCCCGGTCCGCGAGGCCCATTTCCATAAGCTAAATTAGATGGTATAAATAATTCCCATTTTGAGCCTACCGGCATGAGTTGTAGAGCTTCCGTCCAGCCTTTGATCACACCGGTTACTGGAAATGAAGTAGGTTGTCCGCGTTTATAAGAGCTATCGAATTCTTCGCCATTGATTAGTTTACCGCGGTAGTGTACGGACACTTTATCCTCTTCATTGGGTTTTTTACCTGTGCCCATGGTAATCACTTTATATTGCAGTCCGCTTTTAAGCGTTACAACACCTTCTTTTTTAGCATTTTCAACTAAATAATCATTTCCCTTTGCCAGGTTTTCTTCTGCCAGTGCCTTGGCCCTTTGCTGGGCTTTTTCCTGCAATTCCTTACGGAAGTTATTCAACGTTGTCAGCATTTCTTCATCTGTCAATTGCAGGTCTTCACCATTGAAAGCCGCTTTCCAGCCGGCGAACATTGCCTTATCGTTTATATCCAATTCCTGGACTTTCATATTTTTACCTATATCCACACCAATGCTGTAGCTAATTGAATCTTTGGCTGTTTCCAGCTGTGCGGCATTTTGACTGTCTGGTGATCCGCAACCCATTAAGAAGAGTCCTATTATAATTGTAGTATATTTTAACATAATAACCTTTCTATGATTTTTGATACTTGAATACAGCATACACAATGATAAAATCCAATACAGCTGTCAATAAAAAAGCTAAAATGGATTGAATCGCGAAATACTTTTCTGTCAAAACATACGCACCAATATTTGCCAAACCAAAAAGGAACCACGTTAGGGCACTAACGCCCTCTGACGATCTTGTTTTATAAATATTGGTTAATTGTATTGTTGTTGAAGCCGGCAAAATAATTGCGGGCAGCCAGGTCAGGATTTCTCTCATTAAATATGCTTAAAATTGCCGCCGAATATACAGCATCAAATCCAGCAATAAAAAAGACTTAATCAGATTTTACAGACAGTTTTACCGCTGTGCCATAAACCAGTAATTCAGCGGTAGTCTGCATAATCATGGACGTCTGGAAGCGCACACTCACAATGGCATCAGCCTCCAATTCATTGGCCCGCTCGATCATGCGCTGTATAGACTGTTCGCGGGATTCAGACAGCATACCGGTATATTCTGTTATCTCACCCCCTACCAGGCTGCGCAAGCCGGCTATAATATCTTTGCCTACATGACGTGCTCGAATCGTATTACCGATAACTACACCCAGATGTTTACTTATTTCATACCCGGCTATTGTTTCAGTTGTTGCAATGATCATTGTTTAACTCCTCGGAAAGGTTCGTTCTTTTTTGCTGCTTTATTCTCTTTGATCATATTCAGCAATAACAGGATTACGCCAAAAATGATGGCCACTGTTGCCAGCCCCAATAGTGGATTATTGGCAATAAACGATATTATTTTTCCAATAAACACAATGACGAAGATGGCCACGCCGGCAATGATTAAATATAAGCCTGTGTCTTTCATTTTTTAAATCCCTGTTAATTCAACTTAAATAGTGCATTTATGACTCGTTAAAGATAAACTATCCCTTGTTCAGAAACAGTATCATATTATAATGATTAATACAGATTTTACAATACGTTCATTCAAGGGCGGCTACGATGATAACTTTCAGTATATCCTCACCTGCATGCAGAGCCGCGCCCAGATAGCAATAGATGCTGCTTTACCACTAAATACCCTTCGACCCTTTTTAAACGGCGCCTTCGTGGCCATGCTGATCACTCACACCCATGGTGATCATATCGCTTTTATTGATGAATATTTGGAAGAGTTTCCTGAACTATTGATTATCATACACGAAGAATCATCCGGGCGCATCAGTGCAGTCAATGTCCACCCAACGCAGGATGAGGAACAGATCCAGATTGGTCAACTAAACATTGATATACTCCACACACCGGGGCATTTTCCTGATTCTTCCTGTTATAAATTGGAGAATGTTATTTTTACTGGCGATACATTATTTGTGGGTCGCACCGGGCGGACTATCAGCCAAGGCAGCGATACCGGGGAACTGTATCAATCAGTTTATTCTAAACTGCTCACCCTGCCCCAGGATACCATCATTTATCCCGGTCATGATTATGGTAAAACACCTACCATATCCATCAAGAAAAATATTGAAGTCAGCCCTCTTTTACAGGCGGCGAATGAACAAGACTTTATTGAACGTATGGCTGCCTTTGAGGCCAGCCGTAAACAACCATTATAAACACAAGGAGACGTCATGAAAAAAACCATCATTGGCTTCATAACCGGACTGCTTTTAACTGCATCCTTTTTTGTTTTTGTAGGAGCAGCTGAAACAGAAGAAGATTCACTTCATTCCATCTTGAACCGCCTGGAGCAATATATGCGCGATGAGATCGGGAAAAAAGATGAATCAGGCCGCTACCAGTTGCAGAGCTTCAGCATTGACCGCACCCATTGGCATTATCTGCTGGATACTGCTACCGGTGAACTCTTTCGCCTGGAGCCCAGCCGCACACCTGATAATGGAAAATGGACGTTAATGTCCGCTGCCAATTTTGAAAGACCCTGATTATGCGTGGGAAAATTCTAATACCAGTATTGCTGCTTGCGTTTATTCTACCAGCCTGTGAAAAAGAGGAAGGCTGCGATGGATGCGGTGGTTCCATACTGGATGGATATTTATTCAATGAAGTAACAACTGAAGATCTTTCCGCACTGGGCACAATAGAGGACATTGAAGTGGGTGCCTGTATCCGCTACAAACTGGACGGCGCTGCATTTGACCTGGAAACGGTGAAAATTGTAGACGACTGCTGCTGTGATCAGTAAGTATTGAATATTAATTACTACCAAGACAGTGACAGCCCAAAGCGGGCGGTCATTGGACTCCACGGCTGGACAGGAGATGAGCACGCTATGGTTCCCGTGGCAAAGTTCATGAAACTTGAAAATACTAAATGGTATATTCCCCGGGCACCCTACAAAGATGACGTCGGCAAAGGGTTTACCTGGTTCAGTGGAAATGATGAAAGCGGCTGGAAATATGAGCAAACATTTGCATTAACCAACTCTCTTATTTCCCAGATTTTAAAGGATGGTTTTGCATCGAAGGACATTTATTTGATCGGTTTTTCCATGGGTGCCGGACTGTGTTATCACGTGGCCTTGCGGCTGGACTTCCCCATTGGCGGTATCATTCCCATCGCTGGTTTCATACACAATTCTGATCGCCTATTCAATGATGCCACGGACATCAGCCGCCAAACACCCATCCTAATTTTACATGGTACCGAAGACGAAATTGTCACAGTGGACAAGGTGCAAAATGCCCATGACCTGCTGAAAGAACACGGTTATTGCGTGCGTATGGAAACATACAAGGCACCTCATAAAATTCCCCTGCGGGCCGGCGCCATTATAAAAGATTTTATAAAAGATAATGAACTTTACCTTTCTGTAAAAATGGAGCCTAAGTAGCCAATCCCGGCTGGTGACCCTGCTGAAGTAAATACCTTCTTTCTTAACTAAATTCTACCCATGCAAAATATCCATCCCCTTTTGGATGCTGACAAACAGCGCCAGGCCCGGAAGTATGAAAAAGAAAAACGCCTCTTTGGGCTATTGGGTTCGGTCATTTCCCTGGCCTTTATTCTCTGGTATTATTTTTCAGGATTCAGCCAGCAGATCGCCAATTTGGAATATGCTTTCATCTGGACGTTCCTTATCTATGTGGTCATTTTTCAAATACTTTCAACGATCATTGGTCTGCCCCTTGGTTATTATTCCGGTTATGTCCACGAACACAAATGGGGCTTTTCCAATTATACACATAAAACCTGGACTTTGGATCAAATTAAGTCATTTTTAGTCAGCCTTGTTTTATTTCCGCTACTTTTAGGATTGCTTTATTGGGTTTTTGCCACATTTCCAGATTATTGGTGGCTGGTAGCGGGAGTTGCATCAGCGCTGGTTTCGGTTGTATTTGTAACGCTGTTTCCGGTGGTCATAGCGCCCATATTCAATAAATATGACCCCATCGATGATGAAAGCCTGGTGGATCAGCTAACTCGTATCCTGGAAAAAGCGGGATTAAAACCAGGTGGATTTTTCCGCCAGGATATGAGCCGGCAAACCAAGAAAGAAAATGCCTTTTTAGCCGGCTTGGGAAAAACCCGCAGGGTGGTCATGGCCGATAACCTGCTTGAGCATATGAGCCAATCGGAGATCTCTTCTGTTATTGCCCATGAAGTGGGTCATTACCGCTACGCTCATCTACCCAAAAATATTGTCATTGGTACTGCCCAGCAATTGGTTACATTCTACCTATTGGATATGATATTGAAAAAATTCTTCCCGGAATTCCTGACTTCAAATATAGCGAATTTGGCGCTATTCCCCATGATCGGGCTGATCATGGGTATTTTGTCAGGATTTTTATTTGGACCGCTAAATAATTGGCTCTCGCGAATTTTTGAGCGCCAGGCAGATGATTGTTCGCTGGAACTCTACCCTGAAAAAGACGCATTTCTCGGGGCCATGGCCGGATTGGCAAACCGTAACTTGTCCAATGCCTACCCCAGCTGGTGGGTAAAATGGCTCTATTATTCCCATCCTCCAATTGGTGAACGCTTATCCTTTGCAGAAGAGTACAGTTATGATTGAAAAAAGTACTCTTAACTTTCTATCCGAGCTGAAGCAGAATAATAACCGCACTTGGTTCAACGATCATAAAGATGACTACAAGGCAGCATTAGCCAATTTTACTGACTTGGTGGCAATCCTGCTGCACAATATTGCCGGGTTTGATAAGCGCTTGGTTGGTGTTTTACCCAAGGAATGCTTATTTCGTATTTACCGAGATGTACGCTTTTCCAAAGATAAGAGTCCCTATAAAACATGGTTCAGCGCTTCCATGAATGGCGGTGGGAAGAATACATTATTCCCGGGATATTATATCCATCTTGAACCGGGTAATACCTATTTGGGTGGCGGTATCTGGCATCCTCCAAAAGATATTTTAGATAATATTCGGGAATACATTATTGCACACCACCCAGAACTTGAAAAAATAGTTTTGGGAAAAACATTCAAGAAACATTTTGGTGAAATGGGCGGAGAACAATTGAAAACAGCGCCAAAGGGTTATCCCAAAGACCACCCCCAGATCAGATGGCTGCGCTATAAGGATTTCCTGGCGGGGTGTTCAAAAAATAAATTGGACATTACTTCAGATAAGATAATTCCCGATTTTTCATCAGATTATAAAGCCATGTTTTCATTCATGCAATTTTTGCGTCAAGCTATCTTATAAATTGAAAAGGTTGCACAATTTTTTTAATTTAATTATACATACTGGTATTTAAAACAGTATCCAATTAATAACAATCCACTAAATTCTCGAAACCAATTCAATAAATGGAATCCAAAATAATCTGGCTGTTTACCTTTGTCGGTCTTTACTGGGCTTATTGCCTTTTCTGGGGGATCAAAGGAGCTAAAAGCGCTAAAACATCGGCGGATTATTTCATCGCCGGCCGCTCATTGGGTATTTGGGTATTCGTCCTGGCGGCTACAGCAACCAGTTTCAGCGGGTGGACCTTTGTGGGTCACCCAGGAAAAATTCTCACTGACGGTTTACCCTATGCCTTTGCATCGTTTTATGCACTTACTATTCCATTTACGGGTGTTCTCTTCCTCCGCCGGCAATGGGTTTTGGGCCGGGCCTTCAAATATATTACCCCTGGTGAAATGTATTCCCATTATTACGGTGGTAATGCCATGCGGATTTTGACGGTGCTGGTGGCGTTTTTATTCAGCGTTCCTTACCTAGGTGTTCAGCTGAAGGCATCCGGAGCTCTGTTCAATATTTTAACGGATGACCTGATCAGCGTGAATGTGGGTATGTTTATGTTATCCACTATTGTTGTGATTTACGTGGCTTCAGGCGGGTTGCGTTCCGTTGCCTATGTAGACTGCGCCCAAGCCATCCTGCTGGCAATGGGCATTGTCATCCTGGGTGGAATTGCCGTATCCTGGTCCGGCGGCTGGACAGCATTTACGGATGGTATCGGGAATTTGGTTGGGGAAGATCTGGCAGCAGGAAAAAACATTACGCCGGATGGTTATTCGAAACGAGTGGCCATACCCGGTGCGATTCAAATAGTATCATCCGGCAGTAAAGCAGTAGGCAGTGTCTGGACGGGTATGATGTGCATGACCTATATGTTTGCCCTCATGGGGATTCAATCTTCACCTGCTTTTTCCATGTGGTCTTATTCCAACAAAACATCCAAGGCTTTTCGCTGGCAGCAAGTTGTGGCTTCATCATTAATCATCGGCATTATCCTGTTCACATTTACAATTTTCCAGGGCATGTCCGGTGAACTGCTGGTGAATAAAGGTATCTTTGAATCAGTGAATGATAAAACGCTGGTACCCAAACTGATTAACCTCATGTCCGATACTAACCCTTGGCTCGTAGGCCTGCTGGCTGTCTGCGCACTGGCAGCTATGCAAAGCACCGGGGCAGCGTATATGTCCACATTCAGCGGCATGATCACTAGGGATATTTACAGGCAATACTTCAAAAAAGAAGCTTCGGAAGATCTGCAGAAATTAGTGGGGCGCATTTTCGTGGTCGCAGTTGCCCTGGCCGCATTGCTCGTTGCCGCCAAAGCGACCCAGGCTATCGTTATGCTGGGCGGCCTGGCGGTGGCTTATGGCTTCCAGATGTATCCTGCGCTTATGGGTAATCTATATTTTTCATGGTTTTCAAGAAGGGGAGTAACCATTGGCCTGATAGCCGGATTAATCGGCGTAACACTCACCGATAAAATTTCAGCTGTATTTGGCCTGCCTTGGGGAGCGTACCCCCTAACCATCCACAGCGCCGGCTGGGGCATTTTCTTTAACCTGTTGTGCACAATTGGTTTTTCCTACCTATACCCAGACTCTGAAATTGAAATGGAAGAAAAAAAGAAAAAGCATCAATTTCTAAAAACAATGGCCGGTGTCCCTGAAACCAAACGGCAATACATTCCCCTGGCGATTGGGTTGACTCTTTTCTGGTTCCTGGTTGGGTTTGGTCCTTTTGCAACAATCGGTAATACCATTTTTTCGAACCCCAACAACCCGGCTACATGGGCACCCTTCGGCTTGCCGTCACTGTGGGTATGGCAATTTGTATTTTTAGCTTTTGGAATTTTTGTAATGTGGTTCCTGGCGTTTTTCATGGAGCTTTCAAAACCGATTGCACCGGAAAAGGTGGAAGCTGAGTACAAACGATTATTCGCCAGTTAAGTTTTAATTTTTTAAACTGAATCATTCCGGCTGAACGTTTACAGCCTTATCGCCCTTCATATCAAAGTCTGTATCAAACTTTACCCGAAATCCTTCGCGCAAAAATCCGGCGAGGCGCTGCATCTTGGGGCTTAAACTGCCGCCATGGAAAAAATAATCATCGCCATCATCGCTGCGGATAAAGCCAAATTTTTTTTCACCGTCATAATGTCTGATCACTCCTTTTTTCATTTTAATCCCTTTGCTGTTTAAACCTAAAAATAAAAAGTAAAATGATCCCTGCCCAATTAGGATACCATATTATGGGGTCTGACCAAGGAATGCCATCAATAGCATAATCTGACACAGGCCATAAAAACTGCGTGGGAAAATATTCTTTAGTATGAAATGGAAAATCCATGCAGATATGCAGGGGCCAACCCAACATGGCAAAAGCAATATCCTTTTTTCGCCATGCAATTATTCCAATAACAATCAATGCTGGGATAAAACTGTGAGAAATATTGTAATTGAAATGGACCCAACCAGGGATAATATCCAGCGGCGGCGGTCCCATCTGAAATGTTCCTTTGAATACTCTGATTACTGCAAAAATACCGAAAGAAAAAAGATCTGGAAACATGCCAAAAAACAATGCCAGCCACGGATAACCTCTATAGCCGAATAAACCTCTCCCCCAGATCCCATGACTGAAAATATCCACCGGTCAGCTTTTATCTTTGATCGATAAAGTCAATGCTATAATTGCTGCAGGTTCAGCTCCCAAATGACTGGGCACGGTCACCGTAATATTAACAGGTACATTCTGCCGCTCTCCTGTTGATGCCGCCAGATCTACGGCTGCTTTGACCTTTTCCCCGTCATTACATGTAAAAAACGCATCGCCCTCCACCAGTTTCAAATAATCGGCTTGCATGTCCTTAAAGATAAGGATGATCTTCTTCCCTGTTTTTTCAATATGCCTCATTGCGAGAAAGCCACCTGCCAAGTCCGCTCCAATGGTCAAGGCACCGATATACATGGAATTCACGTGATTTTTGACACGACGCTTACAGGGGATCCGGATCACACATTGTTCATCGGTGATTTCATGAATCTTCGGGCGGCAGAAAAAGATGAGGGGAATCTTGAGGGATCCCAGGGCCCATAAAGTTCGATTGGCTGTTTTTAAATCAGCGAATTTCATTTCAATTCAACTTGGAGGTAATCCACTTGTCAACTTGAATCTCTAAAATATCCATTGGTAAACGACCATTGGTCAAAACCACGTCATGGTATTCGCGAATATCAAAAGCTTCACCCAGTTCGGATTTAGCTTTTTCCCGCAATTCCAGAATCTTGAGCATGCCTATTTTATACCCTGTCGCCTGGCCCGCCATGACAATATGACGCTCTACCATTTTCACAGCGTCTGCTTCCACATTGGGTGTATTATTTACATAATAGGCAATCCCTTCTTCCCGTGTCCATTTCTTGGCATGGATCCCTGTATCCACCACCAACCGACAAGCCCGCCAGAGTTCCATCGCCAAACGTCCAAAATCAGAATAGGGATTAATATAAAAACCCATCTCCTTGGGAATGTATTCACTATATAATGCCCAGCCTTCGCCGTAGGCGGTATACCAGCCAAACTTGCGGAACATGGGAATATCCTGTAATTCCTGGGAAATAGCTATCTGCATATGGTGGCCGGGAATACCCTCATGATAAGCCAGAGCTTCCATCTGGTATTTGGGAATGGCCTTCATATCGTATGTATTTACATAATAAGTGCCGGGGCGTGAACCGTCAAGTGCCGCGCTTTGGTAAAACGCTTTTCCGGCGGATTCTTCTCGGAAAGCTTCTACTGGTTTTACCACAATGTCCGCTTTTGGTTTAGTGATGAACAGCTGGTCGAGTTCATCGCGCATTTCATCCACTATGCGAACAGCTTCAGCCACATAAGCAGCACGGCCGTGTTCAGAATCTTCATAAAATTGACTATTGTCATTATTCACACGCTCAAAAAATTCCTGCAATGTCCCGGAAAATCCAACCTGCTTCATGATTGAGCGCATTTCTGCATGAATTCGGTCCACTTCCTGTAAGCCGACTTCATGAATCTCATCTGACGTCATGTCAGTTGTTGTGATGGCAGCCAGGCGCGCATTATAAAAATTAACACCATCAGGGAGATCCCAGACACCATCTGTTGGTGATGCCTCATCCTGGAGATCTTCAAAATAGGCAATGAGTTCTGCGTAAGCCGGTTGTACGTGTTTTACTAAAGCTTGTTTAGCCTGGACCAAAAGTCGATCACGCTGGCGAGTCTTGATGTCCAGCGCATTGACCTTTTTCCTGAAATTCTCAAGGAGCGTCCCATCAATCCCCGTGCTTTCGAAAGGCTCATTGGAGATCACATTTCGACTATCTCGAAGGACATGGGGAAAGACAAATTCCGGCGGAATGATCCCAACAGCCCTCCGTTTTTCCAGACCAATGATAGCATGTTTGAACAATGTCGGAACGCGTTGGAGCCGACTTATATAATTTTGAGCATCCTCAATAGTTTCCACTTTGTGCATACTGATCAGGTCTGCCGGTATCCCGGACTGCAAACCGTGCATCTGGTTGAATGGATAATTATGGTAGCGGTACTTGTGGTTGGCGATGCTGCGCTCGTGCTCATAGACGAACAAATCGTAGCTCAATTTTGTCTGCTCATCCAGCTTATCGTAATCAATATTGTTCTTCAGCCAGCGCAGTTCATTTTTAGTGCGTGCAAAATTGACCTGCGAAGCCCGCTCGGAATTATCATCCCAATGCCCCTGATCCTCCTTGATGCCCAGCCACATTTTGAATTCAGGACTGCGTTCCACTCTATCCTGGAATACTTTTTCAAAATAGGCCTTGGCCTTGGCCGATTCATCGTCAGCCTGTGGTTCTAGGGACGCCTTATTTGGATTAAGAAAGATCATCCCTACTGCTACAATAAATAATATTACTATTCCGTTACGTTCGTTCATGTTCTATCCTTATTATGGAAAATTTTGCACGGGAATGTAAAAAAAAAATCCCCGCCCTGAAATCAGAACGGGGATTTTCCATTAATATTATTTTATAGTGATCTACTGTTTTGTGAATTCCATTAAAGTACAACTAGCTTCAATCCAATTATTACCGGCAGCCTGGCATGATGTCGAATCCGTATGGCTTGTTTCTTCTCCATCTGAATCCTCACAATGATCAACTACAATACCTGTTATAGAAAATGAATTCTCATCGGAGGACAAAACCACTTCACCATCTGGCATAGGGTCAGAGATACATAGGTCTACTGTGCATCCTTCTTCATACCATATCCCGGTTTCTGTAGTATCGTCCCCAAATAACGACGACGTGGACATTTCAAACGTTTCATTCTCGTCAAATGTTACAGAAACTTCCAACTCAAATGCCTGAGCAAAAGCCCAAATTAATGAATCCAAATCCCCTGTACAATTTGCATTTTCATATTCACCCATAAATGTAAGATCCCAAGTGCCTACAAATGGAGATCCTTCCTCTTCTGGATTGAAGATTTCATCCAATGCTTCACAACTCATAATGAAAAGAAATGGTAATAGTACTAATAGTGCTTTTTTCATGTATTTCCCTTCCTTTCTTTTATTAAGATAAAGCTACTGCTAAACTTAATAAAATAAAAGCAGATAGTCCGATCATTCCGATCATATTATCTAATAATAATTCAATGAATAAGGAAAGTTCTGCTGAAACCTAATTATTTTTTTTCAAAGTGTAAACTAAACAAATAAAAAATAATGGGAGCTACGACCCACACAGCCTGAGGAATTAACGTATATCCGACTTCTGTCGCTGAACCGGGTAATGACGGTATAATCACCGGATTCCAAGACAATGGCTCATAGACCCATACCCGTCCGTTGAAGAGATATTCCACCAGTAGTTCCTGGAAGATGCCCCACGACAGCATGATGCCCAACTCATTCCTGGAGAACCGGTGGAAATGAGGTGCTTTTAGATATTTTAAACAGAAATACACCCCCACCATGAATATTCCGCCATCCCAAATGGAATGACTCAATTTCCTGGGCCAGCCGTCCAACCCAAAGGGCCACTCTTTGACCGAATGGAGAAATTCATGTCCCAAAAACAGGAAAGTAAACTCCCACGTGGAGCCGATCAGGCAGCCGATCCAGAAAAGTTTATAATAATAAGATGATAACCTACCGCCCCTATAGGCTCGAGTAAAACTTATGGCTATAGCAGCGGCAATGGAAAAATCAGCTACAAGAATAAAATAGTCAAATGTGTTCAATTGACCTTCTATCTGTAAATCTAGACTACCTTGCTATATTATACTATTATTCTATTAATATGTTCAGTTAACTAAGTTTGAATACTTTGTCTTTGCGGCGGGTCCTGTCACTGACCTGGATACCAATACTATCACCTTTTTTGGCACTTTCCACAGTCTCATGTTCGATCTGCATGGATGCAATTTCTTCTTTCAGATCGGTAGTGTGTCCCTTAATATGAATCGTATCGCCGACACTTAGTTTTCCTGCAGTAATTTCAATAGCAGCAACCGAAATCTTACTAAAATGTTTTGAAATATAGCCAATTTCCTGTTCCTTCATATGCTACTCCAAGTTTGCTTTAGCCGAATGTACTTCGTGTACAGGATAATATAAACAAAAAAACTCACACGTTTAGGGCTCTTGCTTTAATCCTATAAATGATTTACCCTGTAAATCAAGTGAGTATTTTGTGATTGACCGCCTTCAGCTCATCCAAGATTTCCTGTTCTGTAATCAGTCCTTTACGAGTCAGTAGGCATAACTAATGCCTCAATGCTCATCATATTTGAGTAGGCGAATTCTTCGTAAGTCACAGTTTCTATTTCAGCAATTGGATTGAGCGGCTAGTAGCATATTCACCTTGGATCAGATTTAGTATATACACGCCAGAGGCTGCGGGCTGGCCTAGCGCGTTTTTTCCTTCCCAAATAAAATCATGTACACCAGGAGCAAGAGGTTTATTGATCAGCGTGTATATTTTGCGCCCCAGTATATCATAAAGCACCAATGAAACTTTTTCATTTGTTGGGATTGTTATGCGGATTTGACACTTGTTATTAAAAGGATTAGGATAGACACTGTTAATTCCGGGGACTGTTGGCACCATATCGCTTTGTACAGCAGAAGTCTCTAATACTGTTTCTAGGGCGACCAAAAAATCATTCATCTCATCCACAGTTCCTGTTGATACTCGAATATGCTGGGGCATATCCCAACCCGTTCGGACCTGGAAACCCAGATCCGCAAGGCCCTCTGCCACCGGGCCGGCCTCTGTGTTTACGTCTACCATTATAAAGTTGGTTTCTGAATCAATATATTCCAGCCCCAAAAATGAAAAACCAACCTCAAGCGTTACTTTATTAACAAGGTTCGCTGCAATAGTTGACGTGACATGATCAGAGTCTGTCAACCCGGCAAGAGCCGCAGCATGTGATGGGCGAGATACGGTTGCATAAAGCTGAACATCTTGGATTTGTTGAATTAATTCTGCGGATGACAAAGCATAACCAACCCGCGCACCAGCAAGACCGTACACTTTTGAAAAAGTACGTATAACAACTACAGGATATCCTTGGTCAATATAAGGGACACAACTTTCATAATCTTGTGTCTGGACGTATTCATGGTATGCTTCATCAACGCTTACTATAATGCCTTCAGGTATCTGATCAAGGAAAACTGCCATGTCATCCTTATGAATAATTTTTGCCAAAGGGTTGTTTGGGTTTACCAGGGAAATAATTTTAGTGTTTTCTGTAATAGCATTTAAAATACCCTGAAGATCAATAATGTGGTTTTCATCGCACGGCACATAGACTGCCGTACCGCCGTTTGCAATTGCTTCGTTAGCCATTTGTAAATAAGAAGGGAAAGCTGTAATCAGCTCATCACCCGGCCCAATAAAAGCATCAGCAACTTTTTGAATAATTTCTGTGGCACCAGCGCCGACACAAACCTGATCGGCATTAAGGTCTAAATGGTTAGCGATAGCTTCTTCTACATTAGTGTTCAGCCAATTTGGATAGCGGTGTGCTAAGGCAGCTTCGTTGCGAAGCGCCTGCAACGCCAAGGGCGAAGGACCAAGCGGGTTTTCATTGTAGCAGAGGCGACCCGTATAATCTTCTGGGTCGTTAAGGGAAAAGGGCCGAGCCTGTACGCGGCCCGCACCAGGTAGCAACATGGCACTAAACATAGCCGCCGAACGCACAAATTCTCGTCTTGTAAGCCGAGGCTTACTCATAGTTTTTCTAACAAGTGTTTTTCATAAATTACCTTCAGGAATCTGCGCGTGATAGAGATTGAAGTAGGAGTGTATCTGGCATTAAATGCATAGATGTGCCATTCTTTGTCCATGGCTGCAGTTAATTCTACATTAACGAATTCGCCTGGGCGTACCCGATTCATCAACTTTAGTTGTAATAGTTACCTGGTTTTAAAATTGCCCCCAAGCCAACCCAATAAACAATAGTAGTGGTGTGATGCGGTTAATCATTTAAGTAGCACCATCTTCTTGGTCTGAATAAAATCACCAGCTTGTATCTGGTATAAATACACACCTGCACTAACAGGTTTACCAAAGTCATTAGTAGCATTCCAGATAACAGACTTAAAACCAGCATCTTGGGTTGTATTAACCAGTGTCCTTATTCCTCTACCCAGCATATCATAAATGGTTACATTAACAAAACTATTCTCCGGCAGATCATAGCGGAGTGTCGTTACAGGGTTGAAAGGATTCGGAAAGTTTTGGTGGAATGCAAACTTATCTGGGAGTAGACTTTCCAAATAAACACTCATTGCATAACCACCATCAATCGTAACAGTAAACGGTGCATTATTTGCTTCTAGTGTATCTATTCCATCAGTAACATGTACAGTCCATTCGAGCGTAGCGACTGTAACATTATTCTCTATCATATCTTCAATTATATCCGCATATGCTACTGAAAAACTTGTAGCATTTGTATCCAAGCCGTGATTGCCTATTTCAGCACTGGCGGCACGCATGAGATACAATAGTAAATCATCGTTTGCATCAGATGATTCGTCCCATGAGAATGTGATGGAACCATTATCTACATTGGATGCATCAATCATTATTGCAGTGTTATTGCTTGGTTCTGTCAAAGAGAATTCTGTAGGCGTGAAATTATATGGCCCACAACCAACTCCATAAGTACCCATATTAGCACCATCTTCACCAGTACCAACACAAGGGGAATTTTCTGCTAAAGTAAAGTCACCGCTGTCGGGGTCGCAGAATAATGGATCAGCATCAATGTTGCCGCCTCCATCTGTGCCTGTAATCGGAAAACCGCCTTCAAGGTTACAATAAGAAATTGTGGGATTTGCCTGGCTGGTATCATCAAATGCAAAAGCACTACTGTCGTCTCTGACAATTGTATTTACAAAAACAGGCTCAACTGTGCCATTAAAACCGTAACAATAAACAGCCTCCGGACCGGTGTTATTTGTAATGGTACAATTACTGATGGTTGGGCCATAGTAATTATAAATATAAAGCGTACTGGCATTGGTTGATGCGGAGTTGTTAGTGAACAAGTTTTCCGTAACATCCGGACTGGATGTACTAAAATAAATTGCACCGCCATTGGGTGCGCTGTTTCCATTAAAATTATTGTTCCAAATGCGGCAGTTTGCGCTTGTTGATATATTGGATAAATAGAAAGCGCCGCCCTGGCCGTTCCAGTGCAGATCTGCCGAATTGTCCAGAAATGTACAGTTTTGGAAAAGCGGCCCAGAATCGCCACCTGCCGATCCAATATAAACTGCGCCTCCATAATCGGCACTGTTGCTGTCAAAGACGCAATTTGTAATTGTTGAACTACCGCCATCTATCGTTATGGCACCGCCGTAAACAGCTGTATTGTTCTTAAATACACAGTTACTTATTGTAGGTGATACATCATTTTGATACCCGTAATAACAATATATGGCTCCCCCATAGCTCGAGCTGCTACCATTGCTGATAGTAAAACCTTCGATAACATCCTCTGGTGTTATCCAAATAGCATCATCACCCAAACCGGATATAAATGTGAACGCTCGTCCACTTCCTTCCAGATCGATAATGCAACTATCAGGGCCATTGGCAGACATAACAGTAATGTGTTTTTCATTTCCATTCCAGGTTAATTCCTTGTTTCCCGTGCCTGTGTAAATGCCGTCAGCCACAAGGACCATGTCACCATCACTGGCAGAATCAATAGCTGCTTGAATAGTTGGATATTCCGAAGGGACCAATAGGACACCACCCGCATCCGGTGCGCCTAGCGTCCCATCTTCAAGTAGACAGTGAGTGTAAACGGAACCGTTTTCTGTCCAGGCAATAAAAAGGCAGCCGAGACCCTTGCCGGTCATCATGTCTGATTTTGGACTGCCGGAATTTGTCACTGTTGCCGCTCCGCCAGTCCAAACATAGTTGCCATCGGCATCCAGCCGGGCAGCGTAAATATCGCCGTTCATGTTTACACTTTGTTCAATATATGCTGCAATCAAATCATCCCCAAAGCCGGCGACAGAGAGGTCAAGATAGTCGTAATTGCTGTTCAGCCCTACCACGGCAGTGCCATTTGCTCCCCATAGACGGTTTCCGCTACTGTCCAGGCGCTGGGCGTAAACACCGCGCTGTGACTGGCTGCCGTTGGCTTCTCTCCAGACTGCCATAAGTTCCTGTGTATCATCAGCAACGGTAAGCTGTGGCGACATACGGAAGTTGCTGGAATTGGCTGATAGATCAACACTGCCGGTCCACGACAGCGCACCGTCGCCACTAATATGCTGCACCACAGCGCTCTGTGCATTCCCGGACATTTCCGTCCATGCTGAGAAACTGCCGCTGTCAGCATCAGCCACAGACTGCTGCGACCAGTTCCCCATGGGAAATACTACCGGTCCAGCCGCCACGATAGGATTGCTCCACTGCGGATTGCCATCATAATCGTACTTTTGCAGATACAACTCGCTGTCAGCAGCCCAGACAGGCCCAGTCTGTCGGACCCATTGGATCAGTACGTCACCATTCCCGCTGACGATGGGCTGCGGCGAGAGCAAATTGGCATTATTATCCGCGATGAGAATTCCAGTACCCCAAAGCAGTGCGCCGGCAGCTGAGATGCGCTGAAAGAAGACTGTATTATCGTTGTGCGTACAGGTAACTACCACACTGTTATCCGGCAGTACCGTCAAACGGGGCGACATATTGCTCGTGCTGGCAGTGGTGAGCGCAACTCCATCATCGCCCCATAGCATAGAGCCGTCGGGGGCAATTTTCCAGGCATAAACTTCCCAGACACCTGTGCGCTGGTCCACAGTCGTGATGATGGCGTTGTCCTCGCTATCTACGGCGAGATTCAAGTGATACACGGCAATCCAAGAAGCATTGGTGTTATCACTCACAACCATTCCATTGTCACCCAACTGGGGCTCACCTAGAGCATTCATACGCTGTAAATAGACGTGATAATTGCCATCGCTCAACCACGCTACATAAACTCCGCCATCGGAAGTCGCCGCCACCTGCGCGTAAACACCGCTACCCAACGATTGCGGTGCGGCAGGATCAGTTGACCATTGCGCAGAAGTGACCGATATAATAAAAAACAAACATATGATAATTCGTTTCATTTTTTATTTTTTGCACTTGATGATCTTTTCGGTCCTTTATAGACAAACCAATCATCCTTGGTTATTTCATGGTAATGGTCAGATGCTTCCAGCAAAATTTTTGCTGTGGATAGTTTTACCGAGGCGATCTCAACACGGACACCTTCCGCTTTTAGGTGGGCGACAAGTTCGACAAAATCTGAATCACCGGACATAATAATAATTGTATCTACTTTCGATGCCAGTTGTGTTGCTTTGATGGAGAGGGGAATATCTGCTGATTTATGACAGGGAACAACGGATCCATAAAAATTTTCATGGAGCCGTTCGGCAAATTTTACTGAAATGGATTTCCCTTCGCGAAAATAGATCAGCCTGTTTAAGCCCCTGCCGTTTAAGAGTTTGGGAATAAGTTCATCGAAATTGATCATTACTTTGGTTGATTTGGACATTTCATGGATGCTGCGCTCAATATTATTGCCATCACATAATATTGCCACGGATTGGTTGATAAGTATATCAGTCATATTATTTAATTCCTTGGTGTAACCGTAAATCTAACCCCAATCCTGCACACAAAAAACCCCGCTGTTGCGGGGCTTGATGGTTTATTTTATGAATTGCATATTAATTTATAACATAGCTTCCAGTTCAATTAACTGTTTTTTATAATTAATGATTAGACTCAGTATATATTTCCTTAAATGTGTCTTTTCCATAGTATAGCCTAAGACCACATCATCATTAAAAAATTTCTCATATTCTTTTCGATTTAAACCATTTAAACTGCCATCAACAATCTTAGAATAGTTCTTAATGATATATTCATTAAATGAATGATACAAAATTCTTTCATTTTCCACTCCATCGACAATATAAGCGGGAAATACTTCATAAAGATTATCCAAAATTACTTTTATTGAATCTTGTTCTATTTTTCCAATACTACCATCACTGTTCAATGAATTATATATAGAAATAGGCAGATTTATTGCTCTATATGCTTTCAGAGTAAGAACTATGCCTCTATCGCCCTTGGTTTTATGGAAAATTGTATCCAGATTTGTTTTACTCCAATTATTTATAACATAATCACCAATACTAATATCTCTTTGATATTGAATAATTTTTTTATCTATGTAATCAACACGCAGATTGACTTCATTCTTCAAGGATTTTAAGGTTTTGTAATTATTTTTACGAACTGTGTTTAAATCTCTTCTGTCGTCTACCCAAAGAGATAGGACTATACCAATAAAAACTGCTAAAAACTCTATTCCACCTCTTGCTAATATGTTTTTCATCCCCAAATCTACCAATCATCCCACAAACAAAAAACCCCACGAATGTGGGGCTGACGGCTATTTAGTTATTAGACCTTTTCATGACATCGGTTGCCTTATAATTGTTTTCAACCTTGCTGGTGCCGTACGCCT
>Ga0208895_1000183_pt1 | contig 28930 bp, 25 predicted proteins | sample ETNtaG_10_FD_185765 | JGI IMG/M metagenome (GOLD analysis project Ga0208895, IMG submission 185765) | Marine microbial and viral communities from oxygen minimum zone, Eastern Pacific Ocean - ETNP201302SV82 (SPAdes) (version 2) | ecosystem: Environmental > Aquatic > Marine > Oceanic ... | reverse complement strand
CACTGATGAGAAATCCCGTAATTGTAACAATATAGATAATGGGTATAACGGGAAATCCAAAAGGTTTGAACTTTTCACCATCATTACCCTGAGCAAATTTAAAGACTGCAGCCACCAACAATATGTTAAACAGATGGTTGGACACCACAAAAAAGTTCACAATCCTGCTGAAAGATTGAAAAAAGACCAACGCTAAAACAGCCGTAACGCAGCTCATCAAAATGGCTCCTGACGGCGCCTGTGAGCCTGATGAAACAGTTGCCAGAAATCGGAATAATCTCCCCACCAATCCCCCTCTCTTCGCCTCCTCACTATACTGAACACCCGCGGCGTAAAGCAGCCGGGGGAAGGTCATTATCAGTCCGCCGAGAGCACCTAGGATGGATATCATCATCAACAGGCTAATAAATTTCCCTCCTGCGCTCCCGAATGTTTTTTCAGCCACAACTATAGCTGCCAATGATTCACTTCCTGCCATTTCATGAAGAGGCACAATCCTCAGGTAAGCATAGTTAGTAAGCAGATATACTGTAGTAATAAGAATTAATCCTAAGGTAAGCCCCAGCGGTAGATTTTTTTTCGGATCCTTCACTTCTCCAGCAGCATGCATAATATCCACCCAGCCGTCATAAGTGAAAAGGACAGCACCTACACCAAGTCCTATGAGTCGAAAAAAACCCCAAACCCCCTCGGAGGAATTACCAACAGCTCTATTTGTAGTTAATGTGGATTGGGCTCCTTCCACCAGGAAAAGGCTCCCGGCAACGAGCACCATCAATGCTGATATCTTTATGATAGTAAGAACAATTTGTGTTCTGCCACCCCATTCAACGCCAAGCAAGTTAATCCCTGTAAAAACAAGAATGGCAACTATACCCCATGCTACAGGGGAAAGAGAAATGGTGGAAGCCAAGATGTCAGAACAAAACTTCCCAAAGAGGATTGCCACCGCAGCCACAGAACCAGGCCCTGACACCCACACATTTTGCCACAGTTTCACAAATCCCAAGAGCTCGCCGAAACCCTCCCGGATAATATGATAGTCTGCACCTGATCGTGGAAGGGCAGCACCCAACTGCCCTACGGTCATAACCCCCGTCAGGGTGATAACACCACAAAGTCCCCAGAAAAGATATATCTGCCAAGTGGCCTGGGCGATGGGAGCAAGTTCCTGAGGGGTATAAAAAATGCCGGAGCCCATCATATCTCCGGCAACTACGGCCATGACTGCCACCAGCCCCAACTGGCGGCGTAATTCTTTGGTCATTTCTTCCTTATTTTATCTTTTACTGCGGTGGCGGATTTCTTAATAAACTGTTTGAGTCGCTTTGGACGTTCCGGCCAGATGGCATTTTGAACTGTAGTTTTCCGCTCCTCCATGGAAAGTTCTGAAAGTTCATAGCCTGTAACATCACCAACAATCTCCGTCTTCCAGTCATAGCCGGCCAGCAATCCCATCATCATTACCATTTTGATTGCAATCTCGGTGATAAGCTCTTCACCGCTGTTCATATTTTCCGGCCTTGGACCAAACAGTTTCAGCGAGCCCAATTCTTCATAAGAAAGCCACCACAATATGATATTGCCCATCATGAAGCCAGCGCCATAACCGATAACCGTACCGCCCGTCATACCCACCGCTCGGGTTTTCCAGGGCGCTCGAACTTTTTTCTCTACCACATACCTCAGCTGATCAATCTTTTCAATATCAAAAGTTTGAACATCAGTTATCGGTTTGCCCAGCTGTGTGGCCAGCAGTATTTCATCTTGTAATTCCTTGAAAGTAAGGTCCCGGACAGTATCTCCCGATGCAAGCACAAGTTCCCAGTCCTGGGCCGGAAGCACCCCGCTACTTAAGAAATAAGCAATAAGAAGGAAATGATATTTATTCATCAGGCAAAAACAGAAAATGCTGACGGAATCATCCGAACGGAGAATGGGGTGGAACCTTTCAATTCACCATCCAGATTAAGAATCTCATCTTCAGCCGGTGTGATTGAAAATTCTTTTACTTGGTGATACTCCACAATGGGATCATCAATATGAGACCCGTCAAATACCTTTGGAAACATCTGCAGAAGTTTAAGCCGGCTGGCATCTCTTACCAGAACGAGATCTATGAGTCCATCATTGAGTTCAGCCTTGGGAGCCATTTTCATACCACGGCCTGTGTGTTGTGTATTGCACGCGATGGTGAACAAAAAATCACCCTCACTTTCCTCTCTTTCTATGACCAGTTTTGCTGAACGTCGCTTTAGCTTCATCACGTGGAGAAGTGTTGTAACATTATATCTCTGTTCACCAAGCCACCGCAATTTTTCAGCACTCATATTGATATCGGTTACCATTCCCCACCCCACAATATTCATGCAGTAAACCTTCTCTTCGGGCATCTCAACTTCAGCTACATCGATTGGTGTAATGCCCCCGGAAACAATTCGTCTAGCAGCCTCCACAGGATCAAGGCATTCCATGTCATACATAAATGAGTTTCCCGTCCCGCCCGGGATAAAGCCGAGAGGAACTTGCTTCCCATCAGTCCTTGTAAGCAGGCCGTTGATGATTTCATGAAACGTTCCATCGCCGCCTATGTGACAGAGACCTGTGAAACCTTCAAGATCAATTTCACGGGCAATCTCTGTGGCATGGCCAGCATATTCTGTCTCTCGAATATCGAGATCGGCACCAACCTCCCTGAAAAGAGGCTCTACCTGTTCAAGGATGTCCAGTCCCTGTTTTGTTCCCCCTTGAGGGTTAACAAGAATAATAAATTTTTTTGACGACATAATATTCTCTAACCGTTCAGTTTTCGGCGAATATAGCCGTACCTATTGGTTTCGCCACGTCCTTTGTCTGAAGGAAAGAGCGATTAGACACATGATAGCATGCATCAGGAAATATAATCTCTCAGTTTTTCAAATAGCTTATGGGTTGCCTCCACATCCTCCATCGCATACTGCTTTATTCCTTCCAAGTTCCCCTCTTTAAATGCTTTTCCTACGGTTGCACCTGTCACCTTTCCTTCCTTTGGAGAAGGGATACCAAAAGAACGGCAAGCAATATCAAAACTGACTCGACCCCGGAAATCCCAATTAGCAAGAAACTGCATAAGATCAATATGGCTTTTATAACTAAACCGGCGAAGATCAGTAAATTTTTGGTTTGTAATCTTGGTCCCGTGATGGGCAGCGCGAACGATTAAAAAGGGGATGTCGAATCCGAGCCCGTTGTAATGCACAAACCGCACCGATTGAGCTGATTCGTGATTCACCACATCAAAGAACCTTTCTAGGGTCCCGTGTTCACTGGACTCGCAGATAACATTATCCCGGTGTGTCCCATCACCTTTAAGCCACCGCATACCGACGCAAACCACTTCCCCAAAAAAAGGAGACGTGGAACGAATCAATGATTCTGCCTCTGCCGGTTCACCTCCGCTATGTTCAAGTCGTCTCTCCGTCCGCTTAGCCACTTCGGCCTCAACCACTTCGTCCAGTCCCTTTCGGGGAATGGTTTCAATATCCATTATTAGGTAACTCACCAACTAAACCTTCTTTTTGGTCTTTTCAGATCTTATCTCCATCTGTTCGCAATTAAATTTCCAAACATTCCTGACTATATTCAACTAGTCCATATATGTATAAAGAATCAGCTTTGAATCCATCTCTTTTTCCAATTATGAAACTTTTTTAACTGGAAAAATGTTCATAAGTGTAACTTGCAATCAACCGAAGCTTCCGTGTAAGGAGACACCCTAATGAATAAACTTACCTCCGTCATTCTTGCTGCACTACTACTGCTCGGTTGTGCCGCGAACAATTCACAAGCAAACAGGCTCACACTGGGAACTGTCCAGAAAACAGTTTATGAAGGTGCCAATCAGACCGAAATCATGGAGGCCCTGGGCGCACCGAATATCATTACCAATAATTCAAGCGGCAGAGAAGTGTGGACCTACGACAGAATATCCCGGGAGGCGCAAGCAAGTAGTAGTGTGGTAGTAACCTGGTGGAATCCCATCAGCTGGTTGGCCGGTATTGCGTCAGGAAGCTCCTCAAGATCCTCCACCACTTCCAAATCAATTACAGTTCTAATCACTTTTGATGACAACAAACGTGTTGCTGACTTCAAGTATCAACGGCTTGAATTTTAATTGATGGAAGCTTTTCGTAATCCACAGGGCTCTTTTCTGAAAAGTCTGGGGCTCGTCCTTAGAATTTATCTTGCCACTTTTCTTGGTTGTGTCGCCCCTAGACCGCCCGCTCCACCCACCACCGTGGCCCGTGCCATGGAGACACGTACCTACACTGTTAGCAAAGATCAGGTTATGAAAGCATCCATAAATGTGTTGCAGGATCTCAGCTATACTGTAGATGTCATCAATGTAGAAATGGGGCTTCTCACAGCCAGCAGAACAACACAAGAGAAGCAGGCTCGCTTATCGGATGATGAAGAGGTGGTACCGTCCATACCTACATGGAAAAAAGTTGCTCTCACTGTTGGGGGTGTGTTTCTAATAATTGGAATATTTAGCTTGTTGTTCGGTGGGAAAGATGGCGATAAAAAGGACAGCGGTAATAAAACACATGTGATTCATCATGGCAGTAATGATAAGGGTCCTGATGGCCCAATAATTCACCGCTATCGAATAACGGTGAACCTCGATGAAATTGCTGACGGTGAAATTAAAGTGCGCGTCAGCGCACAGGGCAAGGTAGAACAGGATGGGAACATTCTCCAGACAGGCGGTGTCCATGAGCTTGAGTTTTTTCAACGCTTTTTCGCTAGCCTCAACAAATCTTTTTTTCTAGAAGAGTGATCTTTCTGATTTCACTCCCCTTGCCTTAATTTCCGCATCATGTTCAGACGAACCTGTATCCTGATTCTCACTCTGGCTATCTTTCCGGCAGAAGGGAAAAAAGTCAATATCAAACTTGCGACCCTTGCTGGTCACGGATCCCCATGGGATCTCCGCTTGCGTGAGATGGGTCAGGATTGGCGTGATGAATCTAACGGTGAGGTTAAACTCACCATCTATCCCGGCGGTGTGGCAGGTGATGAGTCTGCTGTCATCCGCAAAATGCGTATCGGTCAACTCAACGCAGCGTCCTTATCTACCAGCGGCCTCGCCTACATTGTACCGGAATTTGCCGCTGTCACTCACATCCCTTTGCTCTACAACACCGATGAAGAAAAAGATTACGTTCGTGAACAGTTGAGCCCTGAACTGATTCAAAAACTCGAAGAAAAAGGATATATCTTCATTCACTGGGGAGAGGTGGGTTGGGTGCGCTATTTTGCTCAATCGCCAGTTAAAGTCCCAGACGACTTGAAACAGCATAAATTATTTATCTGGGCTGATGAAGGAACTGATATTCAAATGTACAAAGCTCTCGGCATGAACCCAATCCCCCTTGCAGCAACTGATCTCACCGTGGCGCTCCAGACCAGTATGGTGACCGCTTTTAGTACAACACCATTGCTTGCTTTAGGAAATCAGTGGTTCGCCGGTGCGAAACATATGACAGACGTGAAGTGGGCACCTCTCATGGGCGCAACCATTATGCAGAAGAAGGTGTGGGATCAGATACCACCCAAGATACAGGAGCTTATACTAACCGCTTCCAAGGAAGCTGAAGTTGAATTGACCGTGGAAATTCGGGAACTGGACGACAAAGCGGTGGAAGTGATGTCCGAGTACGGTCTCGTTGCTCATAAGATTACAGATGAAGAATATGCCGAGTGGGAAGCAATAGTAAAGACGGTCTATCCCTACATTCGCGGGAAGCTTGTCCCTGAAGAAGCGTTCGATAAAGCTGTTCAGCTAAGAAACGATTTCAGAGCTAACCGTTTGTCAAAATAGCTGCTTCCCACTCTTCTCTCTTTGCCTATTAATCTATACATACGATTTATAGTGGGGTGAATACATTATCTCTTCTATGTGCTGTTCAAGATTTTCAGGGCGAGGCTGCGACGCTAAATCGGAGTTATACACTTCTAGCGCAACAGCTAATGCAATCCGTTTAGAGACATTTCTGATCTCAGCTAGCGCCGGGTAAAGTGTTCCCTTCTCAAGATTTTTATACTCCATCATGTCAGCCAGTGCGTGGGCAGCCGCAAGAAACATTTCATCTGTAACTCGGGTAGCACCACTAGCAATAATCCCCAGCCCAACGCCAGGGAAAACATATGCGTTGTTACCTTGCCCCGGGTGGTAGGTTTTCCCCTTTAGTCTAACAGTGTCGAAAGGGCTACCGCTGGCAAAAATGGCTCGCCCTTCAGACCAGCTGTAAGCCTGCTCTGCTGTGCATTCCGATTTCGAGGTTGGGTTAGACAAGGCAAAAATTATTGGTCTATCGTTCTTTTGAGTCATATTCCGAACCATTTTTTCTTCAAATGCACCCTCCACCCCCGATACACCAATAACAATGGTTGGTTTTAGTTTCTCTACTGCCGCTGAAAAATTAGTTTCAACATCAACTTGCTGAGCATACTTCAAATTTGCTTCAGACAAATCTTCTCGATCAGCTGTAATAAGACCACTGGAATCAAATAAGTACAAATTCTTTCTAGAAATTTTTTCATCTACCCCAGAGTGAATCATTTCCCGGCATAAAATATCAGCAATGCCTATTGCTGCTGAACCCGCACCGCAAAACAAGATTCTCTGCTTGTCCAAAGATGATTTAATAATACACATGGCGGATAAGAGTCCACCCAATACCACACTGGCAGTTCCTTGAATATCATCATTAAATGTGCAATAATTATTTCGATATTTCGTTAGCAACCGCTGAGCATTCCGGTTTGCAAAATCTTCAAACTGGACAAGTACATTAGGGAAAATATGGGCTGTCGCATCCATGAACTCATCCAAAAGAGAATCATATTGATCACCAATATCCCTTTTTTGACGCAATCCGATATAAAGGGGATCCTGCAATAGTTCTTCATTGTTTGTCCCGACATCAATAGTGATTGGTAATGTTCTTTCTGGATGAATCCCCGCACAAATAGTATAAAGAGATAATTTCCCAACGGGGATACCCATTCCATCGGCACCCAAATCACCCAAACCCAAGATCCTTTCTCCATCTGTGACAACAATAACATCAACATTTTTGTGAGGCCAGTTGCTCAATATTTTTTTTATAGACCCTTTATCATTTGAGGAAATATAAAGTCCTCTTGGACGGCGGAATATATGACCATATTCTTGGCAGGCCTGGCCCACGGTAGGGGTATAGATTATTGGCATGAATTCTTCTATTTCATCGATAACTAAACGGTAAAACAGCGCTTCGTTCCGATCTTGAAGCGATGTGAGATAAATATATTTGTCAAGATCCGTTGCCTGAACTCTCACGCTAGCTAAAACTTTTATTTTTTGCTCTTCTTGGGTCATAACAAAAGGAGGCAATAACCCTTCCAGCTGGAGTTGTTTTCTCTCATCAGCTGTAAATGCCGTCCCTTTATTTAAAAGAGGGTTATGTAAAAGTTCCATTCCTTTGGGAAATGAGAAATCAGAAAGGGATTTCTTCAATTTCTTTTCCAACTCCCGTATTAAACGAGATTACATTTCACCGGCACCAACGGTGCCATGTCCATTGTCCAACCAGTCACCAATAAACTGTTGCGCTTTTCTCATTTCGTCTAGGGAGGCTTGCATTACCACCATATCTTGTTCTTTGCCTTCTTGGTCATGCACATAATCCGGTAGCACGCCCTCCACCCTGAAGCCAAGTTTTTGGTAAATATCCATGAGATCTTTTTGGGGTCTCATAAATTTTGCGATAATTTTTTCCAGATGTTGATCGTGGGCAATATCATACATGTCCTTTGCCAGAACGTATTGAACTCCTGTGCCAATGTGCATCGGGTCGATCACAAGACGCAGAAAAGCTGAGCCACTTTTCCAAAAATCTGTTTCTATTTCCAGAGAAGCATCTCCTACAATTGCATCAGACATAAGTGCAATTCGGCGGATAATTTTCCCTTTTTCTGATTCCAAGCACCGTTCTTGCAAGTGTTTAATATCCAGAACGTCACTGCGAAAATATTTTCGTTCTGATTCCGAAATTGCCTGAAAAAACTTTTGGGACTGTAAAACATCATTATGGTTCAAGTCCCGTACGGTCACTTTTTCTTCATTTGTAAGTCTATAGGTTTTTTTGTTCATCTATATCTCGCCTGCCAATTCTTGAAGCAATCGCCAGTTCGCCAGCCTTTCCTCTTGCGTGCTCTGAATAATTTCGTCTGGTTTCCCGTCTTTATCGAAGTGCTTGGCAAAGCGACCTTCTGTTTTAGCAAAATAAATAAAATCAATCTGTTCTTTTGTTTTTGGATTCACATGCCAGTCATTATTTTTTGCTGGATTGCCCTGTAAAGACAATCGCTCTGTAAATCGCTCTCCTTTTGTGGGATCATAAATAAACACTGGGAAGGCTCTTGAATCTGCTGCCAGTTTCGCCTGATGCATAGCCATATCATCTGCAACACCGTGTTCTGGTTGACAAGTAGTAAATACATTGATTACTGCGGGACCTGGATATTCATTTGCTGCCATGATCGCTTTGTAAAAATGATTGGTGTGAGCTGCGGTAGTCTGGGCAACAAATACGTCTGGATGCATCATGCAGATATTGGCAACTTCTTTGCGTCTTTCGGTCTTTCCGTGGATAACCTTACCGTGAAAGGACATCTGTGCGTCTTGACCTTTAAATGATGCAGTAGATGTCTGTCCCCCGGTATTGGAGTACACCTGCGTATCCAAGATCAGAACATTAATATCCATGCCTGATGCCAACATGCGTGACATGGATTGAAAACCGATATCCACCATGGCGCCATCTCCACCAATAGCCCACAGTTTTTTATCCTGCCATCCCATCTGATTCCAGCGGGTGCGAATGCCCATGGAGTCCGCAGAAACATTTTCAAACAAGGAATTGGTCCAGGGTACCAGGAATGGATTATAGGGGTAGGTGGAACCGTAAACTGTATTGCACCCAGTAGCGGCCACCACTCCAATACTTTCACTGCCATAAACAAATCCCGTGGCGGCCAGCATCATTCTCAGGGCCGTTCCTTCTCCGCAACCCATGCAGGATCCAGCACCGCCAGTATACAACATGGAATTACTGGTTAACATCATATCCACCAAGACTTTTTCGTTAATGTAGTCAGGCGGCGTTTCGCCAAGGGATGTGAAAAAATCAAAAGCCTTCTGATAGGTTGGGATGGTGTTGTCTCCCTTGGTAATCATAGACAGCGCCTCGTGGTCACCGCAGGCATCCACACATTCAGCGCAACCTTTGCATTTTGTGGGATCAATAAAAATACCAAACTTCGCAGGTTCCTTCCCTTGTTTCTCCGGCACCTTGGAAAACTTATTTGTTTCGGTCCACTGGTCTGAAATCCAACCCTTGAGATCCCCAGAATCCAGTTGATCAATTGTTTCACTCAATTTTGATTCAGGAATCGCTTTCCCAAGAATAGCTGTATCCGGACACTGGGTAACACATTCCATGCAGGCAACACACTTTTCTGATATGAATTCCGGGATCTCGGGGGCGATATAACTGAAATCACGGAGCTGTGCTGTCCCAGCAGGAATTAGGCTTCTGGCAGTGGAAATATCAGCTGGTAAGCCTTCTTCCGCAGTGCCATCATTATAGGCACCTACAATCCGGTCGTTAAAATCCTGAATATCCAACATTTCAAATGCTGTTTTTTTATTTAATTCCGATGTCGGGGCGCTCATGCCGGCACTCTTTCTTCCTGTTTTACTTCAAACACTTCCGAAAACCCCCGCTTGACTGCATTAAGGTTGTCCTGTACAACCTGGTCACCCCGCTTACCAAAATATTTCCGCAGTGATTTTTCAACTTCCTGCATCAGCTGTTCTTCACTAATCCCAGACCGTTCGAGAAACGGTGTTACCTTTAAAAAAATCCCCAGCAGCACAATTCCTTGCATTCGTTGTATCAAGTCTGATCGCGAAGAAACCTCTTTTGCAATTTTCACTGTATCAAGGGCATAAACAGTGATCCGGTTCTCCCGTATCGTTTTCTGGGCCCATTTGGGAATATCGGTCCAAATCTCTTCCAGGGATGTTTTCGGAGTTTGGACAAACAATATGCCGCCCTGCTGAAGTCCTTTAAGTGGGTTGGCCAAATTAAATGCATTCACATCATTCAAGGGGACAAATTCAACAAATTCCAATTCGTTGTGTGTCCTAATACGGTTGGGGCTCACCGTTAAATAGTAGGTGGTGGGCAAACCTTTTTTCTCTGACCCATATTTTGGATAGGCTTGGACATACATATCAAACAATTCCGCCACAATGGTGGCAATGACCTTGTTTGTTGTGACAGATCCGTAGCCTCCCACAGAATGACCCCGCATGGAGAAGGTTCCCTCTGTTCGGACATCAGTTGATTCTCCGGTTGAAAGAGCCAGTTCATGATCAATTCCCAGTGCAAAATATTTTTTGTCGTTCTTTATCATATTTTCCACCGTCGCCATAATATCATCCGGCCGGACATCCCGGGACCCCAGCCCTGCTGATCCCGAATAAATGGCTGGTATCTTTATGGTGTTTTCCTTGTCATGCGAAGCAAAGTCTGCAAATGCCGCTTTTATTTCCATAGTGAGGGGATTGCTTTCAGCTAGGGGGTTATCCATCCTTTCCAAGACGGATATGGCTTTAACGTTCTTAAGCTTTTCCACAATTTCTTTCCCAGGGAACGGCCTAAAGGATGTTACATGAACAATACCTGCTTTTATGTTCTTTTCCTTACGTAAATAATCAACAGCGGATTCTGCGGTCTCAATCATGGAACCTAGCCCCACAATGGCAACCTCAGCGTCCTCCATTTTGTACTCTGAGATCAGTCCGTATTTTCTCCCAGTAAGGGTGTAGAATTCTTCCATGGCAGCGACCAGGTGCTGCTCCACCTTATCCGTATAGGCCCGCTGAGCAACTTTTCCCTTCATATAGGAATCCTGGTTTTGAACAACGCCTGACATCACAGGGTGATAGGGGTCCATCATATTCACCAGTTTGTCTTGGGGTTTCCCCACAAACACGTCCATCATCTCTGGTTCCGGCAGAAGAACATTCTCAATGGTATGTGTTGTTAAAAACCCGTCCATAATATTCATGAATGGTGTGTTGGTGTCTTCAGCTGCGCGGCGGGCAATCAGGGCCAAGTCTCCGGTCTCCTGGGCATTCCTTGCAAACAGCATGCCCCAGCCACAGTCTGTTACAGCCATAACATCATCGTGTCCCGCATGCACATTCAAAGCATGAGATGTTAAGGCTCTGGCACCAATTTGAAACACAACAGGGAGGCGTTTCCCTGAAATTGTATAGAGTACTTCCTTCATGAGTACCAAGCCCTGGCCTGATGTGAAATTGGTAACGCGGCCCCCGGCCAAAGCGAATCCTTCACAGGCAGACGCTGAACTGTGTTCTGATTCGGGCTCGATAAAGGCCATCTCTTCACCCCAGATGTTTTTACCGCCATTTGCAATAATAGCCTGGTAGCCCGCACCCATGGTGGTGGATGACGTGATTGGATAAGCACAAGCCCCCTGAGTGATGTGGGTTTCTACCCAGACAATAATTGCCGCGCCATCCGCAGTAGATTTGATCCCCGGAAACTTTATCAACGCTCTTTTAAACCCTATGTAATGGATGTAAATACATTCACATCATTCTGCTTTGTATATCCGTCTCGTTGTCAATTTAAACCTGTTTCCTATAATTCTTGCTGAAGAATTAATTTGCTGCTAGAACTCCAGCGTCACCCCGCCTACGGGCACGGTTTTATACTGCCACACTTCTTCCTTTGTCCCGTCCGAGCTGTAGGCATAATCCCAGATGTTGTTGCGATCGTAGATGTTCATAATGTCAACATAGGTCACAATATTCATTTTGGGAAGCATCCATCTCTGCAGAAACATGAAATCGAGTCTGTGGTACTCGGGGAAGCGAAGACTGTTCCAGTCGGCATCCTCGGCAGCTACCCAGTCCCGCAGCTCGGGAAAGTAGGTCCGCTCCGTATAGGGCCGGCCGCTGTTGTAGCCAAAACGAACATTCAGCTCAACCTCATCCGCCAGAGGATTCAAAGGCCCCAGAACCGTTGAGGCCATCCGGAACCATTTTTTCTTCTTCAACTCCTGATACCACACCTCTTTATGGAACTTCTTTTTCCACCCTCCGATAAAGGTGAGCTGATGCCGAATGTCGTAATCCCAGTCATACCATTCCCCTCCCCGTTCTTTGTCATTCAATGATCCACTGCCTGTAAAGAAGAGTCGCATATCCTTGGCCTGGGAGTGACTCCACGCATAACTGAGGAGAAGGTGCCAGTTCTGTGTCATTTTTTTCTGCAGGAATAATTCGAAGCCGCGACTCCTTGCTTCCCCTGCGTTCAGCCAATGTGCTCTGTGTTCCAAAGGTAACGGATATTCTTCCTTCGGATTGGTCCAGTAATAGCGCGTTGGGAGATTTTCGTACATCTTGTAGAATGCTTCCAGTGAGCCGCGGAAGTCCGGGGCAAAGAAGTGCTCGATGCCGACTACGAACTGGTGTGTGAACCTCGCTTTGAGATCGTGGTTCAGATCATCGGGGTCTCGGTAGACAAGATAGTATCCCGGGTACTGGTAGTGTTTGCCATAGCCCATATGGAGATTAGTCTCGTCATCCAGGAAGAGTTCCAGATTAACGCGGGGAGACATAACCAGTTCTTCCGTAGCCGTAAAATAGTCTGCACGCCCTCCGGCAGTGACCTGTGCTCTCTGACCAAGACCTGCCTGCCATTGTGCATAGGTTCCCATCTTCCACGTGGCTTCGTTCTCATTGAAATTGAACTCAGGTTGAACGTGCGAAACGCCAATGGTGGGAGGATCCCTAACAGTCCATTGTTCACCGTCCCAGAAGGACGTGTCATACAGGAACAGAGAGTCTGTTCCTCCCCATTCATCATATAAAAAATCGATGTTTCTTAACAAAGTACCTACAGAAAAACTCCCGAGATCAGACCTTAGAGACCAGTCAGATTTTAAGGTGTTTTCGGTAATTTTGTTGTCGCGCGTGAACCATGGATAGTCCTTTGCACCAAAATTGTAAACCCAGGTATAGGATTTCTTGGTTACTGAGGATAGTGTCGTCAATCCGTAGCCACGCTGACCCAGAAGTGTTTGCAAGCTGGCACCAGCAACATAAACTTCGCCTTCCCAATCGACACTCTCTGCCCCGCGGGTAAGCACTTCATTCTCGGAAATAATGTTGATCTGGTCAAATCCCGCCAGAGCATTAAGAATAATCCGGTTGCTGGGTGACAGGTCATAAACGATCTTTACCTGATGATTGTTGTACTGGGGAACTGCCGTCATGCCGATATTTTCCACGATCAAATCCAAGAAACTCCAGGTAGTGCTGGTCAAAAATGCCCCCTTACCGCCTGCAATGGGCCCCTCAGCATTTATTCTTGCACCGGCCATAGAAAGATCAAACGCTGTCTCAAGCTGCTCCCGGGACCCTTCCCGCAATCTGATGTCCATAACGCTACTGGCTTTGTCCCCATAACGGGCCGAGAATGCTCCCGGTGTGAACTCAATCTCCCGAACAAAGAGCGGGTTAATCATATTAATAGGACCGCCTCCGGCCCCCTCAATACCGAAATGGTTGGGATTAGGTATCTCAATATTATCCAGAAGGAATAGGTTCTCTCCTGGCATGCCTCCCCGTGTAATAATCTCGTTTTCCTGATCGCTTGCGGATGTTACCGATGGCAGAGATTGCACCATCCGCTGGATATCAAACGCCCCGCCAGGATCACTACGAATCTCAAAGTTATCTACATGCATGGTACTCAAGACAGACGCCGAAGAGCGTGTGAAAGCTTTTCCCGTTACCTCTATGGCCTCCCCTTCAAGGGACTCCATTTTTAGCTCAATGATCAGGTTCAGAGGGCGGGCGGTGGTGACCATCAGGTTGAGTAATACCCTCTTCTCATAGCCCATCATGCTCACCTGAAGGTGCCTTGTTCCGGCGCCGATCCCTGTTATCTCAAACTTCCCTTCCAGATCGGTGGCATCACCCAGTTGAGTATCGATAATCATAACGTTTGCACCGATAAGAGGCTGCAACGTATTTGCATCCCTAACCACACCCAATACAGAGCCTGTATCAGCCATTAAAAAAGAAGATATCAAGAACAGAAATGTTTGGGCTGTTATCTTCATTTGCTGTTGTTATTTATATTTGACGATGTCAAGCTTACTGGGGTAGCTATTGCTTACTTTCAACAATCAAATAAGTCGCCTTTCTGATTTCAAACACTGTTGATTGACGGAAAGTTTCTTATTATACAATTTGTTGATATACACAGTTGTCTAACAAATAATCTCACTATCTGAAAAATCATTGGTCAAACTTAATATTTCAAGGCGAAAGGGATTTGTCAAAAAAGGGACCATGTATAAATTCACCACTGATTAATGTTTACCAATCAATCCGAGGGACACTATGATGAGTGAAGAAAAAGAGAAAAAACCTTATCGCTACCTGGTGACCCTCCGTTGGTATGTTGAAACTGATGATGAGTTGGTCGCTGGTGCTAAAGAAACGGACAACAAACTTCTGGATCTTGTGAGGCGTAAAACAGACAGTGAAGAATCTTGTTCAATGTGTCCCACTCGGAATCAGCAGGGCTATGCCATTCTACCTCACCATGACTTTATGGGCAATAAACCTGTATATATGACAACAGAACAAATCAAGGAATAAGAAATGGGCTCGGATCAGACAGGCAACAAAAGCGGACTGGGTGACATCATTGTAGCACCGTTGAATAAGCTGATTAACTGGGCCAGAGCTGCATCACCCTGGTACTTCCAGTTTGGTCTCGCGTGCTGCGCCATCGAGATGATGGCTACTGCCGCCTCACGGCACGATCTTGAGCGGATCGGTATGATGCCCCGCTCATCACCCCGCCAAGCGGATGTGATGATTGTGGCAGGAACTGTCACTATGAAGATGGCCACTCGTGTAAAACGGCTATATGAACAGATGGCTGATCCTAAGTACGTTGTCTCTATGGGAAGCTGTGCCACCAGCGGTGGCCCTTACTGGCAGTACGGTTATCACGTACTTAAAGGTGTTGATCTTATTGTGCCGGTGGATGTCTATATCCCTGGATGCCCTCCACGCCCAGAAGCTCTCATCGAAGGTCTTTTGAAACTTCAAGAGAAAATTCTTAAGGAGAAGCCTATGCAAGACACCGTATCAAAAAATCTCCGGGAACTCTTCTCTAATAAGGTCAATGGCGGAAAAAAAATAGCAACTACCGAGGCCTAAATACCCCTTCCTCGCGGAAAGGAGAGGACCTCACTAAAGAAACCGCCTGTGTGCGGTTTTTTTATTGCTTCAACTTTAGTCAAGCCAACCGTTACAGATACGCCAAAAGATCACGGTTGAGTCCGGCAGGAGTCTCTTAATACGATGTTCGCGAAACCCCTCAAATGTGGCGCCAACTTTCACTTGCTTCCAGTCGTTAGAGAGAAGTAATCTTCACTCTTAATTCAACCACTCTACTTTTCATGTCACTCTCGGACTTAATATCAGAAGTTAAAAATGTTATCGCATCGCAGCTCCGGTCACGGGAAGATCTCCGGGTTGGGTTGGAAGTGGAAAACCTCATCTACGATCAGAAGATGAACAGAATTCCCGTTAATTCGGGCACCACTTTTTCTACGTCAGATTTGAAAGCTCGCCTTGAGGATAAGAATTCAGAAAAGGGGATTTCCCCTACTCTCACCATGGAACCGGGTGGTCAAATAGAATATGCCTCAGAGCCACATAGGTCTCTTTACGATCTGAATAGTGAATTGAAAACTTATATGGCAAATCTTTTCCACATTGCTGAAGAAAACAATCTTATGGTATCTGACCTTGCACTGGAACCGGTTCTCCCCGCCAGGAATATTACCATTATAGATCACATGAAATACAAATTAATGCATGGGCGGTTTGCTGAAACAGGAACGCATGGTCACGAAATGATGCTCAACTCATCCAGCATCCAGATCAACCTGGATTACACTTCTCTAGAAGAAGCTGAAAAGCTTGCCTTTGTATCTGACTGTCTTCATCCGTTCATTGCTCTCCTTTTTTCAAACGCTCCTTTTTACCGAGGTAAGCCTGCCGGGAAGCAGAATATGCGTGAAATCATTTGGCGAAACACAGACCCCAGCAGGAGCAACTGCCTATTTGATCATGATATTAAATCCTCTGATGGCCTACTGGACAACTTTTCGGCCTACGTTCTTAATACTCCCACCCTGTTTACGTTTGAAAAAGATGGCTCAGTTGGAAATTACGAGGGAACTCTTGGAGACTGGCTTGGCTCTCTTTACGACCGCGGCGTACTTGAATCCGAAGACATTATGACTGCTCTCCACCAAATCTTTACGCAGGTCCGTTTCAAACATATTCTTGAAATCCGTGGTCCCGACCACCTCCCCTTTGGCTATGAACTTGCACCGGCTGCTTTCTTTCAAGGGATACTTCGTTCACCAGATACGCTTGAAAAAGTGATGGAAATTTGCAAAAAATGGAGTAGTGGAGATCGGAAGCGGCTCAATGAATTGGCGCAAACAATCGATTTCTCCTGTGAGGTGGCGGGACAAACCCTGCAGGTGTGGTGTGAACAGTTTTTATCCTTTGCTCTGGAAGGTTTGACTGAGAGTGGAGAAAAGAAATTTCTTGAACCGTTTGCTGAAGAGTTTTTAACGACAGGACCTTTTTCTCTCTCAATTCAAGCGTCATTCGAACAGTCTGGGAAGAGTATAGAACAGTTCCTGAAAGACCGATGGGAAGAACAAAAAGATTTGTTAGGCGAGAGAATAAAGCAATGAGGAGGTGCGTGTGGCAAACAGTCCTTTAATCGGTATCGCTCCTGGGTACTTTATTAAAGAAAATGCCTATTGGCACATGACAAGAGAAGCATATAGTCAGTGCGTCTGGAAAGCAGATGGATTCCCACTCGTTCTTACCTACCCTGAAAAAGAAGATCATGTTTCTGACATTGCTGACCAGTTAAATGGGTTGATTCTCACTGGCGGTCCTGATCTCCCTATCGATGTCTATGGCGGTTCTCCATACGATCTGAAAGATGAAGAGCCAATGCACCCAGCCCGAGTCTCCTTCGACCGAAAAATTTTGGACGCATTTATAAAAAGAAATAAACCGGTTCTCGCCGTCTGCGCCGGACTTCAACTAATCAATGTTATGAACGGTGGCACGCTTTACGAAGATGTCCCTTCACAGCTTAAAGGTGCGCTGGATCACGGTGACTATAAGGGTCCTGTGGTAAATCATTCTGCAGAAATTGACCAGTCAAGTCTTCTCAGGAATGTTTTGGGAAGTTCTTGCCCTACAGTGAACAGCACTCACCATCAGGGCATTCGTGACCTTGGTAAAAACCTCATACCAGTGGCGTTTTCCCCTGATGGACTCATCGAAGCCGTTGAACCAATAAATGGCGAAGCGAAATTTCTTGCCGTTCAGTGGCATCCTGAGCAGATGCAGCACGATGAAATACAGATGAAGCTATTTGAATGGCTGGTGGAAGAGGCCGCCGTCTAACCTGTCAATAAAAAGCAATGTCTTGATCAAGTAAATTATGTAACGGTCGCTGCACCGCCGCGGCGTGGATCACCGGCTCCCCCTTGCGGTGTCACAGAATTCGCACCACCAAAATATAGATTCAGATCATTCCATCGATGTATCTCGAAAAAATTCTTCAGTTTATCCAGTTGTGCTTCATCTACTCCTGGCTCTACTTGCAACATATTCCCTTCTACATGAATACGTGGTGCCATGACGGCCTCTTCCACTTCCATATCGCCACAGAGAACATTGACGATCACCTGAACAATAGCTGAACGGATTCTGTTACTCCCTGCACTGCCTGTTACCATAGCAGGAGCTCCATTTTTCATCACAATAGTGGGGGCTACCATAGATGGAAGGCGGTCTCCTGCTTTATGAAGATGAAATCCCTGAGGGTTTAAATCCTCTTCACCCAGCATATTGTTCAGCATAAAACCGAGACCAGGAAGAATATATCCGCATCCTTCTCCGTTTGTGGTGGTGACGCTTGCGGTATTTCCTTCCGTGTCCAGAATGCTCACCTGTGTGGTAGCGCCACGAGAGTTGGGCTCTTGGCCGTTTTTTCTCCCCGGTCGCTTCGTCAGAAACTTTTCAACATACGTTTGGAAATCATCATCTACACAAAACCGGGGGCGGTTACTCATGACAGTCCCCCCGGGAAGTTTGTTCTGACGAGCCTCATTAGTAATCGACAGAGCTAAAGCCATATCAATCAGTTCAATTGACGGCCCTGCGGAAAGAATCATCTGCTCCAGAAGACAGAACGAAAAATCGATGAGAATGCCACTCATGGCTGGTGGCGGATTGAGATAGACCTTGTGACCGAAAAAATCGGTGCTTATAGGCGTTCTCTCCTTCACTTTATACTGCTCCAGATCAGCTTTCTTCAATAAACCTTCTTCCCCCACCCATTCTACAATTCTGTCAGCCACTTCACCTTTATACATCAGATCGACCCCTTCACAGGCCAATCCATCCAGAAAATCAGCCAAGTCGGGAATAGCCAATCTATCGCCTGTTTGAAGCAATGTTTTGTTAGGTGAATAAAGTTTTTTCCCTGCTGCCTCATAATTGAGGATTGGAGCCAGAATCTTTACTAGATAGACTTGCGCATCAGAAAGAACTGCACCTTCTTTTGCAACGCGAATGGCGGGAGCCAGGAGATCCTTTCTGTCTAACTTTCCCAACACATCATGAACATGTAGGAGTCCCGCCACCGTCCCAGGTACAGCGATGGATCCTTTCCCTATGTGGAACTGCTGCTGCTCCGGGCCAAAGTCTACCTCAATATCAAAAAATTCCATTTGGTTCGGTTCAATCACACCACTTGGCATATCCACAAAAAAGTCAAATAAAACAGCCTGCCCATCAGCTGGATAGGCCATAAAATGCCCTCCTCCGCCTGGACCGGTAAGAGACGGCTCCGCCGTCATTGATGTAAATACCGCCGCCACAGCGGCATCATAGGCGTTACCACCTAACCACAGGGTCTCCTTGGCCGTTTCTGCGGTAGTCTTGTCACCTGCTGCAATAATGTTTTTGTCCACAGTCTTGCTTACCCTTTTAACGTTGGGGCTGCAAAGTAAGCCCCGTCAGAACTGGTGTCAAAGTAAATAGGTTTTGAAGTAATAGTGCCATTTGCAAATCTCTTACTGCTACAATCAGACGGACCCACACATTATTAAAGGGCACCAACGAGGTCTGCTCGCAGCTAAATAGGGCGGAAAATCGGTAGGAATCGACTACTCAAACAGCCGCTGCTTTTTCTTTTTTCTTGCTAAATCCTATGGCAGCCATCTTACGACGTATATAGGCAAAGACTTCTAAAAGCGGAAGGTCCTTTGGGCAGACATCGTCACATGCCATCATGCCAATACATCCAAATATACCGCTATCCGTTGATATCAATTTAAACCAATCCTCTTCATCACGTTGGTCTCTGGGATCTATCACGAACCGTCCGATTCTGTTCAGTCCGGCAGCTCCCAGAAAATCAGGGACTACCTGCGCAGTGGCACAGCCAGCGAGACAGCAACCGCACTCAATGCACCGCTCCGCTTCATAGATTTTGTTGGCGGTGGCATTGTCCATCCGCTCTTCTTCAGTCTGCGGATCAAACTCTGTCTGGGTGTGTATCCACGATTCAACCCGTTCAGCTACTTCCCGAAACCACACTCCTGTATCCACAGAGAGGTCACCCAGTAATTTGAAAAACGGCAGTGGGTAAAGAGTGATTGTGTTAGGGAGATCAGAAGTCAATGTTCGGCACGCCAGCGTTGGGCGTCCGTTAATCATCATTCCGCAGGAACCGCATATCCCGGCACGGCAGACAAAATCAAACATAAGATCAGGAGCTTGTTGTTCTCTAATTAAGTTAAGAGCAGTAAAAACATTAAGGCGCGGGGTCTCTTCTAACTGAAAAATATCGATGCGTGGTTTGTCATTCTCGGCAGTTGAATTATATCTGAATATCTCAAACGTAAGCGCTCTACCCATCACTGCGTTTCCTTCCAGGCTTCTTTTGGTAAACGGGCTCCCGTCGGCTCAATAGGGTCTAACCGTCCTTTCGCTTTCTGTTCTTCATCTACTCTGGAATTGTATTCATCAACCGTGATTTCCATTGAAATCTGCTGTCCTCCTCCGTATCCACGATCACCAGGCGGCAGGTCGAGAACACCTACCGGCTCATACTCAAACACCGGCTCGCCTTGTGGATCCGGCCACCTGGCTAAGGTACGATTCAACCAGTTGACATCATCCCTATCTGGATAATCGTCACGAGAGTGTGCTCCCCGTGATTCTTTCCTGTTCAAAGCACCTTGAGCAATTAGCAGTGCCTGCTTAGCCATTCCCTCTATGCGTAAGGCAAAGGAGAGTTCGGGATTCATCCCAGGAGCCTTCGATCTCACTTTTACGTTCTCCACTCTTTTTACCAGATCTTGCAATCCCGTTGTTGCTTTCTCCAGTCCTTCGCCAGTCCTAAAAATATGAACATGTGTTTTCAGAAGATTAGAAATCTCATACCGAAGTTCGTAAACATTTTCTCCATCAGCTGAATTGAGAAGGTGGCCAATTTTCTCCTTCTCCTTTTGAACAAACTGTTCTGCTAAAGAAACATCTGCTACCAAAGCAGTTTTCTTCGCATGCTCTGCAATCTGTTTCCCAACCACCATGCCGGCAACTACAGTCTCAGCAAGCGAATTCCCACCCAGCCGGTTGAAACCATGCATATCCCAACAGGAAACTTCCCCCAAGGCAAAAAGCCCTTCCATGTTGTAAGTGTGTCCATCCTTATTCACACGAATGCCACCCATGGAATAGTGTTGGGTGGGACGCACAGGAACCAAGTCTTTAATGGGATTAACGCCAATGAAATACATGCAAATATCATAAACTTCCCGGAGTTTCGTCTTGAGATGTGTTTCTCCTAGGTGACGTAAATCCAGCCAGAGGTGTTCACCATATGGGGATTGCACTCCCTTCCCTTTCAGCATGTGTTCTTTCATTCTGCGAGACACAACATCACGAGAGGCCAGTTCCTGCTTCTCGGGTTCATAGTCCGGCATGAATCTGTATTCATCAACATCAAGAAGTAATCCCCCATCCCCGCGGCACCCCTCTGTCACCAGGATATCAGTAGGTACTATCCCAGTAGGATGGAACTGAACGGCTTCCATGTTTGCTAGAGGAACCACTCCCGTCTGCAATGCTAGCCAGGAACCGGTTCCTTCATTAATAACGGCATTTGTGGATTCGCCGTAAATCCGTCCGTACCCACCGGTGGCAATAACAGTAGTTTTTGACATATAAGCCAATATCTCTCCATCACGCAGTGAGCGGACTACTGCGCCAACACATTCCCTGTCTTTATGAATCAGCCGTAGCGCTTCCATGCGGTCATGGACTGTAATTCCAAGTTGGACTACCATATTATCCATGGTATACAGAACAGTATGTCCGGTACCGTCCGCCGTATAACAGGTCCGCCATTTGGCGGTTCCTCCAAAATCTCGTGCGGTGATCAAACCTTCTTTACCATAATCTTCCACAATCGTGGTTTTCTTCCCTTTGATGTAAACTTCTCGGGGTCCGCCTTCTACCCGGTTCCACGGCACTCCAAAATGCGCCATCTCTCGCATGGCAATAGGTGCATTATCAGCGAAAATACGGGCAACTTCCTGATCAGCGCCCCAATCGGATCCTTTTACGGTATCCAACCAATGGATCGTGGTGTTATCACCTTTTCCCTTCACGGAATTCCCTAGAGACGCCTGCATTCCGCCCTGAGCGGCGGAAGAGTGGCTCCGTCGGGGAGGGACCAAGGAAAGGATGATCACATCCAACCCTTCGCTGGCAGAAGCTATGGCCGCCCGTTCTCCTGCCAGACCGGCACCAATTACTAGCACATCTGTGGTAATTACTTTACTCATAGGGAATTGTCCCAAACTCCTGCCATTAATGATTCCAGTGGGGGTTCAATCAAGCCCGATAGCACAGCCAGCGTAACAATCCCAACCAGAACAAAAAACATGAGAATAAATTGTTCAACAATATGTGTTTTTCTGCGCGTCACTTTACCAATTAAAGCAAGCTGTTTGCCGAGCCACCATTTCACAGTAAAGCGGTAAAGTCCAATTCCCGCATGGAATTCAACACAGACTAATAAGACAACATACAGCAGCCAAAGACCTGACCCGACCCGGTTGGTACTTTCCAATGCAGTTATGCCAGCCCCACCCAAAGTCCGCTGCAAAATGTCCGTACCAACAATAAACAGATGGATTGAACCTAAAACAAGAATAGTCATACCTGACCGCACCTGCCAGATCCAGAGAGTCGTCTCAGAATGACTACGAAGGCGGATGTCGGATGTTACATCTTGATCCCATCTACTTCGGGATTTTTTAATGCTTCTACCCAGTTCCATCATTCTTTTGCGATCACGTAAGCCTCCGGGAATCTTGCGGCTGGCGGTAACAAAATGGACAAAAAACACGATGGTTATCAGAATGATAGTTATTTGTGCAAGCCATGTATTCTCAAAGAGGTCAGCAACAAAATCAAATGTTTGTTCTCCAGTTAGAATGGAACTGACAAACAGCATATGCCCCCACATGAACAGAGCAAGAAAAACTCCTGTTAGGCCGCTAATCCATTCATCTTTCAACGTTTTTTTTGCACGATCATAGGAATCACTATCCGGTCCGTGTTGTGAGGTACCACTCGAACGTAGACTTAGATTCACATCCACTACTATTAGCCTTTCAGTTTAGGCGGAATATATATGTTGTTAAAATCCAATCCATTTCCTGTATAAATCTTATTAAGCATGATGGTCTGATATTTTCTGACAATTGAATCACAAAATGGAAAGGTAGATTACCACAATTCTAGTGAGTAGTTTGATTTCTCCTGAGCTCGGGACGAGCTGCCTAGAGGTTCCCAAGGTGGAAACAAGGGTATAATCAGAGCATTTAACTCCTCTCCCCTTTTCGAAACGTGGAGCTATCCTTTCAAACGAAAGTTGACTGGAATTGAAATCCAGACACCAACAGCTCGATCGCGTTGCTTTGCAGGCTTGAACCTTGTCTTCTCGATTGCGGTCATTGCTGCTTCATTCAAGCCAGTATTGGGGATTCCTTTAAGCACCACAGTATCAGTCACCTTCCCTTTTTTATCAACAAAGGCCTGTATTACTACAGTTCCTTCAATCCCTGCCTCCTGTGCAATTTCAGGATAAATAATATTACGCTGAATGGCGGCATATCCCCCTAAAGGAACCGGGGGATCGTCATAAGGAATAAACCGAACTCGGGGGCCTTCGTCGGGTGGTGGTGGTGGTGCATCCCACTCAACAAAATCCTCTAATTCCGTCTCTTCGATGGTGACATCATCAGCCAGATCTTCATTCTCTGATTCTACGGGTATGGATGGTCTTGATGGTGGCGGTGGTAGATCAAACTGCTGTGTCTGCGGAATATCAAACTGTTCAATCTCAATCTGTATCTCTTTCTCCAAGAATTCTTTAGTCTTAAAACGTGGAAAAGCGACCAAAATTGTAATAAGCATTAAAACACCTATTAACATTGACACACGTACAGCTATTGGATAACGTAATTTCAGAGAGACGCTTGGGTTTTTTCTAAGAATCATGACGGTGCTGCCACCTTTGAAGAATAGTTGATTTTCAAAGCATCAGCTTCGCGCAACTCATTATGCATATTACCAATAAGTTCCATGGTTGCGTCCCTGTCTGCCTTCAGTGATACAGTCAGTTGCGGGTCGGCCACACGTTTGTCATACATTACATGCTTCACATTATCCAGAGAGATAATCTTATCATCAATAGAGATCAAACCATCTTTAGATACAAAAATATGAGAAGTATGACGTTTTGACTCCAAGCGCTCAATCTTCCTCGCCTGCGGCAAGAAAACATTCAGCCCTTCATACTCACGAAGAACTGTAGTGACCATAAAGAAGATAAGCAGCATGAATATAATATCAGGCATAGACGCTGTTGGAATTTCACTTGAAACTTTTGTATTGGAAGAAAACTTCATTTCCCGGTTTCCGCAATGGAAATTCTTGTTGCGTTAGCCATTTTTAACTGATCCAGCACGTTAACATATGCTTGATACCTAGCTTTGGGGTGCGTTTTTACTGAAAAAATCAGTTTGTCGTTTGCTGCCATTTTTTCCCGAACCACCTGACGAATATCACGCATTTGAATTGGCTCCTTGTCAAGCAAAATATCGCCTCGAGCATTGATCAGAATGTTCGAAATGTTTCTCTTCGGAATCTCTTTTTCTTCTCCCTTGGGGGGCAACACAAGCCCTAGCCCCTTATCCATATCAATGGTCGTGGTAACAAGAAAAAAGATGAGCAATAGAAACGCTATATCCGCCATAGAAGCAGTAGGAATTTCGCCAGCTTTGACCCGTTTTTTCATGGATTCAAATGTTCTTTCTTATTGTTATTCCTGTTTGCTTGCTATCTCCATTTCAACAAGCTCATCTATTAGCATGACGGAATTCTCTTCCATGTCTATGATAAGCTTGTCAACACGGGAGATGAGAAAGTTTTGGAACGTCTGAATGATAATAGCAACCACAAGACCGAATAGTGTTGTCAGTAGTGCAATGGAAATACCGCCAGCCACAACAGCCGGTGAAATATCATTGGCCGCTTTAATGTCATCGAAGGCCTGGATCATACCTGCCACCGTGCCTGTAAATCCAAGCATGGGTGCTAGCGTAACAACGGTACTAAGCCAAACCATGTTCTTTTCCAGAAAGGCCATTTCTATGGTTCCCGCATTTTCGATCCCTTTCTCCACTGCTTCAATGCCGCGATGTGACCGGCTCAGTCCTGCATGGAATATCTCAGCAACAGGACCACGAGTGTTAGAACATATCTCAACGGCCTTATCGCGTCCTTCATCATGAAGGGCTGTGCGTACGTCAGTCATAAACTTTATCGTATTGACTGAGGCGCGAAATAGTGTATAAACCCTCTCAATACCGAAACCGAGACCAAAAATCAATAAGCCGAGAATGGGGTACATAAATGGACCACCATCTAAAAAATATTGAACCATAACCGTTTTCTCCTTACTAAAGACTTCTTAACGCCCACAAAAATAATGCTCCCATTGAGGAATGTCAAACTTCCTTTCATAATTATACTAAGTATTCTATAACCTTACTAATGGTGAACTAGAAACTTGGCAGCATCATCAAAGTGCGACAAAGCAGCCGTTACCTGCGGGTCTTCGCTTACAAACATTTGATAGTATGCTGATTTTCCCCATATAGCTCCTGCAACCTCGGCCTTTAGAACAGACCTGAGATAGCTAATATCTTTATCAAGCTCTTTTCTGTCAAAGTCTACCTTTTGATTCTTTGCGTAGGTTAGAAAATTTTCTGTCAGTTCTGCGGTGATCTGAAAATCACGATTAAACTCTATGAGATCCTTCCAGTCAGCCTTTCTCCCTTTGGCATAATCTGTCCCCCAATTGAAAGTGGGGCGATTGGGATGCCCAACTAAGCGAGTTGTGGTTGCTGTATACTTGGAGAGTGGTACATACACATCAGGCGAAATACCACCGCCTCCATGAACCTCTCTTCCACTCTTTGTTTTGTATTTAGGCTTATCCATTCTCAGGGAGTCAAGCAGTTCCTCCCTGTCTTCCTTGCCCAAATCTTCATAATAATCCCTTGTCCCGTTGTCATACGGTCGCTGGATCAACCTTCCACTGGGGGTATAATACCTGGCAATTGTAACCCGAAGCGCGGACCCATCTTTAAGAGGCCACTGCCGCTGAACTAATCCTTTTCCAAAGCTGGTCTCTCCCATCACAAGGCCCCGATCCAAATCTTGAACTGCGCCAGCAACAATTTCACTGGCACTGGCAGACCAGCGGTTTATCAACACAATAACAGCGAAATCTCCGTAACCACGCTTCGGGTTTGCAACATAAACCTCTGACATTTCCGCTTTCCGTCCAGCCGTGTAAACAAGCGTGTCCGGGGATGTGATGAAAAGATCAGCCACATTCACAGCTTGTTCAAGATAGCCTCCGCTGTTTGTGCGAAGGTCAAATATGAGCCGTGTCATCCCTTCTGCTCGCAAAAACTCAACAGCCTCTGAAACTTCTTGTGATGTAGAGGAAGCGAACCGTGTCAATCTCATGTAACCTGTCCGATCGTCAATCATGAAAGAGGAGATTAGGCTATATATGGGAATCTGGTCCCGTATGATCTCCACATGGAATGTTTCTTCCTGACTCGGCCTACGGATTGTAAGCAACACGGCAGTTCCTTTGGGACCCCTCAACGTATTGTAGACTTCTTCCCGCGTGATTTCGTAAGCATCTTCTCCATCTATGGAAACAATTTTATCTCCGGGTTGCAATCCGGCACGATCAGATGGAGAATCCACCACTGGTGCGATAACAGTTATATACCCACCTAGCAGGTCAAATTCTATGCCAATGCCTTCAAACTTCCCGTGAAACTGCTCATTCACTGTTTCAAGTTTATCTCGGGAAATATAAGAAGAGTGCGGGTCCAGTTCATCCAGCATCCCGAGAAAAGCTCCGTCCAGAGCTTCGTCCCAGTTAACCGGCTCTACATAGTTCTCATTTACTATGGAAATAATCTGATTAAGAACGCGGATTTTTTCATATATGTTAACTGCTTTGCTGTAGGAGGTCGGCCCCACAGAAGCCACTGTAAATAAAAATATGACAGCAATAGCGCAGATAGCCAGATATCGCTTTTGATGATTCATTTTTTTCACCACGTTCTTTGTATAATGTTTCCCGGGCAGATAAGTTTACAGTACAGTCAGCGGCAGGAGCAACTACAAACCAAAGTAAATCATTGCCCGGATAGCCATGGAATTAAGCACGGTCTCTGGAGAGTCCAGGATCGGCTTCCTGTCTTCAGTCCGCCATTCACCTTCATTTATTGTCCCGGCATTAAAGCCAGCAGTCATCCGCAATCCCATACGGTCAAGTAGCTGCAGCTTAACAGCAATGTACGGCTGAACATTAAGGAATGTGCCCGACAGTGATGTCATGGCGCTGTTAATAGTTATGTTTGGAAACTGATTTTTTTGCACATAATCAATATCAGTCGTATCTATAGCACCATCGGCATTGGCGTCATAAACAGGTGTAAAACCATCGGTTCCCACTTGAAAAATGGAAGTGATTTGGTCGTTCCACGAAGGGCTGCCTGCTGATTGAGAAATGTTGAGATTAAGACGACCTACGCCAAAAAGCGATCCTATGGATATTTCAAAACCTCGAAAAAGCGGAAACAGGTATTCAATGGTTGCACCACTAAACCACAAGGAAATCTTAGCTTGGATGTCAGGTGGTTTCTGAAAAATCTCTTTCTTTTCACCGGTATCATACGTGCCATTCCCATCTGAATCAAGAAACAGGGTGATGTCAGGTTTCTCAGCAATAAAAGAGGAGCCAAAACCAGCATATCCGCCGATGCGAATCCGTTCAGTTATATTTGAAAAGCCTTCTCCACCATTAATCATGAACGGGTTGGCAAATTTTGTCAAGTCAAACCCAAAACCTGCTGTATCACCAACAGAACCCAGCATTCCAAAGCCTTCCAATTGACCTAGATTCTGGAACAGAAACATCTGACTAAAGCCAACCCCGCCACCGTAAAACGATTCCGGGGGATAATAATCATCCTGAGCACCCAAAGTAACGGGCACAATTATTACGCAGAATGCAAAGCTTTTTATTATCTGTATTCCCATGTTCAACTCACCTCGGATCAGTGAGAAGGAAATTTACCTTTCCGATTATCTTAGGAACAAGAAACAAATACTGCTTGACCATTTTTCCTTGGTTTTACAGAGGACACCCAATATATTCACCGACAGAGAGAGGTCGAATCTTCGCCTGTCTTTGTAAAAGCTAGCCGAGGTAAGGTAGAAATGTTTCATTGGACCCGAACAGTCAGGTGCTGTGCGTTGGGGTTGCGTTCTCCGTTGAACGCTATCTCCCTTCTCTGTATTATAACTCTATTCCCGCTCGACCTTAACGCTCAGAAAAATGTCGTCTCTTTGAGTCCAACCTTTGATTTAGACGGTGATGGCCTAAGTGAATTCCTTGCTATAGAAAAAAAGGGCATGAGTGATGAGGCACCCTCAAGTGCTGTTTATTATGAGATTGATGATTTTGGCGCTCACATGGAAATCTGGCGCCACACGACCGTGGACCATCTTATAACAGCTCAGATCGGTGATATCAATGGAGACGAGTCACCGGAGATTGTTCTTCTCAGCCGGTCATCATCTCTGGGGGCCGGTGTGGATGATTTTCCTTGGCTGAAGGTCTTCCAGTGGACAGGTGTTGATTTTTCACCGTCTCCATTCCTTACAATTGGCGGTGTAAAAAATAATGCACGCATCCGCCCGTCAGGGCTGACGATTCTTGATTTCGATAACAACGAGAGCGATGAAATTGTTTATGCCGAAGGGAGCCCTACACGTCTCGTGTCGGTGAAAGTGCTTAATGAAATAGATGGCGAATTAAACACACTCCAAGAATTGTCATCAGACGTCCTTAACGTAGGTTCTGGACCACTCTTTGTCACACAAGTCGACTATAATGAAGATAATTTCCCTGATTTAATGGCCGTAAGCCCAGAGCAAAATCGTCTGAGAATCCAGGTTTTTATTAGTGACGGTGGCCGTCTCACCAAAGGC
>Ga0208895_1000181_pt1 | contig 28998 bp, 27 predicted proteins | sample ETNtaG_10_FD_185765 | JGI IMG/M metagenome (GOLD analysis project Ga0208895, IMG submission 185765) | Marine microbial and viral communities from oxygen minimum zone, Eastern Pacific Ocean - ETNP201302SV82 (SPAdes) (version 2) | ecosystem: Environmental > Aquatic > Marine > Oceanic ... | reverse complement strand
GGAGACCGGGGCGTCGAGGTGTCGGATGATCGACACGTGGTCGGGTGGTGTGGAATGAGCGTCGTCGTTGCCCGTGGCAACGTGGTCGATTCGTAGCGGAGGCCCGAGAAGCACGGCAGCCGGCACCGGTGAGCGCACGACCATGGCGTCGGTGGTCGTTGCCAACCAGGCCTCGGTTTCGACCAACAGGTCCTCTTCGGCGAGATCGGTGCGACTGATCACGACGAGGTCTGCACCGGCTACCTGGCGGACCACGGTCTCGCCCACGTAGCGGTCAGATGCCCGGTCGCGGATCGACAGCGGGTCGACAAGGACGATGACGCCGTCCGGGGTGAAGCCGGGAATCTGGCCCCAGCGGGCCACTTGGCGGGGGTCGCCCACACCGCTGACCTCGACGACCACCCGGTCGATTCGGTCGGCGAACCCCCTGACGGTTTCGAGCGTTTCGGCGAATCCGTCGACCATCGAACAGCAGATGCACCCGTTGGCCAGGGTGAGGATGTCGCCGGCGAGTGGCTTGCCGGAGTGTGGGTCCTCGCTGGAAGCCTCGAGGAGGCGTCCGTCGATGTCGACCTCGCCGAAGTCGTTGACCAGTATGGCGATGCGCTGACCCTGCGGATCGGACAACAGGGCGTTGAGAAGGGTCGTCTTGCCGGCGCCCAGGTAGCCGCCCACCACGGTGAGGGGAAGGCGCGGCGATGGGGAATTGCCGGAACCGTGGGCTTGCATCGGCCCAGTCTTGCGCGGGATGAGGCGGATGGGCGAGAGGCAACCGGGGGAACCTGTCCAGGGATTTCGGGATCAGCCGGGACTTGCCTGTTCGCGGGACGTGAGTAGGCGTAGTGTGCGGGTATCCGAAGAGAGGAGGTGGTCCAGATCAACGGTGAACGACAGGGGACCTCGGAGGTGGTCGGCCGCTAGGTCGAGTGATCCGCCCGGCGAATTCCCGCCGGCCACCCCTGCACACCGACCGCCGGAAGACGGTCCCGTCCGGCAGACCAGGTCGGGTGCAGGTGAAGAAGCATTTGAGAAATAGTTTTTCATCGATTCCAGGCACGGGGGCGTGCGTTCGTACGCCCCCGTGTCGCGTTCACGGCGCCATTGCTTTCGGCCTTCTCTCTGCCGGGCCGCGGCTACTCTCCCCTGTCATGGACCGCCCGAAGCCCTTTGCCCATCACCGGTTCCTCGGGGACAAACGCACCCAGCAGGTCTACGACCTCGATGAGGTCGCGGACGAGCACGCCATGGCCGTGGTGCTGGACGAGCTCATGTCCAGCGACGCCTTCCTCTGCTTCGGGCCTGACACCCTGGCCGAGGCCCGCAACCGCGGCTACATGCTGCGCAGGGTCTAGGGCTTGTCGTCCGAGGGTTGACCGCCACGGGGCTTCCGGGGCTCTATCGCGAGTTGTCGCGGTTCTATGCGGACCGGGAGTCAAGGGATGAACTCCCCATGTTGGGAATCGTCTCCGAGGAACTGGCACGCATCGTCGAAGGCGAGGTTCCTGTACCCGAACCCGAACCGCTACCCGTCACGCGCCTGCTGGCCCGGATCGATGCAGGTGACGACCCGGTCCTCGGTTCCTTCCTGGATCTGGCAGGCGTACTTCCCTGGACGCAGACCCGGGTGTACCTGGATGCGCTGCCTGCCGAGTTCATCCGCAACTACGGCTACGTGCGCCTGGTGGGCCCGGGCGACGGGGCGGTGGTCCACAGCGAACGCGTGGCTCTCGGCGTCGGCGTGTGGGGAGCGGGGTTGCACTACCCGCGGCACGCCCACCCCGCCGAGGAGGCGTACCACGTGCTCGCCGGCGAGGTGCGCTTCCGGGGAGCCGGCGGTGTGAGCCGGGAACTCTCGCCGGGAACACCGGGAGACTGCGCCCGCAACGGGCCCGACGAACCGCATGAGTTGTGGTTCGGTGCTCCCGGAGGAATTGAGAAACTGGATCCGGAGATGCACCCGCCGTGTGTGTTGGCGTGGGCCTGGGTCGGCGAGATCGGAGTGGACGCCCGGCTCGTGTAGCCGGTGCAGCCCGGAAATCAGCCCCGGGTCTGCGCCCGAATGAGATTCAGCGCGCTGCCGGCGTGGAACCAGAGGACCTGGCCGTGTGAGTAGGTGTGCTGCGTGAGGATGCGCGTGCTCGTGCCGTCTTCGTGGGAGATGAGCACGTCGACCGGTGCGCCGGGGGCAAGGTCGGCGAGGCCGTTGACGGAAATCAGGTCTCGCTCACCAATCAATCCATAATCCGCCGGGTCGTCGAAGGTCAAGGGGAGGATCCCCTGCTTCTTGAGGTTGGTTTCGTGGATGCGGGCGAACGAGCGGGCGATCACGGCTCTGGCGCCCCGGAAGCGGGGCTCCATGGCGGCGTGCTCGCGTGACGAGCCCTCTCCCATGTTCTCGTCGCCGATGGCGACCCAGGCGATGCCGGCCTCGTGGTACCGCTTGGCGATCTCGGGGTAGGGGCGACGCTCGCCGTCGGTGACGTCGAGGCCGATGCCGACCTCGCCGCCGTGGGCGTTGACGGCACCCATGTAGACGTTGCCGGAGATGTTCTCGAGGTGCCCGCGGTAGCGCAGCCAGGGGCCGGCCATCGAGATGTGGTCGGTGGTGCACTTGCCCTGGGCCTTGACCAGTACGGGCAGGTCGGTGAGGTCCCTGCCGTCCCAGGCCGGGAAGGGGGTGAGCATCTGCAGGCGCTCGCTGGTGGGGGACACCACGACCTCGATGCCGCTGCCGTCGGGGGGTGGGGCCTGGAAGGTGTCGGCACCCGGGTCGAAGCCCTGCGCCGGGAGTTCCTCGCCGGGGCCGACTCTGAGGCGGACCTCTTCGCCGGCGTCGGTGAGGAGCGTGTCGTTGGCAGGATCGAAGTCGAGGCGACCTGCCAGCGTGAGGGCGATGACTGTCTCAGGGGAGGTCACGAAGGCGTGCGTGGTGGCGTAGCCGTCGTTGCGCTTCGGAAAGTTGCGGTTGTAGCTGGTGACGATCGAGTTGGGGACGCCATCTTCGACATCCTGCCGGTCCCACTGGCCGATGCAGGGGCCGCAGGCGTTGGCCAGCACCGTGGCGCCCAGTGCCTCGAAGTCGGCGAGCAGGCCGTCGCGTTCGATGGTGGCCCGCACCTGCTCGGAGCCGGGGGTGATGAGCAGCGGCACCTTGCAGGAGATGCCCTTGGATATGGCGTCGCGGGCGATGCCGGCCGCCCGGGTGATGTCCTCGTACGAGGAGTTGGTGCAGGAGCCGATCAGGCCAGCGCTGACCTCGAGCGGCCAGCCGTTGGCTCGGGCCTCGGCACCCAGGTCGGCGACGGGTCGGGCCAGGTCGGGGGTGTGGGGGCCGTTGATGTGCGGCGACAGGGTCGAGAGGTCGATCTCGATGACCTGGTCGAAACAGGTGCCGGGGTCTGCCTCGACCTCGTCGTCGGCCCGCAGGTGGTGGGCGACGGCGTCGGCGGCATCGGCGACGGCCTCGCGGCCGGTGGCCCGGAGGTAGCGGCCGACGGCGTCGTCGTAGGCGAACAGCGACGTGGTGGCGCCGATCTCGGCACCCATGTTGCAGATGGTGCCCTTGCCGGTGGCGGACAGGCTGCGGGCACCGGGCCCGAAGTACTCGACGATGGCACCGGTGCCGCCCCTGACGGTGAGGATGTCGGCGACCTTGAGGATGACGTCCTTCGGTGCGGCCCAGCCGTCGAGTTCGCCGGTGAGGTGGACGCCGATGAGCTTCGGCCACTTGAAGTTCCACGGGAAGCCGGTCATGACGTCGACGGCGTCGGCGCCGCCCACGCCGATGGCAACCATGCCGAGGCCTCCGGCGTTCGGGGTGTGGCTGTCGGTGCCGATCATCATCCCGCCGGGGAAGGCGTACTGCTCGAGTACGACCTGGTGGATTATGCCCGAGCCGGGCTTCCAGAAGCCGGCTCCGTACCGGGCGCATACGGACTCGAGGAAGTCGTAGACCTCGGCGTTGCCGTCGACGGCCGCCTGGAGGTCGAGCTTGGCGTCGTCGCGGGCCTGGATGAGGTGGTCGCAGTGCGTGGTGGTGGGGACCTGCACCTCGTCGAGGCCGGCGGTCATGAACTGCAGCCACGCCATCTGGGCGGTGGCGTCCTGCATGGCGACCCGGTCGGGCCGCATGTCGACGTACGACCCACCGCGCTCGAGGTCGGTGCTGGTCGGGTCGTCGAGGTGGTTGACGAGGATCTTCTCGGCCAGCGTCAGCGCACGCCCGAAGTGGGCCCGACCGGCGGCGATGCGTTCGTCGAGCGTGGAGTAGACGCCCTGGATGAGTTCGATCGGCGTAGAGGCGGCAACGGACATGGGGGAAGGAACTCCTCTGTGGGACTGATGGCCGGGGCCAGGAGGCCGGGTCTGGGACGCCGAGGTCTCTCCCCTGAGGCTACCGGCGGGGACCGGGGCCCGAAGGGGTCACAACTCCGGCCAGTGGCGTCTGCTGCGGCGGGAGCGCCGATCGCGGTCGCCCAGTGCCCAGACGCGGCGCCAGGCGCCGATGTCGGGGCCGGTGAGGTCCGGTGACGTGCCGGCGTGGGCACGCACGCGGGCCTGCCACCAGTCGGAGGTGGCCTCGTCGGCCAGCGATGCGACCGCTGCCTCGAGGCGGGCGGCGAACGCCCGTGAGCTCTCGTCCTCGTCAGGCAGCAGGGGGTCGCCGAACGTGACCGTGGTGCGCGACGGCTGAGGCAACTTCTTCCCCTTGCGCAGGATCCGTCCAGTGCCCTGCAGGTGTACCGGCACGACCGGCACGTCGCAACGGTTCGCCAGGTAGGCGGCACCGCCCCGGAACGGCTGCCCCCACCCGTCGGGGCTGCGGCCCCCCTCGGGGAAGATCAGGAGGCTCCAGCCGTCGCCGATGAGGTCGGTGGCCAGCGACGCCGACCGGCGTCCCACCTTGGTGCGCTCGATCGGGATGGCGCCCATGGCCAGAGCGGCGATCGAGCCGCCTATCCGGGTGCGGAAGAAGTAGTCGGCGGCAGCCCCTACCACGAGGCGGTGTCGCCACGGCTCGGGCACGGTCGTAAGCAGGAGCGGGGTGTCTGCGTGGCTGTGGTGGTTGGCGGCGAAGATCACCGGCCCGTCCAGCCGTTCGAGCCGGTCGAGTCCCTTGACCGCCGGCGAGGCGAAGGCCGCCATGACCGGCCGCATCACGCCCTCGACCAGAGCCAGGCGGGCGACCCGGGCCGGTTGCGATCGGGCCCAGTCGGTGTCGAAGTCGGTGCCGGTGCGCCGCACGGGCGGTGGCGGCTCGACGCCGTTGGGCACAGGAGCGGCGCGCAGCGGGAAGCCCAGTCGGGCCACCCGTGAACGGGCCTTCGCCACCTGCAGTCGTACCTGGTTCATCGGCGCTTCCGCACCACCCGTGCCACGACACTCACGGCGATCAACTCACGTCCGCCATGAAGATCGGAGGGTTCTTGACGTGGGTGATGGTCGGCTGCGGGCCGACCACGTCGGTCGCCATCTCGAGGGCGTCCTGCAGGGTCGATGCCGGCTGGAACCCCATACGCCGTACGGCAGCGACGTCGCCGCCGACCACGATCACCCGGCCGAGGTGCTGCAGGGCGTGTGCCCCCCAGTACCACATGTAGAAGGGGTGGACGCCGTGGTAGGCGTAGGAGGTGCGGTAGAGGTGGATGTACCACTCGTCCTCGGCGAACTGCTTCTCCCACCTCTTCTCGACCTCGGCCGGGTCGGTGGTGTCGGCCAGGACCTGCTCGAAGAAGTCGATGTAGCTGGGGTGGTGTACGGGATGGAACTCCCACGGCGTGGGATGCCCCATGATCAGCACGCCGCCCTCCCGCACCAGCGGCTTCCCCCGGTACAGGTTGAAGAAGTAGCCCAGCCCGAGGCACATCACGAGGATCGGGTTCATGATCGAGTTGACGTTGTAGGGGCAGATGTAGGGGAGCCCCATGGTGAGCACGTCGGTCTGCCCTTCGACGGGCACGAGGTGCTGTCGGTAGACGTTGGCCGTGGTCACCTCGTGGACGGCCTCGACCTCGCCGGCCTGCACCGACGTGAGTTCGTAGGGCGCCTGCCACGAGGAGAACGCCTTGCGCTTCGTCTTCGAGGGCATGATCTTGAGGCCCTGTTGCATGCTGAGGAACGTCGCCCGGTCTCTGGCCGTCCACTCCCATTCGCGCTTCTGGAGCATCGACATGGGGCCTTCGCGGCCGAAGGTGTTGTTGTTGATGGTGGTCTCGATCTGGAAGATCCTGATGTCTGCGTCGCTCAGGACCTTGCCCATCCGCCAGTTGGATGCGTGCAGCGCCGAGTTGTCCTGGTCCATGAAGGAGCGGGAGTTCTCCATGGTGTGGACGTTGTGGTGGTGGCGCAGGCTGGTGTAGCCGGACAGGCCGGTGGCAGTGCTCTTGTGGCCGCCGTCCATGGCCACGAGGTTGATGTTGACGTAGACGACGAGGTCGCTCTCGGCGGCCCGCCTGTTGAACTGCACGTCTTCGCCGTGGGGGGTCTGGCCGAGGATGACCATGCCGTCGGGGTCCTCGGCATCGTGGTTGTAGAGCCGGCCCGATGGGGCGAAGGCGTCGTAGACGCGGTCGCCGACGGCGTGGCGCAGTTCGTCCTCGGTCATCCGCCGGTGGATGGCGAGCGCTGCGATGAGGTGCACGTCGTCGACGCCGGCCTCGGCGGCCAGGTCGAGGACCGCTTCGATGACCCGTTGGCGGATGTCGGGGCGTCGCATGGGCGGCAGGGGCAGCGAGATGTCGTCGAAGGCGATGGTGAGCTTCATGCCGGGCCGCAGCAGGGCCGGGAGCGGTTCGGAGTCGCCGAGTGGGTTCAGCAGCGCTTGGCGGATGGTGCCGTCGGGGTCGACGAGGCCCTCGAGCGGCTCGGCCGGGTAGATCACCCGTGTGCGGTCCGCCGGCAGCTTCTCGAGTCGGAAGCCTTCGCCGTGGTGGAACACGATCGGTGGGCTGGTGCGGTCTACGTCGAGGACGAAGCCGGGTCGGGGGGCGAGGTGGCCGTTGCTCACTTGCTCGTCTCCATGAGTGCTTCTCGTTCCCTTTCGTCGCGTAGGTCGAAGGCCACCTTGACGGCGCCTCGCCGGCCGGCGGCTGCGGCGTGTTCGAGCGCTTCGCGGTAGCGGTGGAGTGGGTAGGTGGCCGACACCAGGCGGCCGAGGTCGGCCGCCCGGACGAGTCCGGCAGCCAGGTCGAAGGTCCGGGCTGTGGTTCCGTCCGGCAGGGTCTCGGTGCCGTAGGTGTATGCGCCGACCAACTCGATCTCGCGGTGCCAGAGCGGGGTGAGTTCGAGGGTGACCGATGCCGGCATGCCGACGAGCACGATACGTCCCCGGGGTCGGGTGACCGCGAGGGCATCGGTGATGCTGGACGACGAGCCCACGCAGTCGATGACCATGTCGGTGCCACCACTGAGCCGGTCCACGGCGCCGTCGTCACCGGAGAGGCTGACGGCCCGGCTGCCTGTGACCCGCCGCACCGCCCGGCGGATGCCGTCGGGTTCGACGACCAGGTCGGCGCCGAGTTCGGCGGCGAGCCGCCGCTGGCTGGGGTAACGGGCGGTGGCGACGATGGTCCGGGGGTTCGTGAAGGTGCGAAGGGCGGCGATCGTGAGCAGCCCGAGCGTGCCGGCCCCGAGCACCGTGACGACCGAGTCTTCGGTGATGCCGGCAACGAGGACGGCGTGGACGGCGCAGGCTGTCGGCTCGACCATCACGGCCGCCTCATCGCTGAACGAGTCCTCGACGGGGTGCAGTTGGCTGGGGTGGGCGGAGAAGGCGGTGGCCCAGCCGCCTCCCGTGTCGTGGCAGGAGCCGGTCTGGATACCGGGCTCGAGGTCGCCGAAGGTGGTGTGCTCGCAGTTGCCGAGGTGGCCGTCGGCGCACGGGTCGCATGTGGGGGTCAGGTTGCGGCTGACGCAGCCCAGCACCGGCTCGAGCACAACCCGGGTGCCGTCGTCGAGGTCGCCCACCACCTCGTGGCCGGGCACGAACGGGAACGACACCAGCGGTTCGAAGTAGCGGGCCGACCTGCCGTCGATGGTGGCGAGGTCCGATCCGCAGATGCCCGACAGTCGGGGCCGGACCCGCACCCAGTCGGGGCCGGGGGTGGCCGGTGGCTCGAGGTCGGCGAGCCGCAACGGACCGACCGCTGCGCCACCGCCGGGCGTGAGGCTTCCGGCCAGGCGCGCTGCGGCGAAGCGGGGAACGTTCCGTCGGAACTGCAGTGCCTTCATCGAATTGCGGTCTGTGGCGGGGCGAGGGGCAGGAGCCTCCGGGTCATGCCCGGCGACTTGCGGAAGTCCTCGACCAGCCAGCCGCGCTTGCGGGCGATCGAGGCGAGGCGGGTCTCGGGATTGACGGCGACGGGAAAGCCGACGGCCTCGAGCATCGGGAGGTCGCTGGCCGAGTCGGCGTAGGCGATCGACTCGCGGAGGTCGCAGCCGTGTTCGTCGGCGAGGTCGGCCAGCGCCTGGTAGCGGGCCTCGCCGGTGGGGGGCACCGAGGTGAGTTGTCCGTCGTAGGTGACGCCGTCGTTGCCGAGTTGGGCGCACACCACGTCGTCGAAGAGGGGCCTGAGTGGTTCGACAACGAAGTCGAGGGCACCGGTGATGAGCACGGTGCGGTGTCCGAGTGCCCTGTGTTCGCGAACCCGTCGGATGGCGGCGGGGAACGACCTGGCGAGCAGCAGTTCGTTGACGTGCTCGAGGGAATCCTCGGCGATCTGGTCGACTGGGGCCCCTTCGTAGCGGCGGTAGAAGTAGCGCAGGAAGTCGCTGCGGTCGAGGCGGTCGAGGGCCAGCAGGCGGGGGGCCTCGGCGACGGTCCGCAGCACGAAGCGGGCCCGGTCGCGCTTGTCGAGGTGGCGGCTCGCCAGCCACGAGTACGAGGCCACGACGTTGGAGGCGATGAGGGTGTTCTCGAGGTCGAAGGCGGCGAGGTGCCGGTCGGGGGACAGGATCTGGGAGCGCAGCCGTTCGGAGCGGCCCTGTCCGCCTCGGCTCGGCGGGCGCATTGGTGCACGAGCGGCCTTGACCACCGACGGGAGGTGCACCTCGGGCACGTAGCGGTCCCAGTCGATGCCCCGGGGGTCGAAGCAGAACGCAGTCCGGTCGTCGTCGTCGAGGTGGCCCCACAGGGTGAGGAGCCGTTCCAGGCCGTAGACGGCTTCGCACTCCGCATAGGCGCCGTAGAGATCGACGTAGCCCATGGCCCGGTCGACGAGTTCGCGCTTCTCCTCGAGGCGGGCGGCCGTCATGGCGTGTCGGCCCCGTACGGGCAGCACGTCGAAGGCCTTGTGCGCCTTGTCGAGCATGGAGCCGGCCCGTTCGAGCTGCTGCTTGACACGCCCCCGTCCGGGGAACGACCACTGGGGTACGGAGATGGGTTGGCCGTGTTCGTCGTAGATGGGGTGCTCTGTGAACCACTCGCGTACAAGGTCGACGAGCTTCCCGTAGCGCAGCGGGTTCTCCGCCCCGGAGGCCACCTGGACGATGTCGCCACCCGGTGGCGCGTCGGGATCGGGGCCGCGTGCGGCCACAGCGCAGATGGCGGCGACGACGAAGTCGACGGGGATGACGTCGACGGTGCCCTCGGGGACGCCCGGGAACTCCTTGAGCAGGCCGCGGGCATACGAGACGATGACTGGTTCGGCCATGCGAAAGCCGCGGATCCAGCCGGGGACGGGTTCGGCCAGGGCCGATTCGATGATCGAGGGGCGCACGATGCTGACGGGCACGTCGCCGGCGGATTCGGTCAGGGCGACCTCGCCGAGGGCCTTGGTGTAGGCGTAGGCGTCGGGGAAGCCCAGCGACGAGGCACGGGAGCGGCCGGCCTCGGCCATGCGGTCCTCGACCCAGCGGGTTCGGAGCAGTTCGGTCTTGGCTGACAGAGCGGGGACTCCGGCGGCTCCGAGTTCCTTGTGGGCGTCGTTGCGGACCCCGGCCAGCTTCTCGGGGGTGCGGCTGGCGGTCTCGGTCTCGGATCGTATGCGACGGGCGCTGTCGACCTCGGACCGCCAGTCGACGTCGACGAAGAACGGGCTCTGGTTGACGGGCTCCTCGGCCGCTGCGCCCCGGCGGCTGCCGGCCACGTAACACGTCGAAACGGCGACGAGGTGGGGGGTGATGCCGAGGTCCCTGAGTGTCTCGACGATTCGCACTGAGCCCAGCAGGTTGATCTCGACGGCCTGGTCGAGTGGCGAGTCGAAGCTGACGATCGCCGCAGAATGGATGAACAGGTCGCAGCCGGAGAGGGCGGCACGGCCCTCGTCGTCCAGGCCGAGGCCGTCGTCGGTGACGTCACCGGCGGCGGCGGTGATCCGTCGGGCTGCCATCTCCTCGAAGGCCTCCTTGCCGAGTTCGGACCGGAGGCGGTCGAAGGCGTCGTTGTGGAGGATGTCGCGACTGACCCGACGTTCGGCGCCGCGTCGGCCGGGTCGCACGATGAGGACCAACTCGCAGTCGGGGACGCTGCGGAGGAGCCGTTCGACGAGTGCGGTGCCGAGGAAGCCGGTGCTTCCGGTGATGGCGATGCGGCGCCCGGCCAGCGATTCGGCGATCATGGCCTTCTTTCTACCAGATGGTCAGGGGACTTACCAGATGGTCAGGAAAAGGACTACGGTGCAGGCATGCCTGATACGACGACGATCCGGGACACGGTGCGCGACACCGTGCGCGGCGCCGGTCGCTCCTCTGGAAAGGGCGCCGAGACCCGGGAGCGCATCCTCGACGCCGCCCTCGAGTCGTTCGGCACGATCGGCTACGACGGCACGTCGCTCGACGACCTGGCGGCCGGCCTCGGGATCCGCAAGCAGACGATCCTCTACCACTACGTCAGCAAGCGGGGCCTGCTCGGCGCCGTCGTGGACCGCAGCGCCGCCGACCTCAACGTCGCACTCCTCGAGGTACTCGAGGGCGAGGCCACCGACTGGGAGCGGGTGGAGGCCCTGGTGCGCTCCGTATTCCGTGTGGCGCTCGAACAGCCGCTGCTGATGGGCCTGCTGCGCGAGGTGTCCCGACCGGGATCGCCGGCGGCGCCCCGCCTCAAGGGCGCCATGGGGCCCCTCATGGACCGGGCACAGGCGTGGATGGAGCGCGAAATGGACGCCGGCCGGATGCGCCGCACCGACGCCCAGTTGGTCCTGATCAGCGCCTACTCGACTGTCGTGGGCCTCGCCACCGAGATCGAGGTCCTGCGCGCCGCCGGCCTCGAGCCGACGATGCGTACCGTGGCGACCCGTCGCCGTGAGCTCCTGCGGTTCCTGCACGCCTCCCTCGACCCCCAACGCTGAGCAGAAGGTCGGATCCCTGGCGACAGCGCCTCAGCGGCGGGTGTTGCGGCGCCTGCGGCCGTGGCGCTCGACGGCGAGGTCGACCAGGCGGTCGACGAGGGCCGGGTACGACAGGCCCGCCTTCTGCCAGAGCCGGGGATACATCGATATCGGGGTGAAGCCCGGGATCGTGTTGACCTCGTTGAGGACCGGGCCCCGGCCGTCATCGGCCAGAAAGAAGTCGACCCTCGCCATGCCCGAGCAGCGCAGCGCCACGAAGGCCCGTGCGGCGAGTTCCTGGAAGCGGACTGCGATCTCCGGGTCGAGGTCCGGGTCGTCGACCAGTTCGGCGGAGTCGGTCTCGTACTTGTCGGCGTAGTCGTAGAACTCGGCGCCGGGACGGATCTCGCCTGGACCCGAAACCTGCGGCACCCGGTCACCGAGCACCGCCAACTCGATCTCGCGGCCGGAGATCGCCTCCTCGACGATGATCCACTCGTCGTAGGAGGCGGCGGTCGCCAGGGCCGCTTCGAGGGTGGCGGCGTTGGTGGCCTTCGACACTCCGATCGACGATCCCAGGTTGGCGGGCTTGACGAACACGATCGGGCCCAGGTCGGTGAGCAGCGAGTCGAGGAGGACGTCGAGGGACTCGGTGCCGGTGGCGCCGAGGTCGTCGGCGTGGAGGCCCCGGTAGCGGGCCTGGGGCAGGTCGTGCTGGGTGAGCACCTCCTTGGCGGCCAGCTTGTCCATCGCCAGCGACGAGCTCAACACACCGGCGCCCACGTACGGCACGTCGGCCAGCTCGAGCAGGCCCTGGACAGTGCCGTCCTCTCCCAGCGGCCCGTGCAGCAGGGGGAACACGACCACGGGTCCGGCGGCCGACAACTCGGCGAGGCGGGGGAGTGGATCCCAGGCGGGTCCGGTCGGGTCGAGTGCCTCGGGCAGGTCGCCGGCGGCGTGGGCGGCGGTTGCGGCCTCGGCCAGGGACCAGCGACCGTCGGTGTCGATGCCAACCGGGATGATGTCGTAGTGGTCGGCATCGACGGCTGCGAGCACGTGGCGTGCCGACACACAGGAGACATCGTGCTCGGCGCTGCGTCCCCCGAACAGGAGGACGAGCGTGCGCCGGTCCTGGGCGCCATTGGAACCATTCTGCATGGGCAGATCGTACGGCCGGGCCGCCGGGGCAAGGTGGCACCTCCGGCGGGTCCCGGGCTGGGAGACTCACCCCATGCGATTTCAGGCCTCGCAGGTGGCCACCGCCATTGGCGGCGAACTCGTCGGGGCCGACGTCTGGTTCGACGGCGCCACCCAGGACTCGCGTGTGGTCGCGCCCGGATGCCTGTTCGTGCCGATCGTCGCCGAGCGCGACGGCCACGAGTTCATCGCAGCGGCCCTCGATGCCGGTGCCGCCGGCTACCTGACTGAGAGAGAGCCCGGTCCTGGTACGGCGATACGGGTGGCGGACACCGGTGCCGCCCTCCTTGCCCTTGGTGCTGCAGTCCGTGCCTCGCTGCCGGGGCCGGTCGTCGGCATCACCGGCTCGGTCGGCAAGACATCGGTCAAGGACCTGGCCCGGTCGGTGCTTGTCCGCCGGGGTCCGGTCCACGCCAGCCACCGGTCCTTCAACAACGAGATCGGCGTGCCGCTGACACTTCTCGGCGCACAGGAAGATGCAGCAGTCGTGGTCGAGATCGGCGCCCGCCATGTCGGCGACATCGCCACACTGTGCGAGGTGGCCCGCCCGGACATCGGCGTGCTGACCACGGTGGCCGTCGCCCACACCGGCGGGTTCGGCTCGGTCGAGGCCGTGGCACGGACCAAGGGCGAACTGTTCGACGCCCTGCCGCCCGACGGCTGTGCAGTGGTCAACGCCGACGTTCCCGAGGTCGTCGCACAGGCGTCCCGCGCTCGCTCCCGGGTCCTCACGTTCGGCGACGTCGGCGAGATCAGGGCCCGCGACATCATGCTCGACGACGACCTGCGGGCCTCGTTCCGCCTGGAGTCGCCGTGGGGCCGGACCGAGGTGCGGCTGTCGGTCCACGGTGCCCACATGGTTCCCAACGCCCTCGCTGCTGCGGCCGTGGGCCTGGTGCTCGACATGCCCCTCGCCGACGTGGCGGTCGGCCTTGCCGAGGGCGACGCCTCACCGTGGCGCATGGCGCTCGGCACGACGCCGTCGGGCCTGCGGGTCCTCAACGACGCCTACAACGCCAACCCGGCCTCGACGGTGGCGGCGCTCGACTCCCTGGCCGCCCTGACGGTCGCCGGTCGACGGGTGGCGGTGGCTGGGCCTCATGGCCGAACTGGGGAGCAGGCGGTCGACGAGCACCTGGCCATTGCACGGCGGACCGTCGACCTGGGCATCGAGTTGGTGGCCGTCGGCACCGACCTCTATGGCATCGAGCCCATGGCAGATGTCGATGCCGCCCATGCCGCGCTCGAGCTCGGCGCCGAGGACGCCGTGCTGGTCAAGGGCAGCCGGGTGGCTGGCCTGGAGGTGCTCGCCGAACGACTCCTTGGCGGGTGACCGGCGGGTTGACCGTCGCCTGAGCCCGGGTCAGTGGGGGTCGAAGGGAAGTTCGTCAGGGGCCAGCGGGGTGTTCGACCGGTTCCACACGGCCAACTGTTCCGCATCGCATTCCCGGCAGAGGTGCACGACCTGCATCGACTGGATCGACAGTTGCGTGCCCCGCGACTTGTCGACGATCGAGCGCAGGGCGGCCCGTACGTCCTCGGAGCCGCAGGTGGGGCAGCGGGGCGTGAGGTCGCGTTCCCACACCAGTTCGCAGGCGCCGCACGTGACGGTGATGGTCTCGTTGCCAGGGCCACCCCGCCGGTTGCCCGACAGGTCCTCGTCCTCGCCACAGCCCGGGCACTCGATCACGCTCACCGGGAGCAACCGTAGCCACGCTCGAAGGGTTGCCGGGTGTCGACCGGTCCCGACCACCACCGCACGTTCGGCGTGCCACAGCACGCCCCTGCCGAACAGATCCCTGCTGCGCACCGTGCCCCGGCCCGCCTCCACCACCCGGACCTGGTCACCGACCCGGCAGAGCATCGCCGGTCCGAGCGTCGCACGGCGGCCATCAACGGTGCCTGGCACGTGCTGGGCGATCCGGCCCGTCGAACGGAGTACGACCTCACCCTGCGGCCACCGCCGTCACGGCCGGCGCCGGAGCCCGAGTACCTCTCTGAGGCCTTCCGGGGCTGAGGGTCAGGAAACGGTCAGCTGGCCCTTCATGCCGGCTTCGAGGTGGCCGGGCAGGGCACAGATGAACTGGTAGCGGCCGGCGTCTGCGATGGTGAACGTCACTGAGCCGCTCTCGTCGGGTCCGAGGTTGATGGCAGTGCCCGGGATTTCCAGGTCCTCGCTGTACTCGTCCAACGCGCTGATCACGTTCCCCGCCTTGAGGATCGAGAACGAATGGTCGACTACACCGTCGTTGTCCAGGGTGACCGTGAACTCCTGTCCTGCCTTGATCGAGAAGTCACCAGGCTCGAAGACGAACTCGGTTCCCTTGATGCTCAGGGAGGAACCTGAACCGACCGGGGAGGTCGATGTGCCGTCGTCGCCGCCCCCTCCGCCACAGGCGGTGGTGAGCAGAGCTACCAACGTCAGCAGTGAAGTGGCAAGTAGGGGCTTGGGGGTCTTGTGCTTCAACTTGGGTTCCTTCGGGTGGGGTCTGGTTTCAGAACGCGCTGGTCTCGTCTTCCGACCGGACGATGCCATCACTCTGGGGGCCCGGTCCGGCATCGCTTAGGGTCAAAGGTCCTGACGTGCCCTCGATGTCGCCCAGGCTTCGCAGAACCCACCGAGCCATCAACAGGGTCAGGCCGAAGGCGGGACCGATCATGAGGGTCGGAGGCACCGCCAGCGCCCAGTCGGTGCGCCTCGGGGTGACATCTATGGAGATGACGCCGTCCGGGTGAAGGCTGCACAACACGGTCACGGAGGCCTCCAGCGTGACCTCGGTGACCCTGTCGTAGGGGGCGAACCATGCTCCGATGAAGTGGTCGGCCCGGTCGCGATTGTCGAGGACCAGGACATCGCCGCTGCGGAAGCTCCAGTTGGCCGGCAGGTCCAGCGGGTTCCCGCCGTTGGCGATCAGTTCGGCGGTGCCCGCTGGAATCACGAGTTCCCGGCGGGCAGGTGCTCTACCCGGTCCGGCGAAGATCCAGAGGGCGACCATGCACACGAGAAGTGTTGCTGCGGTGGCGCCACCGACGGTCAGGAGGGCGTCGCGGATCGTCGACCTGCTCATCGGATGCCTGCCATGGGCCGGAACGGGCCGACGGTTGCGGGTCTGCGCCCGGTCATGAACCGCCGAAGAGGTAGAGCGTGGGGTAGATGGCCACCCACATGAGGTCCACGAAGTGCCAGTACTTGACCACGCCCTCTACCGGCCAGTGGTCGTCGGGCCCGTAGTGTCCCATGCGCCCGAGGTTGGCGACAACGGCCAGGGCCAGGATCCCGGTGAGCACGTGGAAGGCGTGGAGGCCGATCAGCATGAAGAAGGCGCTGCCGTAGATCGTGCTGGCAGGGAAGTAGGTCAGTGCCTCGTTGAACTCGATGCCGACGCCGACCAGGAACAGCAGGCCCAACACGATGGTGGTGAGCAGTTCGCGTTGGAACAGTCGCCGGTCGTCGTGGGCGATGGCGGTTTCGGCCCGGTAGGCGCTGATGCTCGAGAGCAGCAGGAGCAGGGTCAGCAGGAGGGCCAGGCCCTGGTTCAGGTGCTCCGGCTGGTCGGTACCCGATACGACGAAGCGGGACGAGATGAAGGCGGAGAACAGGAATGTCTCGGAGGCGAGGAACAGCCAGAGGCCGATCCGGTTGGCCCGTGGCCGGTACGTGGCCTCAGCCCGCTCATGGATCGCCTCGGGGGTGGTGGTGATGGCCATCAGACGTGCTCCCGGTCCCCGGCCCGCAGGTCGCTGGCATGCATGAAGACCTCGAGGATGAGGCCGCCCTTGGCTGCGATGAAGGGCAGCAGCCACAGGGTGGGGGCGTCGATCCTGACGGCGACCAGGTACTCGAGGAGTGTGAGGACGGCCAGCCCCGCAGCGGTGAGCCAGCCCCGGCGGATGAGTCCCGCCCTGCCGAACGTGCCGTGAACCTGCTCAGCCATCGTGGTCTCCGTCCCGGTCTCCGGCTTGTTCCTGAGCAGTGGTCACGTCGACGAACTCGGCATGTCGTGAACCGGCCGTCCCGTACACGTAGGGGTGGTCCACCACCCTCGGTTGGCCGGAGAAGTTGTGTTCCGGCGGGGGAGAGGAGACCTGCCATTCGAGGGTGCTCGCGTTCCAGGGGTTGGGGCCGGCCACAGGGCCGCGGCGGGCACCTGAGACCAGGATGTAGACCAGCAGCAGGAAGCTGGCCCCCAGCAGGAAGGAGGAGATCGACGAGAACAGGTTCGCTCCTTCGAGTTGCTCCGGGTAGTCGGCGATGCGCCGGTTCATGCCGTTGGTGCCCAGCCAGAACTGGGGGAGGAAGGTGAGCTGGAAGCCCACCGTGAGCCAGAGGGCGAACACGATGCCGAGGCGGTCGTTGATCATCCGCCCGGTGATCTTGGGGAACCAGAAGAAGATGCCGGCCAGGAAGGCGAAGAGCATCCCGCCCATGATCGTGTAGTGGAAGTGGGCTACGACGAAGTACGTGTCGTGGAGTTGCACGTCGGTTGCGACGTCGGCGAGGAAGATGCCCGTCACGCCCCCCATCAGGAACTGGAAGACCCAGATCATGGCGAACAGCAGTGGGGTCTTCATCCAGAGCCTGCCCTGCCAGAGGGTGGCCACTGCCGAGAGGAAGATCACACCGGTGGGAACGGAGATCATCTCGGTGGCGAACATGAACGGGCCGTGCAGGTAGGTGGCCATGCCGCTGGTGAACATGTGGTGGGCCCAGACGATGACGCTCATGCCGGCGATGGTCAACAGCGAGACCACGGCCGCCTTGTAGGCGAAGAGGGGCTTGCGGGCCATGTGGGTGATCACCTCGAGCACCACGCCGAAGGCGGGGAGCACCATGACGTATACGGCGGGATGCGAGTAGAACCAGAACAGGTGCTGGTAGAGCAGCGGATCGCCGCCGGCCCCACCATCGAAGAACACCGTGCCCGCCACCCTGTCCATTGCGATCAGGACCAGCGAGGCGGCGAAGAACTGGGTGACGAGGAGGCTCAGTACCGAAGCGGAGAATGCTGCCCAGACGAAGATGGGAAGGCGTCCCCACGTCATGCCGGGGGCCCGCATGGTCACGATGGTGGTGACCACGTTGAGGCCGCCGAGGATCGATGAGAGGCCGAAGGTGGTCACCGCCAGGACGAACAGGATCTGGCCGCCGTTGTTGATCACGCTCAGGGGCGGGTAGGCGGTCCATCCGGTGTCGAAGCTGCCGAGCGTCGGTGCGGCCAGCAACCCGATCGCCACCGGGGGGATGAGCCAGAAGGTCACGGCGTTGAGGCGGGGGAATGCCATGTCGTCGGCGCCGATCATGATCGGCACCAGGTAGTTGCCGAACGATCCGAGTATGGCAGCCACGGCGACTGCGATCATGAGGATGCCGTGCATGCTCATGACCTGGTTGTAGCGGTCGGCGGAGAGGATGCCCTCGCCCGCCTGGGCCAACTCGAGGCGCATCGCCAGTGCGGCGACGCCGCCGAGCAGCAGCACCACCAGGAACGTCACCATGTACTGGATGCCGATGACCTTGTGGTTGGTCGAGAACCCCAGATACCTCTTCCAGCCGGTCACCTCCTGTTCACTTGCGGGTCGTCCGAACCATTCTCGGACCCATGTGTCGCCCATCCCGATGCCGAACAGCCAGCCGATGAGGCCGACCACATAGCCGAAGACCACGCACACCTCGTCGCCCAGGGACCCGCCGCGGACCAGCCATGTGAGCGTGGCACCGATCAGGTAGCCGAGGATGCCGAATATGACGGCCCGGAGGAGTTGTCGCATTGCTGGTCAGGCTCCTTCTGCGATTTCGGTCAACCAGGCATCGAACTCGTCGGCTTCCAGGACCGTGACCGGCATGGCCATGTCCGAGTGGCCCAGACCACAGATCTCGGCGCACTGCACCCTCAGGTTGAAGTCGTCGTCGAAGGAACCGGCCCCCTCCGGGGTCACGTAGAGGCGGGTGGTGCGACCCGGGACGGCGTCGATCTTCACGCGAAATGCCGGGATCCAGAAGGAGTGGAGGATGTCCAGCGAGGTGATGTCGAAGCGGACCCGCTGGTCGGCGGGGAGGTACAGCTGGTTCCAGGTCTCTGCGCCGTCCGGATAGGTGACCTTCCAGGACCAGCGTTGTGCCTGAACCTCGACGACCAGGTCGGCGCTGGGTTCCCCCCGCAGTTCGGCGAGCCCGATGAAGCCGGGGTTGACCGTGACCATGAGCGCCAGCATGAGGGTGGAGGCCAGCCAGAGCCGTACCACCCTGCGGTTGGTGTGGACGGGAGGACCGTCCTCGGTCGGCACGCCGTCGACCTGTACGCGAAAGCGCAGCAGGCTCACGAGCAGGGCGGCGGCCACTCCGGCGAAGATGGGGACGGAGAGTGCCAACAGCAGGATGTAGGCCTCGTCGACGACGTCCGCCTCGTGGGCCCATCGGGCGGGAAGCAGGTCGAGGCCCAGGGCCAGGAACTCGCCGATGGCGGTCAGCAGGACCCAGAGGGCACCGAACCAGATCCAGTCCGTTCGGCGTCTATCCACGCGTTCTCTCCACGGCTGGGTCCCCCGCGGTCGTGTTCAGCGGTGCCGGGTGCCCCGCTGCCGAAACCGAAGATATTGGAAGCCGCGACGGCATGGACAGGGACCAACGTCCCTGCTTTCGACGGTGCCTCCCGCAGCGGCAGAGTCCACCCTGCGGGTCGCTGATTCCGGCTCAGGAGACTGTCGTCAGTTCAGCGGCGTCGAACTCGGGTACCGGTGGTGGTGAGAGGTTGCGGAGGTGGGGGAATACCCCGTCCCGCATCAACTCCATGGACCGCAGCACCTTGTCGTTGTCGAGGCCGCCGAGGCGGGTCCAGCAAAGCAACTCGGTCATCCCGTACACCTGCTGTGCCTCGGTCAGGCGTTCGACCACGTAGTCGGGTGACCCGCAGATCGTGTAGCCGGCTTCGGTGAGCGTGTCGAAGTCGACGGCTGCAGCCAGGTCGCGAAAGGCGTTGTACATCTCGTAGCTCTTCACCGGCTTGTCGCCCTCGACGGAGACGTACTTGGCGATGGTGTTGAAGTACCACTCACAGGCTTCGCGGTACTCGGCTTCAGCCTGTTCCTTCGTGTCGGCCACGTAGACCATCATCAGGCAGCCGACCTGGCGATCGTTCGGATCGTGCCCGGCCCGGATGAGGCCGCGGTAGTAGTCGCGCCTTCGTTCGGTGGCCAGGTCGGGGGTGAGGCCGAAGACGCTGCCCATCAGCAGGCTGTGGCCATAGGCGCCGGCCATCTCGAAGGTCTCCTGGGACAGGCAGGCCATCCACATGGGTGGCCCCGGCCGCTGCAGTGGGCTGGGGCGGACCGGGACGTCGGTGAAGTCGTAGAACTCGCCGTGGAAGTCGACGACGCCGTCGGTCCAGGCCATCCGGATGATGTCGACGCACTCCTCGAAGCGCTTGCGGGTCGTCGTCTGGTCGATGCCGTAGCGCTGGAACTCGAGGGGCTGGTATCCCCGGCCCATGCCGAATTCGACCCGACCATCGCTGAGTAGGTCCAGGAACGCATAGTCCTCGGCTACCCGCAGAGGGTGGTTCATGGGCAGGATCACGACACCTGTGCCGAGGCGGATCTTCTTGGTGACCGAGGCCACCGCTGCCAGGCTGAGGGCCGGAGATGCGCAGTAGCCGTATTCGGTGAAGTGGTGCTCGGCCGGCCAGATGGAGTCGAAGCCGTACTCCTCGGCGGCGACCATCAACTCCAGTTGTTCCGTGACCACCTGGTGTTCCGACTTCTCGATCGGGTTCTCGAACAGGTGGAGCATTCCGAAGCGCATGTCCTGACCTCCTGCCCCCGGGGGGGCTACAACGGACCGTGTGCCGACTGGTTGCGGCCACCGGACGGACGGGTCCAGTTCAGCGCCGTGGACGTTGGGGCGGTAGGGCACTAGGTCCCATCCGGGACCAATGCCCCTAGTGGTCGGTTCCCGTACAGGGGATCCTTGTGTGTCACAACCCACCCGTGTCTTCACCGAGGTCCGCACATGCAGATGAACGTCCAGCCGATTCCTTCCGCCTCCGAACGCGTCAACGAGGTCCGGAGCCTGACCGCCGACATCGTCAACAGGGAGATCCTCCCCAACGAGAACATGATCTGGGCGGACCACCGTCGCAGCGGCCTCTCCGAGGGCGACCGGGAGCAGGCCCGTTCACTGCGTGCCGGCATCAGGCGGAAGGTGCGCGAGGCGGGCCTGTGGGCGCCCCACCTGCCCGAGGAGTACGGGGGAGCGGGCCTGGACTTCCTGGAACTGGCCTACATGAAGGAGGTGCTCGCCTATGCCTCCGGTGCCGCAGCGCTGTTCGGCGTGGCGGCACCGAACTCGGGAAACCAGTCGATCCTCGTTCGCTACGGCACCGAGGAGCAGAAGCAGAAGTGGCTGATGCCGCTCATCGAGGGGCGCATGGAGTCGGGCTTCTCGATGACCGAACCCGACCAACCGGGTTCGGACCCACGTTCACTTCGGACGACGGCCCGGCGGGACGGCGATTCCTGGGTGGTCAACGGCCACAAGTGGTTCACCTCCAACGGTCTGGCGGCGGACTTCTTCATCGTGATGTGCCGTACGGACGAGGGGGACGGTGGTGGCGACCGGAATTCGAGGATGACCCAGATCATCGTGCCCGCCGATTCCCCCGGGCTGGAGATCCTGCGCGGAATCGGCGTCTGGGGGCGGCCCAGCGACCACTGCGAGATCGTGTACGAGAACGTGCGGGTGCCGCTCGAGAACCAACTGGGCGAAACCGGACAGGGCCACCAGGCGGCCCAGGACCGCCTGGGGGCCGGTCGCGTCTACCACTGCATGAACTCGATCGGGCAGATGTGGCGTGCCTTCGACCTGATGGTGGGGCGCGCCGCCAACCGACAGGTGCACGGTGGGCTGCTCGAGTCGAAGCAGTTCGTCCAGGGATTCATCGCCGACTCGTACATGGACATCCAGGCGTCCCGGTTGATGACCATCCACTGTGCCGAGAAGATGCAGGGCGGGGCGTTTCCGAGGACCGACATCTCGGCCATCAAGGTGTTCGTGCCCGCTGCCTACCAGCGGGTCGTCGACCGGGCGATACAGGTGTGGGGGGCGGCCGGCATCACCGACGACCTGCCGCTGGCGACCATGTTCCAGGCGGCCCGGTCGCTTCGGATCGTCGACGGCCCGGACGAGGTCCATCGGATCCTCGTGGCCAAGAACGTGCTGGGAGCCTGCCGCGGCGGCGGTTCCTGGGATTTCGGGAATTGAGCCTGCCGGAACCGAGCCTGTGGCGGGAGGTCAGGTGGCGGCGACGGCCGACCCGTCGGGGGCAGTTTCGAGGAACCATTCCGTCAGGTCCGGGTACCGCTCGGCGACCTCGTCCACACGGTGGCTGCGGGGGCACCTGACCCTCATCTCCATGCCACACCCGGGGCATGACCACTCGTCGCCCGTGGTCCGTTCACGCCACAGCGGTGATCCACAGGTGCGGCACCGGTCCTGCCACACGTTGCAGTCGATCGAAGCCAGCCGTTTCGAGCTGAGCGGGCAGCCGGCGCCGTAGCAGACCGGCCAGTCGGGGTCGGGAAGGATCGCCCAGACGGGGCACTTGCCGACGCAGTCACCACAGTCGTCGCAGGTGAGGGGGTTGATTATGAACAGCCCGAGGAAGGTGTCGGTCTTCCTGAGGGCGTCCCTCGGGCAGGCGAACTCGCAGGCTCCGCAGCCGATGCACTCCTCTTCCAGGACCAGATGGCTCACAAGACGCGCCTCACGAAACGCGCCTCACGATCCGGTCAGCGAGCCTGCCGTGACGTCCTGGGGGTGGAAGGGTCGGAGCGAACCCAGACAGCCGTTGCAGGTCCAGGGAGCGACGTTGACGGTATCGGCCGTGGTCTTTAGGGAGTAGCGCTCACCGTCCCACTCCCAGTAGCCGTAGGGGAGGTCGAGCACTCGGTCGAGTGGCTCACCACAGTGGGGACAGGGCATGGCTTCCATCATCGGTCCTTTCGGTCGGTGGTCCCGGTAGATCGTCTCGGTTGCTTGCCTCAGGCTGCGGCCGGAGCCAACTGGGCGGCGCCGTCGAGGAACTGCTGGATGGTCTGGTTGAAGCGGAAGAAGCGGTCGACGCCCATCGGGTCGTCGCCCCGTGCCCGGATGCGGTCGCCGATGAGGGTGAGGCTGTTGACCGTGGATCGTCCTGTGGCCCGACCGTTGGCGACTATGTCGTCGAACATCTCCGACCATGCGCCGATGTCACCTGCGAGCCAGCAGTCGCAGTCGGCCTCCTCGCCGTCACCGAGGAGTGATACCCCGGTGCAGCCCAGGTCCTCGAAACGCAGTCGGATCCGGAGGTCGTCACCTCCTGTGCCGGTCAGGACCACCCCGAGTGTGAGGTCCACCTCGCCGAGGCCCTCGTATGTCTCTGGGTGTGCGTTCATGAGGTCGGCCAGCTCCTGGTAGAAGGCCAGGTCGTCTACGTTGCACATGGTCGCGCTGTTCGCCATTGTCGGTTCCTCCCGGTCAGACGCCGCTCTTGTCGAACTGGTTCAGGTCGATGCCGAGGGCCTCCAGCGGCAACTGGGTCCTGTCGATCCTGTTCAGCCCTGCCCTCTCGCACCGGGCCAGGTACGAGGTGAAGATCTTGGTGGCCAGCATCGACTGCATTGGGAAGCCCCTGTCCTCGACGTGTTCGGTGCCGCCGGCCAGGAGTACGGCCAAGGCCGAGGAGAGGTCGGGTTGGGTGCCGAACTCCAGGAATACCTTCTCACCGTGGTCGAGGGCCTCGTGGATCTCATCGGCCACGTCGGGATCGCCGGCGATGGCCTGGCGGATGTGCATTGTGCCGTAGGCGACGTGGCGGGCCTCGTCCTGCATGGAGAGCCTGAAGATCTTCTTCTCGACATGTGTCGGGGCGATCAACTCGCCCTGGCGGAACACGTCAAGGATGAAGCCCTCCCCCAGGAGGTGCAGCAGAGCGGATGCCTGGGTGTAGGTCTTGGCTTCGAGGATGCTGCGCAGCAGGCTCTCGGAGCCTGCACGGGACAGCAGCAGGCCGCCACCGTTGGCGAGGGCTCTCTTTCGGAACACGTCGCTGTGGCGGGCCTCGTCCATTATCTGGGTCGCCAGGAACATCTTGGCCTCGAGGAAGTGGTGGTTCATGCGCCACATCCACTTGGCCGGCAGGTCGGTGGCGATCATCTCGATCTCGGTGAGCACCGTGCAGAGCTGGCACATGGCGTGTTCGATGTCGGGGGGGAGTTCCTGCAACTCGTTCCAGGGGATGTCCCTGGTGGCGGACCACTGTCTGGCGACAGCCTCCTCGTAGAGTTCGATCACGTTGTCGGCCCAGACCTGGGACTTGTGGTTGAGGATGTAGCCCATGTCGGGGGTGTCCTCGTCGATGTCCGCCCCTCGGGGTGCCATCGAGCGGAACGGGGGATCGTCCAACACCTCGCCGTAGGCGCCGATGGCGATGTCCATCATGGTCAGGCCCCGGGGGCCCGGTACGGGCCGCATGCCCCACTCGGACTTCGCTCCCCGCAACCATGCCCAGTCGAGGGGTTGTCCCATCGGGGTCATCTCCGGGAGGTTCCGGATGGTCTCGTCAGTGGCAAGTGCCATTGTGCTGCTCCTCGTTCGCCCGCATCCCCTTCTGGATAACGGTCATTATCGGCGTTTAGACCAGTAAGCATCGGATTCAGGGCAACCGGGTAGGGCATTAGGTCCCGAAATGGCAGGTCCTGGCAGGAGTGCATGTATGGTCGGACCCCGAAACGAGGCAGACGGGAGGAGAAGCAGGTGGATCCGGAAGCCAGGAAGACCGCCTTGCGTGCAATCAACTACGGGTTGTACGTCCTTACCGCCACCGATGGCGAGAACTACGGCGCGGGTGGCACGAACTGGCTCACACAGGCCTCGTTCGACCCGCCCCTCGTAGCTGCAGGCATCAAGGCCGACAGCGGGTCAGCGTCGATCATCGAATCGACCGGAGGTTTCGCCGTGAACGTCCTGGGGGCTGACCAGTTGGACATCGGCAAGGCCTTCTTCCGGTCCACCTCTGTGGAGGGAGACCTGATCAACGGCCACCGGTTCGAACCCGGTCCGGCCACCGGCTCACCCCTTCTGGTGGAGTGTGCCTACTGGTTCGAGGCCCGGGTGACCGACACCGTGAGGCGCGGCGACCACACGGTCTTCGTGGCAGAGGTGGTCGAGGCCGGGGTCCGCGACGACTCGATGGTGCCACTGCTGCTCCGCGACACCGGAATGAACTACGGCGGCTGACGGCGCCTACTCGGGGAGCCGGATCAGGAGCGGGCAGCCCGGTAGGAGAGCCATGTGCCCTCCTCGAAGTCGTAGAGCTTGCAGGTCCGGGTGCCCTTGACGAACTCGCGGATGCGCAACTTGTGGTCGATCGTGCGGTCGGGGAAGGCGTCCCTGATGGCCCCGGCTGCCTCGGACAGGTGGTAGCAGGGGATGCGCATGTCGACATGGTGGGGGGTGTGCAGGAAGATCCAGTGGAAGAAGACGTCCATCACCCGGGGAATCCGCAGGATGGTGGTGCCGTCGAGTTGTCCCTTCACCTTGGTCCAGCCGCGCCGGGTGTACCAGCGGATGTCCGGTGAGATGTGGTGCACGTAGACCGTCCAGCCGATCAGGAACGTGAACAGCAGGAAGGGGATCACCAGCAGCTTGGTGATCATCCAGGCTGCTCCCAGTGCATCGCCTGAGCCCAGGCCGCCAAGGAATCCGGCGCCGGTGGCCGCAGCCAGTAGCGCCAGGTAGAGCATGATGCGGTCGCGTCGGATTCCTGCTACCCACTTGGCTGGCGGTTCCCGGTAGCGGATCATCTTGTTCCACCACACCTCGCGCAGGTAGTAGGGCAGCGGTCCCAGGGCCGACCATTCGACGCGGTGGCGCAGTCGTCCCAGCGACCCCATGGCCTGGTACTGCTCGACGGTGACCGGATGCCACACGAAGTCCATGCCCTGTCGGACGGTGTGTCCGTGGTGGATGCGGTTGTGGCCGAGTACCCAGGCCTCGTAGATGTGGAACGACGGGATCAGGAGCAGGTGTCCGATCACCGAGTTGAGGCGGTTGTCGTTGGTGAGGACCCCGTGGGCGGCGTCGTGGCCCAGCACGAACAACGCTGCGACCGTGAGGCCGGCCAGCATCAGCAGCGGCAGGGTGAGCCACCAGGCCGGGCTCAACACCAGGCCCGTGAGCACGAGTGCGTACATGAGGAGGTCGCGGCCGACCAGGCGGAGACCCCGAGCGGTGGACCGCTGCCGACAGGACGCCGGTACGACGTCGATGACCTCTTTGAGGGTCAGGGCCGGTACTTCCTGCGTCTGTGGCATTGGCCTCGGGTGGAGGTGGATGGGGGGGCGTTCGACTGCCGACTCCAACGATATGGCAATTCGGTCGGGGAGAGACGACGGGCTGCAGGGTCGAGGCTTGGCCGATCGCACACGTCGCGGGCTTGCCCGTCCCGCTGGAGGTCCGCCGGCTCCCTGTGGCACACTCCTTGGTCTACCGGATGTCGTGGTTTGGCGTCCGGCCGCAGAGCACGGACAGGGGTGTCCGGCAGAACGGGGGACGACCGGTGGCCGAGCAGTACTTCCTGGGGACCGAGACATCAGAGCGCTACCCGCTCTGGACGCGGGCCAACGTCGGAGAGGTGTTCCCCGACCCGGTGGCCATGAGTTCGTTCGACTTCGCCTTCTGCAACGCCGACGGGATCCGCATGTCCGAACTGGGGTGGCGCGACGCCTATGCGCGGATCGGTGCGTTCACCGAGGACGAGTTCGATCCCGACAACACCGTGATCCTCGGCGTCTTCGGCGGCTACGCCTACCTGAACGCCTCCGTGATGCGCATCTTCGGTGAGCGGGCTCCCGGCCTTTCCGCTGCGGCCATCGATGCACAGTTCTTCGGGGCCCAGCCCGGCATTCCCGACTACGAGCCCCACCCCGATGACGCCAGCCCGGAGGCCGAGGCCCGCATCGGGGCCACCTTCGGCTGGGTGCTGACCACCGACGGCCTGCCCGAGGTGCTGGCCGACGAGGAGATGGTCGATGCACTGCGGGCCGACCGTCCGGACTTCGGGGCAATGGGGGACCTGGAACTCCTGGATTGGGCCGAACAGATCCTGGACGAACACTTCCGACACCTGTTCAGCCAACACCTGTTCGTCACCTCGCTGGCCACGCTCCCGGCAGGGATAGTCACCGACGTCTGCGCGGCATTGGGTCGGCCACAGGACGCGCTCAAGTTGCTGGCGGGCCTGGGCGACGTGGCGTCGGCGGCGCCGTCCCTGGTCATGTGGGACCTGGGTCGACGTGTTGCGGCCGGTGACTCCCTTGTGGAGGCTTTCGACGTCGGCCTCGACGGTCTCGAGGACCGCCTGCGTGCACTGGACGACGAAGGTGCCAGAGGGTTCCTCGAGGCCTTCGACGCTTTCCTCTACGCCTACGGCTGCCGGGGGCCCAACGAATGGGAGACCAGTTGCCCGACCTGGGAGACTGAGCCGAACCTGGCCCTGGCGGCCATCGACCGCATGCGCCTCTCGCCGGAGAGTGCGGATCCCGTCGGCCGCCAGACAGGGATGGCCGTCGAACGTGAGCGTCTCGGCACCGAGATGGTCGGGATGCTGGCCGCCGATCCCGAGACCCAGGGCCAGTTCGGGGCGGCACTCGGGTCGGCCGGGATCTTCATGCCGGGTCGGGAGCGCACCAAGACCAACTGCATCAAGCTCGTCCACGAGGCGCGTATGGCCTATCTGGAGTTCGGCCGCCGCATGGTCGAGCAGGGGGTGTTCCCCGAGGTGACCAGCTTCGCCATGGTGACGTTCGCCGAGGGTCGAGATCTGCTCGAGGATCCCACCGGCTGGCGTGAGGTGATCGAGGAGCGCCAGGCCGTCTTCGACGAGGTCCGGGAACTCCAGGAGCCGTTCGTGATCGTCGGCGATCCACCGCCACTCTCCACGTGGCCCCGCCGCGATGCCATCCAGGTCGATCCGGTGGGGGTCGGCGAGTCCATCCAGGGTGTGCCCGGCTGTCCGGGCGTGTCGCAGGGGCGGGCCCGTGTGATCCTCGACAGCCACGACCCGACGGACCTCGAGCCCGGCGACGTCCTCGTGGCGCCGCTGACCGACCCGTCGTGGACGCCGCTGTTCGTGCCGGCCGCCGGGGTGGTCGTCGATGTGGGCGCCCCGCTCAGCCACGCCATCATCGTGAGCCGCGAGTTGGGCATCCCGTGCGTGGTGTCGGCCATCGACGCCACCAAGCGGATTCCCGACGGCGCGCTGGTAGAGGTGAACGGCGAGACCGGGGTGGTCACGGTCCTCGAGGTGTAGCCGCCCTGCCCCTGATGTCTCATCGGGGTGCAACTGGTGGCCGAGCCGGGGATACCCTCCTCGCCCGACGGACCGTTAGCTCAGTTGGCTAGAGCGCCCGCCTCACACGCGGGAGGTCACTGGTTCGAGTCCAGTACGGTCCACGCTCCTGCCTGTCCAGGCAGCAGGAATCCGCCTGCTGATTCGCGGCGAAGTGTCGATTCGGTCAGCTGTCGCGTCGCAGGGCCGCCTCGAGGGCATCCCGGTTCCCGAACCCTGAGGTTCCGGCGCCCCTTCGAAGCACCGCCAGCGGGTCCTGGAGGTCGCCGACGTAGCCGAGGGCGTAGGCGCCCCTGTTCCAGCCGAGCAGGCGCAGCAGGTCGTCGTCGAGCTCCCGGGCGACCTCGGGAGGCACGGCCAGGTACTGGTTCTCCTCCTGGCGCAGCCACGACAGGTTGTAGGTGAGGTTCACGCCGGCGCGCACGGAGTCGCTGTGGTTCGCGCCGCCTCCGTGGTAGACGCTCCCGGTGTAGACCAGAACCGAGCCGCGGGTCATCTCCGCCGGGATGGTGTCGTCCTGGCTGAACTGCAGGCGGTCCTCGGCATGGTTGCTGCCCGGGACAACCCGGGTGGCGCCGTTCTCCTCGGTGAAGTCGGTCAGCGCCCAGATGGTGTTGCACTGCACTTCGTATCCGGCGGGGAAGGAGAAGAAGTCGAACGCCCACTGGTCGCGGTGGATCGGCTGCGTCGACTGGCCGGGACCGATAGAGATCACCTGCGTGAGGTGGACCTGGTAGCCGGTGGCGTGGCCGAGGTGCCGGTCGCAGGTCCCGAGCACCAGGGGGTGCACGAGCATCTCCCGGGCGGCTGCCGAGCGGGCGACGAGGGCCCCGGTGCGACGGGTGGAGCGTCCCGTGAAGTCGTCGGGTCCGGGTGCGGTGGCCTCGACGAAGGGTGCGATCTCGGCTTCGAAGCGGTCCAGCAGGGCCTGGTCGGCGAGGTCGTCGACGATCACGGCTCCGTGTTCGGACAGGGCTTCCGCCACGGCGTCCGGACCGTCGGTCGGCGAGAGGTGTGTGAGGGTGGCGGCGTTCATCGGGTCTTTCCGTTCAGGAGAGCCGAACCAGGATCGTGCCGGCCAGGCTCGTCCACCCCAGGCGGTGGACGAGCCGACTGTAGGCGCTCGGCAGGAACCGCAGGTTGGGGGTCAGCAG
>Ga0208895_1000175_pt1 | contig 29578 bp, 18 predicted proteins | sample ETNtaG_10_FD_185765 | JGI IMG/M metagenome (GOLD analysis project Ga0208895, IMG submission 185765) | Marine microbial and viral communities from oxygen minimum zone, Eastern Pacific Ocean - ETNP201302SV82 (SPAdes) (version 2) | ecosystem: Environmental > Aquatic > Marine > Oceanic ... | reverse complement strand
CAACCCATAATCTCCTGACTCAATCATTTCCCCAGATATAAAGGTTAAATACGCGTGGTCAAAATAGGTAAGGTCCAACGATTCAATGAGATAGCAAGGGTTGTCCGCATTGGGTTCATACAGTGATTGAGGACTGTCATTCAACGCATAACGTAATTCAGCATTCACATATTGGCGACCCCATGCTCCCAGATCCCAGCGATTCAATGTAGCTGCATTTTCAAAATCACCTATAATATAATCATCAGTGATAGAAAATTCTTTTTCTTCAGATTCGGATTGATTGGCTGTACTGGAAGCATCTGTTGCAACCGCCCAATATCTGATTGTTGAACCAGGTTCAACGTCTACATAGGTTAATGCGCCTACAAAATCAGAACTCGATCCAATTTGTGTACATTCTGAACTTTGAATAGTGCTTTCCCCAACCTGCCAATGCAATGAGACTGCACTAATACCAAAATTATCAGTAGCCACAACATATACATCAAAAGTACCACTGGGATAAAAATGATCAGACAGGTCCGATATGGAGTGCACTTCTGGAGGAATTTGATCAGCGCCAATATTGAATGAGAAAGTTGAATAAGGTGCACCATATGGTTTTGTTACCCGCTCCCCGCTGGTAGTATTAAAACCTAAATAATAGTCCATGACACCATCTGCGCCTGATGGGGTTAGGATTCCTGTATAATCTCCATCATTATTAGCATAAAGTGCCGAAGAATCTGTGATGATGCCATTCATTCCCCAATATAGTCTAGCAGAACTAAAATCTATGGGATAATCAGGACTTTCATCAATCTCAACATCAAGATTAATAGGTGTAATATTATCTTCAGTGTCATTTATTTCATCAAATTCGAATTCACCCATATATGGGTAACTCATGACGAAAAATCCGTTACCACTCATATCGGCTGAGTAAATTAATCCATTTTCCGTGAACGGATATACTCCCCAATTACCACTGTATAGTCCATCTTGACCAGGATACCAATCATAATACCCCACTTCAATCGGATTATTAGGGTCAGATATATCTACTATACGGGTGCCATACACGTAATAGGATACGTACAACAGGTCATCTTTTATTTCCACATTGTGTGCAGATTTATTTTGAACCTGCGGCTCATTTGGATACCAGGTGGCAACCATGTTAATATTATTGAAATCCTGTATATCAAAAATATAGACATAGCCTCCATTTTCCTCATCTGAAGTGACTGCGTACTTAGAGTCATCTGTAACCCATACGTCATGGCAGCCATAATTACTATAATTATGCTCTACCATTGTGGTTGGGTTTGTTTTATCCGAAACATCAATTATATACAAAGAACCATTATATATATCACAAGCATAAGCGGTATCATTTTTTACAAAAATGTCATGGATATATGTCTCTTCCCATCTACCTAACTCCGTTGGATTTTCCGGATCAGATAATTCCAGAATAATAATGCCTTGCCAAGCACTTGTCCCTCCTGCTCCACCGGCGCTACCAACCAAGTATGCATATCCATCGGCTATAAACATGTTATGTGCCGTGCGAGTAGAGGAAGTATAGGATCCAACTTTATAGGGATTAAAGGGATCTTCCAAGCTTATGATATCCATTCCCCCGCCACTTTCATTTACAACATAACAATAATATCCATACGTTTTCAGGTCTCTCCAGCTAGAATTGTTACCTGGTATGAAGCCAGTCTCGATGGGGTCATGGGGGTTTGTAGATACATCAAATATATATGTACCAGTATTATGGCCAACTAATGCAAACTCATGGCCATCCGGTGCCGTATAGCCCCAAATATCATTACATGTACCTAATTCAAGGTGAGCAATGGGGCGAATATTTTCGATCTCGTAATCCTGTCCGCTAATTAAACCATATAAAATGGTGAATGTTAATAGTGTATTTTTCAATGTTTCTCTTTCGATTAAAGTTAAATCTATTAATTTTCTACAGAAGTGCTGATACTTACCTTAAATTATAATTATTATCTTTAGGTATGAATAAAATGAAGTTCACTAAAATAACGATCATTTTATGTTTTTTACTCAATGGTCAATCCTATGGTCAAGGTACAATTGAGCTGGAGAATTTAAACATTGATGCTAAACAGAATGGTCTATTTTTAGCTATACACTCTTCTGGCTCTCTTTCAATGGAAAAGATCACCGGTTGGGTTAATGGAGACTGGTTTTATATGACAGTCCATGAAGCTCAAGGGGATTCTGCAGAGATCTGTTCCGCTCCATATTCTTTTCCAGTTTTGGAAATCGATAATACTAATACAGAAGAATCTACTCAATTGGCAATTCGTGTCAGCGGTCAGATCGAAAATTTTGAATTATACCTGTCTGAAGATAAACATACTATCATTGCGGCATTATATTATCCTGCGGAAACAGTCATTGCACTCATGGAAAAAACTGAAAAAGGTGCACCCCCACCATACTCTTTAAACTCTAGAATCATAAATGTCTTGTATTTAACAGGAACAGCATTGACCATCAGTGGGGTCATTTCAGGAGATGGCTCTGATAATAATACTGAATTAGTTCTGGGTCTGAGTGTATTAACCTGTACATATTTATACGATCGTTTCCTTAAATAAGATGAATGATCTACTTCCATATTATGCGTTATTTTATGTTGTCGGATTAATACTGATGGGTCTTTTTATTCGGTTCGTACTGTATAAGCGACGGATGAAAAAATATAAGAGTAATGATCATGAAGATTAATTTAATACTTCTTTTGATTTTCTATATGCAGTGGATTGCCTGTACATCTTACAAGCCGCAGCCAGAAGTTCAAATCTCAATCATGGAAGAATTAAAAATTGACCTGGAAAACGGCAAAATATCTACTGACGATTATTATACATTCCTGATATACAGTGTGTTTGCCCAGGACTTGCTACCTGATAATTATAAAGGAAAAATCGGACCCCGGGATGCCACACCTATTATTCGCAAAGTTCAGCGGGCATACCCAACTTTAAGCCCTCAAACACAAGAACATTTAAAACAATGGATCAAACCATTACCGCCTAAACCAACAAAACCAGGAGTTAAGCCATAAAAAGTATACTATCGATCATTTTAGTTTTAGGCTGCCTATCAGCAAAACCGCATCCCCAAGCAGTTCAATCAGCGCATAATATTATCCAGGTTTTTTCAAACCAGTCGGTAAAACGGCATATCAGTGATGATTTGCGTATTATTGCCAGGTATGGCCATAGTCTTCCTGAAGAAATGAAAAATGAATTACGATCCCTGGGTTTTAATTTTGATGGACCTATCGTAAATCGTTCGTCTCTTGATGAACGGACCGAAGCCAGCGGCCTTGACGAAACGTATGATAATGGGATGTTTCGCTTTCACTATACAACAACTGGCAGTAATGCTGTGAGTACTGCCGATACAAATAGTAATTCTGTTCCAGATTATATCGAGCAGATGTCAGCAGAATTGAATTATGTCGTTGCAGTTGAGTTGACCATGAACAGCTTTACGGAACCGCCCAGTGATGATTTCTATCCAGCAAACTATGATAATGGCGGTTCAGGCGCATATGATGTTTATGTCCGCAATGCAGGGTCAAATGTGTATGGCTATGTCCAGTCGGAATATTATGCCAACAATAATACTGGCAATAATGAACATTCTTCAGGCGTAAATGAAGTAAATGCCTTTACCAGTTACATGGTCATGCGCCACAACTATAATGGCTTTCCAAATTCATTGACAGAAAATATTCAGGTGACAGCAGCCCATGAATATTTTCACGCTGTGCAAATGGGTTATGATAACTGGGAAGAAACATGGGTCATGGAAGCAACTGCAGTGCAAATGGAAGAAATTGTATATGATAATATCAACGATTGTTATCAATATATGTCTTCATGGTTTAACAATCCTCAACAATCCTTAAACCTTGATTCCAGCAGTAGGTGGTATGGTTCTTTTATCTTTTTTGAATATGTTAATTCTCATTTAAGTGAAGAATCTATCCGGACATTTTGGGAGCAGAGCATTACCCATGACAGCTATTACGGCGATTACAGTATTCAAACGCTGGACGAAGCATTTGATGATCTGGGATCATCATTTGAAGATATGCTTAATGGAATGTCTGTTGCCAATCAAGTAATGTCATCCGCATCTGCCGCCTCTCCCTATAATTATGATGAAGCCGATTCTTATAGTGCATCTTTATCCACATTCAATACCGTTTCTTATTCTGCAGGTACAGATCAAACAGTTTCCAGTACTAACCTCCAGGAAAATGCTGCGCAATATATTCGATTGAATTCAGCTGATCCTGTGCTGGCTACTTTGACCAATGATGATGGCCCCGATTCTTATTTAGAACTACACGCCATCATGAGCTATGAAGACAATGCCTGGACAGTTCGGAGCGGCAGTCCCATCAATGTTGATCCAACGGACGCCACGGAAGTTTATTTCGTCGTAGTGAGTCAAAATGATGCCGGCAGTGATTTTGATTATACTCTTACATTGATCGACGGCGAAATATCCACTGAACCTGAAATACCTTCTCGTTTTTCAGTATCTAATGCCTATCCAAATCCGTTCAATCCGCAGACTAATATTCAGATCGATCTGCAAAATCCTCAACGTGTACAGGTTTATATTTATGATATCAAAGGACAAATGGTCAAGACCCTTGTGAACCGTCATTTAGTTGCCGGTCAACACGTTTTTACATGGAAGGGAAAAAATTACCAGGGCCATTCTGTTTCAACTGGTACGTATTTTGTTCGTATAATAGGAAAAAGTCAGGAACGCTGGCAGAAGGTAACCCTGCTGAAATAATTCAGTCAGCAAGCTTTTGATCTAGCTCGCCGTTTTGATCCAGCGTCCATAGATCTTCATAACCGCCAATGGGCTCATCATTGATGACGATCTGCGGCACGGACATCCCTCCGGTTAAACCGGCCATTTCTTCTCGAGACATTCCTATTTTTTCAATATCAATTTCATCATAGGATACACCTTTGCTATCTAAAAGTCTCTTGGCGAATTTGCAGGGTCCGCACCAGCTGGTTGAATAAATTTTTACACTCATTTGATCAATAATACCTTTTGTACCTGGTTGAAATTTAGTGCTTCGAACACTACAAAATATGTCCCCGAGGCGACACGTTGTCCAAAACTGTTTGTTCCACTCCATTGGACGGCATGGGTTCCGGCATTTTTATGTTCTATGTGCAACACTGTCACTTCCCTGCCCAGGATATCATAAATCGTCATTTTCACGTCAGATGCTATGGGCAATTGGTAGCGAATTGTCGTTGTAGGATTGAATGGGTTGGGATAAGCCGGGAGTAATTGAAAACCAGTCGGCAGATTTTCATCTTCCGTGCCCAATGGGGCCACATAAAGATTTGGCGCTTCCGTGGTAAAACGAATGGCACGTTCATTTTCTAATGGTGCTGCCCCGGGAGCATATCCATTATTAAATACATACTGGATGCCTTCATTCTTATTATGGGCTTCGATTCCCACCGTGGCATAATTTTTATCCGCGTCAATATCCGCAACTTCTAAATAATGAAATTCAATTACTCCGTCGCCTGATTCTGTGGGCATGGCATCTTGATCGTATAAATGGATGGCAAAGGTCTCCTCTGTTACTTCGTCAAAGCCGTTCAATGCCCGGGACCATTCAATGATAAAGCGCCTATTCGTTTCATCATGTTTGGTATACACCCTGATGGAATCATTGTTGATCACTTCCAGGTCGTCCCAGAACGGCGCCAGCAATGCTTTCGGCCCCATGGCCATGGGAATCGTGTAATTGTAAAAATAATCAATTTCGCAAAATTCGAATGATACCCAGCCGTTGGAACTGATGGTCATTTCATTGTAGGTCCTGCCGAAATACTGGAATTCAAAAGGCAGCTCCACATTCACATGGTCGTCATCATCCAGTTTGTATTCCGTGCCCTCACTGCCGCCGTAAGCCGGATCAAGTTCCACCCAGTTGTACACAGGTGATTGAGCATAGCTTGTATCAGAATCATCATAAGCCCAGTAGCCGTACCACGTATGTGACACTGGATCAGTTGCGCTTTGGGGTTCGATACTTATTGTATGATCATTCTGATAAATGGTAACTGTATCTTGAAAAATAGTTATTTCTAAAGTCAGTTTACTTCCAGAAGTAACGGTGTCGATCGAACAACTGTGATCTTCTAACAAGATTGTTTGTGATGAGTATGGCTCAATATCAAAATACACAGTGCTATCAATAATTACACAACCAATCAGATCATTCGAATTTGTAAATGACCAAACGACATTTTCAAAAAGTCCTGAAGAATAATTATGATATTTTAATTCAGGAGTAAAATTGGAATTTGAAGTTATATCATCCGGTCCAATGCTTACGTCCAATTGAGGTTTTACAACGGGTATATATAAACTATAATCAGCAAAATCTGTATCTATATTTAATGAAATATGATTGAAATCTTTGGAGTTGGATCTGATCGTGAATGGCGTTGATGGTATAACGATCTCATCAATGTCAGCTTCTGGAATATTTGTACTTCCACTTATGACTTGACAATATAAGCCTTCAATATCTGCAGTGGTTGAACTGGTGGCTGATTGACCGGAATTTTTGAAGATTGGATATACATCAATTGTCTCTCCTGTTTCCAAGACTCCATTGCCATTGCTGTCATTTTGTAATTCATAGCCAATGAGCATCAATTCAACATTAGAAGATTCTATTGCTATCTCTTCATGATATTGAACGAAACCATTCTTGTTCACATATACATCAACTGAAGTGATATTATGAAGTGAAACATTAACTTGAAAATATCCCAATTGATTTGAAATACCTTTTGCCAACACACTATCACCAGACATTATGGAAACGACTGCATCAGGTACAGGATCTCCATTTTGAGACAAAACTTCAATGGAAATATCACCTTTATGTCTGTAAAGTGTTTGTGTATTTATATCAAATTCTTGAGGCTCAGTCAAGTGCATGGATATAGAAGGGTCCCCCACAATATTATATACATGAAAATAAAATTCCTGGGCTTCTCCCGGGCCGTCCAGGTTGGGGAATTCCCTAACCAAACCCAAAAGTCCCGCGTTCACTGCCGGGGCTAATTCTACAACACCATCATCCAGCATGGCGTCAAACATATAGGCATTGATCACATTATTATACTTCGTGCTGGTATGGAGGTCCGATGGCCCCACGATCGCCACACCGCCTTTGGGGTTAGAAGGGGTCCCGGCGCGGACTAATGCTTCACCCAAACAGGGATCCACGTTATTGGCAAAATCATTGGAATTGCAGACAAAACTGGTGAACACAGGTGTCATCCAGTCGTTGTTGAGCCCGGCCACGTCACTGACGTGAAATTCCGGATAGTGCCAGCCATTAGCATCACCCCAGCCGCGGTAGTTCACAATACCCACACCGCTGTTGATGTAATTCTGAATCAGGGATGCACCCTGTTGCGTCGGGGGATAAAAAACCGTATCTACGGATGTATAGCCTTCATCCAGCATTAGATCACGAATCCAATATGACGTCCATTTTGGTGTAATGGGAATAGGTACCGTGTTGCTGTAATTCCCGGCGACGATCAAGGCCCTGTCCAGCCAATCGGGATTCGTAGCTAGAGGCTGGCGGTGATAATTAATGGTTTTGCGGATCATGACCACCAGTTCAGAAATGGAGTCCACTGAAAAACGGCCAATGAATACATCCGGAAAAAAGTCATCGCCCAGCAAGTGGGTGTATTTCTGATCAGTCACATCATTATCCGGGCCATAATAGAACGACGGCATGGCGGCCACGCCATCCACATCACCAATGAGCAACACATATTCCAGCATTGGATCATTTTCCAGCGTTGCTTCGATGGCAGCTTTCACATCATCTGCTGTGGATCCTACTTCAGATAATGTTTGCACATAGACGTCAAACCCCTGGGACTTCTTGAAAGTCACCAGGTCATCCAAATAGGCTTCCATATTATCGGGAGTAATGATCAAATATGAACCGCGTTGGGGATTGAGCTGGCTCAAGGGAATATTGTAAGTATCTGCAATAAAACGGCTATAGGCCATGGGTATCGGTCCATTCAAAATGGACGTGCGGTCCTTACCCCGAAACGTGGGTTGGGCTGCAAAAAGAAACGAAAATGAAAGTATGACTATGGTTTTAAGAATACGCACTTGCGAATGAATTTCTTTTTGTTTCCTGATAAGCGGATGAAATAGACCCCGGAACTGAGTGGAGTGCCTCGCTTGCTTTGCAAATCGAATCGCCATGTTTGCCGCCAAGGAGACAGTCCTGCAAGCCTTTCACGATACACTTCCTGTCCCAGTAAATTATACACGGTTATGTCCAGCGGTTCCCTCCAATTTTCCAGGTCAATGGCGATCATGCCCGTGGATGGATTTGGATATACGTGAGTAGCACTACCTAACTGAATAGGATTAAATCCAGAACTGTTATGAATCCCCAATCCTTCATTATGCCCATAGTACAATACCATATTATCAATCTGCCAGCCGCGGTAAGCAACCGTCTGATCCCTGAAAAATGACAATCGTATTTTCACAGAATCATATCCAGAAGAGTCATTTACCCAAATAAAATCTCTCTCTGGTTCACCCCAGCGCTGGTCTTTCCAAACTTTACTTGCAATTATTCCCTCACCATCAATTAAACTAACTTTGATAGAATCGTAATCCCATTCCAATTCGTATTGATGACTTATATCGAGTACAATTGAGTTAGAATGAAAAATGTTTGAACCACTGACATTAATCCATGATGATTCCAATGACCAAATTCCGAATAATGAATCGTTATTCGTGTATAATAAACCGGAGTTTGTTTTGAGCGTATTATCTTCAAAATGCCAATCACCAGCAGAAAACACCCAAAGATTGGTATCCGCTACATCAATACTATTCCAACCATGATTAAAATTAGAAAGGTGTATATCTAAACCTTCAGATAAGTGAATGGAGTGAACCAACGGCATCAGGTGGATATTCGGATTACTACTGAAAATGGTCAAATCCCATTCTCCCTCAGGCAATTGCAATATGTCATTCGTTTCCTGCTCTCCTGTAAAAACCCCATTTGTATAATGAACATTTGAATATGGTGCAACTATATTGAATGAAACTTCATGAGTTGTTTTGGGCATCAACAAAACATACGTTTCAAAAATGGCACTATGATTTGCTGTAGCTTGAATGACCGTTTCTTCATATCCAAATTTGCGAAAACGCAAGGAATAGGTGCTGGGGTTGACAATCCGTCTAAATCGTCCAAATTCGTCCGTTTTACGGGGCTTTAATACACCTCCATGACGCTGATCCAATATTACTTCAACGCCTTCCAGTACATTGTTGGTACCATCCCGCACTATGCCCGTTAGTTGTCCGGCATTTTCATTGTACCCAATAGCCCTGTCCAGAATGAACATCTGAGCCGGCATGAGTCGATCAATGGTATCTTCTATCAATGCACTGTCCGGCTGGAGGTTGGCTGTGCCGCATTCGATCAAATATTGAAAACATCCAGTTGCTGTATACATCCAATCATGGGCTTTGCCATTTCTACTTGAACTGTATACTGATTCGTAATTTTCTATGCCATCCTCTTTTAAAATCCTATTTGCCAGTTCATCTCCTATTGCAATCATTTCATATGTGTCAGGAGGATATTTAGTATCTTCCCATTTCCAGGATGTATATACCTTTTCCGAAAGACGGCCGGATCGGGAACTATGCCAGGCAATGGAAAAAAGGAAATCATTCTCCAGGGCCAAATCACGAATGGCGGATACTTCTGATTCTGACCATGGTGCAGTTCCTTTGTAATAATCATAATGGGCGGCATAGTCTGACGGGTCCGGCTCCATGAATGTATCACCCAATACCCAGTTGAAATCATAGTTTCTGTTCAAATCCACGCCATCGATATCATTGCCGATGGCAGGGTCATAGTCGAAGACTCCATTAGGAGTAGGGCCAGTTGGACTGAAATCGTGCTTATTCTTACGGTAACTCACATCCAGACCATTATGCACTACATTCAACCCTTCCGGGTTATATGTAGGTACGATCCATATCTCAAGGTTTTGACGGAGGATATTCACGTGCTGGGCTTCGGCAGCTGGAGGATCGAGTAGATACAGCATTAATTCTATGACTGCTTCAACTCCAAGAATCTCTTCTGCGTGGCATTGGCCCAAAAAAAGAATGCGTGCTTCATCTTCTTTTGTAGAGGCATTGTCGGAGATCTTCACTGCTTTAATGGGCAAATTTTCATGAGAAGAATAACCGATCGTCTCCAAATGATAGATATTATCGTAGGCATCGATTTGGTCAAGGGAATCCAATAGATCCTCAATCTCTGATAATGTATGATAACGAGGATCCAAAGCCTGACCGTTAAGCAGGCTTATGAAAATAATTGCAGTGATTTTGGCTGTGCTTCTCACGGCGATCGCCGTTTAATGTTTTACTTTATATAACTGAATTTACCATTAACAATATTATCATTTGACTTGACTGAATATAGATAAATACTACTGGGCAATTCACGTTGTTTTATATCTTTTCCATTCCAGTTGATCTGAAATGAACCAGCTCGATTTGGCAGTAATGTTTGCTGATAAACTTTTTGTCCTAATACATTGGTGATCGTAAATGTGACTGGCTCCACTTCTGCGATAGTCACATCGATGGCCACATTACCATTAAATGGGTTTGGATACGCTTTGGAAACAGTGAATTCTTCGGGAATTATTCCATCTTCTATACTGGATTCCACAAACTCCAGTCCTTGTGCGTAAAGGTTCTTTAGATCCGCCTTCCCAGAGCTGCGCATATCTACCCAATGAAGTAGCCATGTATAACTTCCATCTTCAATATCAAGGATTGTCAATTGTGGCGAAGATTGATTGTGGTATTCACTGGCTACTGCCACTCCTCCTTCCTGAAGATGGAGTCCTTCTTCAGATACAATTTGAACATAAATGTCCAAACCTCCAGAAAGAACTGGATCACCGTTATCCACTCCCCGCTCATCTTCCCAAGCAACAATAAACTGTTCATTTCCGCTGTAAGCAATTGTGGGTGATCCTTGATATAGGTCTTCATGACAAATGGCAATATTCTCGCCGATCAATTCCATATTGGTCAGATCGATCAATTGACCGGTGATGTTAAAATCCACTCCATTTTCAAAATCTTCCCAAACAACCAATGTAGAATTATCGCCCTTTACTATATAAATATTGGATTGGTCATTATCGACTGACGTCAAAGCGACTGATGAAGAGTACTCCAATGTTCCGTCTTGATTGACCTTATTGAAATAAATGTCCTTTGAAAAGTTGTGGAGCTCTTCCCAAGCGACAATTGCTGATTCTCCAAAAGAGACACTGGTTAGTTTTAAATATTCAGGATCGCCTGTATTATCGAGCACATATCCACCTTCAATCCCATTTGGCGCTAAAGATCCACTATCTGTGATGAGGTTATATCGTATGGTTCCTGATCCCCACACATCTTCTACCCAAAAGATCATGATATTTCCATCTTCTGTGACCATGACGGCTTCTACATAATTATCCACCCATGAGCCATCAACTACGCGAACACCTCCATCACCAAGATATGAATTACCATCTTGACTGAACACCTGCATAAAAATATCGTATTCAAATTGGTCTCTTATTTCTGACCAAAAAACACAAAAATTATTTCCATTTGGAAGAGGGAGAATATGGACTCTTCTTTGTTCTGCTGTACTCTCATATACATAAATACCCGAATCTCCCCAAGTCGAATTAAAATCCGTATCGTAACGATTCAGACGGATCAACTTTGAACCGGTAAATCCATCAAAATTGGAAGTGATCAAATGGGTTCCATTTTGAAAATAACTAACTGGTTCATTTTCCAGTTCTTCAATAAGGATCTCATATCCAGCCAGCTGACTGCCATTTTGGAATGATTCATTTGCACCATTTGCATCGGCTTTTCCTGCAAACAGTTTTTTCTTATTTCGATTATCGATCCAGTTCAATAATACCTCGCCGTCTGTACCTCCTGTATAAAAGGAAGATACATAATTCACGTCACCATCCAACCCTTGCAAGGCCAGCATCCCGTTTTCTTCGAAAGAAACCGAACTTCCACCGGCTAATTGGGTACGTAGATCGATACTGCCATTTTCCTGGTCAGCAAAGATCACATATGCCCCATATGCACCGTCAGACACAGCGATGGGCATGGATTGATACCCATCAGCATCTGATATGACCATTGCATCCGTCATGACCAAGTTACCGTCACTTTGGATTTGTTGGTACATGATATCTACATCAGGATACGTGCCTCTTTCCCAGAATATGTGTGAGCCACCATAGGCATCGCCAACAAAACGGGCATGGTGGTCATCTCCATAACTGTCTAATTGAACACCGCTCTCATCCCATGCCCTGGTGCCTCCACCAATGATCTTTTGGAAATAATGGTTTCCGTCTGTTGCATTAGCTCTGTAATCGGTCCATTGCACAAAAACATCTCCTACACCATTCCGTTTGACTCGAGGCCCCTTTTTATTGGAACTGAATGTGGAAACAACTTGTGGATCTGAAAATACCAATCCGTCGCTTGTAAGAAAATTGAAATAAATATCTGAAGATTCTGTTCCGGACTGCCACACAACAAACGATGTGTCGTTGCTCATATAGGTCGTACGGGGTTTGGTCTCGAGTTCATCAGTCACTGCTATGGGAAGACCTTCATCATCAAACACCTTCGTCATATCCATATTGATCTTCTGGCCGTAGATATCATTACCGGCACCGCTCCGGGTATCGGACCATAACAGAGTTGCCTGTCCGCTTCCGGTGTATTCCAGGCTTTTGGCTCCTTGAGCACCATTCATTTCGATAATGGCAACACCTGTTCCGGGAGAAACGATATCATGATCTGCTGAAACGTGGGTTCCGTAAATATCGTCATCCAGAAGATTGCGTTTATCCTGCCATGTAACAAACACGCCTCCGGAACTGTCCGTGCACATATTGATGGTCAGATGGCGGCCATCCACTCGGGCTAGCGCTTCCCCTTCTTCATCCATGAGAATATTTCCATTGGCATCCACATGCTGAATATAAACATCCCCTTCTTCGTCAAACCGATATTCCACCCACGCAATGAATGCTCCTCCACTTCCATCAGTAATGGCCACAGGATCTTCCTGCCGCCCGGAAAGGTTGGTAACTTCTGCTCCTTCATTTCCCCAGAGAAAATTGCCGCTTGCATCGATCTTTTGGGCAAAAACATTTCGGGCGCCGTAGCGTGTATCGGACCAAACAAATATCGCCGTTCCATTATCACCGGGACACACGGTTCGCTGCCATTCAATGTGCACACCCTGGCGGATGGGGACCCCATTCTCTTCCCATAAGGTTTCCTGGGCATTGGCTTGGATTGGGATTAGGATAAAGATTAGGATTTGGAATGAACCAAATAAAATATGTTTTTTCATTATTCGTCTTTATTCTTCAATTTGTAAAATCTGTAAACCTTCTCGAGTAGCTGCGAATACATAGCCATTAGAGAATTCGCTGTGGTAGACGTAACCAATATCATGAATTCCCCTTTCCTCCACAGCGCTGGGCTGCACTGCTTCGTATAAACCCAGTCCATTACTGGCGCACGAAACCGCAAGCTGATGATCATTAGAGGTCACATGTGTCACAAACAGGTCTTTGGCAAACTGGACCATGTATTCCCATTGAGCAGAAAAACCGGTGGATAAACGAAATGCACCGCCATCCTCGCAGGCAATATAGAATTCTCCGCCATTTTCCATGGTCACAGCTCGGGCATTTCCTTCAAGGTCAATGTGATAGCTGCTAGTGATACTTCCGCCTTCATTGTGGAAAGCTTCGATCCCCAATTGATCCAGCGTCAACACAATTTCATTTTCGTATATATCTATTCCATTAGGATTACCAACACTCGCAATTTCATCTCCGGCTGTATTGAACCAAAGACCAAAACTGGAGTCATATTCAAAGGTACTAATCTTTAAACCATCGTCATTATCAGCTGCATACATTGTAAACGAATTTGTGCTTTTTATAATCACCCTGAATTCTTTGGTTTGTTCGCTGGAGAACTGCCCTACGACCGACGCCGTGTCACCTAGGGATAAGTCTATATGGATAGGCCGTTCATTGCTTTCTAAAGCAAAAAGTTGTTTTATTGATGACTTGTACTCCACTTGGGAGATCTCTTTGCTCACACCCAGTTCGGATAATGACATGGACCAGATCAAGGTTGGAGATGTGATTGTGGAAATATCGAATAACTGGACCCCGGCCTGCCCAGCAGCTACAAACACAGAATCCCCGGAAATGTATACATCCCGGCAGTAGCCTTCCGTATCCACTTGGGCGATCTTATTTAGTGTCCAGATGTCTTCTGGATTGGGTTCCATGCAGGAAAAAAGGGATGCAATTATTGAGAGTAAAATCAGCTTTTTCATTCTATAATTAATAACGGTCATAGATCATGTCCCACTCAAGAGTGACCCAGGCCTGGACCTGGTCAAATGTTTTTAAATCTGATACCCAATCAAATTGAGAATTCGTTGTTCGTTTCCGGTATCGCAACGATGCTTTTAACGTCAATTTTTCAGATAGATCCTTTTCGCCCCAAATATCCCACTTTACTTCTTCATGGCTGCGGCCGCTGTGGAGGGGATCATTTAATTCTTCTGCTTTATATTGGCGAACATCCCGACGAAGTGAAATGCCCACTTCATCCAACACACCAAATCCCTGGCTGTAGCTAAAAGGGATATACCATTCAAAATGCTTATATGACCGATCCAGATCACTGGCTTTGGCTGTCTTGCCAAAAGTGATATTATCCGCCACACCATATTTTCCTTCTATGGCGATGGTGCCCAGTCCATTGATCTTTTTACTCACTTTCAGCGCTGTGGTGACAATATCCAGATCAAATTCTGTAAATGGTTTATCAAAATAGCGTTGGGTATAGCTTACAAACCCTGTTGCCCACAAACGTCGTTGTAATGGATATGAAGCAAGAATGCGCTGTTCACGGTCTGTAAAATTGCATGATGCTGTTTGATCAGTAGAAATGTCCCTGTCCACATAATGGCGGATAAAATAACTATCCAAATGACGAATAGAATATTCCAATTTTCGATACGAACCCCAACGGTAGATTGCCTTCAGATTTCCGCTCCAATAGCGGCGGTTCTCATTCTGTGAATAATTAGACACATTACCTTTGGCATAAAAATGGATTTGCTTTTTTCTGTCTTTTAACTGGATCTTTTGCAATCCACTGAACGAAAAGCGTGCATAATGAGAATCGAATGTGTCTTCTCCGCCCATAATGGTATGATCTAATGCAGCATCCTTTTTTTCTACAGCAGATAAACGTAATACATTATTGTCATAGCCATTGGTCAACCCCACTGTCCATTTGATGGGTGAATTCAGATAATTCATCCAATTCTGACCACAGAGGAGAGAAAACAAAAATATGATAAGTAATTTCATTTGTATTCTTGAAAGCGCGTCAGGACGCTTCTATCCTTTTCCACTAATTCGATGGAAATGACCTGTTTCCCTTTGAGGATCTCAATTTCACAAGTGCGCCATTTCCCGGGGACTTTATCTACCAATTCTTGGATGGTGGCTGCAGAAGACTGTTCGGTGGAAATAAAATACGTTCCCAGCACTTTACTCCCACTTTTGACACGAATACGATACGTTTCTTCATCACCCATTTGCGGATCAAATATCAATCTAGATAAAATGCGCAGCGTTTTGGGTCCATTCATTTCCACTTGTAGTGGCCGTCCATTCGTCAACTCATAATAGGATACTTCCTTCCCTTCAACAATTACTTTTCTATTGGACTGAAACACCATAGGGTGTAGTTCCCGTTTCCCTTTGGACGCCGTTTCAAAGTCCTTTTTAATAACACGAAGGAGAATAGGATATTTTTGGCTTTTGTCAGATAAAATTCTCAATGTATGGTCGCCATTCCCCACATTGAAATAATATTCACCGGAATAGGTATAATAATGATTTGGATGCTGAACTGAACGAATGGATCGTTGCAATTTATAACGATGATGGATCTGTAAAGGTTCTTCATCATCAATCTTAACAGAATATGAAAACGACTGGCTTTTTTTTGTTTTTTTCGGAGCTGGATACCGAGAAATGAGTTTTATCCTAGCCGGACCATGGACCTGGTACACAATCTCTTCGTCATCCAATACGGTATAGATTCGGCGCTTTCCGGCAATTTTCAAGATCTCTTTTTCTTCCCCTCCTGCAGTGGGTTTCAGCAATTCAGCGGAAAGGAAAGAAGAGATCAAGAGTGTGATTATTGTAATTCTATAAAACACTATCCGGCTCATGCTCCATCATCCGTTGTTTAATTTGTTGGTGACTTTTCCAACCCACGCCAAAAACTATACCGGCTACGACTACCAGGCATAGCATCGTAATAGTCAAATCATATTTCTCAATTGCATACAAGGATCCTTTACCTATCTCTGGAATGGGGATCGGGGCAAAGGCCATGCCCAATAACTCGGTCAATTTTTGGATATTCAATACATGGATCAGCGGCATATTCTTCTTGATATATTTGACCACCGTTCCTTCGATACCACCTTTACGTGAGATAGGCTCAATGTCATTTCGATATACCACTCCCGGGGGCAATAATTTCAAATTAAAACTAGTGCCCAAGCTAGCAACACCACCTCCAACATTCACTACAGCTTTATATTTCACATTGCTAAAATGGTCTATTCGTTGCTGAATATTGTTTTTTAAACCTTTTCCTATAATAATGGGGAGTTCATGTTTTGCAATGTTATTTCGAATCAATTCCCTTCCTTTAGGGCTCAATAGGCGCCCCTGGTCATTTCGTCCACCGATGGATGCAGCAATGGATCGTGTAGAAATGAATCCATTTTCAAATAATAATTTTTCCATATCCAACCATGTCATTTCCGGATCATTGGCTCCCCACTGTGAAGCACCGATGGATGTAATGATTACCGGATGAATATTCATTGCGTTGCAAGCAATGAGCATGGCCATATTGGCCCCGGGCATGGAACCGGTGAGCATCACTGCTATTGTATCACCTGACTGTAATCCGGCTTGATTCAAAAGTTCTACCATGGCAGCAGCGAAATTCGGGTCCAGAGTCGTCAGCTTGGCATCGAGGTCACCTTCATCTGTCGTCGTAAGGCTGAATTGGGATCCCACTAGACCAGTTTCATTAGGATCATTTTCAATATCTACAAACACCCCTTTTTCTAAACGGACTTCTTTTAAAAGCTGCATGGCTCCTGCCATTTGTTCGGCCGCTTTTACTTTAGTTTCATATGTCTCTGAAATAATCTCAACACGTGAAAAAAATGCTATTGCAAATACGATAACGGATACTAAAGCCATGATGACCAATGACGAAGTTTTTTGAATTACTGGTATAAATGGTTTGGTGTATAGCTGTTCAGACATCCAGCTGCCCCCCGGATAACAGCATAACCAACAGTTTCACCAATACTGCTGTAACTAACACCACGGAAATGGTCCGCACAACCCCCTGCCGATCCATCCAGCTGGCAATGAGTCCGGGAATGATATTTCCGATGACGGCGTATGAAAAATTGTCCACCGGTGAGAAAAACAAATTTCGTGACATATAACCGATCATAAAGCCCAGCAGCAATGTCAGGACTAATCGGCGTTTGCCGTAAATGAACATGAAATTGCTTAAGAATTTGACGATGCCAATGACGATGACTGCCGCCAGAAAAGTCATCAATACTTGGTCAGGCTGGTGTAGATATAGAGCAATATAACCGGGAACGATGACACCTCCGGCAGTAACGCCTAATGTTTCAGACAGGATTAAACTGAAGGCAATCCCCAGACCGATAGTAATCTCAACCATTTGCACGATACTCCATCAATTTATCGATCAACTCCTGTCCAAAGCCTACTTGATTGCCCATGGCAAATAAGAGAGAATCTTTGGGTAGTGATTCAAATTTTTTAATTGTTTTACCCATTGATTCTGTTTCTTCAATTACTTCGGAACTTGTTTTAGGTGAATGATATTCAACATGCTTGACCATTGAATCCATTTTTTGCCCACGCACAATGCTACGATCCGGTTTTATATCTTCAAAGATCAGTTGTAATAATTGCCGAGTGCGACTACGCCGATCCTCACGCGAATTGAGATAGATACACGTTTCACCTTCCACGGGATAACGCCGCTCCACAAAATTCCAAATTTGGAGTGTGGACACAGGATCATTAGCTGCCATAGAATTCACAAATAAGATAGGGCCATTTCCGAAATCCAGTTTTTGAACAACCAAAGCTCCCAAATCCGGCTGAACATTTTTCATTCCTTCCAACGCAGTCTTTCTTTCCACTCCCGCTTCTGCACAAACGTCCAATGCCACAGCCACATTTTGGGGATGTTCCAGATACGTAAAATCTTTTAGGTCATTTTCTGATACTTGCGTCTCATTTGAAGCCAAAATATCTGTATTTCGTTGCTCTGCAACTTGAGAAATGGTTTCAACCATATCCGTGTCACCAACGATCATTTTTCCATTAAAAGGAATAGTGTTTGAGAGTGAAAGCCGAACATCATCTAACGTGGGACCCATTTCTTCCAAATGATCCGGACGAGCATTGGTAATAACACCAATATGGGACTTGACCATCTGCTGTTCGGATATCCATTGATATTGAGGTTGCACCGCCATGCATTCCATCACAACAGCGTCGGGTTTTTCCTGGGCAAAAAAACGCATCAAGCGGACCTGTTCACCGATAGATGCCGATCGCAACCGGTGGATGATCCGATCTTTGCCATGAGTGTCAATAACTCGAGGAGCTGTGCCGGTCGTCTTGGCAAATGTACGCAGTCCCCCGGCTCGTAGGCCGGCTGCGATCAAACGGGTTACGCTGGATTTACCCCGTGTGCCATTTACGTGTATCCTTAGTGGTATATTTGCTAGGCTGCGCTGGTGATGGTAGAATTCATAAAAACCAACTGCAAGCAGTATGAGTGTGATCCCACCCAGAATATAGATTGGTGTCAAAAGCATAAGCCATCATCCAAGGAGATCAATAATCCATAATGATCTGAACAATGCCGATCATATCCAAAATGTTTATGATCTCATCCTGGTTCATATCGGCTAAATAGGGATTTAATGTGGATGTATCCTGGTTCAGGATAAAATCCACCAGCATGAGCACATCCACAATATCCAAATCGCCATCCTGGTTCACATCACCACGCATACGGATGTCTGACCCACGGGTAGTGATCAAAATTGCTGTTTCATCTTCCAAAGGCATGGCTGCCGTAGGATATTGATTATTGAATGTGTATTGCAGCCCGCGCTGGGCTGTCACATCCTCTATACCCACAGTACAATAGGCGCCGTGAACCTGTCCCCAGCCGTAATTACCGGTTGAGGTATTGTTGAATGTATGATATTGGATCAGAATCTCCCCATCTCCTGTAGGAGTAAAATAATGCGCAGGATCGCGTAATATGACCTGGAATGTTTCCGGGCTGTTATTATCATAGGTTCGCATCCTGGACCACTGCACAATGAACTGGTGGCTTTCATCATCGTGATAGGTATACACACGACCCAGTGATTGAGTGGTCAGGTCGTCCCAAAATGCAGCGATCATTGGTGATGGACCACCCGGGCCAGGAATGGGATAATTCCTAAAGGATTCCATTTCCGTATCGCCCATGGCTATCCAGCCATTCGAACAGATCGTAATCTGGCTGTAGAGTTCACCGTACATACTGAACTGGAATGGGAGCATCAGAGTATAAACATCATCTCCGTTATTCCCAGAATCATTTATTGGGATATTGGTTCCCGTACCCCCGTAACGAGAATCTATTTCGATCCAATTGTAAAATGGTGCATTTGAATAGATCTGGTCTCCGCTGTCATAAATATAATAACCATGTTCATCCGGGCCTAATGGATCAATTTGGCTGATCGTGCCGATTTGCAGTGTAAACGGCCGCATGACCTCAAACCCATCGCCGCCAGCGATGGTCAAAAACAAATGGGCCATGGTTCCGGGAATGACCCCATCTTCAACCGACACTGTAAAATGTTCCACACTGTTGTTCATCTGCCCGGCAGATATGGTTCCCCATACGCTATTATCATCTGTGATTTCCAATGCAGGTAAATTGGAGTTTAATGTAGCCATCACGCTGGTGGCATTCACAGAACCGGTATTAGAAAGAGTAAATTGCAATTGGGCCGTTTCACCCGGATCCAATACACCATCTCCACCATCTAAAACTGAAACACTGACCACATTCAAAAAAGAACCTGCAGTGCTAAAATTCATGATCCCAACCCATGAATTATTATTATCATCTTCAAGTATAAACCGCAATTCAACATCTTGTCCTTCTATCACACTATTGTCTAGTTCTATCACAAATGGTTCAGAAGGTATCAGTGTCTCGTTTGAATCGATACTTCCATAGTTGATAGTATTGGATGTTACAGTAACATTATTGCTGTGTGCTTCCAGCATGCCATTGATACCGGTTATGTCCTCATTTCCATAGTTATGGATCGGTACAAACAATTCCACGATCTCACTGCTGTTGAATAATCCATCACCATTGCCATTGGATGGTGCAATGCCATCATCATCAACGATCACTTGATCGGCAAGAATATTGACATTGATTTCTGGGTCGGTTATCTGCACAGTACCCTGGTGAGGAATAAAATTCTTTTCTGTCACTGTAACTGACATATTACCTGATGCAAAAGAAGTGATAGGTAGTGTCACGTTCCCTGATGCATCTGAATATCCTGATTCAAATATTTCATCGCTCCCTTTAAGAATCGTGACATATACACCTTTTAAATCATTACCATCACTGTCCGCGACGTGCACATCGATAAAATTTGTTCCCCTTTCAATTGAATTATCGTATGTCACTAATAATGTCTGGGGAACGCCAGTCCACATCTGTAAAGCCGGGTCACCCATAAGATTATTCCAATGAGTAAAAGTATTGACAAAATTATTTGGGTTAGAAGGGTATGTTTGATACAAGTGTAATGCACCTCTTACCAAGGCAGCAGATGGTGTTTCCAAGTCATCGGCGAAGATGCCGTAATAGAAGCCCAAATCTACAGCGTTGTTGAACATTGTATGCGTACCAATTGTTGCTGTACCAATTGATGCAACACCTCCTTTTGGTTGTGAAGGAGTTCCCGCTCTAATGAATGTTTCACTTATGGATGTACCAGATGCAAATGAGCCTGTTCCGCATGTGATCACAGTAGCAACACACAGTTTAAAACCGTTGCTCAATCCGCTTACATGACCATTGTTGAAACCACTAATACCCCAATATCCACGATAATTAAAGAAGGTTAAACCATCGTTCAGGTTATTCACCATTTGATTGGGGAAGGAACCGCTATAAACTGTACGCACATCATCATAATCACCCAATTCTTCCAAATAATGACGTGCAACTTCTTTTGTAATGACACAGGAAATCCCAGAGGATGATGGATCACCGACCATGCAGGCGCGGGTGAACCAGTTTTCGCCCATATAGGGATTCGTTTCATATTGGATTGTCTTGTTAACAATCGTCGCTAATTCTGTTGTACTGCTGAACGAAAGTCTACCCAGCAAGACCTCTGGAAACAGATCTGTACCATCCAACTGGCTGTAAGGATGGTCTCCTTCCCCATTGTAACCACTCCAGTTTTCAAAGAATGTTGGAATGGAGTAGGATCCTGAAGCATCCCCAACTAAAGCTACATATTCCGGTGGATTGTTCCAGGTTTGATATGCATTCTGAATATAATTCTTAATGGCAGATGCAGATGAACCGGTCGTATTGGTAGAGGTCACATTTACAACAAAACCTGATTTATGACGCCAGTTTACTAAATTATTTACAGTGGACATAATACCGGAAGAATTGCTGGGAAGGATATAGAGAATGGACGGCTTTTGATATTCTTCATCACTAATGAAACGGTCATAATTCACTACAATGGATCGATACAATTGTTCAAAAACCCGTGAACGCCTTGCGGGGCGGTGGGATTCATCCTCTATCGTCCCCGTTTCTACCAATTCGATCTCTGCTGAACGAATGACCTCTAACCTCTGTTGAAGAGGATGATATTGGAAAGGTGTAAATGAAACGGTTACTAGTTCCAAGTCACGGAATGTAGCTGGATCCGAGACAACTGCCAGTTTTTTAGGATAAGGTGTCACATCAGTATATGTACCTATGTTCCGTTTGAAACTTACCACTTCATCCGTTGTGACATTGTCCCATGTCTGCAAAGGAAGTATATTCACATCATCTACAAATTCAGATTCAACCACACGAACTTGAGCTTGGTACGTTTTACCTGGTTCAACTGCATAAAATGTAGTCATCACAGGTAGTTCAGGGTTTCCTACCAATGACGTCTTTCCTGCGCCATCTATCTTTGGTCGTTTAAAATATTGCCCATTGATCCCAACATCTTCCAATTCATATTCGGGAATATTGAAGTGTAAAACGTGATCTCCCTGTAGTTGAGATTTCAGCGCAAAACCTTGAACAACATCATTTTCTGCAGCTGCGTAGGTCATATTGATCAATCCGATCATGAGGGTCATTACGCGTAGATGCGATTGTATCATATTCGTTTCCTGTTCATTCATAATAAGAGAAATTTATCAAACCAGAACACTACCCAAGACTCACAGAATAACAGAGCCATTGTACTTACCACAAGATAAGGCGCAAAAGGTAATGGTCTATTGCGATCAAAACCATTGATTATTGAAATACTAATCCAAGCCAAAATTCCAAACAAAGCTGCTAAAAAAAGAGCAATCATCATAAACCACGGTCCCAGCCAGGCACCAAGAATCAAGCCCAATTGAATATCACCCCAACCCATACCCTGTCGTCGTGTGAAAAGATACGTTAAACCCATCATTGCTAATGGAATAAGCACTCCTGCAAAGGCTCCCCAAAAAACCATTTGCCATACAAGTAAGCCAGCAAAAACACTAATTACTATAATACATATACCTGTTATAATTAACGACAATGGTATCATCATTGTTTTATAATCAATCCAGGCTAAGGTAATCAATACTGAAGAAAACATGGCAGTCAGCCCCGCTTGTAAGGGTATAAAAATATAAAAACACACAGCCCAAACACATCCATTGATAATTTCAACAAGGGGATATTGCCAGGATATAGATTGCGTACAGGAAGCACATTTTCCCTGTTGAATTACAAAAGAAATGATAGGAATATTCCGAAACCAGGGAATCATAGCTTTACAATGGGGACAATGAGACCTTGGATGCCAGAGAGATTCTTCCCTGGGCATGCGGTAGATAAGCACATTAATAAAACTGCCTAAAATTGCACCCAGGATAAAAGTAGCTATGATGGGAATCCAAGCCATTACAAACCCTGCTGTAAAGCTGATCCCAGGTAGAATACAGGTAAGTATGTTACTATAACCATGATGGCAATAACCAAACCCACCATTAGAATGAGTAGCGGTTCGATCAACGTGGTCATGCGTTCTACCAGGGCGTTGACCTGTTTATAATAATAATCAGAAGCATTATCCAAAAGTGAATCCAGTTCACCCGTTTCCTCACCAGTCGCAGCCAATTGCAATAAAATAGACGGAAATCGCTCTGTACGTCTTAGTGCCGTGCTGATATTAAATCCGTCACGAATATATTCTGTTGCATCCTCCACCGCCTCCTCAAATACGCGATTTTCAACAATCTTTTTCATAAGGTTCATAGATTCGATAACCGGTACACCTGCACCGATCAAAATTCCAGCTGTCTTGGAAAATTTGTTTAATATGGACTGTTCCACCAACGAGCCAAACACAGGGCTGTTCAACTTGATAGTATCAATTACATAACCACCCCGCCTTGTTTTGGAGATCAGCCAAATACCAAATAACACACCAAAAATGGAAAAAAGAATTTTTCCAAAATTGAAACTCACCCACTCACTGATTGAAACCATCATCCGCGTCGCAGCCGGCAGGTTGGCTCCCAATTGGGCATACACATCTGTAAATTTTGGAATAATATAAATGAACATTCCCGCCATCATGGCAAACAGGAAAATGACCATAAATATGGGATAAGTCATGGCTGAACGTACTTTTCGGTGTACATCATCCAGGTTTTCCAAATACGTGGCTAATTGTTCCATTATCTCATTCAGGTTACCACTTACCTCCCCTGCTTTTGTCAGGGCAATATAAAGATTGCTGAAAACACCTGGATGCTTCTGCATGGATTCAGAAAGGGATAATCCTTTGCGAATATTTTCACTGACATTAATCAAAACTTTCTTGAACCGAGAATGCCTCTCCTCTGCTGCCAGTCCATGAATGGATCTTTCTAATGTTAAACCTGCTGAATACATGGTAGCTAACTGGCGCGTAAAAAACACCAGGTTACTCAATGGTATGCGGTTTTTAAGCCTTTCAATAGAAAGGTTGATCTCATCAATAAATGGACCAATGAAATCCCAACTAGTATCTACTTCCTGTAGATTAACAATGATCTGGTTATTGGCTGCCAATTTTTGCATGGCTGCATCTAAACTGTCAGCACGCAGTTCTCCTTCACGGCGGGAACCGGCATCATCCTTGATCAAATAGGAAAATACAGGCATTATAATTCCTCAACAGTTGAACGCAGTATTTCAGAAATTGTAGTAACACCAGCAATGACTTTGCGGATACCGCTATCTCGAAGTGTAACCATGCCATCATCCGTCACTTTTTGACGTATCACTCCTTCATTGGCATTTTCAAATACCAGTCCGCGTATTTCTTTGGTCATGGGAATTAATTCGAAAATACCAGTTCTACCATGGTAACCAGTATTCCTACAATGACTGCACCCTTTTCCTCTTAAAAGTTGATTGCCGTTCAACTTGGATTTTTCCAAGCCTATCATTTCCAATTCTTCTTTAGTGGGAGTATACGATTCTTTACAATTTTCACAGATTGTTCGCACCAGTCGCTGAGCCATGACAAGATTCAAACAGGAACCGACTAAAAATGGTTTTACACCAATATCCAGTAAACGGGTAATAGTAGAAGCTGCATCATTGGCGTGCACCGTAGAAAAAACCAAGTGCCCTGTTAAAGAAAATTTAACGGCAATATCCGCTGTTTCTTCATCACGAATTTCACCAATGAGCAATACATCCGGATCCTGGCGCAGGATAGAGCGCAATGAAGCTGAAAAGGATAAACCAATTTTATCATGCGTTTGCACCTGGTTTACGCCGTCCAATTGATATTCCACAGGATCTTCTACAGTTGTAATGTTTGTACCTTCGCTTTTGATTTCTTTCAGCGACGCGTATAAACTAGTCGATTTACCACTTCCCGTAGGACCGGATACCACAACCATGCCGTATGGCTGGGCAATTACACGCTTAAAGATGGAATGCATGTCCTGTTCAAAACCAAGGCTCTTGAGGTTAAACGCAAACCCGGATTTATCCAACAAGCGCATAACCACTTTTTCACCATAAACTGTGGGTAAAATGGATACACGTACATCAATTTCTCGCTTTGTCGCTTTAATTGTAAAACGGCCATCCTGGGGCAAACGACGCTCGGCAATATTCAATTTGGAGAGAATTTTTATACGTGTAACCAAACCGCTTAAAGACGTTGTCGGCGGTGTCATTATGGTTTGCAACACGCCGTCAATACGAATACGCACATTGACATTTGCATTTTGCGGTTCAATGTGGACGTCCGTAGCCCGTTCCTTAATGGCTTCCTGGAGAATCAGGTTTACTAGTTTAACAATGGGCGCATCTTCCGCCGATACTTTATCGGGTGAAAGGTCTACTTCTTCGGCATCGTCTTCATCGCCTGAAATAACCTTGATGCCTTCAAACACTTCTTCCACTTCTCCGGATTGACGTATTTTACCGTACAATTCATCCATAGCTCGCTGCAATCCGGATGTACCGGCTACCAACACATCTGGAGTCAGCTTGGTAAGTCGCTTTAGGTTATCAATGGCGACCAGGTCTTCCGGGTCTTCCATGGCTACCTGAATGGTGGAATTGGATTTACCCAGTGCTAAAAGATTATGTTCACGGGCAAAATCCTCAGGAATCAGCTTAACCACATCCAAGTCCGCTTTGAACAAGTTATCCTCTTCGACTGTCTGGTAACCTAACTGCATGGCATATACCGTCACCAAATCATTTTCAGTAATGAGGCCATTGTGGAGCAATGTTGCACCCAGTTTTTCACCGGTTTTGGTCTGCTCGGCCAAGGCGCGGTTGAGTTGTGATTCATCGATCTTTTCCAGGTGAACAAGAATTTCACCGATCTTTGAAAATTGTGGATTGAATTCAGCCATGATCAGGGACCTTCAGGAGTTCTGACTAATAATATATCGAGGGGATCGCTGGTAATGGATTGGGCAATCAACAGGGTTGCTGTTATGCTGGAAGTAAAATCCTCATATTGAGCTGGATCTTCTGTACCAACAATCCAGGCACAAATTCCCTGATCGTATTCAACAACCCAGATGACTTGCCCGTTTTCATCAGTAATTCCCACATTGTTCGAAATGGGTGAAGCCGGCCAATAAATATTTGCTGCCCCGGGAGCATTCAAAGCAATAGGTGCTTCAGCGACAGGATTACCGTAAAAATCCTGGAGAGTACCTGTAATATCAAGTTGTACTGTTGTGGCTCCCAAAGCAGTGAAGTCAACATAAGTCGTTGCAGCACTCAACACCAATGTTCCCGGCACAAAAGTCATGGTTGTTTCACCTTCATCTTCATTGATACGCACAGATACCGTATCACCATTAGCCCCAAATGTAAGAGCAGTTACATAGCCAATATCACCAATAGCATCTGTAGAATAAATAATGGTGGTAAAGGCCAACCCGGAATATGAATCACCATTTAGATTCGGGTTACCGGTATAGCTTACGCCTTCCACCAATGCTTCAATGAGTGTATCAGGCAAAATGGGATTAATCGTCCAATATACATATGTACTGTCTGCAACAGGATTATACCAAAGGTCATACACCATTGCAGATGCTTCGGTTAGATAATATCCTCCACCAGTTGGAGTTGTATTTAATGGATCATATTCTGCTTCAATATTTGCAGGAGGTCCGGTAGCTATTATAACTGGAATAGCTGTAGCTGCAATTTCTTCACCTTCATACATAAGAACTGCTGTTACTCTTACTGGTCCAGGTGCAACTCCGCTGTTTAATGAAACACAGGCTTCACCATTAGCCGAATAAGCTGAATCCACAATTCCAGAATTATTTAAATTTGCACCTTCCGGTAATTCTGGGCCTAGTGTAAATGTGACAATATATGGAGTTTGGACCAGCACACCATTTTCATCAAACACGCGGGCACAAATATCAGTGGATTCGGATCCGCCACTGCCCACAACCATAATTTCAGGAGGGCTAGCAGATGTTATTTGTATATATGCGGGAATTCCTGATGAAGTATCTCTGATGGTTATCTGCACAGAATCCTTGACCATGCCAAAAATCGGGTGTTGATAGCGTGTCGATACCGTGGAAACACCAATTTCACTTGGATCACCGGTATCAGAAAATTCTACCTTCGCTATTCCCGTAGAATCTGTCAAATCACTTAAAACACTCAAACGACCATTTGTACTTTCAAAAAAGAGTTCAACATTCGAGATGGGGTTACCATACTGCAATGAATTGATGCGGGCTGAAAGTTCAGCTTTTGTATTCCCATCATCGAGTTTTATGGCATTCGTATTTGTAGAAAGATTTAATTGATAAGGCCACAATTCCACTGCGCTGGTATCAAATACATCAAAACGCACGGCTGCTTCAAAGTCTGTACCACCCTTAGTATACTTGGCTGTAACCTCTACACCTTCATAGGTTGGAGTAGTTGCATTATCATAAGCAGCCACATTCCCATCTGAAAATTGCACAACTGCTAAACCATCATTATTAGTTTTTGGAGTGCTCGTATCAAAAGAACCAATATCAGAGCCAGATGCTTTGGCAGAAAATGATATCAATTCTTCTTTTTGGGCTTGATCCAGCGAATCCAGTAATTGTGCAGTTATAAATGTTGTAACAAAGGCACCCATTAGATCTTCACCAACTGCAATAGCGTTATTGTTGGTGTCAAATCCATATGATTGTGCAGTTACAGTTATTTTATAAGCACCGGAGGTTGTGGATGCTGATGAATCAGCATTTGCAGGTTTTCTTTCATCACAACTCACAAACAACACACCGGCTGCAATTAAAATAAAATTAGAATATTTAATCATTTTATTTCGCATCACTCTCTCCTTCTTCCGTAGTTTTAGGAGTCGTCTCTTCATTGGCTTCATCTTCTTCACCAGCGGGATTCAACATGGAATTTTCAAATTCGATCATTTCGTCTGTTTTTGTAATTCCAGCCACTCCCGGCCGCAGGACTGAAGGTGTAATCTGTATAATTAGATCTGTTTTCTTTTCGATGACGTCATTGCTTGTAAACAGTTTTTTACCCAACCACGGTATCTTATTCAGGTAGGGAACCTTATACTCAGTATCTTTCATATCCCTGCTGATCAATCCGCCAATAATGATAGTTTCACTGTCCTTGACCCTTATCGTTGTTGAGGAAGTGCGTTTTTTGGTCCTGGGGATATTTTTATCGGGGCCGATAAATTCAAAGATTGAAGACACTTCCGGCATGACATTTACAGTTATATCGCCGTCAACATTAACTTTGGGTAATACATGGAGCTTAATACCCACTTCTTCTTTTTGGACCTGTACCTGTCCGCCGACACCACCTGAACTCAAAATATAAGGTACAACGTCCACCATTTCGATATAGGCCTTGCGGCCGTTCAAAGTCACCAATTTTGAATCTGCCAGGATTTCAGCTTTATTATTTTTAACCAGAAAATCCAGGGTTACGTCAAAAGCTGTCATCTGCCGGCTGAATTGGTTGGGAAATATGCTTTGATCATTGGCATCATTCCAGAACAACCGGTTATAGATCATATTTTCCGGGAGTGTTTCAAAGGGTAATCCACCGTAATCCTCGATCACTCCAGTGCCCGCTTCATTCTGCTGCTGGGCAAGTCCGGGAACAACGCTCCCGGCTCCGGTTACACCCGCGGGCGGGATTCCGTTTTCAGTAAATATATTGGTATAATGGGCTAACCTTGACCAGTCAATACCCAAGTCTTCTTCCACATCAACACCTATTTCAATCAAACGAACTTCCAACATCACTTGTGTCGCCGGCTGATCTATCTTACGTATTACTTCCTCTA
>Ga0208895_1000168_pt1 | contig 30601 bp, 19 predicted proteins | sample ETNtaG_10_FD_185765 | JGI IMG/M metagenome (GOLD analysis project Ga0208895, IMG submission 185765) | Marine microbial and viral communities from oxygen minimum zone, Eastern Pacific Ocean - ETNP201302SV82 (SPAdes) (version 2) | ecosystem: Environmental > Aquatic > Marine > Oceanic ... | reverse complement strand
GAAGATTGCTTTATTGATGAAAGCAGTCACTATGGTTACTATGACGTGACCCCGTCATCAGAGGGAGGATACTATCTCATCGATGATATATGCTATCTGACTAAAATAGATGAAGCTGGTAACATTATCTTTAGTGTGAGATTGAGCCATGTGAATCAATCTGTAATCGAGTTAGATGATGGGGATGTTGTAATGGGTGGATTTGGCTTTCGAGAAGGAAATAGTGGCGGCCCCATATCACTTCTTCGTCTGGATCCATCTGTCATAGAATCAAATAATTATTGATCACCAATATGCTTAGAGGTCAGAATGATCAAAGTATATCCATGCCCATGAAAATATTATATGTAAAAAGATTATTCTAATATGCCCTTTTGCTTGTATTTATTCCGATACTTGGAATAGAGTGTTTTATGCCTATCTGATAAATCCACGCGCCTTCCCTGAATAAATGCCATATTCACCTGTGTACGAACATCCAGTATATCGCCATCCGCAATAAAAAGGGTGGCATCTTTACTGGCTTCCAGTGACCCCACCTTTTCTTCCACCCCAAAAATCTCTGCTGGTGACAGGGTGATGGACCGTAAGGCTTCCTTCCATGAGAGACCATAGGAAGCTGCCTTGGCCGCATAATAGGGAAGGTTCCGAATATGAGGTGTCTGGAATGGGGATTCACTATTGGATATACAGAATTTTATTCCAGCTTCATACAATTGAGAGGGAGTAATAAATGCCTGGTCATACTGTTCAAAGCGGCGCATGGGAGTGGAATGAGTCTGCGTATATATGACAGGAATTTCTCTGTCTTTCAAGAGCTGGGTTACCCGCCAGGAATCTTTCCCTCCAACAAGCACCATCTTCACACTTTGTCTCTCAGCCCAGTATACGGCTGCCTCAATCTGCCGGACTTCATTGGCGTGGATAAACACGGGAATTTCACCGGAAATCACCGGCAGCATTCCCTCCAACCGTAAATCATGCTTGAATGAGGGACTCCCGGTTGCTTTGAGCTGTGCATACGCACGGGATTCCTGAATCAAATCATCAATTTTCTGGATAGATTTTAAGCGTGAATCCTTATCCTTTTTTTCTTTCTGTTTTCCCGGCTTTGGTTTGGGGATATTCATGGAAGGCCAGAATAGATGCAGTCCAACCGGGTGCTTTAACGTTGCATCTTCCCAGGTCCAGCCATCCAGCATCATAAGTGAGGATGTGCCGGAAACAAGCCCTGAACGGGGCACTGACAGTGCCAGGAGGACACCATTAGACCGGGTAATGGGTATGAGTTCGGAATCAGGATTATAGCTCACATTGGCCCGTACATTGGGATTAACAGCCCCCACTTCTGCATAATCCCTAGTCGCCCGAACTGCACCAATTTCCTGCAGTCCAAGAGTAGAACCCGCCGAAATGAGACCGGGAAAAACATGCTGTCCGGAAGCATCTATTATTTCCGCTTCAGCAGGAATATCCAGATTATGGCCAACTGAGGTGATTTTTCCATCAACAAAAAGTATATCTGCATTTTCCAGAATGCCGTGAGATATGGTATGGATTGTCCCTCCCTGGATCAGGATGGGATGATCCTGATTGGGAGCCGGCATCTGATCGGAAGATAACAGATAGCTTACGATGATGAATATACTGGAGATGTGCTTCATAATTTATCCAGGCAATGTTGATGATCTGCAGATTCCTCTTCATGGTGTTTCCATTCCTTTTTTTTCTTATCATCCTTCCTAGATAATATTTTATTCACCAGGTTCCTGCGCAATTTCTTATCTCTCTTTTTCAATTTGTTATCCTCTTCCAATGAGAAATATCGAATCCCATCGATCCAGGTTTGTTCGCATACTGCCCGGGTTGATAGAGGATGATCCGTCCAGATTACAAAATCTGCATCTTTTCCAACCTCCAGTGAACCAACCCACTTATCGATCTTTAATTGAATAGCCGGGTTCAAGGTCACCAATTTCAGCGCTTCTTCTTCGGAGAGACCACCATATTTCACACCTTTAGAAGCCTCTGTATTCATTCGCCGTGCCAGTTCACGGGAATCCGAATTAAAGGATACAGTCACTCCCACATCCGTCATCAGTGCACCATTATAGGGAATGGCATCCATGACCTCATACTTATACGCCCACCAATCCGAAAAAGTAGAGGCATTGGCTCCGTGTTCCTTGATACGGTCAGCAACTTTATACCCTTCCAGTACATGCTGAAAGGTCCCCACGGTAAAACCAAAATCTTCTGCAACCCTGGTGAGCATGAGTATTTCATCCTGACGATAGGAATGGCAATGTATCTGCCTCTTCCCTTCCAATATCTCCACCAGTGCTTCTAATTCCAGGTCTATCCTTGGCGGCGCCTTTTTTTTCCATTGCTTGGGATTGTTGTTATAATCACTCCATTTCTCCTTGTATTCCACAGCCGATGTAAAAGCGTCCCGTAAAATCTGTTCAACACCCATCCGTGTCTGGGGATAACGGGTTGTATTGTCATCACCCCAATTAGACTGTTTGACGTTCTCACCCAGGGCAAACTTGATCCCTTTTACTGCGTTGGAATACAGCAAGGCATCAGGTGTAGCTCCCCAGCGCAGTTTAATGACTGCATTCTGGCCCCCGATCGTATTCGCAGAACCATGAAGAATATTGGCTATAGTCAAACCACCCGCCAGTTCCCGGTAAATGGTAATGTCATTACTGTTCAATACATCCTGAATGCGCACTTCAGCAGTGATTGACTGGGTCCCTTCATTGATGGAAAAAGCAGCGGAATGGGAATGGCAGTCAATCAGCCCCGGAGTTACATGTTTTCCAGTTCCATCAATAACCATTGCATCTTTTGGAAGGGTAATATTCTTCCCTATTTTCTTTACCCTGCCATCACTGAACAGGATATCATAGTCTTCTAATATTCCCTGATTTCCACTGGTCCAGATAGTGGTATTCTGAATCAGGACAACCTGATCTTTCAATACTGTATCTTCCCATCCATAGGCACCTTCCGGATAGAAAAGAGATAGTTCAGACCGGGTTTCGGGTTTTTTCTCTTCTTCCTTTGTTTCTAATTCACCTGTTCTCAACGCATTCCAACTGAGTTTGAGATCGTGGGCAGTACCTTCCATTTTATTATTTAAAATATGCCCGGTAAACCGACTGGGTGCAGCTGTGGAATCCCATATGACCTGCCAGCTGATGTAGCGCCCTCCCACTTTCAGCTTGGATAGTTGAAATTCAGTGGAATCCTGAAAGATTTTTCCACTGTACCGGTCTGTTTCTTCCTTCAGTTCAAGTTGATATGATTCTTTACCAATGGTTATTTCCCAATTTCCATCTACAGAAATATTATATTTGGGCTTGACGGGATATTCCTCTCCACCTATCCAGGTTGAAATTATGTCTGATTTGTCCTGGAAATAATCACCATCCACTACAGTGAGATTAGCCAGATAACCTTCCTTGATTTTTCCTAATTGATTTCCCACCCCCATTTGCTCAGCCGGGATCGTAGTCAAGGCAGCCAGGGCAGCGGATTCAGACAGGCTTCTCTTTACAGATCGATTCAGGTTTTTCCGAAATTCGTTTCCTTCCAGGCCGTAGGCTGTGAGCGCAATTGGAATATTATGTTCAACCAGTATTGCTGGATTATCCGGTGCCATATCCCAGTGCTTCAGTTCTGCTGTGCTGTAACGAAGCTCCTGGTAAGGATCAGAAATGTCCGGAGTAACAGGAAAATCCAATGGAAGAATCAAGAAAGGATTTTGGGCAGCTATTTCCGTAATTCGCCGGTATTCATAGCCGCTTCCTTTCAGCCAGAAGTTCAACCTAAACTCTTCTGCAATTTTTAAAGATCGTAAGGCCGTCAATTCATGATTGGTTTCAACAATGAATGGCCTCTGAGCTTTAAGCCAGTTACCTAATATTTCCAGGTCACGGTTTTTCTTCAGAGACTCATTTAACTGTGGATAACGTCTGGATTTTCCACTGGCTTCCCGGTACCAGTTGGCATCAATAAAAGTCTGCCGTAAAAGAGCCACTACACCTAGCAGTGCATTAGGATATGTACCCCTTCCCCAGCCATGTACTTCATAAGCTATATCCTGGGCGACACCTGACTGGAGAATAGTCCCTTTCTTATCCAATTGGACCAAAGCTGTCTGACCCTGAAAAATGCCAGAATCGGGTACAATATGAGCAGCTGTAAAGCCCAGCTTATGCAATGATTCCAGTTTCTTTTCATCCGGCTGGTACAAGCGGGACAAATCCCGCCTGGTATGAACCTGGAAATTCCAGTGGGCATCATGATCGGGAGTGTCTCCTGATTTTGCGGGTATTTCTACCCAGCTGTCAATAAAACCCGGGTATATAGTTTTACCGTTCATATCCAGAATGGTTGCATCTTTTGGAATTTTTATATCTGTACCTACTTTTTCGATTAATCCATCCCGCATGATTATTATGGCATTCTCCTTTATGGTTTCCGGCTCTACATACACCTTTCCACCCTGAAGTGCCCAGACTCTAGGAGAATGGGTTTGGAGTCCATCTGGGGGTTCTATCTGTCCCAGAACTGCACTTGCAAGAAGTGATATCAGATAGAATATTTTTAACATTTCATCATAACATATTTAAGTGGAATGAACATCAATTTCATCAAACCAATCCTTAATTGTACCTACTACGTTTTTAAACGTCCTTTCTTCAAATGGAGATGATAATCCTGCTAATTCCACAAGTTCAGCAAACGGCTTGCTTCCCCCTGCCTTGCACAACCTATGGTAATCTTGCCAGGCCGCATCATGATCCTGATCAAACTTTATCCAGAACTGCATAGCGCACACTTGCGCTAATGTGTAATCGATGTAATAAAATGGCAATTGATAAATATGAAGCTGACCCTGCCAAACACCGCCAGATTTCGGGAAGCTCAAATCATCGTAATCCCTATGGGGAAGATACAGTTTTTCCAGCTCAGACCACCTCTCCTTCCTCTCTGTTGGAGTTGCATTGGGGTTGCTGTACACCCAATGCTGAAAATGGTCCACGCAGGCACCATAGGGAAGAAATAAAACAGCGTTCACCATGTGCATATAACGAAATTTTTCCGCTTGATCCCCGAAAAAACGTTCCATCCATGGCCAGGTAATGAATTCCATACTCATCGAGTGGATTTCGGCGGACTCCATCGTGGGCCAGAGATAGGTTACCAATTGTTGCTTTCTGCTCGAATAACATTGGAAAGCATGGCCAGCCTCGTGAGTGAGTACTGTTACATCATGGTCCGTCCCATTAAAATTAGCGAAAATGTAAGGACGCTCATAATCAGGGAAGCTGGTACAAAATCCACCGCCGGCTTTCCCTTTTCTGTTCACAAGGTCAAGGAGTTTTTCATTGACCATTCTGTCAAAGAACTCCCCAGTCTCTGATGAGAGTTCATGGTACATCTTTTGAGCGGCTGCAACAAGCTCATCCGGTGTCCCTTCAGGTTTAGGATTGCCTTCAGGAAAATTAATTCCATCGTAGAAATACAGTTTTTCAAGATTCAGAATATCCTTCCGCTGCTGATACAATTTCCCCGCCAGAGGGACAACATGTTTAACGATCTGCTCACGATAACCTGCAACCGCTTTTGCATCATAATCACTTCGGGACATTTTCAAATACCCTAAAGGAATATAGTTCTTATACCCCAGCTCAAGAGCCATCCTGTGTCTCAGCTTTACCAGTTGATCGTACAAACTATCAAGCTTTTCTGAATTTTCTTCAAAAAAACTGAAGCGAGCCTCGTAGGAACTTTTTCTGGTACCACGGTCCAAATCGGTGTGAAACGGTCCCAACCCGGTTAAATTATATGTTTCGCCCTTAAATGGAATCTTGGCACTGGCCAGCAAAGCTGTGTACTCATTTTTGAGTTTTGATTCTTCAATGAGCATTTCCTTGATTTTAGGATCAAAGGTTTTCAGCTCCATTTCAAGGAGATTAAAGTACTGGCGTCCCCACTCATGTACCAGTTCATCCCTGTACTTGGATGAAACAACCACCTTAGCAAAGCGTGTGCTGAATTCGGACATTGACGGAGCAATCATATCGTAATACTCATTCTCAGTTTTTGTTTCTTTACTTTCTGTATCCCGGGCAAAGTCTAAATGAGCCATTGACCCATACGTGGAACACTCCGAAAATATTTTATTCACTTCACGGATTAAATCGTTTTGCTCATCAACGTTTTTTGCGTACTCAAACTTAGAGATGATCCCGTCAAACCGCGGTTTCAGTTTGTTTACATCAATCCGTTCGTAGTGATAATCATTATATGTTTTTATACTCATTCCTTAATCCAAATCTTGACCTATTCAAACACATTCATCAGTTCACCAAAAAGCTCACTCTCTTCTTTTATCCGGCTCTCATTTCCCAACACGCAGTAACGGTTCTCATTCATCATCGCATCAAGAATTTCAGCCATGTCCCGAACCTGCCCACATGAAGTGCTCAGCACCTCGTCCCTGTTCTGCTGGATATCTTCCTGAGAAATATGGCTGATATAGCGTGATGCAGCAATACTGCCTTTCATAGAGGGTGTCAGCGGTGCATCTAATTGCGAAATTGTCCCTATGATATATTTGCTCATCTCTTTCTCTTCCAAGTCAAACTGCCGGTAATAATCCGCCATCTGATCAAATGCATCAAGCGATGCTCTGAGGTTTGGGTCACGGTAGGTCCCCATAAACACATTTCCACTCCTGCCAAAAACCGCAAAAGCACCGTACGCACCACCCTGAACACGAATTCGATTCCACATATAATCTAACCTGGCAATCCTTGAAAATACAGCCATTGAGCCGGTGTACTTATGCCCTAAGTGCTTGAAATTATATCCCTTGGCCACATACTGAACATTCCCAGGTGTCATTAATCCTTCATTTTTGGATGAAAGTGCAAATTGGTAATCATGCGTTAGCATGTCTCCGGATCTCAATCCATCAAGAAATGTGGAGAATGAACCGGCAAATGCAGGATAATCATCCCCTGGCTGAGTAACACTTACCAATAAGTTGTTCTGATAAAATACGTCTTGCGTGATTTGTTTAAGCGTTTTTACCAAATCATCGTATTTCTCATCGAAATTTCCCTCTAAATCAGAAATGAATTTATAGTATGATAATCCCGTCGTGATTTCATTGTATGTACCAGCCTGAGAAAAGTACGAAAACAGCCGTGATGACGCAACCGAATGTCCTGACTGGGTTATGAACATTTCCTTTCTGGATTTTAATTCCTGGACAACTTCACGAATTCTGTTTTTATCTTCAAATTGTGTTCGGTTGATTATTTCTTCCATCAGCTCAAAAAGCTTAGGAAGCTTTTTACTCAGCGCTTTGCCTGTGACTACCATTTTAGGGTAGTATGTTGAATCGTCCCTATCTTCTACATAATTGCTGTTGGCAAAACCAATTCCGCCCGTGTGAATGTTCATCTCATTTGATAAATCGGAATAGTGATATTTTTCCGTGCTGACCTCCCCAAGCAATTTTGCCAGAACCGGAAGATACTGGATTTTGTCCTGCGGTATTACCGTCGTATCAAAATACAGGTTCACATACGAAATTCCACTGGTAAAAATGTCATGACTAAGTACAGTTACACCGGATTCTGTCTTTTCTTCCAAAGGGAGTATTTCGGCTTCTCTTTTGATATCATCCATGGATAGTGAAGGAATTTTCGCCAGATCTTCCGGAGAGTCCGGGGTAGACTGTTTTCGTTTCAGACTTTCTGTGTCAGAAATTATTTTTTCAACATCGCTCTCAGACAACCCTTGTTTCAGGGCAGCCATTTCACGGCGAACTACTTCAGCATTTTTCTCCGCCAGATTCTTTTCAGGAGAAAGAACCAGCAGATTACGGTGAGTATTGTTTACTAAATATGTATCGATCAACTCCTCAAAGTAATTCGTTGTTAAAGCTGATTTCATTTTCTTTAATGGAGTTTCATATTCAAGAGGATGGATTGGATTCCCACTATGATTCCATGTATTCATTACCTGCATGCAATACACTACTCCTTTAGGATAGGAGCCAAAATCAGCTTCCCGCAAATGAAATTCAGTGATATTGATTGCTGCTTCAATCAATTTTTTGTCTATTCCATTTTTTACGATATTCTCTAAAGTACGAGACACAAGTTCACGGAATTTTGTTTTTTCTTCCCTCTCAGAATTCTTCACAATGACGCTGAAAAACGGCTGTCGTAAATGGTTATTATAGCTCCCGAACACATCCTTTCCCAACCTGGATTCCAGCAGTGCTTTTTTTAACGGTGCAGCTGGAGAATCCATAAGGATATACTCAAGTATCTCTATTGCCATACTTAATTCCAGATTGTTGGATTCACCAGTCACAAAATTCATGCTCAGATACGTTTTCTCCTTCTCATCTTCGTCTGCTGATATAGGATAATATTTTTCAATCTCATCTGGTTTATCCCAGGGCTTAACCAATGGAATATCAGAATCAATCTCAGATTCAGCAAATTCCTCCAAATATTCTTCATGGATGAACTTGAGCCGATCTTCGACTGAACCATCACCATAGACAAAAATCCTGCTGTTAGAAGGATGATAGTAACGCTTATGAAAATCGATAAATTCTTCATAAGAAAGGTTTGGGATATCATCAGGGTTACCGCCGGACTCAAATCCATAAACATGGTCAGGAAACAGAGAGTGCTGGATACTTCTGAACAAAATTTGCTCCGGGGATGAAAATGCCCCCTGCATTTCGTTGTACACCACACCTTTTATGGAAATCTCATCCTCTTTCTTATTCAATTCATGATGCCAGCCTTCCTGCATGAGGATCTCCGGTTGTTCATAAATATTGGGATAAAAAACCGCATCCAGATACACATCCATCAGATTAATAAAATCTTTCTCATTGGTGCTGGCAACCGGGTACATTGTCTTATCTGGGAAGGTCATAGCATTAAGAAATGTCTTAAAGGATCCCTTTAAGAGTTCTACGAATGGCTCTTTAATAGGATACTTACGCGAACCGCACAAAACGGAATGCTCCAAAATATGCGGTATGCCTTTACTGTTTGCCGGCGGGGTGCGAAACGTAATTGCAAAGACTTTATTATCATCATCATTCTCAATGTGAAGTAATTCCGCACCGGAATCATGCCGGAATAACCGAACCACCGAATTGATCTCAGCGACTTTCTTTTTTTCTACTAACGCGAATCCGTATGTTTTTTTTGCAATGTTCATATCAACCAACTATCCTGTACACTCAATCTGCGGTCAGTTTGCTTCCCTTACAACCGGGCAGGCGACCCAGTGTTCGGAACCGGTGTCAACTAGTGACGGAATATCACCGGCGCATTCGGGTTTGGCAATGGGGCATCGTGTACGGAAGGCACATCCAGAGGGCTTATTCATGGGTGTCGGAATATCACCTTGCAACACAACCCGTGTTTTGTTTTTTCGGGTCGGGTCTGGTAGCGGTACAGCAGATAAGAGTGATCGGCTGTATGGGTGCCGTGGATGATGATAAACCTCTGAGGAGTCGCCCATTTCAACGATATTCCCCAGGTACATTACAATGATTTTATCAGAAATATGTTCGACAACGGATAGGTCATGAGCGATAAACAAATATGACAGATTAAATTCATCCTGCAGGTCCATCATCAAATTGATCACCTGTGCCTGAATGGATACATCCAAAGCAGAGACAGGTTCATCGCATATAATGAGTTCAGGATTGGTCGCCAGTGTTCGTGCGATCCCAATCCGTTGGCGCTGACCGCCTGAAAACTCATGTGGGAAACGTTTTGCCTGTTCTAGTCGCAGTCCGACTTTGTCTAAAAGCCAGGCAACACGGTCTTCCATATCTTTACTGCTCATATTTTTATGAATTTGCAGGGGTTCGCTGATGATTTGTGCGACCGTCATCCGCGGATTTAAAGATGCGTATGGATCCTGAAAAATCATCTGCACCTTGGAGCGGTATTGCTGCATCTTTTTGGGATGTAGGCTGGCAAAATCTACAATGCTATTTTCAAAGCGGTAGTTGATATTCCCGCTTATTTCAACATCCGGTGCGACATGGTAGAGGATGTTAATCATCGCTCTGCCAACGGTTGTTTTGCCACATCCAGATTCACCCACCATACCGACAGTCTCATTCTTCCCGATGGAAAATGAGACACCATCAACCGCTTTTACAGAAGCTACCTTTTTAGAGAATACTCCTCCAAATACAGGGAAATGCACATGCAGGTTTTTGACATCTACTAAGGTATTATGCTGGCTCATGCAGAAGCTCCCTGCTTTACTTCATGACATCTGACAAAATGATCCGGCGAAATTTCAACCAATGGGGGTTCATCGGTGTCGCAGTGTTCCGTCCGCAGGTCGCAGCGGGTGCAAAATTTACACCCGGACGGCATTTCAAGGATATTGGGCACCATTCCCTTAATAGTTTCTAACCGTGTTTTCGAAGCATCTTTGTCCGGTCTGGGGATGGAAGCCAAAAGTCCGTGAGTATAGGGATGTAGCGGATTATTAAATAATTTTTCAACCGGAGCCGATTCCTGAATGATTCCGCCATACATTACAACAACACGCTCACAGGTTTCTGCAATTACTGCCATATCGTGGGTGATGAGTACAACAGATGCATCCATCTGTTTCAACTTTAAATTTGTCATCAGGTCGAGAATCTGTGCCTGAATAGTTACATCTAATGCTGTTGTTGGTTCATCTGCGATCAGAAGCGATGGATTTTTTGCCAAAGCCATTGCTATCATTGCCCTCTGCCGCATCCCGCCTGAGAACTGATGCGGATAATCGTTCATCCGTCCCCTTGGGTCAGGGATGCCCACCACCTCTAATAATTTTACACCTTCATTAAACAAGCGGTCATACTCCTGATGGTATTCTTTGGATATAAGCTTGTCAATAATAAAAATAATCAGAGCAATCAAATTTGGAAACAGACTTCCAAGTATGAAATAGGTCAGCATATTAATAATATTAAAAGACCAACTCTGAGCTAACTGGGAGAAGAACAATACAATACATCCAATAATTATAGATGTACGGATTCTATGTTTTAAGTCAAGGTTTATTACCTTTCGGTTTGTATTGATACACCAATCTTTTAGGTATTCTTTGAAGGTTTTGGGATAGAGTGATTCCACGATCTGTATTCCGACAGTAAAAACTGGGTTCAGCGATGTCATGGGTTCCTGAAAGATCATAGCAATTTCATCACCACGCAGAGTCCGCATCCGCTTGAACATATTCTCTCTGAATTTTCGCATCACTTTTTTCTGTTGGGAAGAGAAGAACAAATGCTTGGTGACAATACCGTCAAGGATGAAGGATATGAAAAAGAGTAAGATACCAGTCAAGGGTAGCGCATTATGAAGCATGATCCACCCAGTAAAGAATATCAGTGCGAATGATTTTCTGAGATTTTCACTGATGTGGTTAAAATACCGATATTTGGGTGTTTTTTTCACGCTCTCTAATTCATGCCCATCAAATATCTTTTCGCCCTTGAAATAAATTTCACCTTCAGAAACTTCTCCAGGGGGATTGGGAATTAGCTGGATCAATGATAATACCGAAACAGATTTTCCAGATCCGGATTCTCCAACAATCCCCAATGTTTCACCCTTGTAGATATCCAGATCAATACCATTAACAGCCTGTGCCCAGTCTTCACCCACTTTAAACCGGGTTTTCAGCCCTTTAATTTCAACTAATTTTTCTCGGTTCATCGCAGCCTCGAATATACTTTTGGATCAAACGCCTCTCTGACAGCTTCACCAATAAATACGATGGAGAGCAGGGTCAGAAACTCTGCTGTAACAGGTGAAAATACCATCCACCATTTTGTGATATTCTGTAATCCAACACCTAACATTTGTCCCCATGACGGGGTTGGAGGGGGCAAACCAAAGCCTAAATAGTCCAGACCCACCAAAGCCATGATACCCCCTACCACAGAAAATGGGAAGTAGGTAATCACCGGCACTAAGGAATTTGGCAGAATATGCTTAAAAATGATTTTAGAATTGGTTTGCCCCATAGAAAGTGCGGCACTGACGTAATCCTTCGTTTTTTCCCGATAAAATTCTGCACGCATGAGGTAGGTGAGCATAATCCAATTGACTAAGGTGTAAATAAAAATCAAAAGTAGAAAAGACGGCTTCAGGATGGAGCTCATAATAATCACGACAAACAACATGGGTAGACTTGACCATATCTCAAGAATTCTCTGGAAGAATAAATCAAATATTCCTCCGAAATATCCCATTGCTCCACCAATACTAACCCCGATGACGTAATTGAGAACAGTCAATACTAAGGCAAAGGAAATAGAGATATTAAATGCATAGCACAAGCGGGCAAAGACATCACGCCCTGTATCATCGGTTCCGAGCCAATGTGTAGATGACGGCGGGTCGTACATTTTATTGCCTTTTGTGGTGATATCTTCATATGGGCTGAATGGATAAAATGGCATAATGAGCCAATTTTCTGAATCGGAAGTTTCCCAATCTTCTTTCAAGAGACGATATTTTGCTTCTCCGGGAACATCTTGGTTAAATTCTTCGCCAGCATAATATGCATTTACTCCTGGAATTAAATCTGCAACAGCTGGGAAATAATATGTGTCTTCAAAGTTCACAATGAGTGCGCGATTGTTGATGAAGAGGGGAAGTAAAAAGGAGAGTCCGTACATCCACAATAGAATGACAAAAGAATAATATCCTCGTTTCATGGTCTTGAATTTCAGCCATCTTTTCTTGAAAATCGAAAGAGAAATTTGGTTATTATTATCTGCCATTACTTAAATCGAATCCTTGGGTCAACAAGTGCCAGGGCAATATCTGAAATAATATTAGCCAAAAGTCTTATCACAACAACGATAACAAGAAAACCCATAGTGATGGGATAGTCTCTATCTAAAATTGCCATAAATCCCATTTTTCCAAAGCCGTCAATATTGAACACCAGCTCAATAAAATAGGAACCAGATATAACTATGGCAATTATCCAGCCAATTCCTGACGCAATTGGGATAATAGAATTTCGCATGGCATGCATCCAAATCACTCTTTTTTCGGTTATACCTTTGGCAAAAGCTGTTCGTATATAATCCTGTGACAGGTTTTCAAGAAGGCTGTTTTTCATAAGTACCGTGAGTTGGGCAAAACTTGCGATTGTCCAAGCAATAATTGGTAGGATCATGTGGTGAAGTTGATCCCAGAATTTTCCCCACAGGGATAAACCATCCCAGACATCCTTGGGGGAATGAAAGCCACCTAAAGGAAATACATCCCAAAAGGAGCCTCCGCCAAATAGAACGAGAAGCACACCGCCAAGTGCCCATCCGGGTATGGAATAGGCAACAAAAATAATGACGCTGGATACAAAATCAAATGGTGAACCATGGTTTAATGCTTTGCGGATTCCCAGTGGAATACAAATAAGATAAGAGAGAATCCATCCGGATAGCCCCAACAAAATGGAAACTTTGAAACGGGGTTTCATAACCTCTGTTACGGGTTGCTGATACGTATAGGATTTTCCCAGATTTCCAGTGAAAATACCCGAAAATTCAGTTTCAAAAATAGCGCCGTGGTATCTTCCGTCATCTTCGACATCTTCAGGATTATCTAAGGATGCACTGTAGATGTTGTTTTCCGTTCCATCTGTATTGTAAACGGATAAATTATCACCGTCTTTTCTGACTGTGACATAAGTACCCTTCCCCACATATTTTTCAATCTCGGCCTGGTCTGTCTCAAACACGATATTCCGATGTTTTATTGCACGCGGCCAGCCACCCAGCCAAATTAGGTAACGCTGCCAAATTGGTTTATCAAATCCGTAAAATCGTTTTAGCTCTAAAAGGGCAGATTTTGGCAGGGATACACCACCCACCAGATCTCCGCTACCGGAGGCGCCTCCTTCTCCCTGAGTCATCATCCCCATCTGGATTTCTTGAATTGTTTTTTCCAGTGGGCCACCCGGTGCCATCTGCAAAATAATGAACACCAGAAGTGTGGACCCAATGAATGTGGGTATTGTCAGGAGCAGTCTGCGGAGAAAATAGGTGCCCAAAGGAGTCTTATTTATCGTGCTCTTTTAAATAGTCGGGCCAATAGCGCTGATCTAATTCACCAACGGGGAGGGATGTGTTGTTTGTCATGCCTTCGTTCAGTTTTTCCTCCTTTGCTGGATCGTACCACCACAAATCATAAATAGAAGCATAATTCCCCCCATATCTGGATACCATATACTCGGGATATCCAAATTTATCCCAGAAAAGCAGTCTGCGGTAATTTCTCGCTATGCCAAAACAGAGAGGATGCACATCATTAACAATACCGTCAATTTCTCGGACTATTTCAATGCGTCGTTCTCTATTGAAAGTGACGTCGTATTCTTTCAGGATCTCATCTACCCGGTCGTTTTTGAACCCCCAAAAGTTGATATTATCGTTCTGGTCTGCAAGTTCAGATTTAAACCATGATTCCGGATTTGGGATTACACCGCCTGTCATTGCATGCATGTGAATCGTAAAATTCCGATCCATTACATTTTTCCAGATGGTATTTCCATCCATGAATTTGATCTGCATATCAATACCATAATCTCTCAGCATCTGTTGCACTGGAGTGACCATATAATCATGCCCTTTCTGAATTGCAATTTCAAAGATTAGAGGTTTGCCGTCTTTACTCAACAATATCCCCTCTTCATTTTTCTCTGTATAGCCAGCATCCTTCAAGAGTTGAACCGCTTTATCGGGGTTATACAACAGCTTTGGATTATCCGGGTTTTCATATACAGACCCATGGTAAAAGGAATGCATCATGTCATATTCATTATAATACATTTCACGGTTCATTTTTTCTCTGTCATACAGATAACCGAAAGCATACCGTACCCGCTTATCATCGAACGGCCATTTACGCATGTTCAAATCATACCCGGATGTACCGGCGGGACGTTCTGAGAATATCCGGTGTTTCTTTACCCAGCCTTTCTGTACGGATTCGAAATCACAATCTTCTGTCCAAACCCGTGCTTGGGATACCTCGAAGAAATCTGCTTCCTGCTTTTTAAATTTTTCGAAAGTAAGCGGGATGTTGTTTTTTACTACACTGCAGTAAATCTTATCAAAATTAAAACGATAGCGGTTTTGAGGTGTATCCTTTGCCCACCAGTCTTTCCGTCGTGTGAGCGTATAACTCTCCTGCACAGCGATGTCATCTTCATACAAGGCATATGCACCGGAAAAAGGGAGCATCTTGAATTGGTATTTCTCAAGATATTCCGATCCGTCTATATCTTTGATATAATGAGACGGCATAATGTACATAGATGCGGAGAAATAGAGGAAATTTCTGAAATTCTTGTTTTTTGCCTTTACGCTGACAATGTATTTGCTTTCTGCGACCGGCCGCTCAAATTTACCATATGTTATCTGAAGGGAAGGAAAGAGTATTGTCTCGTCCATCAGAAGATCCCATGTAGCAACCACATCTTCAGCTGTGACCCGTCTTCCGTCTGACCAGCGGGCAGCCGGATTGATTCGATACCAAAACTGCATATTATCATCGGATACTTTCCAGTGGGTTGCAAGACGGGGGATTACTGGTTCAGCTGTCAGCGGGTGGGTTTCTAACAGTGTTTCGTAGCAGAGGTATTGGATTTCACTGTTTTCGACATAGTTTGAATTTTGTCCTTCCATTCTAAGGGTTGCGGGAAATCTCGACGTGATATGTTTGAGCTTTCCGCCCTTTTTGGCACGTGGATCACCGAAATAAATAAGTTCATCTTCCGAGATGACATAGGTTTCATAGCCTAGCGATTCAGCTATTTTTTCGAATCCGGCACCGCCCAGTTCAGCAGACACGGATGGATCAGCACCTTGAGATGTTTTAACATTTGAAATGGTTTCAGTTTGTTTTTTCTCACCTCCACCGCAGTTGACAGAAAGCAAAAGAAATAATATACATGTAATACAGATGCTTAGATTTTTTGTCATTTTTTTTCTCCAATAAATAATATGTTAATTTAACCTGATAATAAGAGCGCTAAGTTTACTCTCGATACTGTATATATTGACAATAAAAAGGGTCTTTATTGGTATGGACAAAAATAGTTGGAGGAAACCAAACTCTTCCAAACTACCTGTTTTGTGTGAACGTGGCATATAGTCTTTGAATAGAGTGCCACCCAAAAGGGTGGGTGGGTTTTCTATCTCTTCAATTTACCCAGAGGGATCAATTTGGAGGGGAGGGTTCAAATCCGAAAATTTGCGCAATTTTTTAAAAAATGTGATCCGGGTCAGTTTTTTTGTCATTCCCAGCCCTCATCAAGTTCAGGATAAACTCCAGTGGCCTGATTGTTGTCATTGCGAGGATTCGCCGACTGGCGGAGACGAAGCAATCCCGTACTCTTCTTATATGAGATTGCTTTGCTCCATTTCATTTCGCTCGCAATGACAATGAGAATAATTCTTCCTTACTTCAACAGCACCATCTTCCTTGTCTGCACAAAGCCATGTCTTGAGCTTGTTGAAGGATCCCCAGCACGAATCTGGCAGAGGTATTGAGCTACATATGAACTTTCAATTGACCCCCAGAATTTGACTCAATAGATTCGTTAATACCGGTATCTCTCTGACTCCTGGGTTTTTTCTGATTTCGACTTTTTACCCGCTGTCCCGAATTTATACTTGATATTCAGGAAGAATGTCCTTCTGCTCGGCTTGGTATAGTCCACCAAATTCCAGAGACCTCCATTCAATTCCATCTCCGATGTTTCACTTTGTCTTTCCTCATTGTCGAAGGCATCCAGAAGCTTCAATGAAAGTTCCAATCGGTCATCCCAAAGGCTGCGTCGGTAGGACACGTTCAGGTTGGCAAGACCGTTCGGGTAAACGGTGCCCGTTGGAATCTGCTCCGGTGAATAAAATCGGCTATCCAGTTCAAGTTTTCCACCCCCGCTGAAAGTGAATACCTGGGAAAGCCTACCTTGAAACCCAGACAATGTACCAGCAAGGTCATCCTCTTCGGTATGATCCGTTTTGGTGCGAAAATAAAGCCCGGTCAGTGTGATATCCCAAAATGAAAAAGGGTTGAATTTTACTCTCCCTTCCATGCCCACATTGGTCCCAATTCCGACGTTTTTCCATGTAATAATACTGGTGGTGTCGGGCAGCATATCTTCATCTTCCCGGACCACATTTTCGATCTGTTGACCAAATAATGCAGCTTCCCAGTTCCAGGTGGGTTTGATCTGGCTGAGTTTCAGTTCAAACGCATGAATGAATTCAGGCTCCAGTTTCGGATTGCCGGTCCGGATGACCGATGGTTCAAACAGGTTGCGGGGAAAGGGATCCGCAAAGTCGGCTGTAGGCCGGTTCACCCTGGCGGAATACCCAGTTTGGACGGTGGTGAATAGGTTGGGCTTGTATCGAACTAAAAATGACGGGTACCATTTCGTGTAAGGTGTCAGGTAATCTGTCCGATTGGAAATGTGGTCCGATGAGAATCCGTCTAGGTTAAACAGTAATGAATCCATGTCCGAATTGCCTTCTGTTTCGGCGTCCTCCAGCCTGATCCCACCGGAGAATACCATATCTTCCATAAATGTTGTGTATTCCAAATTCAGGTACGCGGCCCGGATGCGTTCGCGATAAGTAAAGTCAGTAGCATATTTTGTATCACTGATAAGCACGGAACGGGGCCGTTTCTGGACCAGATACCTGTCTTTCACGCCGGCTTCCAATTTGAAGCTTGGTGTAATGTGACGATCGTAGTCCAAGTTCAGAATACGGCGTTCCAAATCAGTTTTCCCTCCCAATGACATTCCACTTTCCTGACCGGACTGATCCCCATCCCGGTTCTGCAGTTCCCAAGCCACGTCACCGGAGATTCGATACTGTCTTTCCGATTCCGACAGAAATCCAAGGTCCAGCAGCCGCAAGAGACCATCCTCCTGTTTATGCAGATCCAGATACTGGTTTTCTATCTCTATGGTTTCATCCTGTGTACGCTTAAATGGCACCAGTTTTACTTCACCTTTCACAAACGTATTATCGGAAAGATTGTAGCGGCTGCCGCCACTCAAATAGGAAGTCTGGTTGCGGGTGACCGTATTAACTATTCTCAAAGTTTGATCAGAAATTTCCCCTCCCAGGGAAATCAGCTCACTGTGGCGAGAACTGGTCCCCGACTGGCTCAGGTCCTCGGTGCTGATATTCCAGAAATGATTGATGCGGTCCTTCCGAAAATTGAAATAGGCTCCACCATTATATTTGTCGGTGTTGCCCACATTTGCATTCACATGACCGTTGAATCCGGAATCCTGATTGTCTTTCAATACAATATTGATCACTCCCACCATACCGTCAGGGTCCTGTTTTGCAGAAGGATTGGTGATCACCTCTATTTTGTCCACCATGTCCGCCGGCACCGGGACATCCATGATATTGGTCCTGCGATCCCCTCCCAGAATACCGGCCCGCCTGCCGTTGAGCAAAATGGTTACTTCCGGCGATCCACGCAGGGACACCTCGCCGTCAGCCGCCACATCTACTGAAGGAATGCTTTTCATTACGTCACAGCAGGTGCCCCCAGAAGCGGAGTATAACTGATCTGCATCGTACACCGTTTTAGCCACAGCAGTCATAATCGCCGGTGCCGCAACTGACACATCAACTGCATCCAGCTCCAGGATCTCCGGTTCAAGGAGAAATTCACCCATACCCTTCTCTGGTTGCTCTCCTTCATACACTGTGAATATCTCACTTTGAATCTGCTGAAACCCGATAAATTCAATTTCAAGTACATACTTTCCTGGAGCTACATCCGGAATGCGAAAATCTCCATTTTGATTTGTAATGCCTCCTGTAGAGATCGTGTCGGCATCGGCATCCAGCACAGCCACCGATGCATACTGGATCGGGTCACCTGAACGGCTGTCCTTTACAATGCCTTCAAGCACCACCTGGGCAGGTAGGCGGGTAATCATAAGCACCGCCAGAAAGAACCAGTACTTTGATCTTACATAACTGCCGTATTTTGTAAAATTTCTCATCTATCTTCAGGAAGCTTGCAGCACCCGGGCAGGTTATTATATGCTTCCCCATCAGCAGGAACATCACTGGCCTGGTATCCCAATTTTGCGATGGTTTGCTTTAGGTCATCCAGCGTAATTCTGGTTTTATCATACTTGATCAGTACTTTTTCTTCATTCAGGTTTACGTACGCAGTCTGGACACCCTCCAACTCCTTCAGCCCTTCTGTAATGGTCTGCTGACATGCGCCGCACTGAATCGTAGGCAGGTCTATTTTTACGGCAGAAATGTTCGGATTTCCACTCCCTAAAAATGCTCCAGGAATACTGCATCCTGCTATTAAGAGTAAAAAAAACATATATGAAATTTGTTTCATGGTTGAACTCCTGTAATTTAAATAAAATAATTGTTGCAGGCCCGACTGGGTGGCCTGCGCGCCCCTCACACAGGTAAGGGAAAAAAGCCGAATACAGGATGTTCTAAATCAGGAGGGGAAAATTAAATGCGGGGGGCGGTTCAGGAATCAAGGCTTGATTCAAAACCGAATGAGTAACATTTTCATGTAAGATTAGAATCGTATTCGGCGCCAAGGATTGAATCATTGGAATGATTTCCTGGGTAACTGTATTCAATGGTGCACTTGGTAGCATCACAAGGACACGTGAATCACAGTCAGCCATTTCCATTTTGCAATCCATCTGCTTCTCGACTTGGCAACAGGATTCTGTTTCAACCGAGCAACAAGGCATGCCGCACGCATCAAACGAAAACAAAGGCGCAACAGTGCTGCCCGCAAAAAGGAGCACAAATAGTATGGATAATGACTTTTTCATCTTACACGTACATCCTACGCTTGAAATAGTAAATGTTCCAAGAATTTTTTAATTCAGGTTATTTAGATGACCTGCCCCCATGAACTGGACCAATATTCGAGTTAGTATTGTAAGTGAACATAGTTTCCTACGAAAGATTTATCAAATTGCTGTATTTTAGAGTAAATAGCCTCAGGGTCAGAAGGTCTATAACCAAGATTACTAATTGATCAAATTTAATCATAGTTATTCAAATAAACCCTAAAAGTGGACACGTTTTTGGTGGACACACTTTAATTATCAATTTACCTCCAAGTTCCTCTTTTCTCAAATCAACGAACCTTTTTACCTGTTTTGGGTGAGAGTAAAATAAAACACATAAATAGGGGGTACCCAAAAGGTTGGGTGGGTTTTCTATCTCTTCAATTTACCCAGAGGAATTAATTTGGGGGGAATCGTCAATGATATCAGGCATAATCAGATTAATTAAACGAACAACTCATAATCACATTTCCCGTATGCCCACTAATACTAATGTAATAATTGCCAAGACTATCATCAACCATTTAAAATATTTAAAATACTCCTTATCAGATAAGTTGGGATATAAACCCTGAATAGCTGCTGGAGTTAGAGCAAAGACGACTACAAAAATTGCATAGTTAATTGTTCCATTAAAATATGCATACAATTGTATGCCAAGTATTAGAACAAGTAAAACAGGTAATATTATGGATTTTAATTTCTTCATTTCATTCTCCTTTTAGCTAATGCTATAAATAATACTCTCTTCAATTTACCCAGAGGAATCAATTTGTGGTGTTATCAATTACCCCATCCCCACTTTTTTACAAAGAGGTGGAATGAATGGGTGGAGTGGGGGTTATACCATCATTTAATATTCAAAACTGTTTCCCAACTATATGAAAAATAGGGTTTTAATAGAAAAGGTGTGAGAGAAATAGGCAGCCAAACAAATCCTAAAGCACTTCCTTCCATTTCAGGTTTATTTGCTTGAGATAAAAGGCCAACTGCGAGTAAACCGGATGCAATCCAAGCATTCCTATTATTTGTTTTTTTAACTTGAATCTGTTGTATTTCGCTGATATTTATTTCACTCAATACTTTATATTTCTCTGTCAATGGTTTTGACCCAAGTGCAAGCAAATATCCAATCCCTGTAAAAGTACCCGTAGCAACACCGATTGTAATAAAATCCCTTCTTTGGAGACGGGAAGTATTTAGAATTAACTTTGAAGAATTATATCTGTAAATTGTGCCAGTTTTTATTTCTATATCATCCTTAATTTTTATTTTTACATCTGTTGATTTAGATACATTTGATATAGAACTCAACACCAACTGCTGACGCAATGATTGTTGAGCAAAAATGAAATGAAAACCTAATACCGCAAAAATAATGAAAATATTTTTCATTACTATTCCTCTTGTTTTAATTAAACACCACTATGATATATAACTACTTACTATACTGTACATTTGTACTATAGTACTCTCTCCTGCTTGTGTCTGTCTGGTAGAGGTATACACCACCCAACAATGCTATAAATAAAAGTCTCCTCAATTTACCCAGAGGAATCAATTTTCAGTGGAATGCAATCCGTTAAAATTCTTTGACTTCTTTAATACTTCCGTCTTTGTTGTAATAAGTCCATTTACCCTCTTGTTGTCCACCTGTGTAGTTTCCTTCTTCACGTATCTGTCCGTTTTCGTAATAAAAAGTCCATTTACCATTTTCATAGTGATTCTTGTAAGTCCCTTCTTGCTTCATCTGTCCATTCTCATACCACCTAGTCCATTTCCCATCTTTTATACCATCCTTAAAAGTTCCTTCTCTCCACTTCTGTCCATTCGAAAGCAAATAAGTCCATTTACCAACTTGTTTTCCATTATTGTAAGTTCCTTCCATCTTTTTCTGTCTATTCTCATACCAATAAGTCAATAATCCATCTTCTTTCCCATCTTTGTAAGTTACTTCTGACTTTTTTCGTTCATTCTCATACCACAAAGTCCATTTTCCATTATATTTTCCATCTTTGAAAGTCCCTTCTTGCTTCGTCTGTCCATTTTCATACCAATCAGTCCATTTATCAACTTGTTTTCCATTATTGTAAGTTCCTTCTATCTTCTTCTGTCCATTCTCATACCAATCAGTCCATAATCCATCTTCTTTCCCAGACTTGAAAGTTGCTTCTTCTTTCTTCTGTTCATTCTCATACCATCGAGTCCACTTACCATTCTTAATCCCATTCTTATAAGTTCCCGAACTACCCATTTTGCCACCTTCACTCCACCAAGTCCATTTACCATTTCTTAAGCCATTTTTGTATCTGCCCTCAAATTTCTTCTGTGCATTATCATATAAGTCAAATACTTTACCTGTATAAGGCTTATCATCATTTGGTTTATATAAAAGCCCATCCATATCTATAAGATTATCTATATCCATCTTGGATTGTGGAAATACAGCAGATGTAATAAATACAAATGAAGTTATAATTAATACTGTTTTTTTCATATCATTATCCTAAAAAGCCAGGTAAAACTTACTTTAAATTCACCTTATATCCAATCAACGAACCTTTTTCCCCGTTTTGTGTGAGAGTAGCATATAACATATAAACAGGGGGGTTCCCCCAAGGTTGGGTGGATTTTTATCTCTTCAATTTACCCAGAGGAATCAATTTGGAGTGGGAATCACTCACTTGTTAACATAATATTCCCTGAAGTATTCGCCCGGATCCAATATCCCTTCCCAGGCACAAGCATATCAGTTTCTACATATCCACCATTAAATCCATATAAAGTTCCTAGAACTATAATACTGTCTGGATCCAAAGCGGAATAAATGGAAACATCCTCTGACAAACCAGAAATCAGGTTCCAGCCTTCGTTTAAACTGATAGTGATTTCATTCATGAGAGTACCTGTAATAGTGGTACTGCCAGCACTTTCAAAACGAAGCCAGTATCCTTCACCTTGAATGAGACTTGTTTCAAGGATATATCCATCATCAAAAGAGTACAATGTTCCCTCTATTGATTCGGGAAATATAAGATTATAGGAAGCATCTTCAACCTCTAGGGGCAGACCAACAAGATTCCAATCTGATTGATAATCAACTGTGATGCCTGAGGTGGGTCCTGCAACACACCGCACTGAAAATCCGCGGGATTTACTTATGGCGAATCCACTTATTCCTTCCCAATCATAATAGAGACTCCTTTGGTATGAAGCCGATGAATGTTCTTCTGTAGAAGTCCAAAAATAACCGGTGATACTCAACTCGTCGTAAACGCCGCTATCATCACGAAAACCGCCCGGCAGACCTGTGAAGCCGCTTTCGTTGGTAGCTCCCTCATTGGGTGTTTTCCACAACCCATCGCCAGCTTCAATTGTCCCTGTGGCCTTCATTTTACCGCCGGCTACACTTCCACCCCCAAGATAATCCACCAATATCTGCCATTCAGAATCGGCTTCATCATCGGAAGGTACATGCCAGCCATCAGGACATATTCCTCTCTCATCATCCAATGCATACCAGGTATAAAGTCTGCCGTATAGTGCTGCATTAGAAGGGTCATCATTGTAAACATTGCATGGTATTTCATCACCATTTTGATAATGAGTTACTTTGAGGTTCTCAGCCATCCAGAACTGGTCGCCTATTTGCACGGTTTGATAAACATTTCCGTCTATATCAGTGACTGTTCTGTATTCCTGGGCAATGATGAAATGTGATGAAAAAATGACTACTATTGTTACAATTGTTTTTTTCATCACATACTACCTTATTTCAACAATAACATTTTCTTTGAAAATGAAGATGTCTTTGTCTCTAAACGGGAAATGTAAATGCCGGAAGAAAGAGGACGGCCTGAATGATCCCTGCCATTCCACATTATGGTTTTAAAACCGGGTTGTTCTATTTGGTTAACAAGCGTGATTACTTCCCTTCCCAATAAATCATTTACCGTTAATCTTATGTGAGTTTCCTGCGGTACATCATACATAATCCGTGTGGCAGGGTTGAAAGGATTGGGGTAATTAGAGTGCAGAGCAAATACTGTAGGGGTTTGGGGAGAAGTGGATTTTCTCAATACCCACTGATCAACATTTGAACCCAAATTTAACTGAATTTGACCAGATAAGGAGATTGCTTCGCTCCACTCCGTTTTGCCCGCAATGACAGGGACTAACTGCCAATATTCACCGTCTTTTACTTCATACTCAACAACCAACGGTTGTCCGTTATTCATCACCTCAATCATACCTTCATCGCTACAGTATTTCCAGTCGCCGGAAAAACGGGCATCAAAGGCTCCTGAAGGCGGTTTTGGAGGCAAGCTGTAACTCAGCTGCTCATTTTCAGTAATTGTCGCTCCAAAATACAGTTCTGCACCATTAAACCTGATCTTATTCATTGTTTCCAAATCTGACGTTAAGCCTACAGGATCATTAACTTTTGAGGTGCGTGAACTTTGAAGAGTAATGGTTCCATCCCCAAAGGATCGTATCCAATACCCTGTTCCAGGTTCAAGGCTACTCACATTTGCATAGCCATTTTCATTATAACTGTACATCGTTCCCGGAACAATAAGCCCGGAAGGATCAATAATCCCGCCAGCCTCCACTGTTGATGTGATGCCGGAAATAAGGTTCCAGCCTTCCTGTATTGCAATTGACAGCGAATTAATAGGAAGTCCAACAATCTGGTTTTCGCCTTCTTCGCTGAAACGAAGCCAGTATCCTGTCCCTAAAGCCAGGTTTTCCTCCTGCGTATAGCTTCCATCATAGGAATAAAGGGTATTATTAATGGCATTTGGAAATATGGAGAGATAATTTGCATCATTCGCATCAACCGGCAAACCGACTATATTCCACCCGGGATAGTTCGAAACAGTTATGGTGGTTTCGTTGATTTCAAAAGCAGGTCTTGTGGTAATAAACAAGGCTGACTGGTCGACTATTGTCCTGGCTGCTACAGGATATTCATTATCAAAGGTATATTCCAGTCCTGTCGTACAGTTATGGTTTTCAATGCCAACAGTGCAGTAACCGCCATGTTCCGGTGTGTATCCGCCAAAGCTCCCATTGGTGGTGTTATTGAATGTCTTGTACTGGAGTTTCATTTCCCCATCCCCGTAGGGTGGAACTGAATTATTATATAAAATAAGCTGAAAATCCTCCAGTGAATTAGCATCCTCAGTGCGCATATCAGTCCACTGGATAACCATAAATTCTCCATCAAAATTATGAGTATATACGTATCCCCCATTACTCGTCTTCAAATCATCCCAGAACACCGCCACCATAGGCGATGGGCCCCCGGCACCGGGAACAGGATAATTCCGGAAGCTTTCCAGCTCAGAATGTCCAAATGCTATCCAGCCATTGGAAGACACGCTGATTGAAGAATACGGTACACCATAAAAGGAAAATGTAAACGGCAGATTAACCTCCTTGGTGGTTTCAAAATATTCACAGGTCCCATAATATTGTCCACCCCATGGATCACAATCATAATCACTGTCACACAGCATGTTGTTATTTAGCGAACAGGCTCCTCTTCCCCGACCTGGATCGTAAATGTCAAGGTTTGTACCAATAGACTCAATTTCGATCCAATCATAAGCCGGTGCTAATTCATAGCCTGTATCCCATGAATCATAAATATAATACCCATAACTGTCCGGGCCCAGTGGATCCGATTCTGTGACTTCACCGATGTGTATAGGAATGGTTTCCACACGGTTATAGCCTTCGTCTGATTGTATGTTCAAGGAAAGTGATAAAACCGTACCATTAATAATTTCATTAGAGGCAGAAATTGTGAACGAATCAGTTGACTGGACTGATTGCCCCGGCGGAATCTCCCCCCAGGCACCGGAACCATCCACAACAGATAATGCATATGAGTCAGAGCTCAATGTGGCAAATACCTGTCCAGTTGATATTGAACCCCGATTTGAAAGAGTTATTGAAACATTCTTTGTTTCTCCCGGATCAATTCCCCCATTTTGGATAAGCATACTCATATAGGCAAGGTGGCTACCGGAAACATCAATGGGAATGATTGCATTCCATCCATTATTTGAATTATCAACGATCGTTAACCTTAATTTTAAATCTTCACGGTCGATAGCAGTCTCAGACAATGTAATTGCAAAATCATCTCCAAATGCAGATTCACCCTGAAGCAGATCGCCATAATCCATAGTTGCATCGGAAATCGTGACAAACTCGGAAAATGACTGCAATGTAGCTGAAATTCCATAGACATTCTCCGTCCCATAGTTCTTGACAGGAACAGACAAACCAAATTGTTCACCGGGATTTACAATCCCATCATCGTCATCATGTATCTGCACATCAAGTTCATTGTCAAGATTTACAACAGCTCCATCAGAATGTAAAATAATTGTATTTTCATAGGGTTTACAGTTTTGTTTTGTTACGGTGATTGAAATAGTTCCATTGGAAACATAATCCAGATTCATGGTGAGTGAGCCTTCTTCATCTGTATACCCGGATGTGAAGATTACATCATCATCCATGAGAAGGGTAACCATCGCATCCTCTGCCGGATTTTCCTGCTCATCATAAACTAAAATATCTACAAAATTTGTTCCAAAAGGCAACACAAAGGGATGTGTAACACTTAATACTGTTGGAGTATCGGTCCACAAATGAGTGGCTGGATCGCCCATGAGACTGTTCCACTGAGTAAACGCATCAACCCAATGATATGGATTTGTGGGATAAGCACTAAATAATGTCAACTTCCCATTTGCAAGGGCTGCACCTGCCGTTCCAAGATTTTTCGGGAAAAGACCATCGTAAATTCCCATAGCAACAATATTGTTGAACATAGTATGGGTATTACCGGTAGCGGTACATACCGCCGCAATAGCACCTCTTGGGTTTGATGCAGAACCTGCCCTCAAAAATTTTTCCGACAAACAGGTGTTGTCCTGGGCAAAAGAACCAGTCCCGCAAGTCAATACGGTTGCAAAAGGAAGTTTATGGCCATTGTTTACATCATCTATGTCCCCAGTATCAAAACCACTCACCCCATAAAAACCACGGTATTGAAAATAAGATACCCCCTCATCAAGTTGATTTTCCATCCAGGAGGTCCAGCTGCTCCCGGATATTTTCAGGTTGATATCTTCCATCCCGTAGGCTTCCATAATATTTTCCACGTAACGGGCAGTAATCACGGTTGAAAGACCTGATTCGCTTGGATCGCCCACAACGGCAGCCCGTTCATAAAAATTATTCAGGCTTCCCAGGTAGGTTGCCTTTTCATAGTTGATGATTCTATTCACCACATTTGATATATGCGAAGACGAACGGACGGATATTCGCCCTACCAGGACCTCTGGGAGTAAATCATCTCCATCCAGCTGGGAATAGGGATGGTCGCCTTCACACCAGTCCCCATAATAATCGTGACCCCAATCTTCATAAAACGTTGGAACATTGTACGAACCGCCTGCGTCTCCTACAAGGGCTACAAATTCCGGGCGTGGGCTAAAGGTATTGTAGGCATTTGTTACATAGCTCTTTACCTGGCTTGACGAAGAACCGGTTTCACTTATAGAAGCAGTATAGACCACATACCCGCGTTTATGACGCCAGTCCACAAGCTGCTGGAAATATGAATTGTCCTCAGAATTACCACCACAAATATAGAGAATAGCCGGAGCCTGATAATCCTCGTCCCGGCCGGATGGGGAATAGTTCACGATCATGGTCTCATAAAGCTTTTCAAATGTCCTGGAACGGAGCTGGGGTGTAAATTCATCCGATTCCCTGTCCCCGATTTCCTCTACAGTAATTTCAATCTCATTATACACAACCATTTCATTGCTTGTTGGATTGTACTCAAAAGGTACAATACTGATGTTGAATAACTGTAATCCCCTCATCACAAGCCGGTCAGAAACAATAAGGTTTTCTTCAGGATAGGAATGACCGGATTCATAATACTCCAGGTTGACATGGTTTATTATGGACGGGTTTTTGCCCTCCCGGTCATTTTGAAATGGATAAATCTTTATATTTTCAAGAGTATGGGATTGAATGACAGAATAACTGACTAGGTATTCTTTAATGGGGTCAATTTGTACAAAGGTTGAAAAGAGAGGAAGCTCAGGCATCCCCTGCTCAGTTGTTTTCCCTGAGTTGGGAGATACAAAACGGGTGTATTCCCCAATAGATTCAGTCTGGATAGCGCCAGGGGTAAACTGGATTGTTGTGCGTCCGTTATGTATATCGGATAACTGAAACGACTCTGAATGCACAACAGCCGGACCATAAAACAGGAAAATGAACAGAACCAGGGAAACAGATTTATTCAAATTGCGCCTTTGAAGGAGTTTATTATGTACCAATCTATTCAAAATAATATAACGGGAAATTTAATCCATTTACTTAAACTAATTAGTATATTTTTATAAAGGAGAATAAACATATCATATTTTTCCTCATTCCTCATTTTGAATAATGCATATATCATGTCACCACCATTACAAGAAGTATTAAATCATACAAAGCATGGGTACAGGCTGTTATACCGAAACCCCTGAAACAATAAAGGCCTCCTAAAAATAAGCCTGCCACAAATCGGACAAAAAATAATCCTACATCGGGCTGATCTCCAAGTACACCAACGAAATGAAATAAAGAAAATATGACCGCAGACAATACCACAGCCCCAATTTTCCTCCCTAATGGCTTCCATTGCAATACAAGCCCAATCAGGTAGGTAAATCCACCGATAAACAGAAGCCTAAAAACGAATTCTTCGTAAATCCCCGCACCAATGGATAATACCACCCTTTGGATCAAGAAACGGGTATTTGGGTTCATCAGAGCTGCTTGGTTGCTGATATTCATTATCGAGAACAATCCCGCTGACCATACAACGCTTTCTGCGAACATGAAAAACAGAAAACTCAGATTGAATTCTGTAGCCTTCCATTTCTTCCGCTGAATAATGAAAACAAGCAGAAAGCCAAAAAAAAGCATAAAGCCAAAGCCATACATACCAAGCAACCCGAATGTTTCAAGCACATTGCGCATGAGAACATCTGCTCCGTTTCGAAGCTGTGGGATATCCCTGGAAGAAATGATAAAAAGGCCAAATTCATACGCTAAAAACAACGGGAGCGTAAAAATATAGCTGTATAAGGGTGAACGGGAATGCTGGATGTATTTCAACAGAGCGTCAAATAGAATTGAGTCATTGAATCGTGTTCAGCCTCTCTTTTGAAACGGTATTCGTTTTTCAATCATCAGCAATTTGAAGCACAGCTAACAGGGCTTCCTGGGGGACTTCAACTTTTCCTATCATCTTCATCCGTTTTTTACCCTGTTTCTGTCTTTCCCAGAGTTTTCTCTTTCTTGTTATATCCCCGCCATAGCATTTGGCAGTCACATTTTTCTTTATAGACTTTATCGTTGCTCTGGAAATAATACGATTCCCCAGGGAAGCCTGAATGGCCACTTCAAACATCTGTTTAGGAATAAGTTCTTTTAACTTACTGCAGAGAGCCACTCCCCGGCTGTAGGCATTTTCCGCATGGCAGATCGTTGACAGAGCATCCACAGGTTCTCCATGAATGAGAATATCCAGTTTTTTTAAATTTCCGCTCCTGAAATCAATAAAGTTATAATCAAATGAAGCATAGCCCCTGGAGACAGATTTTAATTTATCATAAAAATCAAAAATAATCTCACTCAAGGGAAATTCATAATGCAGCTGGGCTTTCTCAGAAGAAAGATAATGGGTTGTTTTATAAATCCCGCGTTTCTTCTGGCAGAGAGTCATGATGCCCCCAATGTATTCTTTTGGAGTAATGATTTCCCCGGCGACGAATGGTTCCAGGATATCAATTATCTTTCCGCTTTCAGGCATTTTGGCAGGCGTGTCCACTTCCACCAATACTCCATCTTTCAATTCAACCTGGTACTGAACATTCGGCGTTGTCGTTACTAAAGATAAATCAAATTCCCTTTCAAGACGTTCCTGGATTATTTCCATGTGGAGCAGGCCAAGGAACCCGCACCGGAAGCCGAAACCAAGAGAATCACTTGTTTCAGGGGTGTAAAGCAAAGAAGCATCATTTAATTTCAGTTTATCAAGGGCAGACCGCAACTGGTCGTAATCATCGGAATCGGCCGGATACAGTCCTGAAAATACCATCGGTTTTATCTTTTTGTATCCCTCTAGCCTTTCAGACGCTTTGTTCTGTTTGACTGTCATCGTATCCCCGGGCTTGATATGGTCCATATCCCGGATATTCGCGATGACATACCCCACATCCCCGGAACGCAATTCCATTGCTGGCACATGTTTCAGTACAAAGTGTCCGACTTCTGTGATCTCATAGGTGTTTTGGTGAGAGAAAAATTCTGCAGTCATTCCCGTTTTTATCACGCCATCAAATACACGTATGTACGGAATCACACCGCGGTAATTATCATACATAGAATCAAAGATCAAAGCCCTTGCAGGATCTTTTGCTTTATCTTTTGGCGGTTGAATACGGTCCACAACTGCCTGGAATATCTTATCTACCCCCTCCCCTGTTTTTGCACTGATCTCAATAATATCATCCGTGTCGCACCCCAC
>Ga0208895_1000164_pt1 | contig 30902 bp, 28 predicted proteins | sample ETNtaG_10_FD_185765 | JGI IMG/M metagenome (GOLD analysis project Ga0208895, IMG submission 185765) | Marine microbial and viral communities from oxygen minimum zone, Eastern Pacific Ocean - ETNP201302SV82 (SPAdes) (version 2) | ecosystem: Environmental > Aquatic > Marine > Oceanic ... | reverse complement strand
TTTCAACCAGCTTTCTAATGATGGCTTTCTTATGATCTTCAGGATAATGCTTCACTAATATCTAACTTACCGCTCCCTGTTATATTTTTATGAAAAACTGAGGCGACAACTATCCTGACACAGGGGGGTTTAGTGATAGTCCGTTTTTGCTTCCTATCTCCAATAAAGTTGCCTCGTGCATCAAAGTCCTTAATTAGCAGATCGTGCTCTGTGTAAAACACTTCGCCGTACCCATTTGCATGAGTCATCCGTTTTAAGAACTTCCAATGGTCTCCATTGTTATCTTCAAAGAACCTTTCCATTACAGAGTGCCTTCGAATATCGAACCCATAGGCTTTTTCATGCTCGTAATGACGTTATTAATAACTACGCCCTTACGCTGCACCATGTGACTGAGGCCTAAACGTTTCAGCTTACTTTTCAAACGCGCCTCATTGAGTTCGCGAATTAAGCAGGTACTGTTTTGAATAAGCTCAGAGTAGGTTAGTTTTTCCATTTTTGTATTCCTAATATTAATTAGGAGGGAGAAACAGCCTACCCCGGAGGGGGCTTCTATTATCTCGCCCCCTTGGGTTTAAAAAGCAACCGTATTACGATTGCAGGTCTTTTATACATGCACCACTTTGATGGCCTCTGCTATCGCAGTGGCAACAAAATGGTAGCTTCTGATAATCATCTTTTGAAAAGAGCATGACTAGCACATTGTGCGTAAAAGTATCATCATCACGAACCAACGAATCACCGTTTGGCCCGTACTGATATGCCACGTACAACTCGTGCCAATCGGATTGCTCATCCTCAGATAGTGAGTTAAACCAACTCTCAAAATCGGTATATGGAGCAATGGCGTCCTGAATGTGCTGCTGCTCATAAAAGACTTCAAGTTCATGCGCTATTCTCATTCTTTCGTCTTGGATATCTTGCATATAGACATCGTAACGGTCGTTAATTTCACTCATGACTTGTCTTGCCATATCACGAATCTCTTCACGATATTGATTACTCAGATCAGTTATATAAGACATTTTCCATTCTCTTAGTTGATAGAGAATGCCCACTAGGGAACATTCCCTAATGGGTTATAAAAATAGCAATCAAAAAAGCTTTAGCTTGATTGCTTGTTTAAGCGCGATATTTACGTCTTCCGATGTTTCTGCATAAACAGAATCAGTAAAACCTCTCACACGCTGCGTACCAAGACCAATTGGCACAATTTTGACTCCCGTATTTTTCGTCATCTCCACCGTATCTACGAGGAAACTACTTTCATCCGGTTGTCCGTCAGTGACAACAATAATAATTTTGTTGTCAGATTGCTGATTCACGATTCGTGTCAGACCAAAGAACAAAGCATCGTGGGTGGGGGTTGATCCACTAGCTCCAACGCTAAAATTCTCCGGTTTGAGCCTTTCGCCAAAGCGTTTGGCTTGATAAATCGTATTCTTGTTACGCTCATAGTCATAAACACCGAAGTAGTTCACTTCAATGTCTATCCCCATTCTCTGAAAAGCCTTTGCAAAAGCCAAAGCCGTTTTATTGGCTTCAATCATTTTGCGACCATCCATCGAGCCAGAGGCGTCAACAAGTAATTCAACACTTGATACCGGTGCCTCATTCTCTTCCTTAAATTCGAACACGTTTTTCTTACCAGCGGGAATTTGCGCTATCGATCTGTCCATGAGTTTCCGTCCTGAGTTTGCACCCATCTTCAGAGACTCACTATTATCGATAATCACGCGCTGTAACGTTCGTGCGAATTTGGAGGAAAGAGCCTTCCAACCTTCAACCGGAGCCGACTTTTTGAATGGTTCAGAGGTCACATCAATGTCATAGCCAGAAAACTCGGCCACTTCATCCTGATCATCTATCGCCATTTCACTCAGCAGCTCTGCCACTTGTTGATGATAATCCTGATATTCGATATCAGTAACGTCACCAGATAAGTTGCGACTTGACTTAGCATCAACAGTGCCTTCAGAGTCACCTTCAGATTCATCGTCGGCGCCAGACTCGCCTTCAGCATCGTCAGTACCTTCTGAGTCATCCTCAGATTCGTCATCGGTGCCAGACTCGCCTTCAGCATCGTCAGTACCTTCTGAGTCATCCTCAGATTCGTCATCGGTGCCAGACTCGCTTTCAGTATCGTCGGTACCTTCTGAGTCATCCTCAGATTCGTCATCGGTGCCAGACTCGCTTTCAGCATCGCCGGTACCTTCTGAGTCATCCTCAGATTCGTCATCGGTGCCAGACTCGCCTTCAGCATCGTCGGTACCTTCTGAGTCATCCTGAGATTCGTCATCGGTGCCAGACTCGCTTTCAGCATCGCCGGTACCTTCTGAGTCATCCTCAGATTCGTCGTCGGTGTCAGACTCGCTTTCAGCATCGCCGGTACCTTCTGAGTCATCCTCAGATTCGTCGTCGGTGTCAGACTCGCTTTCAGCATCGCCGGTACCTTCAGAGTCATCCTCAGATTCATCGTCGGTGTCAGAATCAGATGTGTCATTGGATTGAGGTTTAGTCTGCTCTTGCTTCAATAGCTCACAAATAGCACAAGAGATGTTAAATACATCATCAGTACTTTTTGCCTGTACAGCCTGAGCTATAAGGTTTGTGAGCTGATCAGCAAATGGCTTACCAAGGTTTTGAGCAAGTATTTCATACCCTTCAGCGCTGTAGTTATTTGCATAGCCACAAACGAGCTTCCGGGCGGTGTTGTTCACGTATGAAAATACAACGCGGCCAATCTCTGCCATTTCGAAAGGGTTTATGATCTGCTGTAGCTCGATCATGTCCTTCCATAAATTTTCGAGGTTTATTTTAGCGCCGGGGAATCGCTGAGCTTGTTTAAGCTCCATTCTCGCATCTTCCAATGCATTGAGAATAGAACCGCCAAAGTCTTGATACCGTGCTCTCATCTGTGCCATTAGTTCATGTTTTGTCTCAGCCTCATGACCAGTTTCGTGGTCAATAAAGCCATGGCACATACGCATGAATTTTGGATCAGAGAAATCACCAAAAGGAATATTAATCCTTCCGCCAGCGCTATACGCTGTACTGCCACCAACAGTGACAACCACACCGAACTTACTAGTTACAAGAGTGTTGATTACTTTCGCAATCTTTTTGACTTTAGTTATGTTGCACATAACGGTTTCCTTAAAAGTAATGCGTCAGCAACATAACAACCGCTAGGCTATTAATGCTGCCCAACGGGGTCTAAAAATTAAACAAAGTGTTTATGGTTAACGATTTAACGTTTGAAAATTGTTGATTTCAACAATACTGCTTTCAGTCATAAGAATGAGAGCAATGTCGATGCTATGGATATAGCACCCGCGAAGATTTATACAGCTTGCAAGCTGTCCATGTTAATAACATGAGTTGGTAAAACTGGTTTATTGCTGAACGACATGTTTGCAGCTCAAGAATAACTCAGCTTAGAACTGGCACTTGATTTACGGTTGAGTGTGGATGCAGAGGAGGCAGTGACCCAAAGGATCACTGTAAGTCCACCTCTACGTTTTCTGATGTAGGGTACGTGCAACACGCCAGCACCTCATCATCATCCACGAAGCCTATAGGGTCAGTTGTATACCCAACTTGCCCCTGCTTCAATTTCACACGACATACGCCACAGACTCCCTCTCGACAGTGAGATTGCACAGGAACGTTGGATTTCTCCAACGCCTGCAAAATCGTTCCTGTGACAGGTATCATCTGGTTTTTATACTTAATTGAATTCAGCATAATGATTCTCCCACCACGCATCGAAGTTAATTGAAGGAATTCGCATCGCTTCGTTCATTTTCATGTCGAAAGCTTTGTGCCCTTTCTCTTTGTATTCATCATTCCAGTCCACTTTATTCTTTTCAGAACGTGGTGCTACATTGATGATGTCCAGAGTCGGATTTTTTGATTTGAACTCTTCAACCGCTCTTTGTCCGGCTCCTGATTCCTCTACGTCAGAGTAAATTCCACAGGCGCGAACGCTACTTGGTAGGTTTGTCATAGCTAAAAGCCTGTCTGAGATTCCGACCCACATCGGGGTACCGGCACCTTCACGAACACTCAGTCCGTTTTCAATGCCCTCAGACAAACCAATAAAGTAACCACCTTCAGGAAGCGCAACGGGCTTATCTAAAACGATAAAGCCGCCACGCGGGTCTCTGGGTGGCGCAAGTATCATCTTCGGGCGAGATATCGGGGCTTTACCCTTACCATCTTCCCGTAAGAATGTGCGATGCAATGTTAACGGCTTGCCGTTTTTATCACGAACAATCGCTAACAATGTAGGGAAATGCTGCCAAGGTGAATCATCATCCTCTTTATACGGCATAGAAGGATGAAACCTCAGATTATTTCCCACCTCGCAGAGGTAGTCATTCGAAAACGACTTTATTCCTCTGCTGCGCAAATATATTTCAGCAAGTGTCCCGTTAACCGGCACGGACTCGTTGTAATATTTTTTGATACGTGCAGCTCTATCCTTAGCTTCCTTTTCAGAACAGTAAGGACGATTTTGCGGAGGCTTAGTGCGAACAGGACGGTTATAGTCCACGTTTACGCCACCAACTATATCTTCGAGCATTTTCATCACCTCACCTTTAGGCTGATCGGTATACCACGCGATAACCTCAATGCCATCAGGCATCGGTCCCACATCATTGTGATATGCCCCACCGTCTTCGTGGAGGTTTCTGAAAAATCTGAATTTAGTTTTACCGCCACCTGTCTTAGGACAAGGTTGCGATCTAAAACCACGTTGTAATGCATCGTTCAGGCCGGTGAAGTTTGCAAATACTCGCTCCCAACCATAGGCCCGACAAGCTTCTTTCACTGCTTGTATTTTCATCGTATTTCCTCTTTAAATAATCAAACTCAACATGAGCTTCGATTAAATCTCTCGGAGGAAAGATTTAAATGAAACTCACGCCGAGAGAACATCAAAGAGGGGCAACTACCCTATAAGGGGCAAATTACCCCTCATGGGTTTAGAAATTACCGAAACCCTGAAGCTTTCCCGGAATAACCGTTTTTGCATTCTCTTCGGTAGTGACTGTGACGTCCTCGCTTGGCGTGTTCGCTTTGCTAGGAACAACCGGGTTAACGGTTGTAGTTTCAGGAGCCTCTGAAGCTGTTTCAGCCTCATCGACTACCTGTGTCTCATCAACAGTTTGAGTTGTGGTATCTGGCTGCGTGCAACTCTCTGCATCTGCTTCGGAAACGTCCAGCTCAGGGCTTGCTGTTTCTTCATCAGACTCGCTTCTTTCACCTTTCATCAAAGAAAGCAAGCTTTCTTCGGTTGAAAGTTCAAAAACGAAAGAGCGCATCGCGTAGAAGTCTTTACCAGAATGCTCTGTTTGAGAATTAATCCCATCCAAAACTTCAGTAAATTGATCTGCCACATATGCTAAAGCATTGTTCGCGAACGACAGGTTGAAAACCATGTCTTTCAATTTGAACGTTGCCTTTGTTGCTGCTTCAGTTGTCTTCTCTTTCCCCAAAAAGGATTTGTTAAACAACTTACTTGCAGTTTCAATCAATCGCTGCAACGCACCGTCAGTCAGAATTTGTGAAAACTCTTGTGCACCTTCATCTGAAGTTGCAGACAGTACGAGTGGCGGCATACTTGTCATCTTGAAAGTGTTGCGAAAATCGTCTTTGGTCATAGCGACCATTTTGATAATTTTCCCTATCCTTTCATTTCCAGCTTTTTGATTAGCACCAATGGCATGTTGCTCCAATGTGACCTCATAAGAATCACAAAGAAGTTCAACTTCTTCAAAAAACTGCGCCTTCTCGCTTTCAATGAAAATCTCTGCTTCACGAAGCTTCGATTTGTCGATCACGATACCCAGCGGGGTCGGTATACCAATTGTGTCGAAGTAACGCTTAACACGCTTGTTGTGCTTGTCTTTGAACGACAGCGCTTCACTTGGAAACCACTGTAATTTTTTGGACGTCACGCCTTGCGCATCAATTGCCTTTTCATCAACAATTATTTTGCCATCAGCGATTGTTCGGGTACCTCCACAACCAGTGAAAGAACAATCAATCAGTACAGCATCTTGTAAATTAATATCACTCATGAGTTTTATCCTAATAAATAGGTAAGGCATGAGCGTTCCCCAGCAGGGCAACAAGCATCATGCCCTACTGGGTAGTTAACAAATTTAGACGAACCGGTTAGTTGGGTCATAAAGACCTTTATTACTAAACACGTATCCATCATTGATTTTGGCGTCTATTCGCGACTGCAAGGAGCCTGCTTTCAACTTAAAACACACGATTTCATGTTCAAATCGTGGCGACATGCTAAAGGCGTATTCCCCACACTCGGAAATAGCCCATCGATGTTTAGCGTCATTACTTTTTACATACCAGCTTACTGCCATTTCCTTCTCAGGAAACGGTGACAGTGTTGCCGGGAATGTGTCTATCTCGCAACGGCCATCATCACCTACGACACGAATCTTACCTATGCCATAGATCGCTGATTCACCATACCCAAGTTCACTCAACTTAGCTAAGCCAGTTGAGCCAATCTCAATAGGTATATTTTGCGTTGCGAGTACCCCATCACCACGCTGGAAAACCAGCGAACGGCTATCTTCAACAAGTACACCATCAACACTCATTATGATGATGTTACCTTCCTCGCCCCAAAACTCGATGATCTTACCTGCAAACGAATCAGCAATGCTGGTCGGCAACAAGATAGTTAACGTTGAGTTTAGGGCTACTACTTTTTTGAAGCAGCACCGTGTCTCGCCAGCACATTTCCAACAGTGTCATCTAGGTCTGCCCCCAGCTCACGTTGAAATACGGATACTAACGAATCCCAGTCATCGGGATCGCAGCTGCCACGTGTGACAAAGTAAAGTGACTCTGACAAATTGGCGCTTAAGCCCCAAGCAATCAAAGTCTCTGCCCACTTGACTAACGTACGAGTTGAAAATACTGCATTTAATTCAGCGTCATCACCCTGAGAGACCTTTTGAACAGAAATAGCCACCTGAATCATTTTGCGACGCAAAGCATTCGGTAGATGTTGTTCAAACATGCCTTTCATTATATTCGTCACGATGGTCGGTGCGGGATAATGCATCTGCAACCAACCGATACGAGACCGTAAAGCATCATCCAACTTATTGCTTGATGAATACTTCTCCGAACCACCTTGCCCAAGTGTATTTGCAGTTGCTGTAATACGTACTTGGTCGTGCGGCAATATAATTTCTTTTGAGAATTCCAACGCTAACGGTTTACGCTCCATTACTGGGTGAAACCAGCTCTGCAACGGTTTGTTAGCTTTGTCCAACTCATCCAATATGATGAGACCACCATTTTTGTAAGCTTCAGGTACAAGCCCCAGCTTATCAACGGTATTACCATTCTCCAGAACGGTCTTACCTTCAACCATTTCTGGAAGCAACCCACCGTTCACCTGTAACAAGTAAACGGGTTCATTCAACCGGTCGGCAATGAAATACAACATGTCAGTTTTACCTGAACCTGTTTCTCCATACAGACCTAACGGGTCGCCAAGGCCGAACCACCACGCTATACAGCGACGTAGAATCGTTTCATCCGGCACATAGTGAGGGTTACTCTCAATGCAGTTGGGATGACGATATTTTCTACGAACCATTGACACCTGCCCTTTCTGATAAAGCTCAGGAAACACAAGGTTTCCATCAACTTCCTCATACTGGTTGTAATCAACGGTTGGTTGCGATTCGAGTTTGGTAGCTAAATTAGAGTTCATGATAATTCCTTAATAAATTCGATTTAGAAAGGAACTCCCCAACTGGAAGTTGAGAAAGTTCCAGTCGGATAGGGTTAAAAGTTTTCTTGACCATCAATCAACGAAGCAAAGTCGTAATCATCCTCGTTAAAGGACGCTTCGACTTCATCTTCGACAGCCAGTGGTGCCGCCTTTTTGTTTCGCTTATCGGCATTGTATTTATCATGCTGTTCTTTGTAGTGAAGTACTAAGCTACAAAGCTCTTCATGATCAATCCCAATGTGCTTGCAATAGGCTTTATTTACATCTGACTTGATGTACATAAGTGCATTGGTGAAGCTGTCCTCTTTTGACCCATAGGTTGAGTCGCGAAGGGTTTCCAATGCTGTCTCAAGACATCCCGCAAAGAATTTTTGAGCATCTGCTTCAGTCCATTCGATGTGGTCACCCACATTAACTGGATCGTAGTTAGGCTCAAAAAAGGTAAACTCTTCCGGGTCGGGTTCTGGATGAAAAATGTAATTCTCACCAGCCCACTTAGGGTTATATGAAGAGGATTTGGTATTAACCACGTCCTTTAACTCCAATCCCTGTAGCTTCTCAAGAACCTTACGGGTACAAGAAAAACGCTTTACATGTTTTATCGTAATTTCTTCATCTGAACCGAATTCATATTTGAAGAAGTGAACTATTTGCACCCGTTTGGCTACACTTAATTCACGTAACGATTTAGCGCGAACGCCAGAATATTCAAAAATCTTCATAAGAAGTTTCCTATCGGTATAGAAACCAAAGGGAAACCAACCCCTGAAGGGAAATTGATTTCACCTTCAGAGTCGAAGTTGTATAAATAAATTTGTGCTTATTGCACTGTAAATAGACCACGTTAAAGCATGTGCTGTAATGTGATGTCGATGCTATGGATATAGCACCCGCGAAGATTTATACAGCTTGCAAGCTGTCCATGTTAATAACATGAGTTGGTAAAAACTCTATAGCAATGAGCTAATCCATTTTTTCGAATGGATTAACACACTGAAAGGGTACCGCAGCTTTTGCTAGTCCATTGTCGCTGGGCGACACAAAAGCTATCGGCGTTTTGAATTTCGGTGGAGCTATTGGACATGCATAACGGTGTCAGACTGCCCAATAATCCCTTTTCTTCTCAGCACTCTTTCCATTGCCTGAATAATTTTGTCGGCTTTATCTACAGTGAACTCTTTCGGATCCCCTGTCTGCAAAACCTGACCATTATCCAAATACAATTTACCTTCGTACTGATCATAAAAGTGACTTACTGCGTGCATAATGACTCTCCAGAATTGGTGACAGACCTCTTGGCACTGCCAATCAGAACCAAGAGGAAAGCCACCAAAAAATGGAGGGGGGCCGAAGCCCCTCTCATTACACAAGTATTAATGAGTCAAAACGCCTAGCACTACAAAAACCGGACGCACTACTCTAAACACTGTTGGGCCAGCCAGAACACACGCAGATAAGATCAGAAATTCCATAATGTTTCCTTTGTAAAAAAGGGAACATCAACCCATCAGGGGTTGAATGCCCCCATTGGGTTAGTAAAAATTTTGTTGTAAGGTTGACTTAATTCATGCCTCAAGTTTGAGAGCAAGATTTTCCATAATCGGCTTTTCAGCGAAAAGGGAATCGTATTTCTCAAACAACGGTGAAGGCACCAAAGTACCCTCTAAGTGGTAAAATACCTGTGTAGCAAGCTTATGCTTAGCCAGCAGGAATTCCACTTCGACGGTCAACCATAAAGGCAGTCCGAGAACTATCATGTCCTCTCTTTTAGAGGCATTCTCAATCTGCTTTACCACAGTTGCAGCGACGGCTTTTACACTCTTACCTTTAGTGAGATTGACAACCATTGAGTTATCAATATCTAGGGTGTGCTTCTTAGCGCCTCTGATAATGCGGTTGGTAAAATTAACAACAGCCATTACGCATCCTTTTATTTGGGAGGCGCACTGCTCCCGGAAGGAGCAAATACACCCTCCGGGTTTGATAATAAATTAAAACTTAAAAACATCCCGTTCAGCCAGACTATGCAGACCCTCTCTTTGCAGACGAGCCTTTAACATCTCCCCATCCATTGCAAGGTGTTCACCTGCCAATTGATGAGATTCATCCCAGTCATCAGCTTCACGAGATTTCCAACTTTCCACACGGTCGGTGTATTCGCCAAGCAATCGGACAAGTACAGCGGCATCAATATGCGTATCGCCATTGAACAAATGCACTCGTGAACTCACCGAATCACCTTCTACATATTCTTTCATCACGCGTTTTAACTCATATTGAGAACGCAGATAATCAAACATAGAAGATCTTACTAACCGTGAGCCAGCCAGCGTGCTTATCGACACAATGTGAGTATGACTCGCTAACTCTTTCTCGACGAGAGAGAATAGCCATACTGGTAAATCAATAATGACATTCACATTGCCTTTAGATTTCATTGAAACTTCTTTAGCAACAAGTTTCGCCACATCTTGTATGGATCGTCCTTCGCATAAGTTGGTTTCAATGTCGCAGTCTTGCTCAATTACTTCATCGAGCGTTTCAAGTCGCTGACCAGCACTCAGAAAGATTGGTTTAGAAGTGAAATTTACATATTTTTTCATAGCAGTGTTCTCTCAGAAAGGAGCGCACTAATCCCATGAGGCATTAGGTACACCCCAGTGGGTTATAAAATATAGATTCAATCTATTTTGTAGTTGTGCATTATTTGCATAATGCAACCAGCCTGTGGACTAACTAGCTGGGTTTTAAATCACGTTGCAGCAAAACCAATCCAACTCAGTAAAATTATGACCATGACCGCGATGTTTAACATGCTGACATTAGACTTATTTCGTGAGTAGGTGGTTCTTGGTCGAGATACAGGTGAACGATTAACAGCACTAGAATGAGAAGTTTGAGTCGGTTGAGTGACTGACTTTTCAATTTTCTGAGCAGAGAAAAATGAGCGATGCGCACTCTTCCCATTCGGTAAAGTTACTATTTCTTTGCGAACAAATGTAAAGCTGACAGTATCACCAGTTTTAATATTTGCTTGCGAGATAGCTTCTTCAAACCCTAAAGACCAAAACGTTCTCTCCTCTCCTCGATTACTCAATGTAATAAAGTAAGATTTGCTCCCGTGTTCTTTATGCTCAAATGGTGCTGAACCGTGGTTAGTTAATTTTCCGTACATGATTATTTCCTAAATAAATAAGAGATTCGCATGCACTCCCGAAAGGAGTGATAACAAACCTTTCGGGTTAATGAAATTGCTGCGTAAAGCAGTAGAACGAGGCCTAGAAGCAGGCAGGATGCCAGTTATAGGTCGTGTCACTTGAATGGTATAGACAAGCCGCTTAGGTTTTGACTGCTGGCAAGCAGTTGATCTCCGTAAGGAGGTCGGGTAAAAATCGTTATAGCTAAAGTACTATCAAGTATCGCCACTTGATAGCACTCTAATATTTTAGATACGGTTTAATCCAACCGGCTTGTCGTGTGACTGGTGCAAGGAAACACCACCGGCTGCAAAGAAATGAAATTCGTACGTTGAGTACAGTTCGAATATAGCATTATGCCATGCTAAGGCAAAAATTAGAGACCCCTTTTTGCCTTCCGCAAATTAATTTATTCTCAGACGCCACCAATAACTGCATCTATCTCATCTAAAAAAGGACTTTCACGCCCGTCTTTATAGCTTAGGTATAACTCTCTTTCCGCCCGGGTCATTGCAACATAAACAAGTCTGCGCTCTTCTTCTATAGCTTCCAGTGAGAGATCATCTTTGAGCATAGGCACAGTTCCTTGCTCCATATCAATTATCCATACGCGTTCCCATTCCAACCCTTTGCTTCCATTCATGGTTGCCAATACGATGGCTTCTTTCGCTTTCACGTCTTTCTTCGTATTCACCTTGCGGGTTTTATCCACCAAGTTCATAGCATGGGCCTTCAGGTCACCCTTACTCCCCTTTAGAATGCCGACAAGAATATCCAGCACCGCCAGCTGAAGATTCTTCTCTTTGTCATTTAGCTTCGCAATGATCTTCGACATCATTCTCTCCCACTTATCAACATACTTTTTTGCATGCTCTTCAGTGACGCATTGCTTCGCCAACATAGATAGTTCCTGCATGAAAGCTGTAATGGGTTTCCATTCCTGATCACCCATCTGTGAGGCGGCGGAAAACCCCATTCGCTTAGCCTGCATATCAATGGTTTTCAGATTTTCTTCACTTTCACCTGTCCATGCCAATCCTGATACCAGCTCTGCTGACGCATTGTCGAAGACAAGACCATAAAACAAATTTACCATCGAGACTGCGTGAATATTGTCAAATATAGACTTTCCACCGATTCGAACTGCTTTCATCTGGAGTTCAGACAGCGCTCTTTCCATTAGATCAAGCTGCTTATTCGTCCGGGCGAGAATTGCCCATCCATAATTCTCACTTTCCTTTATTTTTTCTGCGACAAACCGATACAGTTCAAATTTTTCCTTCTCCGACTTAGAAAGCTCTTTTTTAGATTGTATCGATATCTTCTGAACATCCTGCTTTACCTTACTCTCCAGATACTTTGACAAGAATTCTGGCGGAATCGGCACCTTTGTCACACTGCCTTGTTCTTCAACAGCCGAAATCATATCTTTATCAAGCCTAATCTCATTGTTCTCTATGAATAACTTGGCGCTATTGAGAATTTTTGGAGCGCAACGAAAGCACTTTGATAATAGGTATGCAGATGCACCAAAATCTTCCTGAAAGTGCTGAAAAGCACGAAACCCCATACTACCGCGCCATGAGTAGATTGACTGATCATCATCTCCAACACAGGCAATTTTGACTCCTCGATCACCATGAGCTTTCAACCAGAGATACTGAAGTTCATCGGTATCCTGAAACTCATCGCACAAAATGTGAGAATATTTATAAGGACGTATAGAACCATCATTGATTCCATGTATAAGCTCTCGCGCCATCATGTTTAGGTCATACCTACGATGATCTTTGAGGATTTGGCAATATCGGGCAAAAACAATAGAAGAGGGCGTGCCGTCGAATTGGTGATAAAAATCGCGCCCAATCTGTTCGATCTTGGACATCCACTCATCAATCTCATCGACATTCATGTTTTCAGCAATCAATGCTCGCCGTACAAACAGGTACTGCTCTGCGCCTATAATTGACTTCCTACCTCGCGCAATCTCTCTAAACTGCCTGATCATTAAAGAGGCGAATGTAGAGGATATTGTTCTGCGAGAAAGCTTTTTCCCCAACCTCTTTTCCAGCCTTTCTTTCATCTCCCCGGCTGACGCGTTTGTGAATGTCACCATCATCACCGAGGTTGCGCTATTCATTTCAATAATTTTTTCGGCCAGCGATATGAAGGTAAAGGTTTTGCCAGACCCCGGCAGTGCACAAATAAGCTTGTACTCATCAGGTACTGCTATGGTACCTGCCTGTTCTTCTGTTAACATTTTCGTTCCCGTACAAGAAATTGCGACAATCTTACAACCAGATCGGGAACCACTAGAAATTAGAGAACATCATTTTGTATCGTGGAATTTTCGGCAGACCGCAATTCAAGCTAAAGCAGGAATTACCGTTAATATATTCGATATCAAATCAGCAGCAGGACAAAAGCGATGAAGTCAATTAACCAATTTACAGCACTAGCACTTTCAATAACATTTTTGTTACTCGGAGGGTGCAGCTCCACCAGCAATGAAAATAAAGGGCCAACTTTGGTGTCATCAATCAAACCAGTTAAGGTATATGATACTGATACTTACGATTGGAAAGATAATCGCTCTTTTGCGTACAACATTGCCCATATGGCCCAACCCTCCGGGGCAGGAAACGGCCTGAGTGATTCATACGACCCTACAAATGGTGTTCAGTCAACCGGTACAAACACGGGCGCTCTAGCGTTTGCCAGAGGATTTCTGGCGATGGATGCCCTTACCGGTATCAGCCACGTGTTTTTGAGTAGTAAAGAAAAAGACATGCTTGACTATGGCCCCTTTGCGGTAAGCTTTGTTAGCGCTGACGAAATCGACGTGAACGATGGAGTACAAACAGCCAATTATTTGATGAAAGCTTTAGATAAAGAGCTTCGCTCCGCGACAGAAAGCAGTCAGATGGACGGTAAGTTCCATGGTGTTTACGCGAATGCGATTAAGTATTCGAAACGTAACTTCGTGGCAGTTCTTGAAGGCAACGTTTGCCGAAATGGGGCTAACTTTCTGGCACCAGAGGATGTGAAAAACGCTCCATTTAAGAATACCAAGCTTAAAGATTATATTCTTGGATTAGAGAAAGAACTGAAAGATGCTCCCTACGGCGAAGTGTGCGCAATTTTTTATGAAACCTCTATAGCAGGTAAACTGCGCGATAAATACATCGTTGTCCATGAAGCAATCAATTCAAATCTCGCACTCTATTACCATAACGGTATTGCTCCAACCTCAACGATGGCTTTCGTTTTCCCAGAGAACTTCAGTCACATCAACGAAGCCACACGTGAGAAGTATGTATTCCAATTTCCCTTTTCATTCGTAACCTACAAAGGTGAACAGTATTTATTTGATGCATCAAAGGATTCTGAAAATACTCTCTAAGAAAAAGGGCGTTTATAACGCCCCTTTTAATAAAATCATTACTATACTAGCCACCGCTACCTGACCGAATATCGAATCCGTAGTCGCACACTGGAGGCCGGGGTGACGCTGAACAATCTAGGTTGTTCGCAACACCTCTTGCTTCAGTCTTAACCTCTTCTGAATACGTTACTGCCCCCTCCATACGTTCTCCTGTCCGGTCTGACACATTCTGCCTGCCGTAGGTATTAATTTCTCGCCCACCTTCCAATTCTTGGAAACACCTTTGTTCGGTTGTAATAGCGCCAGTTTGAGGGTCTTCTACCTCAAAATCTTCACAGCGGCTTCCTACGAGCTGACCTGCCCCCGTCAAGTCCTGCTCAGAAGCCCGGTCCTTGATTGAGCCAGATTCAACCATTAGACCCACCCACTCTGAGAGATCAATTCTATTGAAGTCGAGCTGGCCCAGCTCTGCCTGTGTTAACCCTTCGCATGTAGTCATATCTTTACCTAACATCGGCCCCGCTTGCTCCATGACAATTCGTGCAAAAATAGAGTTATAACAACAATAATCCTGTCGTTTCTGGTAGCAAATACCTAACACTTTTGCAGAACAATAGTCACCTCCTACGGGAAAGCATTGACGCTGACCAAGCTTTATTCCCATATCAGCTTCATTTTCATCACACATAGTAAGAAGCGTAAGAGCAAGTTTTACATATGAATAGATTGCATATGCCGCCATAACGGTCTGGAGCGCACTCGACACGGCCTCGTTTAGCACGAGTTCTTCAGCGGCTCCCTCAGCCGCTTCATCAGCCACTTTGTCAAACAACAGATTTCCTAGCTCTTCTGGTAACATGTCATAGACGAGCTGATAAGCTTCCTGTTGCAGCTTAGCCAGTGCATTGGACACAATCCCCTCGGTTGCGCCACCGGCCGCACTTGAACTGGCGTCTGCTACCACTTCGCCCGTTTTACTCAAAATCTCGCCAGAAGAATTGCCAACCAGAGAATTAAAATTAGAGGTGATAGGTTCTGATATCGCATTCCACCCAGCCTGCGCCCCCTCCTTAATCGCCGTGTATGCGCCGTCACCGTATTCGATAAGTGTCTCCGCGCCAGACTGGGCCGTCTCGCCAAAGAGTCCGTCAGCTGCCATTCTGTTAGTTTTAAGCATCAAGTTGGCCGTCATGACGTAAGATAAGATATCCAGACCTCCGGGAGCTTCACAGCAATCCATCCCGAGTCCGGTGACTTCCCACGAGCAGTATTCTGCTTCGCCGGTAAAAATCCTGCATGTACTCGGGTCGCCGTTATCTGCACAAAACCTATCACCATCTACCTGTTGTAAAATATTCGCTTGCACAGCCGCTTCAATGAATCGCGTATTTGACTCTGTTTCGCCAAAGGCGCAGTCTCCACCCGAGCAGGGTAATGCGCCAGCGCAGGAACTTACTTCTCGCTGAACCGGCCGGGTGATAGTGTTGTTTGTTTCACACTGATAGTTTGCTGTTTCGTTGTAGCAATACTGTATCGGGTCTCCATTAGAATCCTCGCCGATGTTAACTTCCCATCCTTCCGTGCACTCTGATGAAGCAAGCGAGCAGGACGGATTATCCTCATACACTTTGCACTGATTAGGTTGATTTAATAACTCATCCCAGTCGTAGCACTCTACCTCTTTAGATTCTGCATTAACCACACAATACTCTTGTCCTCCAAGTGGATCACACCGGTAGTTCTCCAGCTCCATCTTCCATGTTTTGTTCCCAATGTCGCCTGGATAAAAGGGTGAAAGGTAATCTAAGTACTCTTGTGGATACCCTCTGGTACCGACTTCTGTTGGTACATACCCGTCAAACCTACACATACTGTGTATTGGAGTTTTCGTTGGGTCAGCGGTGGAACCACCTGTTTCGAGCTGACTTTGGCACTCTTCGTACCTTGCCCTCTGCTCTGGTGTCAGATATCTATCGAGATCACTTGGGTCATCGATGTTCATGGAGTTGAATACTTCACACGATTGATTACCACCGCCATTATTTCGAAGTGATGCATTTACAAGATCCAGACACCCTTTCGGCTCTTGATGAACAATTTCACCAAAACCTTCCCCAGTTTCATCCTCGAACACAAATTGGAGAGTCATGCTCATCTCTCCCGCTCCACCAACCAATGTATTAACATCGATTAAATACGATTTATCTTGATTTTGATTAATGTGTCGAACAAAGCCAGAAGTAACATCTCTTTGGCGCATCGTATCACCATCATTTTCTGCAAAACCTCTCCCAGCATTAGGAGGAACTTCCGGTAGCATTGAGCTGTAGCTAAACTGATTATAAATCTGTGAAAACGCGAGTTTCCCGTCAATTAGCAATTCAAAGTGATCGTCAAACTGTGCTTCTGCTCTAACGGTTTTGAGTTTAAATCCGTCCTCTAAGTTAAAGGCTACAACAGTCGATAGATTAAATAGCATTGACCCGCACTTATCTCCACATGGCGGTCTGTAGTAGTTATCAGTCTCTGTGGGATGCCCTCTTAGTTTCAATTGATAGCAACCCGGGCCACACGATGAAACGTTGTTTCCATCAATGACAAATGGAATTCTCAGCTCTCTTGAAACCTCACAAAAATTTAAGTTATGTGCTGTGTTGCGTTGGCAGTTCACGTCTTCGTATGTTGGAAAATTCATCTCCACATCTCGTACTTCTGTCGTGGTGGAGCATGCAGAGAAAAATCCCCCGGATGGCGATTGAACGTCATCAAAAGCGTTTCGTGACGGCGCAAGAAATGCGGAGTTCTCAGGAACGGTAGTATTTATTCCTTTATCAGCAATCTGGGTAACCATTTGGTAGGCGCGTGCAGAGGCATGCGTCCCAGTAGACAGGTCTCGGTGCGACTGCTTACCTTCGTTGAGAATCATATCGTTATCCCCATACGCTCTGTCAGCGTTAAAAGATATGTCGCTTCGATTAATCTCGCTGGACAAATAGTCTTCGCGCTGTATTCCCTCTACATACTCCGCACTCTCTTCTGAAACCTTCATTTGAAGCTTTCCATTCGCATCCTTCGCAAATGTCCGGGTACCTTTTTTTGCGTATCGAATATCCAAATTACCTTGACTGTCACCTGTCGGTGCACTATTCGACAATCCCAAAGCCAATGCATCACCTTCGAACTGACTCATGAGTTCACTTGAGTCTTGGCCGGATACTGACGTGGTTGGAAGATTAATAGTTCTGGCGGGGTCAGAATTGGGTCTTATAACGCCTGATAAATCTCGGGTTGGCTCGACCACTGGCTCACCCAGCGTTTTGTATATTTTGTCAGTGTTTTGGTGATTCCGATAAGGATCACTGACCCTATACTTAGTTTTCAGTTCATCAAGTAACTCGGTATCGCTTTGTGGCTCTGCTACAACAGAAGAGCTGTAAAGGGATGCCCAACCTGACGCGATTACCAGCATCGTAGGTGCATTAACTTGAATAATTAGAGTGAGTGTCGCCAAATAAGCAACAAACTTTTTCCACATTGCGGCCACCTTAAACATTTGTAGGCCACAATAATAAAGCGGTAGCAAAAGCTACCGCTGATTAGACACGACTAATTTAGCCCCTCTATTCTCCAGAGGAACCAGCTCCTCGCACACAACAGTCTCTATAATTCCAAATCAGATAAAGGTACGCATCAAGCCCGGCTCTTTCCCGGCCACCGTATGGCGTGCACCACCTCGACGTAGACATGCCCATAGGATGGCAGCATTGATTAAACGCATCGGGACCATCCGCATTGCCACCAGCCAAATTGTCGGCAAATTCAGAGGCATCATTTGAATCTCTCTCTGCTCTAGAAACGGTAGAGCTTGCCAAATTACTTGCAGCTTGCGGAACCGGGAACATCATCGAAAATTTGTACTGGCTTCGAGGTATTGTCGGGAAATACTCCGGCTTACACATTGCCGTATCACCAATCGTTTTTCGAGCCAGCCCTTTTCTATGTAGCCCCGCGAGTACGCGCTGTGTGATCAGAGAACTTGCAGCAACTTTATCCGGTTGTCGAATGACATTGCCGGTCAGTGGGTAAAGATTTCCGTCACACCCTGCACAGCCATAGCTATCCTCTGTCTGCTGATCTGCTGTCGTAGAGAGACAATCTTGCATGCACCATAGCTTTGCAACCGGATTAGCAAAGATTATTGCTTCCGGGTTAAGAACGAGTGATAGTAAATCGTTGTTCCACAGTGGATCTATTTCTGAAATGTAAAGCAGGTCCATATCAATATACCCGTCTGTACACGATGGAAACGCCAGCATGCCGAGCATTTCCATTATGGGATAGGAAAAATAATGATATTGGTAGAAGGATTTTTTTACATTACCGGTCGTACTTAACGAGCTGTGTGTTTGAGTTCCTAACCCGGTCATTGTTTCTTGTAATTTGATACCCCCTAGTGCTGGAGAGCACCACGGAACAGAAACGACTTCGTTAACCTTTGCTGGCCTCCAGAATGCGAGTGGGTAGCCCACTTCAGGGACTCCCAGCGCATCGGTGCAAGAGCAAACTGGTCCTTTCGCAGCAGCGCCGTCAGGCTCATCAGCGGTAGAAGCCCCCATCAGGGAGATGCCATCCAAAAAGCAATCCCAACAGATTTGATCAAACACATTGGTAAATATATTTGCGTCAGGGCAAACTGCCGAAAACCCCGAATCTTCACTTTCACCGGTCTCAGCAAATTCCTGTTGCGCCATAGCTGTTAACGAAAAAATCGCCAGCCCTATGAGAAATACTAACTTTCTCATTCAAGCGCTCCCTGTATTAATTTCCAAACGTAATTCACCCCCATCATTACGTAATCGAGTATTGTTTGAGCCACATCTGGGTAATTGAAAGCCAGCCAAATTCCAAGGGCAATGGCGAGTACGATTAACAGCAATTTCATTGTACGTTCTCCTTCTCTTCACTAACGTTAAATTGTTGAACGCGTAATAGTTTGCGCTGCATATCCGTAGTCACCTTTACCGGCAAATGCGAAAGGTTAAATTTTTGAATCATCTCCTTTGGAAGCTCATACAGCTCACGTGAAAAGTAAGTACGAAGAGCATCTAAATGCTTCCACCCTTTTGTCTTATCAAGTTGGGAGAAAATGAGCATTGTTTGTCCCTCGGTATCTCGGTGATGGTTCGCCACCCACTCCAATTGTTCAGTGTCTGTAGGATCAAATATGAATAGAGTTAGTGGGACCGGGAACGCTGATATACCATTTACAACTTCCCCCTTGTAGGCCAGTTGGTCACCGCGTGGATTTATAATGTCCCTCTGTGCTTTTACTGTCGGGTCGATATACCACTCATCGTTCTTCGTTGCTGCCGGTAATGTATTAAATGCTTTGTTACCCCAAAAATTATCAACAACTTTCTTCACCTTCCCCTCATAATTCATATTCGCCATGCGATCTTTAAATTCCTGCCGTATGTCTTTTTCCGTGACCTTTACGGTGTCACCATAATTCCCGAGATACCCGCTCTCTCCACCGCGGTTAACCTTATTTTGCAACCACTCAAGATTAGTAATACCAGAGGCATACATGACGCCATTTTCATTTCGCACGAGGATTGTAGGTGCAGTCGTAATGTTGAATTCGTCAAAGTATCGCGGCTTGAATCTGACATCAGGCGTAGCTTTCAAGTCTCTTCCAATGAAGCGCAACCGACGAATCGTGTCGTGGATACCAAAATCATCCTGATGCATCCCCTTGAGGAATACCTGAGCGCCCTGTTCAGCTGCAATGGTAAGCATCTTCGTGATATCTGAACTACGCATGTTAAATGAGATAAAAATAGCCTTTAGGCTGGTCGGTTCGTTTAACTGCTCTGGATTAAAGCCGGGGGCTTGAGAAGAGGAAAAATCAAGCCCAAGCTCTTCTTTTAAAGACGTCAGCATTCCAGCGTTAGATTGCTGGCCGATGAGCTTTGCAGCATCCTTATACTTCTGGGTTTTCTTTGCTATCGACTCGGAGTCAAAGCCTTCAAGCATGCCCTGTTTATTGAATTCTTTCACATGAGCATCAAGGTCTGCCTTTTGCGACTGCATAAACCCTTCTGGTAGCGACTGCTCAATATGTTTAGCAGTACCGTTTTCATTAATACCATCGAGCAGACCGTCTTTTTCCAATCGCTTTTTCATATCTGCAAAGGATTTGTCTTGTTGATCGATAAAACTCTCAGTTGTATGGCCTTCCTCACCTTTGCGTTGAGAGGAGGGCACCAACTCATCGAGGTTCTGCCCGTATTTTGCAGCCATGCTATTAGCTTTCAGCTCAGTCTGGCTTACTGTTTGTTGCGCTTTTACCTCACTGTCCGTTTGACTCAATACAGCCCCGGACAGAGTGATACAAAGAACACTTAGTGCTGCTTTAAAATATTGCATATGCCTTCCCCACGATATTGTCTTCCTTCGCCGACCCCCAATATCTGGAGTCATAACTGTATGCAGTTTCCCCAACTAGGAAAAACTCGCCCAAGCCTGTTTTGTACTTAACCTCTTTTGGCATATTTACTTTTAGCCTCTTAAGTTCGCTAGTTATGTCTGCAAAATATTCCTTGTCGTCGACAGACACGCTTTTGGCGTTGAATCTCAACGATTCGTTAGGTAGGGATGCAACGCGTTTAACAAGCACAGTGCCTTTCGGGATGAGAGTGTTTTCCATGTGATAGTCGTAAGCCATCAAATCACCGTGCTCGAAATCCTCAGAAGTTGCCCATGTATCAACTAGAAACACTGTAGAAAAGAGGCACGGTTTTTCCTGTTGATCGAAGGCAATGTAGTATCGGTTAACCAAGTAAAAGAAAAAGCTAAAGATCATCGTCGAAGCTATGATTAGTTGCTTTGTAAAAATTGATTTCATATGTCACCTCTGTGTTCAATTATAAAGAGGTGTGACTGGGGAACTTGAGATAGACGACGCTTATTTATGTCCTCTAATTTTCGCGTGCATAGGTTTGTACTATAAAAAAGCCCCCATCATTCCTGACAGGGGCTTGCATTCCAACTACACTTTACTACCAGCTTATCGTGGCAGTAGTTTCCTCACCTCCATCATCAATCGCTCTGATATTGAGTTTTAGGTTAGGAAACTCCGGCTTGTTAAAGTTTATTCGACTATAGCCTTGCAGCTCATCCTGTCCATCCCACGAATAGAAAGTCTGAACGATGGAGCCATCTTCATCTGTACAATTCGGTGAAACTACAATCTTAGTGCCTCGGTCATCCAAAGTTGGTGAGCAGATAGGCGGAATATTCGGAGAGATATCCAGAACCATACTCTCAATACCCTGCTGGCCGTAAGCAGAATCAATAATCACTTTCACTTCATGATTACCTTGCTCGGTTATTTCAAAAAAGTTTCTATCGCTGGTTGTCTCATTGACAAGCTCGCCATTGATATACCACTTCAAAGAAATCGGATAGTCAGCTGGATGGTCAAACGTATACAAGGCCTGCATCGTGACCCCAATTGGCGCAGTTGTCATCGGTTTGCTGTATCTGGGGTTCATCTCAATAGTCATTGGTACCGCCTCTCTCACATCAACTATCTGAGATACCTCCGCTTCATTACCACGGTTATCAGATACGCGGACAGCAACCAATTTGGAACCAGCTTCTGTTATATCAAAGCTAACTCGATCACCGTTATCCCGGGTTACATCGAAGCCCTGTTCTTCCGTCATCAACCAATCGTAGTCATACTCAATGTCCGGTGATTCGTTGTCGTTATTCAGGAATACCGAAGCATATGCCGATGTGGGTGCAACCGTGTAGCGTTGCCTAACGTTTAGTGTGGGTGCATTAAACTGATAATCGTAAAGGTTTATGTCTCGCTCTTCCGTGGATTTGGTCTGCTCCTCAAGTCCTTCAACCCAAGCGGTGTATTTGAATTTTGCGCTACCATCAACAATATCTTCTGGCGCAGGAATATAAGTCAAACTTCCTGCCTCGACTTCTGTTCCATCTGGCAATGTTATGATTTCAATAACTCTGCCATCGAAGTCCCTGAAAGGTTCACGATAGCGCCCGGAGATTTCACCCTCCATCCCCACTTCCATTGAACGCGGTGTTGCAAGTGAAAGTGATAGTGGACTTGGCTCTCTGACATTCACGCGAGCAATTCGTTGAGAGTACACGTCGTCAGTTGCAATACCCTCAGACGAATCCAGACGATACCTAACCCCAACCTCCAAGGATTCTGTTGGAGTAAAGCTTAATGTATTAGACCCATATTCCCATGTTGCTCCTCCATCCATAGACCACTCAAAAATACCATCAGAGTTGCCGGTAAACTCATCCGAAATTTGAGCCTCAAAGGTTACTGGCAAGCCACTAAACGTGGTTGACGGGCCTTGTAGTTCAATATCCGCCACATCATATCCAGAAATACTCACCGTATCTGAAAAAGATTCTACCCCTGTGATTCTGTTTACGAGAGCGACACGATATGAGGTGGTGCCCACTTCATCGACAGAGATGTCAAAGCGTCTTTCATTATCCATGTCAGGAATATTTGACCATGTAGTCCCATCCTCACTGACTTGCCATACATAATTACCAGATACATCTTCGTCAGCGTCCTCCTCGAAGGAAAATACCATCGAGGTATCAAATGGTATTCTTGATTCGATACTTCGTGTGCGAATACTCCCTTCAACAGCACCTGCCTTCAACACTTCCAGAAACGCAGAGCGTGAACGAATCTCCATCTCAAAATTTGGCACTTCACTTTTCGATCTTGCAATCATGTAGAACTGTCGGGATGCATCGAACAGTGTTTTTCCTGAAATAGTAAAATCCACCATTCCATTCTGATCAATATCTACTGCATCACTAATAGGTGCATATCCACCCGTATCCCTGACTGCCAAAGTTGCGGTCCAATCTCCCATCTCTTCTGGGCGATACACTATTTCACGTGTATCCCTATCGAAAGTTCCAACACGCCCACTGAGTGTAATTGAATCGCTGGTAAGAATCTGCTTTGACTCATCAACCTCTAAATAAGCTTTGGTGTAAGTGGCTGGCGTTATAATGACATCAAATGATGCACTCGCTGTCTGCGACGGATCCTTTTCGTACTTAGCTTCTACATCATATTTAACAGTTGACCACACTGGTGCATCGCCACCGTCGACCCGGCGTATTCTCACTTTTCTATCTACTGGTTGCGTTCTACGAGATTGTCGCAAAGACGTATTTTCTTCATTACCACCGGCAGCAATATCAATATCCACATTTGCATTGAAATAATTGACCATAAACTCGGTAGAATAACGGCTATTGTAGGCGATGGAATAGACACCATCCGCTATTTTATTTCTGTCTAGAAGCTCAATACTGATGCCGTCTGACTCAAGAGCTTCAATATTAATTATCTCGCTGGGAAATGATTTAGTTGTGCCATCATGGTTATGGTAGACAACATCGAAACCGACTTCATGATTACCTACATCTCTGATAGCACCATCAAGTACTAAGCCCCTGCGGTCCACCTCTACGTTTAAGCCGATTGGGACTCGCGAGGTATCAATAGTACAGCCTTTCAATGGTCCTCTAGAGATCTCTTGAGCCAGCTCTGCTGAATTTGTAAATCGACATCTTTGTCCGCCACGCTGCACCATCCTGATATCATTGTCCTGAATACCTGCATAAACCGTATCGCTTTTACTATGCAATTCAAATGTTGCATCAGAATAGATGACGTCGAAGCCTGTTGATGCCTGATTCCCTGAACTGTCTTCTGCGGTAACTTCCAGTCGATATTGCTCTCTAGGTATAAGAGAATCGCTTTCCTCCAATTGATATAGCCCATGCGCGACTTTGTTAAACGCAAAAGGCTCACCATCCAAGGTTACTGATGTCAGCTCAGCGCCATCTTCCCAACCAGAGGATACGTAAAGGTACATATCACTCATAAAGATTGGATATACTGGGTCATTCGTCCTGATGACGTCACCACCAAAAATACCCGCCAATACCGGCGCATTTCGGTCTATCAGTTTTTCTATTCCCTCAACTGCCGAACTATTCTCGAATGAGTCTTCAACAATAGCATTGATGTCATACTTGCCGTCCGGCAACGACGAGACTGACACAGGGAATACAATTTTATCCTGAATAATCTGAGGTTCGCCACCAACAGCAAGGCTGTAGTTTTCGCGGTAGCTACTAACCAACTGCGGCACCCTAATTGGCAGGTCATTAATGGTTATATCAGCGATTTCTGATTTATTTTCTGCATTCGGGACAAGCTCAAATTTCTTTACTTTGGGCAACCACCAATCGCCTAAACTTTCCGTATGATCAGAATGGATAATAAGTAGCCCTTCATCTTTGGCTAGTTCGAATTCGGTATCGTAAATACTGTGAGTCTTAACGCTGCCTGCGCCATCAGCGTTAACTATAAACTCAGTTACGTGCGGTGGACGATAATCATAGTTAATGTCAACTTTAGATGTCGCAGGCTGCAAATAGTCCTTCGTATCGAGCGTTGCAATATTCAGTTGCTCGGTTCCCTGTAATGATTCACTGTCCCGGCCCGGAATAAAATTCCCCATATCTATATTACATGAGGTTTCACCTTCAGGGACTAAACAAACTTCTCCCATAACAGTAACGATTTGCTCAAATGTCCTTGGCTCAACTTCTACTAAAAGTCTTCTCAAGCCTTGTCGCCGATCATGGTGCTCTATATCGAAACCAGTTAATTCCTGTCCTCCAAGGTAGGTTGTCAAGCCGGTGATTACAGAATCCGTTGGACTGAGCACGTCAATGCTTAGCGCATCGGATAAGATCACGGTTTTCTCACCGCTGTTCATAACAGATACTTGGTAATCAATCCCGACAGTATTTATTTTATTGATCACGCCAATGTTTTTCATTCCTTCTAAGGGAATGCCGGTATCATTGCTCATCCATTCAAAAAGGCACACAGGCTCCTTACCAGCTCGATAAGAATATTGAAAGTCCTGTTCGCTGGTTGTGAGCCTGCAATGCTGCCCGTCTTCATCAAGAGCAACGGTTATATCCTCTACGAATGCCGTGGGTGTCTGCGAGACATCTATAGTTATTGTTGGCACCAATGAACTTATTTGACCGGTGTACTTTACGCTCTCTGCGGACTGCGCCATGGATAGTGCTGGAGTAAAAAGTGCAACTGCTATAGCTGACTTTTTAAACACTCTTTTTTGGGTATTAAAGAATTTATTTTTCATTTTCGTATCCCCTATTGACCAAACGGCACTCGTTCATCTTTCATACACCGGTTCTCCGACACAAGCGGGATGTATCCCTCTTCTTCACACGAAGGAATCGCCTCTTCCGTTAAGTGAAGCTCACAACTTGCTCCGTCATCGATTAGCTCAGCGTCACCGGTGCATTTTGTGCTTGCGGCCTTCATATCGGCATAGTGGCAATCGGAACCTTGCAGGGTATATTTATCGCCGTTTTCCGTTGGGCAGGTATAAACTACCGGCTCGCTGTCCTTTATTTCACATGCACCGGTTTGAGGATTGAGAGTACTGCCGGACGGGCAATTACCAACCGAGGGTGTGGCATCATTTTCATAACAACTGTCAGCATTAAGCTCCCGGGTGCCGGTCTCGCAGTAATAGTCAATGCTGTCTGTAAGCGTCCGTTCACAGGTTGTTCCATTGAGCGACCACCCAGATGAGCAGGTATGGCTTGCAGATTGGGTTAAAACTCGCGAGCACGTTGTGCCCGAACGCGTATAGCCAGACGGGCATGAATAGGACGCTGATTGGGTGAGCGTTCTAGAGCACGTACTCCCTGATAAGGTATAACCACTCGAACAAGAATATGACGCTCCCTGACTAAGAACTCGTGTACAGGTTGTACCTGATCTTGAGTAACCACTTGGACATGTATATGAAACGGATTGGGTTAGCGTTCTTGAACAACTGGAACCAGAAAGGGAATACCCACTAGAACATGAATATGAGACGCTTTGACTGCGCACACGTGTACAGGTAGTTCCTGATCTAGAATAACCACTGGGGCAGGAATATGTAGCGCTCGTAGTACTTGTTTTCGTACATGTGCTACCACTTAATGTGCCCCCAGATGGACAGGTTTTTAAAGGGTCTTTATACGTATTCCGATAACACCCACCCCTGCCTTTGCTGTAGCCAGAAGAGCAGCTAAAGTTGGCGGGGCCAGTATTATTGCCGACATCCGCATAATTTCCTGAAAAGCACTGTAACTCCTCCACACCAAAGCCACTAACAACTCTTACAGTCCAGCCGGATTTGGGGCACGACGCACTGCTAGGATTTGGCACATAGTATTCGTACTTATTGCACCTTCCATCGTTAAGGTAGGTATACCCTGAGCTGCAATTTTTTGTTGTAGTAGCAGTATACGTACTTGTTTTTCTACATTGATTGCTCCCATATTTACTATATCCGCTAGGACAATTCGTAGAGGCACTTTGCGACTCTGTTCTTGTGCAACTACTTCCTGAGCGTGAATAACCACTTGGACAGCTTGCCGAAGCTGACTTTGTTTCCGTTTTGTTGCACGAACTTCCAGATCGAGTATACCCACTTGGACAGGTTGCTGTCGCAGATGTACTTTCCGTTTTATTGCACGAACTGCCCGACAAAGAATATCCGGCTGGACAATTGGCAGTGGCAGACTTGCTTTCTGATTTACTACAAGTAGTTCCTGAAAGAGAATAGCCGCTTGAGCAATAAGGAGTTGCTGATCTGCTTTCGCTCTTGCTGCACGTGGTTCCTGACAAACTATATCCGCTTGGGCACACAGGAGTTGCTGAACTGCTTTCGTCTTTCTCACAAACACTACCGGTATTGGTGTAACCGGACGGGCAGCGTTCTGACTTATCTATTACTTGATAACAAAGATTGCCACTTTTGGTATATCCCGCAGGACAGCTTTGAATTGGTTGCTGTTCATAATACTTGCACGTATCACCACTTATCGACCAGCCACTGCCTGATGGGCAATTCTCGTAGGCGTATGTCGTGAACGTGTGAACACATGTACCGTTACTCAATTCAAATGGCGCATCGCAATAAGGAATTGATGGGGTGACCCGAATACCTCTACAATCCTCAGTGTCTGTCCGATACGTCGTTTCTGTAGTCGGACAGATGAATATCATTTCATCGTAAGTGATTTTAAAGCAGTCTGACTCACCTTCTGTGTAGCCAACCGGACAAGCGCGAATGTATAGCTCTGGCAAATCTAATTCGAACTTCGCTTTACCTCCTACACCCAGTTCCGCAGGATAGATAGGCAAAACTAGTCGACTGTTGACGGTAGTTAGGTTTTCTACAAAGTTGAGTGTGGCCCCCGGCTCGACGCGCTCACCGCGCACCATGACGGCAAATGGTGCAGTCTCTTCCAGCCTAAACTCGAAGGTGTGCGGTCCGCGAGCTACACGGCCCAATGTATCTGCAATCACACCGGTATCAATGACTGCTACAGGCTCACCATTGTCATATCGCAACGGCTTGTCGACAGCCAGTGTTTCAATATCCTGTAAAAGTATCTCCCTCACCGACTCAGCATTGGCCACAGCTGTAAATGCGGACATGATTATGAGCAGGCAAGCGATGAATTTATTTTTAAAACCCATTTATAAGCGCCTTATTAGATTTGCTTATCGTGGATCTTAAGGATATTTTTCAGCAACTCTGGAAATAGAAGACGCTAAATCACACCGTGTAATTTAAAAATCACCATGTGTTCGGCTTCTATAAACCGGGATTCAGGTGTACTTGATTGCATATGCTAGGTTTTCACTATCAAATACCTTCAGGAAGCAAGCATGTATACATCGCAAAACCAGAACAACTATGAGCAGAGGCGCGTTCACCCCGTCCCAAGAGGAAACACAATGGTTAATGATGGGCCGCAATATGATCGGCAAAGACGTAGCGAGCAGCTACCAACCAGTACATCGAATCAAGACAGAGGTAATGCACAGAATCCCTCGACTGAGACGCAGCGACAATTTTTCAATATCAAAGCGCACGGAAATAAATCAGCCGTCGAAGTGGCTCCAGATACAACGGCTCAGGGATGGCACACCATCAGAATTGAAAGTGCGGCCAAACTAGAAAATAGCAAAGCTTACAACTGGGAGGGAAAGGTAAGTCTTCAGCTTACGAAAACTGAACTACCGGTCGTTATTGGTACGCTACTTGGCTATTACCGAAAATGTGAATACAAAAACCATGGGGCTGGCTCGGACAAGTGGCTCATGATTGAAAACCAATGCGGGTCAGGCAAGAACCAAGAGTTCTTTTTCAAAGTGGGGCAAACCACAAACAGAATATTACTGCCTACTCCTGTGTCGCTGCCTGAAGCGAATATGATGGGCCTGCTGGCACTATCACAGTACATTAAGAATTTTGAAGGTGTGACCGCTGATGCCGCTTTAAGCTCTATCAAAACAATGTGTACTCATATGCTGCGCAACCAGAAAGGCGGAGGGTAACTCTTGATGAGTAGCCGCACTTATAGCCTCTGATAGTTCATTTCTTCGAATCCGCTAAAAGCCCAAAGCCATTTCGGTCCTCACCATGCTTTTAGCGGTCAACTTGCTGGTCAATAGTCCGCACCAGCAAAATAACTATGCTAGTCGCTTATGACCTCTTAGCCATTTCATAATCATTGAAATAATGTATAAGATGAGATTAATTATCGCTGAGACACAAAGAGCTGTGAGCATCACAGGAAGAACTGTTGTTTGAAAAGCCATACTTAGAAATTGATACGCGCCCTGCCCTGCATCTATCGATGAAATAAACAGCACCAGCGATGTCGTTATGATTAGTCCTACACCAGCTCCTTTAAAGTCTTGTTTACTCGGTATTGAGAAAACCACCACATTCACAGATAGATAGAGCGTCATCCAAAACTGCCAGTATGAGCCATTATTACTCACTATCTGCCAAAGAAATGAAGCAATGTTAAATACTTGCACTCCGCTCAATTGAAGAATAAACAAACTGGGATCGGGGAATAGCAAATTCGAACTAATAATTATTCCATAGAGCGTGACACCTCCACCGAGGATAGGTGCCAATCCTATTGCCATATTCGTAAAGTGAGACAAAAATGAAGGTCTATAGGTATGTTCTACTGAACCAAGTGTCCCGCTATCATTGAAACTGAATAGCGTGATACTTTTTACTTTATGCCCACACACCCAAGCCATTAGTAAATGTGAAATTTCGTGTATCGGTACGAAGATCGATGCGGGAATCCACACGAGCGTCTTCCCGCCTATCTGCCGGAGCAAATTGAGATAGCTCTTTTGCATTAAGAAAAGCAAATTTAACAAAATGAATATCGCAGTGGTTACAGCGACTAGGAAGTAAATTTCACTCACTAGTTCATAGCCAAACTAGACGACTGCTCTGGAGAGAGGGTATACCGTGACACTTTCATCATCATCTAGCGGCAAGTACTCCATTTGTGATTCCATCCAATGCGCCATCATTGATGCAATGACTGCCTCATGACGTTCTACATTTGAAAAATCAAAGGTCTCATTTTCAGATGTTTCTGCAATAAACCATTGAGCTTCAATCTCGGTTGCCAACCGAACGATACTTTTCTTAGTGTCAACAACAAAGTAAGGCCTGCTGTTATTTAATGAGCTAAGTGCTCCACGAAGTGCGAAGGGTTGTGAGAGAAAAAGCCGGGTTACATTTTGGTATGGAAGTGAAATGTTTCCGCTGGGCAAACAGATGACAACCAGACCATTAAGTTCAGTAATTACTATGGTCTCTGACTCTGTGAACACCGAAGTCAAGGTGGACAAAACGTCCGGCCACCTCAGCATGGTATAGATCATAACTGCCTCTACTCTCTATTTATCAATTCTTCTATTTTTCTAACGTATTCTGCTCTGATAGGAAACTTAGAAACCCAGTCATTGAGTTTCAATTTTTCACTTTCTTTCTGGAGCTTGATGCTTCTTGCAATCATGCGAACCAAATTCAGAAACTCTCTCGCCAACTTGTGTTCTCTAGATCCCTCACCAAGAAAATCGAGAAAATGTTGTTTAGATTCAACCAAACCATCTATAAGGTCTACCGAATCGCCTATTTGCATCTTCCCGTTTAACAAATCAGATGCCTGAGATATGACAATGGACGTTTTATCCCCTTTCACCACGTAACCTAAAGAACTCACATACCTTCTCCTCAAATTTACATTGGCAAATGTACAGGACTTTACACTCCCCTCACTATTTACGATGGCGTTATTTTCTCCGTCTAATTTTTTTGCGAGTTTTGGACACCTATATACTGGTGGAACAAATTACCTATGAAGGAAAAATATGAAAAAGGCTGTAACCCCCCTGTGTCAGGATAGTTGTCGCCTCAGTTTTTCATAAAAATATAACAGGGAGCGGTAAGTTAGATATTAGTGAAGCATTATCCTGAAGATCATAAGAAAGCCATCATTAGAAAGCTGGTTGAAA
>Ga0208895_1000156_pt1 | contig 31480 bp, 34 predicted proteins | sample ETNtaG_10_FD_185765 | JGI IMG/M metagenome (GOLD analysis project Ga0208895, IMG submission 185765) | Marine microbial and viral communities from oxygen minimum zone, Eastern Pacific Ocean - ETNP201302SV82 (SPAdes) (version 2) | ecosystem: Environmental > Aquatic > Marine > Oceanic ... | reverse complement strand
GCGATTGGGAGACGCCCAGTAGGTGCCCCGGATGGACAGTGCAGGACAACCTGGCCCACATCATCGGTACCGAGCGGATGCTCCAGGGCCACGATGCCCCCGAGGTGGAGTTCCCGACTGCGCACCTCAAGAATCCGATTGCCGAAGGCAACGAACGATGGGTTGAGTCGATGCGGTCGCTGTCGGGACCCGAGGTACTGGAACTGTTCAGGGAGGTATCGGCGGAACGGCTGGGCCAGTTGTCTGCGATGTCCGACGAGGAGATCCACAAGGTGGGGTGGTCGCCGATAGGCGAGGTGCCCTACCTGCGGTTCATGCACGTGCGGGTCTACGACTCGTGGCTTCATCTGGAGGACTGCCGGGAGCCACTCGGCCACGAACCATCCGCCGGCGGCCTGCCAGCCCAGATATCGGTGGACGAGGTGGCGACCGCTGCCGGCTACATCATCGGAAAGAAGGGAGGGGCACCCGACGGGAGCAGGGTCGAGGTGAACCTGACCGGCCCCGTGGAGGCCGCCATCAGGGTGGCCGTCGATGGCAGGGCATCGGTTGTAGATGAGTTCGACACCGGACCCACCTGCACGCTCTCAATGTCGTCGCATGACTGGTTGGCCCTGACCGGGGGTCGCAAGGACCCCGTACCCCTGATCGACGGCGGAAGCGTTGCACTCGGTGGCGACGAGGCCCTTGCCCGGCAGCTGGCAGAGCGCCTGGCCTTCACAATCTGACGTCGCCATCAGTGAGTGGCACTGTGGGAACCCCGATGACACATCTCGTGAACGGTCGTATGATCGTGCCGCCGTTCCCGGAGGGAATGGAGACGCTCGTTGTGGGTATGGGCTGTTTCTGGGGAGCCGAGCAGCGGTTCTGGGAGACCCCCGGGGTCTGGACAACGGCAGTCGGGTTCACGGGTGGCACCAGCCCGGGGCCGGGGTACCGCGATGTCTGCACCGGAGCCACGGGCCACGCCGAGGTAGTGCTCGTCGTGTTTGATCCCCTTGAGCTCACGTTGGAGGGCGCCCTTGCGGTGTTTTGGAACAACCACGATCCGACCCAGGGAATGGGGCAGGGCAACGACATCGGGACCCAGTACCGGTCGTGCATCTTCGTAGCCGACGCGGAACAGAGGGCGGCGGCGGAAGCCACGCGTGATGCCCTGGAACCACTGTTGGCAGACGCCGGATTCACCCCGATCACCACCCAGATCTCAGAGCTTGGAACGTTCCACTACGCCGAGGACTATCACCAGCAGTACCTCGCCAGAAACCCCACCGGTTACTGCGGCCTCGGCGACACAGGCATCACCTGCCCTACCGGTGTGATCGGTTGACCACTGGTTCTATCGGCGGCGCAAAAGTGCTGCCCTTACTTCTATGGAGAAAGTAAAGGCAGAGCGCACCTGCAAGGTGAGCAGCAAGAACCAGATCACCATTCCCGTGGCTGCACTGGCTGAGACAGGCATCCGGGCCGGCGATCGGCTGATGGTCCGCGCCGACGGCCCCGGCAGGGTGGTGCTAGTACTGGAAGGCGATCCGATTGCCGAGTTCGCAGGAGCGCTCATCGGCTGTTGGGAGCCAGGCGATCTCGACAGGTTGCGCGACGAGTGGGACTGACTGTTCTTGATGCCGGTGTCGTAATCGGCTGGATGGACGACACCGATGCACACCACGGGGTGGTCACCGCCGCCCTGTCCGAGAGTCGTGCCCGTGGCGACTACCTCGTCCTACCTGCGTCTGCCCTTGCCGAGGCAATGGTCGGCCCGGCACGCCGAGGCAGGCAGGCGGTAGAGACTGCAACCGCCCTGCTCGGTTCGGTGCCGGTCGAGACTGTCCCGGTTGACGGGAAGGTGGCAATCGAGACAGCGGCACTCAGGGCATCGATGGGCACTCGGCTCCGTCTCCCCAACGCAATGGTCGTCGCCACAGCCATCGTGCTCGACGCCGACCGCCTCGTCACCACGGATCGCCACTGGCCGTTCGCTGCCACCCTCGGCTTCGAGGGTGAGTTGCTCGTAATCTGAACCGGGGTGCTACGGGGCCACCGAGGCCCAGGCCTCCAACTCAGCCTCGTCACCCCAGAACTGCAGGTCTCCGTGGCCGCGGCCCCACACGAACAGCGCCAGATCCGATGCGGTTCCTGCGGCGGCTGTATCGGCCTTGGCGTGCTCCCTCGTTACCACCAGGCCCTCGTCACCCGGTACCACCAGCCACTCGCCGTCGCCATCGGTGGCGTGGAGGTGAAGGGAGCTTGATGGATGGTCGGTAACCGGTCCATTTCGCTGAAACCTGAAGGCCACGTTGACGGCCTCGTCGACCACGTCGGTTGCCAGGCCGCTCTCGATGGGTGCGGTGGCACCAGCGGCGTCCTCGGCATCCCAGCGGTGGATTGCAGCCTCACACGCCATCCGGCGGACCCAGAATCCGGCAGTCGTGTCGGGGGACCAGTTCCAGGCCGGATGGTCGGCATCGGTCGACTCGAGGAGTGACACGAGGTCGTCAAGCAGGTCGGCTGGTAGGTCGGTGTCAGCAATGTCTGGGCGGTTCGGACCGGACGCGTCGGCGGCCCTCACCTGGGTAGCCACGAAACCCCAGACCATGCGGATGTGGTCCAACAGCTCGGTGTTGGTCCAGCCGGGACACGCTGAGACCATGCCGTCGGGTGTGCCTTCAGCAGCTGAGATAAGGGCACGACCCTCGGTGAGGATCGCTGAGAGGTGCTCGTTGCGGTTCATGTAGATGGAGTCTCGCCGATCCGGCAGCCCTGTGCTCAACCCGGTAGGCCGGTGTCGGGGTCGTCCGCCTGTTCCCTCAGGAACGCCTCCAGTTCGGCTGCGAGGTCGTCACCGCTGGGAATCAGTTCCTCGGTCTGGTCCGTCTGGGTCTCGAGACGCTTCACGTACTGCAGGAGGTCCTGGTCTCCAGCGACAGCGGCATCGACCTGGCGCTGCCAGTCGGCCGCAGGACCATCCAGGTCGGCGTAGGAGGTGCTCACCCCGCTGACCTGTTCGAACCAGCGCAACAGTGCCCGCGTGGCCTTTGGGTTGGGGGTGTCGGGCACGTAGTGGGGAACCGACACACGCAGTGAGATGACCGGCGTGCCCGCCCGGTCGAGCGTGTCGTGGAGTACACCGACGAGACCTGTCGGCCCCTGGTACGAGGGCCGGTCCAGCCCCAGCCTGTCGGCCAACTGGGCGTTTGTGGAACTACCGGTAACTGAGAGAGGGCGCGTATGCGGCGTCATGCCGACCATCGCACCCAGGGTCACGACAGTTGCCGCCCCGGTGATGGTGGCCACCTCGGAAAGGGCGTTGGCGAAGGTCCGCCACCTGAGGTGGGGTTCGACCCCGCTCACCATCAGCAGGTCGCGCTGTCCCTCGGGTGTTCGGGCAAGGAGCACCTCGTTGCGTGGCCAGCGGAGCACCCTGGTGCCCCGCTCGTCGAAGTAGACCACCGGTCGTTCCTGGGTGAAGTCGAAGAAGGTCTCGGGATCGACATCGCCGATTCTGGTGTGGTCGATTCTCCCTGTAAGCCACTCCACGGCGGCCGTAGCCGACCCTGAGGCGTCGAACAGTCCCCTGAACGCCACGACCAGCATTGGACGTTCCAGGTCGTCGGCCAGGTCATCCCTGGCGATCCATCGGAGTTCCTCCATGGCGACAGGATCGCGCAGATTTGGCCACAACCGGGTGCTCAGCGCCTCTGATGGTGCCACGGCATGGGAGCATCACCCGATGGCAGGACCGGCTGAGCGGAGGGACCCGAGACGCTGGAGCGTTTTCGCGGGCCTGTTCGGCATCTACTTCTCCTTCGGTGTGGTTGCCATGTCGATTGCCCCGATCGTGGGTGAGGTAAGGGCCGACCTGGGTCTGAGCCGCGGGTCCATGGGCCTTGCGCTGGGTGCGTGGCAACTCATCTACATCGTCACGGCGCCACCGGCCGGCCGTCTGGTGGATCGCCTCGGCCTGCGCCGGTCGCTCACCCTCGGAGCCCTCGTGATTGTCGCCAGCGGACTGGCCCGCGTTGCAGCCACGGGCCTCACCGGTTTCTGGTTGGCGATTGCACTGTTCGGTGTGGGCGGGCCGCTGGTCTCTGCCGGTGCGCCGAAGGTGGTGAGCACCTGGTTCAGCGATGTGCGTGAACGCCGGTTTGCCGTCGGCACCTATAACACGGCTCCCGCTCTGGGAGGCATGGCGACCCTTGTGCTCTCCAACTCCGTGCTGATGCCCCTGACCGGGTCATGGCGCACCACCGTTGCCATCGAGACAGGTGTGATGGTGGTGGCCGCAGCCTGCTGGCTGCTCGTCTCACGACACAGCCCGCCGCCGATGGAGGCTCCGGAACACGCCGTGGAGACAGGTGGAGCCCGGTCGTTGCTGGCTGAGCCCGAGGTCCGGGCGATCCTGGTGTTCGGGGTGGGTGTGTTCTTCATCGCCCATGGGTTGGGGGGCTGGCTGCCGAGCATCCTGCGTAGCCACAGTGGCTTCTCGGCGATGGCAGCGGCCAACTGGACTGCGCTCGGGGGAGTGGTCGGCATTGGGGCCTCGTTGCTCCTGCCACGTCGGGCCAGCCGGGACCGCCTTCCGCGGTTCCTCGCCACCATCTTGATTGTCATCGTCACCGGTCTGGTTGCGTTGATCGTGCTTCCAACCTCGTTTGATCCGCTGCCGGTAGCGGCAATGGGGATCAGGTCGGCGCTAATTCCCCTGACGATCGTCATGCTCATGGACTGTCGTGCCGTAGGTCCGGCAAACATGGGCCTCGCGTTCGGTATGTGGTTTGCCGTATCCGAGATCGGTGGGGTCACCGGGCCACTGGTGGTCGGATGGGTGGGTGACACCACCGCAGGTTTCGGGGGAGCGCTTGTCGTGGTGGCCGGGGTCTGCGGGCTGCTGCTTGTCGTGGTGGCACACCTGTCCCGACTCCACAGCCGTGAGGTAGGTTCGCCCGGAACTGGAACCGGGCACTGACCGGCATCCGACGAGGATCATCAGATGAGCGACACGGAACAGGTCAGCGCATACGCAGGCTTTGAGGGCGAGGTGGGTCGTACCCACGCCACCTCGACGCCGTGGTGGCCCGACCAGCCCGTTCCACCTGCCGGTTCGCCGAACGTGATCGTGGTGCTGTGTGACGACCTGGGGTTTGCCGATCTCGGCTCCTACGGATCCGAGATCGACACCCCCAACCTCGACCAGCTGGCCGGAGAGGGTCTGCGGTACACCAACTTCCACGTCAACCCGATGTGTTCCCCGACCCGGGCGTCGTTGCTCACCGGACTGAACCACCACATGGCTGGTGTCGCGACCGTCTGCCACCGTGATCCGGGCTTTCCGGGCTTCGCCATGGAGTTGCGTTCCAACGCCGTGACCATGGCAGGGGTGCTCCGTGATGCCGGTTGGTCCACGCTCATGGTCGGCAAGTGGCATCTCTGCAAGGACTCCAGCCTCACCGAGGCCGGCCCGCGGCGCTCGTGGCCATGCCAACAGGGATTCGACCGCTTCTACGGAATCCTGGACGGCTTCACCAACTTCCACCAACCACACCGCCTCTACGAGGACAACCATGTGCTCGAGGTCGACGGGTACCCCGAGGGCTACTACCTCACCGACGACCTCACCGACCGGGCGCTCGACATGGTCCGTGGGGTTCGTTCGGGTCACCCGACCAAACCGTGGTTCCTCTACTACTCCCATGTGGCGGTGCATGCACCACTACAGGTGAAGGCCGTCGATGCCGAGAAGTACAGGGGCCTCTACGAGCAGGGCTGGGACGAGGTCCGTCGCACCCGCTTCGAGCGCCAGTTGGGCCTGGGCGTGGTCCCCGAGGGGGCGATTCTCCCGCCCCGCAACAGTGAGGAACGCCACGGGGTCGAGGCCTGGGACGACCTCAGCCACATGCAGCGCCAGCTGTTTGCCCGGTACCAGGAGCTCTATGCGGCGATGGTCGACAACGTCGACCAGAACTTCGGCCGCCTCAGGGACGAGCTGGTGGCAATGGGCGAGTGGGACAACACGATCGTGGTGTTCACCTCCGACAACGGTGGTTCTCGTGAGGGCCAGCAGAACGGAACCTCCTCGTACTTCCGGACGCTCATGGCCCACAGCCGTGGCGACTCACCATTCGACGACATCCAGGTCGACCACTCTCGGATGGACCTGATGGGTGGGCCCCAGACCCTGCCGCACTACCCGATGGGGTGGGGGATGGCGTCTGGCACACCGTTTCGGCTCTACAAGGTCAACACCCATCAGGGCGGTCATCAGGTGCCGTTCATCATCTCGAGGGGCAGTGGCCTGCCCGGTGGAGGGGGGCTGCGCACCCAGTACCAGCACGTAACCGACCTGATGCCGACCGTGCTCGAGATGGCCGGCGTGGAGATGCCGACCCCATGGATGGACGGGCCGGCGCCTGAACCGGCTGGGGCCAGCTTCGTGTCGACGATCGGTGATGATGCGGCACCGTCCACCCATCCGGAGCAGTACTACGAGCAGGTGGGCCACCGCGGCTACTACAGGGACGGCTGGTCGGCCGTGACCTGTCATCAGCCCCGCACCCCCTTCGCCGACGACGACTGGGAACTCCACAGGCTCTCCGACGATCCGACCGAGTCCCACAATCTGGCTGATGAACATCCCGAGGTCCTCGGCGAGCTGAGGGAGGCCTGGGAGGTGGCCGCCTGGGCCAACCAGGTGTTTCCGCTCGACGAGGGAACCGGGTTGGCCTACACCGTGCGCCCGCCATGGGAGGCCGCACTGGCCGAACCGGTAACGCTGCGATCGGGCCAGCCGACGCTCGAGCGTTTCCGGTCACAACAGCTGGTCAACCTCAGGTCGTTCGTCGTCGAGGTGTCCGTCGACAACCGTTCGGGCGACGAAGGTGTGCTCGTCGCACACGGCGGGCAGGGAGGGGGCTACTCGGTCTACGTCGAGGGCGGCAGGCTCTTCCACGCCCACAACGGCTACGGGGTGATGACTGTGACAGATGGAGGGCCGATGCCCGTAGGGCCCTCCACCGTCACGCTCAGGGTGGATGCCCCCGGTTCGCTGGTCTGGAACGCAACCCTCCTGGTCGACGGTGGGGTAGTCGCCGAATCACCGGGACTGGCGCAGCTCACGTCGATGGCACCGTTCGAGGGAATCGATGTCGGTATCGACCGACGATCACCGGTCTCATGGGAGGTCTTCGAGCGCCACGGACCCTTCCGCTACACGGGGACGTTGCATGAGGTCACCTACGTGCCGGGCGAACTGTCACCCGATGCGGGCGCCCGCTGGGTCGACGTGATGCGCGAATCCGGGACCAGGTACGAATAGGAGGTCCGTCACCTTGACCGGCTACGAGAATTCGCTCAGATAGCCGGCCACGTCTGCAGGCACACCGGTCACGCTGACCGCCAACCCGGCCGCCCGGGCATCTTCGGCCAGCCTGCGGATCGTCGTGGCTGCTGTGTAGTCGACCCGACCACAGCCTCCGAGATCGATGCGCAGGCAGTCGATGTCCGGCTCCTCCGCAAGGGCGTCGAGTACGAGCTGCTCGAGGCGGGAAGCAGTTGCGAACCAGAGGACACCCCGGGTGTCAAGACAGAGCGTGTTCCCCTCGCGGCGCCTTGGAACGTCGACGTGGAGTTCCCTCCACAGGTGCAGGGCCAGCGACAGCCCGATGCCGATGATCACCCCCCGCTCCACCCGCGGTGCCATTGCGAGGGTGGCGCCGAAGGTTCCCCATGCCACCAGCCCCTGCGGTGTCGAACGGCGGATCGTGTCGACCAGTTGAACGGGCTGGACCAGGCCGACCACCGCTGCGATGACCACACCACCGAGGGTTGCCCGCGGCAGCGGCTCCAAGACGTCTGCGAAGGGAAGGAAGGCAAGCACCGCCACCCCTGTGACGAGGCCGGACCAACGACTCCTGGCACCTGCCAGGCGGTTCAGGGATGATCTGGAAAAGGAGCCTCCGACGGGGAATGCTCCCGACAGGCCGGCAGCAATGTTCGCCAGACCCTGGCTGATGAACTCACGGTCAGCGCTCCATGGCTGTCGGTCCGCTGTCGCGAACATTCGCGAGATCGAAGCAGGCTCGGCGAAACCCACAAGGGCAATGACCACCCCGGCGACAACCAGCGATCCGGTCGAACCCCATGGCAGGTCCAGACCAATGTCTGGGAAGCCGGTAGGTACCGACCCCACGACAGGTCCCTCGTACCCGGTAATCCTGCTGAAGGCGACCCCGCCCACGACCGCCACGAGAGCACCGGGGAACAGGCGGTGGAGTCGCCGACCACCAAGTACCAACAGGACCGTGACCGCCGCTATTGCCACGGCTCCGATCCCCCAGTCGTCGGGGTTTGTCAGCGACCACCAGGCACGTTCCAGGACGCCACCATCGGGGGCGTCAACTCCCAGTGCCTTCGGGAGCTGTGAGGACAGGATGAGGATCGCTGCGCCCGATGTGAAGCCGGAGAGCACGGGCTCGCTCATCAGGTAGGCGACCACGCCAAGGCGGAAGAGGCCGAGGGTCAGGCGGGTAAGGCCCACGATGAGGGCCAGAAGGGCCGCCAACTCCACGTAGTCGACCGAACCCGGTTGGGCCAGCTCAGCCAACCCGCCGAGGGTAAGGAGGCTCGTGAGCGCAACCGGTCCGGTCTGGAGGTAGGGAGACGAAGCCGCCAGAGATGCCAGGATTGGCGGGAGGGCCGCGGCGAACAGACCAATGTGCGGCGGCAGGCCCGCCAGTTCGGCGTAGGCCATTGACTGGGGAATGAGAACAAGGGCCACGCTGAGGCCCGCCAGCACGTCGGCGCCACCGGGCCGCGTCGGTGGCGGCTCTGGCTTCCAGGTGTTTCCTGCCATCAGGGCACCCTATGGGCCCCGTAGTCGTGCGGAAACGGGAAGCTCAGGTCTTGCGGGTACGGTCGTCATGGCATGACCCGACTTCCAGCCACCGTTCCAGCAGCCGACCTGCCGGGAGACGGTGTACCCATCAGGCCTGCAGCGACTGTCCTGATCGTTGATGACCGGCCTGACCTCCAGGTGGTGATGATGCGTCGCAGCGCGACGTCGTCGTTCGTTGCCGACCACACCGTGTTCCCTGGCGGACGGGTGGAGGACTCGGACTCCGATCCTGCGTGGGGTCCCATCCTGCTCGGTCGCGACGAGGGGGGTATGGGGTTGATTCCCGGGAGCGATGGCGACGGTCATGGTCACTGGGTGGCGGCTGCGCGCGAGACCCTCGAAGAGGTGGGTCTGCTGATCGGAACCGGCGCTGACCAGTTGCTGGAGCGTCGTGTCGGGGTCGAGCAGGGGGAGGTCGGCTTTGTTGACGCTGTTGCCGAGGCTGGTGGCGGTCTGGACGTCTCCGGGATTGTTCCCGTTGCCCGCTGGGTGACCCCACCGGGTCCAAACAAGCGCTACGACACCTACTTCTTCGCGGCACGACCGGGTACAGGCCTTGAACCGGTCGCTGATGGCCGTGAGGCGGTCGAGGTCGGATGGGTGCGCCCGGCCGAAGCACTCGACCGCTGGGATTCCGGCGAGTTGACGATGATCAGCCCGACGATCTCGATGCTCCAACTCCTCTCAGGATTCACCTCGGCAGACGATGTTCTGGAGGCGGCCCGTCGGGGTGCAGAGCCGGTCCAGGCACGGGTTCTGGTGGACCCGCCGCATGGTCCCGGAGCGTCGTTGGTCTGGTGGCCGGGCGATGCGGGTTACGACGATGCTGAAACGGTTGCGACAATGGGTTGGATGTGGATCTCCCAGCCACCGGGGGTCGGTAGCACTGCCTGAGTGCGTACCTCCGGGTGCGGACCTGCTGCCATGATGGGGTGATGGAGGAACCGGCAATACCAGACATGTCTGGACCACGCGCCCAGCGGGCCCGAACACTCGATTCGATCATGCCGATCGTGGCCTTCATCCTCCTGAACCGGTTTGTCGGCCTTGGATGGGCGGTGCTGGGTGCGACGGCATGGAGTGTCAAGGCGGCCGTCTCCCGACGCCATCGTGGGGAGGACGTCGGCCGGTACCTGCCGACGCTCGTCGTCTACCTGGTCGCCCGGGGTGTGATCGGGATCGTCACAGATTCAGAGGCTGTCTACTTCGGCATCGGCATCGGAACCAAGGCCCTGATCGGAGCGGCCCTGATAGGCACGGTTGTGGCGGGTAGGCCGTTTCTGGGAAGGGTGCTGCACCTGGCGATTCCTCTCGATGCGGAGACCATGGCTCACCCGGTCTACCTGCGTGTAGTTGGCAGGCTCACGGTCGCCCTCGGCGCCTACCAGTTCCTGACATCGGCTTGGGACATCTGGCTGTTCAACCAGACATCGGTCGATGGCTATCTGTTGATCCGCGCCGTCGTCGGCTGGCCGGTTGGCATGGTGGTGAGCCTGTTGGGTTTCTGGTATTTCGACAGGGCCCTGCGGGCGGTCGAGGGATTCCCCGGGCTGCTGGTCCTGCTTGATCCCGACCTGGCCGACGAGGACGGTTCGAGTTAGGTCGCTTCAGGCAAGGTCGACCATGGGGTAGCGGGTGTCCCGGCCGAACACCTCTCTGACCAGCGGCTCGAACTCTTCGAGGGCCATGTTGTCGTAGTCGGGGTCGAAGCAGTTCTGGTCGTACTCAGCACAGAACGCCGCACAGTCGTCGAACCACCTGTGTTCCCTCACGAGGTCACGGGCGTCGCGGTTCCCGCCCAGGTGGTGGAAGTAGTAGTACCCCTGGAACAGGCCGTGGTGTCGGATGATCCAGTGGGTGCGCTCGTCCACGTAGGGCTTGAGGATTTCAGCGGCCACCGCGCTGTGGTTCTCAGGGGCGATCGGGTCGGCGATGTCGTGGAACAGGGCGGCCACCACCATCTCGTCCGATTCACCGTTTCGGAGGGCCCGCGTGGCGCTCTGGAGGGAGTGCCTGTAGCGGTCGATCCGGTAGCCGAACGTCGGCCCCCTCATCGACCGGAGGGTGTCCATGAGCTGGTCCGGCAGGTGTTGAGCCTTGTGGGCCGCCACCTCGGCGAAGATCAGTTCATAGTCGTCGCGGTTGCCGTCGACCATGTCTACGAAGCTGACTGTTTTCATGAACACGGAGTCTTGCAGGTGGCTGCTCTCGGTCAAGGCCCAGCCGGGGGTGGACGGTAGGGTCCGGCCGTGCCCGCAGCCACCGTCACCGACCTCAAGAAGTCATACGGGCCCGTCAGGGCCGTGGACGGTCTCTCGTTCAGCGTCGGAGAGGGTGAGGTCTTTGCACTCCTCGGTCCCAACGGAGCGGGCAAGTCGACCGTTGTGGAGATCCTCGAGGGCCATCGGACACGCGATTCGGGCAAGGTGACCGTTCTGGGCACGGATCCGGGTACCGCTGGGCAGGGGTACCGGGATCGCATCGGCATCGTGTTGCAGGAGGCCGGGATCGAGCGCGAGTTGACGGTACGCGAGGCGCTCGTCCACTACGGCGCCTGCTACTCGCGTCGCCGGCCGGTGGACGAGGTACTGGATCTGGTGGGCCTGACGGGCCTCGGAGACCGTCGCACCCACCAGCTGTCAGGCGGGCAGAAGCGAAGGGTTGACCTGGCACTCGGCCTCATCGGTGATCCCGATGTGCTGTTCCTGGACGAGCCAACCACCGGCTTTGATCCCTCGGCGCGTCGGCACGCATGGGAGATGATCGAGGGCCTCCAGGACCTGGGCACGACGATCCTCCTCACCAGCCACTACATGGACGAGGTGCAGGTGCTGGCAGACCGGGTGGCGGTGGTGGTCAACGGTCGGATCGTTGCCGAGGGCACGCCGGACGAGCTGCGGAGCCGAGCCGACAGGGAGACGGTGATCCGTTGCCTGTTCCCCAAGGGGGACGGGGCTACGGGACCCGTTGCCGACCTCCTGGAGAACCTGGTCGGCCGGGTGAGGTTCCATAATGGGCACCTCGAGGTCCATACGGAGGCACCTACGGCGGACCTGAACCGCCTCACGGCGTGGGCTCTTGAGCGGCACCTCGAGTTGGACGGCCTGGACGTGAGCAGGCCGACCCTGGAAGACGTCTACCTCGACCTGATCGACGGCGGAGAGGCTGCTGGGTCCGGTGATGAAGATGGCTGAGGGCGAGATGCCGTCGACGTTCGCGCTGGTTCGCCGTCAGATCGGCTATCAGAACCGCCTGTTTCGACGGACACCCATTGCCGCGTTCTTCACCCTCGCCTTTCCGCTCATCTTTCTTATCTTGTTCGGAGCCCTCTTCGAGGGAGTCGACATCGCACCCGGCGTTGAGGTGGATGCCGCCCAGTTCTACGCACCGGGCCTGGCGGTGTTCGCCGCGGTATCGGCCACCTACACCAACATCGGTGTCGGGGTCTCCATCTACAGGGACGAGGGGGTGCTGAAGCGGATTCGGGGAACCCCCCTGCCCAGGTGGCTGTACATGGGTGGCGTGGTCGGCTCCGGGTTGGCGATCGCCGCGACGGGTGCCGTGATCATGCTCGGCGTCGGCTTCCTGTTCTACGGCATCACGATGGATCCGGCGAACATCGTTCCAGCCGCCATCACTTTTGTCGTCGGGGTGGTGTCCTTCGCGCTGCTGGGGCTGGCCCTGGCATCGGTGGCTTCCTCGGGACAGGCGGCCACCGCTCTGGCCAACGTCACTCTCCTGCCCATGGCCTTCGTCTCGAACGTGTTCGTAAGCGTGCGGAGCGACCCACCGGTCTGGATGGACCTGTTGGGCGACATCTTCCCCCTGAAGGCCTTTGCCGACGGTTTCTTTGCCTCGTTCGACCCGTTCCTGGAGGGGTCGCCGTACAAGCCGTGGTTGCTGCTCCGGATTGGGGCCTGGGGCCTGGCCGGTGCGCTCGTAGCGGTCCGCAAGTTCAGTTGGGAGCCGTCCACGGGCGCCGGTGGAGCGTCAGGTCACAGGGGTAGGCGGGGTCGCGGGTGACCGTCTACGACGAGTTCTCGATGCTCGTCGACAACGCAACCGGGGCGGGGCTGGACTGGACGGGTCCGCCCAGTGTCGAGCGCCGTTCGACCGTTGCCCCCGGCGGGCTGGTTGTCAGCAGCCTTCGGTGGGGTGATGGCGACCCCGAGTTGGTGCTGTTGCACGGTGGAGCCCAGAACTCCCACACCTGGGACACCGTGGCGCTGGCCCTCGGTCGGCCACTCGTGGCGATAGACCTTCCGGGCCACGGCCACTCGGACTGGAGGCCCGACCATGACTACCGACCGGGTGCACTGGTCGAGGTCGTGGCCGCAGCGGTAGAGGAGTGGGCTCCAGGGGCGGAGGCCGTGGTGGGTATGTCGCTGGGTGGGCTTACCGCTCTGTGTCTGGCGGCGGACAGGCCCGATCTGGTTCGCAGGCTCGGCATCGTGGATGTGACACCGGGAACCGACCGCGACAAGTCCGAGTCGATCATCGACTTCATGTCCGGGCCCGACGACTTTGAGGACTTCGACGCGATGCTCGCCTACACCGTCGGACACAACCCACACCGGACCGAGGAATCCCTGGTCAGGGGCCTTCGTCACAATGCACGGGAACTACCCGATGGGCGCTGGATGTGGAGGTGGGACCCGATGCGTGACTGGAAGATGACCGACGAGGACGGCTCCTCGGCATTCGACGGTCTCTGGGACAGGCTGGGGCAGGTCACCTGCCCGGTACACCTCTGGCTGGGTGGCTCCTGGAGCGTGGTTGATGACGCCGATACCCGGGAGTTCCTCAACCGCTGCCCTCAGGCAGAGGTAACGACCGTCGAGGGTGCCGGTCACAGCATCCAGGGGAGCCGGCCGGTCGAACTGGCTGCCCTGGTCGACAATCTGTTGGCAGCGGGATGCTGACCAGGACCTAGAGGCCACCCACGTTGTGGAAGCCCTCGGCCAGCGGTATGCCGAAGCGACCGCCCATCTCGGCCAGGTCGGCAATGGTCCGCTCTTTGAAAGCGGCTCTGGCGGATCCATCGTCGTCATCAGGTATCGACATGGTGGACAGGAGTTGGCTCGTGTGGGCGAGAAGAGCCTCGACCTTGATGCCGGCTGCAGCCTCGGTTACCTCCACCGGGTGGTCTGTCTCCTCGGTGTCAAAGAGCAGCAGTATGTCCGGCCTGTGGTGTTCCACCCCCAGGTCTGTCAGGAAGTGCGGATCCCGGGCAGCCACCACGCCGTCGGTGACCAGGAAGCCAGCGGCCCTGTGGTCAGGGTGCAGGCGCCAGCGCCGCCACGGATCGTGGCCCAGGACCACGTCGGGTCGGATCCTGCGGATCCATGCGGCCACCTCGTGGGCGGTTTCCCGGTTTGAGTCGAGTTCGCCGTCGACGTTGTCGAGGAACACAACCTCTCCGGTGGCTCCCAGGATCTGTGCGGCTTCGCGTTGTTCCTCCTGCCTTGTCGCAACAAGCGCAGCTGTATCGACGGCCGGGTCCCAGGTGCCCTTGGAGCCGTCTGTGCAGATCAGGTGGTGGACCTCACAGCCTGAGGCAGCCCAGGTGGCCAGCGTCGCCCCGGCGAAGAGCTCGATGTCGTCGGGGTGCGCACCTACGGCGAGTGCCCGTGCAGGGGTGGATCCCGGCGTCATGTTGTGCCGGCCGCCTGTCTGTCGACGGCAATCGCCGAATGGTTCAGATCAGCCGGTTCGTCAACGTCCCAGCCAAGACGCGCATCGGGAAGGCTCCTCCAGGGAAGGCCCAGCCTTTCCGCCTCGGCTACGTGGGCGGCGAATGAACCCGGTCCGTAGGCGAACCTGAACCCGGCACCTGTCGGGACCACCGCCACCGGTGTGCCGTCGTGGTGGCGGTCCGGTACCAGCGTCACTCCTGCGAAGTCGGCGCAGTGGCTGAGGTTCGTCGCCAGGGGCAGGTCCCCGTGGGCCACAACTACGGTCGAAACGCCGGAGCGACCGAGTGTGTCGACTCCGGCCTCCACGGCCGCGGTCAACCCTGGTTCGGCCACCCGTACCACGTCGGCTCCCATCGAGAGGGCCCACCCCTCTACCTCGTCGCAGTCACAGACCACCGTCACGGGCAGCGGCGAGGCGGCAGCGATAACGGTCTCGGCCATGCTGCGCGCCAGATCGGCCCGACCGGTCGGGTCAAGGACCGGTGCAAGGCGCGCCTTGGCACCCTCGAACGCCTTGACGGGGATGAGAACGGCAACTGATCCGGACACGGGCTGGATTGTAGGGCGGTCGCGTAGTGTGGCCCCCATGGCAGGGAGGGTCGCCGTGCTCGGCGCCGGTTCGTGGGGTACGACGGTTGCATCCCTGCTCGCGTCGGTGGTCCCCACGGTGTTGTGGGCACGTGACCCCGACCTCGCAGTCGACCTGGCGTCTGGTCGGGGCAACTCCCGGTACCTGCCCGGCCTGGATCTGGCTTCCTCCCTCGAGGCGACAGCCGACCTTGGAGCTGCAGTCGGAGAGGCCGACCTCATCCTGGCTGCCATACCGACACATGGCTTTCGTTCCGTGTTGGCTGATGCCTCTGCGCACCTGGCGCCGGGGGTGCCGGTCCTGAGCCTCGCCAAGGGGTTCGAGCAGGGATCCGGGCTGCGGATGACCCAGGTGGCGGCCGAGATCCTCCCAGACCGACCGGTGGGCGTGCTGACAGGCCCGAACCTGGCCAAGGAGATCTTGGTTGGCAAGTCGGCAGCCATGGTTGTAGCCAGCACCGATGCAGCGACCGCCGAACGTCTCCAGGACCTTCTGTCGTCAGACAGCCTCCGCGTCTACACCAACGACGACCTGGTGGGCTGCGAGATCGGTGGTGCAGTAAAGAACGTGATTGCCCTCGCCGCCGGAATGGCCGAGGGCCTCGATACTGGAGACAACGCCAGGGCGGCGCTCATCAACCGTGGGCTGGCCGAGATGACCCGCCTGGGCGAGGCACTGGGTGGCGATCCACGCACCCTCGCAGGCCTTGCCGGCATGGGCGACCTGCTCGCCACCTGCATCAGTCCCCAGAGCCGTAACCGCTGGGTCGGTGAGCAGGTGGGTCGTGGGCGTGACCCGGCCGAGGTGCTTGCCGAGATGCATCAGGTTGCCGAGGGGGTCCCGGCGGCCGGTGTCGTCTGCTCTCTGGCTGCAGAGGCCGGCGTGGAGGTTCCGATTGCCACGGGAGTCAGGGAGGTATTCGAGGAGGGCAGGCCGCCGCTCGAGGTCTGGGCCGATCTGATGACCCGTCGGGCCCGTCCCGAGGTCGGCTAGGGAGTCAGCGGGAATCCATGGCCCGGCGAAGGCGGATGCGGGCGGCGCTTCGGGGCAAGGCGCCGGGGCTGTCCGTAGAGAGGTCTCTCTGGGCGGAGGGCCACGGGGTGGTGGTCGGCATGGACGAGGTGGGGAAGGGTGCGTGGGCCGGTCCTCTCACGGTCTGTGCCGTCATGCCCGACAGGACCCGTCGGATCATGGGCGTACGCGATTCCAAGATGCTCAACGAGGCTGAGAGGGAGGCACTCTACGACCGTGTCACGGCATGGGCCGAGGCGTGGGGTGTCGGGCATGCAACCAACGACGAGTGTGACGACCTGGGGATGTCGGATGCACAGCGCCTGGCAGCACGCCGTGCCCTGGACGGCCTGGGTGTGGCCCCCGACAGGGTGCTGTTGGACGGCCGGTGGGACTTCGTCGGAGGCGGGATAGCACAGACCATTGTCGGTGGTGATGCGACATCGCTGTCGATTGCCGCCGCGTCGGTTGTCGCAAAGGTGACGAGGGACCGGCTCATGCGGGAGGCCGACGACCTGTTCCCCGGCTACGGGTTCGCCGAGGGGAAGGGCTACCCGAACCCGGCCCACCGGTCGGCGCTCATGGAGTGGGGTGCTACGAGCTTCCATCGCCGGTCGTGGTCGTTCATGGACGGCCTCCCAGATGTGGGAGAACCGCGCCGGCGACCCGCCGGCACCCACCCACAGCTCTTCAACTGAGGGCTGTCCCACCCGGTGCCCATGTCTGATCTGGTCACAGCATGGCTAACGTCTCCTGCCGTGAAGAAGGTGAGGGGTCTTCTCTGGGTTCTCGTCGCATGGACTGCGGTGGTGTGGATCACCAGGATCCGGAATCTCATCGGCGACGACCAGCTCACCTCATCTGGCCGGATCTGGCGGCTCTTGTTGACCGTCGTGTTCCTTGGCTTTGCGGTGGTCTCGGTTTCGGCCCTCGGTGGCCGCTGGCGCAGAATCGGTTCGACCCGCCTGATTGCGGTGTTCTGCATCTGGACGGTCACCTTCTGGGCGGTCCGTGGTACCGGGATCCTCTTTGCCGACCACGATCTGGCCTTCAAGGCGGTTCACTCGGTCCTGGCCCTGGTGTCGATAGCCATAGCGGTTCCCCTGTACAGGCTCGACCACGATCTGGGCCGTGCAGTTGTTGCCGATCACGCTCCGCCGGCCGACGACCGCTAGCCTGTCGCAGCCATGGGACAACCGATCACCGTCATCGAAAGGCCTTCATCCCGGACCGGGGTGGTGAGGTTCGAGATCAACCGCAGCCTCACCGGAATGGGTCACGAGCGCTTCGCTGCGGGTGACGAGATTACCGGTAGCGAGCCTGCACGTGAACTGGCCCGGCGCCTGTTCGAGCGGGGCGGCATAACCCGGCTCCACATGAACTCGAACGTGGTCACCGTGGAACTAACCGACGGGTCGGACACACACGCCGGTGACGAGATAGCCGATGTGATCGCCAGCCTCTACACCTACTACGTCGAGGGTGTCGAGGTGCCGAGCGACGAGGAGTTGACCGGCGACGCCGGCTGAACCGCCGAACTGCTGTCGGCACGGCTACACCACCAGAGGGGCAACCCATGACCCAGATCACCGTCACCCCGCCAGCCGAGGTCGGCTTCGATCCGGATCGACTCGACAGGGTTGCGGCGTTCGCACGCCGCTTTGTGGACGACGACCTGATGGTCGGAACTGATGTGCTCGTGGCGCGGCGGGGCAAGGTCGCCCTGCGGTCAACGGCAGGCTTCGCAGACCGGGAGGCCGGCACCCCGGTGGCCGAGGACACGCTGTGGCGCTTCTACTCCATGACAAAGCCGATCACCTCGGTTGCGGTCATGCAGTTGGCTGAGGCTGGAGGGTTACGCCTCAGGGACCCACTGTCCAGGTTTCTGCCATCGTTCGCCGACATGGAGGTCTTCGTCGGAGGTACCGCCGAGAACCCCGAGACGGTTCCGGCTGAACGGCCCATCACGATCGCCCACCTCCTGACACACACCGCCGGGCTCACCTACTCGTTCCTCCAGCAGCACACGGTCGATGAGATCTACCGGAACTCGGGTCTCGATGTCCTGAACTTCTCCGGTGGCCTCGAAACGGTGATCGAATCCCTCGCCGGCCTACCGCTGCGCCACCAGCCCGGGTCGCGCTGGTCGTACTCCATGGCCACCGACGTGCTGGGCAGGGTCGTCGAGGTCGTGTCCGGTATGTCCTTTGCCGACTACCTGCAGGCCAACATCCTGGATCCGGTAGGCATGCCCGACACGTCGTTCGGCGTTGCCGATGAGGACATCGGCCGCTTCGCCGCCTGCTACATGTCCACTCCGGGGACCCTTGCACCTGATCTGATGGATGCCCCGTCCACCAGTGCATTCCGCTCACCGGGTTGGAGCAGCGGGGGCGGTGGCCTCGTCTCGTCAATGGCCGACTACCACCGGTTCTGCCAGATGCTCCTGGCCGGTGGCATGTCGGACGGTGGCCGAATCATCGGGCCAAGAACCCTGGACCTGATGATGCGAAACCACCTGCCCGGGGGTGTCGACCTCACGGCATACGGTGACCCGCTCTACCACGAGGGGTTCTTCGACGGTGTCGGCTTCGGCCTGGGCTTCGCCGTGGTGGACGACGCAGCCACCGGGCGTGTCCACGCAACCGAGGGTGAGTGCTCGTGGGGTGGCCTGGCCAGCACGGCATTCTGGGTGGACCCGGTCGAGGAGATCAGCGCCGTGTTCCTGACTCAGCTGGTTCCATCGGGGACCCACGTCTCGTTGCGCTGGGACCTGCGGACCCTCGTGAACCAGGCGATCGTCGACTAGGGAACCCGGAGAGGCCCTGTGGACGAGGTCGGGGTCGGCCCGCATTCCGAGCCCTGGCCCGAGGACGACCGGCTGGATCCGGAACTCCTGGCCGGTGGAGACCGGAGGAACGTCACCGACCGGTACCGCTACTGGAGCGTGGAGGCCATCGTGGCCGACCTGGACCGCCGGAGGCATCCGTTCCACGTGGCGATCGAGAACTGGGAACACGACATGAACATCGGGACGGTCGTGCGTAACGCCAACGCCTTCATGGCTGCGGGTGTGCACATCGTGGGTCGGCGTCGCTGGAACCGGCGCGGGGCGATGGTCACCGACCGCTACCAGCACGTGTTCCACCATGCCGAGATCGGCGACCTGCTGGAGTGGGCCGCGGGGGAGGAGTTGCCTCTGATAGGCATCGACAACCTGCCGGGCTCGGTCCCGATCGAGGGGGTCGACCTGCCCGAGAGGTGCGTGCTGATCTTCGGCCAGGAGGGGCCGGGTCTGTCCGGTGCGGTCAGGGATGCCGCATCGATGGTGTGTTCCATCTCGCAGTTCGGATCGACCAGGTCCATCAACGCCGGGGTCGCGTCGGGGATAGCCATGCACGCATGGATACGACGGCACGCGACATGACCTTGGTCCCTGCAGGCCGGCAACGACGGTCGGTATCTTGAGGGCCGTGATCGCACGCCGTCGACTGGCGACAGTTCTGTTGGCAGTTCCGGGCGCGCTGTTGGCCCATTCGTTCGCCTACCTGTGGGCCCATCCCGGTGCCATCACGCTGAATGTGGGCAGGGCACACGGCTACCTGCCGGTGGCCGGCCCACTGGTCGGTCTTGCAGGGGTGCTCGTCCTGATTTGGTTGGCAGTTCTCGGAGTGCGTGCCGCAGGTGCCGCTACGAGGCCCGGTGTTCTCAGGTTGGCAGCGCTCCAGGCTCTGATGTTTCTTGCTCAGGAGGCCATCGAGGTCCTGGCCGGTGGTGCCAGCCTCGCGGAACTGCCAGGGGAGCCAGCGATCCTCATGGGTCTTGTTCTCCAGATTCCGGTGGCGGCACTGCTTGTCGGGTTGGTCAAGGCGGGTTCGGTTCTGGTTGGTTTGGTACTGGTTCAGCGTCGGCGTGAAACAGAGTTCACGCCGGAACCGACGATGCCGACCCTGGCCACTGTTTCCATACGACCGGTCGTTCTCTCGATTGGACGTCGCGGTCCTCCGGTTGTCGTCTGACACAGGTTCCAGACGACAACCGACAAGAGGAGGACGCAATGAAGCCGCGTATGAAAGCGGTCCTGCTGCTGGCGCTCGCCACAGTTCTGACCGCATGTGGATCTGATATCAGCGAGGTGGAAGAGGATCAGCTCCAGCCGGTGACGGCTGCTACGGGAGCGACCGTGACCATGGAGATGGTCGACCATGAGATGGCCGACGGAGACATGGCCGACCATGAGATGGCCGACAGTGGTGGCCACGAGCACGGCCAGCCCATTGACCTGACCGGCCTTCCAGTACTGCCTGGGGTGTCGCTCAATGCCGAGCCCGACGGAACTGGCGGGGTCATGTTGGAAATCGGAGTCAGTGACCTCGAGCTGGTACCTGCTGACCCGCCGGAGGAGCATCGCCAGGGACAGGGGCACGTACATGTGGCGGTCGATGGCTCGTCGGTGGCGATGATTGCCGAGACCACCTATCACGTCACCGGTCTGACCGATGGTCGCCACACCGTCATGGTCGCCCTTTCGGCAAACGACCACAGGGACTACTACGCGAACGGCAGCGCCATCAGCGCAATGGCCGTGGTGGAGGTAACGGGTGGTGCACCTGTGTCAGAGCCCGATGCCCGATTCGAGGTGGAGTTGGAGGGTGGAGTAATCGCCGGTGGTATCCAGCGGTTTGGGGCCTCCGTTGGCGATCTAGTGGAGATAACCGTGAGGAGCGATGTCGCCGACAGCGTCCACCTGCACGTATACGACCTGAAGGTGCCGTTACATGAGGGGATGCCGGCAGTCCTGCTGGTTGAGGTCGACATCCCTGGCGTCTTTGAGGCTGAACTACATGAAGCCGGGTTCAAGCTCTTTGAACTCGCAGTCTCGTGATGTTTCCTGCGGTGCTGGCCCACGGTGTCGGCGGTAGAGGCGATCTGCCCATTCCCGAGTGGCAGGCTGCAGGAGGTGCGGCCGTGGCCCTGGTGCTCTCCTTTGCCGCCCTCGGCCTGCTCTGGCACCGTCCCCGGTTGAGGAGCATGTCTGCGGGACGTCGGATGCCACCCTCGACTGAGGGTGGCATCGGCCTCTTGGCGAGGGTGTTGAGGGTCGTGGCTCTACTCGTGTTCATGATGGTGCTGGCCGCGGGCCTGGGCGGAGCCGCGGGTACGACCATGAACATCTCACCGGTTTCGGTCTACGTCATCTTCTGGGTCGGGGTTCCGGTTGCCTCGGTGCTGCTGGGCCCGGTATGGAGGGCGATCAGTCCATGGGAGACGCTGGGGCGGATGGCTGGTGGCTCTCCCAGCGGGCAGGCGCCGAACTGGCTCACCTCGGGCTGGGCAGCGCTCGTACCGATAAGTATCTTCCACTGGCTGGAGCTGGCGTATCACGACGGTGCGAGCCCCCGGGTCATCGGTTGGCTGGGACTGGCCTACACGCTGGGCCTGATGGCGATGTCTCGTCGCTGGGGTTGGGAGGAGGCACGTAAGGCCGAAGGTTTCGGTGTGCTCTTTGATGCCCTTGCCTCGCTCTCTCCTTTCCGGCGGGATGGGTCAGGCGGGCTATTCGTGAGATCACCGTTTGTCGGCGTGGCCGAGGTCGCAGCCTCGCCGGCGTTGTTGTCGGTGCTTCTGGCGGCGTTGGGTGGCACCGCCTTTGATGGAATCTCACGGACCTCTGTCTGGAGTGATCTCATGGCGGGTCGAGCCGGCTGGGAGGCGACCGCGGTGAGCACGGTGGCCCTCATCTGGGTTGTGGTGCTGGTGGGCCTCGTCTACCACCTGGCCTGTATGGCAGGTGGGCGCATCACGGGTGATCCGGACTTTGCGGTCAGGTTTGGAATTTCACTGGTGCCGATCCTCGTCGGCTATGACCTGGCTCACTACTTCTCCCTGCTGGTCCTCGAGGGGCAGGCCTTCATTGCGCTGGTCTCAGACCCGCTGGGTAGGGGTTGGGACCTGTTCGGAACCGTGGACTACGCCACCAATTGGACTTTCATCTCGACCACTGCGGTGGGATGGGTGCAGTTGGGTTCGATCATGGTCGGTCACATGGTTGCCGTGCTTGTGTCCCATGACCGTGCGGTGGAGAAGTGGAGTCCAGTGGTTGCCCTGCGTAGCCAGTATCCGATGCTGGGGGTGATGGTCGCCTACACGGTCTTCGCGCTGGTGCTGATAACAGGCTGAGGCTGGTTTTCGACACATGCGTTTGCATGTATCGAACATATGTTCGATACTGGGATGTGGCCCTGCCCTCCTCTCTCCTGGCCGAACCCGAGCCGTTTGATGATCTGCCTCCTGAGGAGTGTCCGGCTCCTCTGGCCATCACGCTCTCACCTGTCCGTACGGTTCCAACGTTGGCCGAGGCTGCCCGGCGTGTACGTCCCACCACCCTGGCGGTGGAGCGCACGCTGCCGGTCGTCCCGGCCCTTGCGGGCCTGTTTCTCGACGGCCTCAGGCGTGGCAGCAGCATCGGGGTCTCCGGTCCCGGGGCGCGTTCCCTGGCCATGGCCCTCATGGCCGGGGCGACATCGGCGGGTTCGTGGGCAGCCGTCGTTGGCGACCCCGACCTGGGGCTGGTGGCGGCCGGCGAGGCCGGGGTGGCCCTTGAACGCCTGGCGATCGTGACAGCGCCTGAACCCTCCGCCTGGGGCGACGTGGTCGGGGCCCTGGTGGGCTCTCTCGACCTGGTGCTGGTTGCACCACAGCACCGTGTAGGTGCTGCAACCGTCAGGCGCCTGATGGCCCGTATCCGTGAACGGGGGTCTGTACTGATACGGGTCGGTGACGGTCCCTGGCCCGACAGCTTCGACCTGGCGTTGACGGTTGTCGACGGTTCGTGGGAGGGCCACGGGAGCGGTCACGGACGCCTCCGCCTCAGGAGGGCCGAGGTGGTTGCCACGGGCCGGAGGGCTGCCGCCCGGGAGCGCAGCGTGGCCATGATGCTGCCCTCCCCCGATGGAAGCCCGGTTCCTTCCGAACAGCCGGGCAGCGGGTGACGGAACCGGTCCGCACCCTGGTCGTCCGCTGCCCCGACTGGCCGCTCACCGCCCTCGGGGTGGCTCTGTCCGATCCGGCGGTGGTGCTCACAGCTGGGCGGGTGGTGGCGGCATCGGCCACGGTCCGGGCCACCGGGGTGGTTGTGGGGCAGCGCCGCCGCCGGGCCCAGGGCATGTGCCCCGAGGCCGTCGTGCTGGAACGCGACGAGGCGGTCGAGGCCCGTTGGTTCGAGCCCGTGGTGGCGGCCCTGTCCGACATCACCCCGTGGGTTGAGGTGCAGCGGCCGGGGACCTGTGCCTTCGGTGTCAGGGGTCCCGTCCGACTCTTCGGTGGGGAGGTTCCGCTGGTGGGCAACACCGCTGCCGTGGTGCGAAAGGCCCTGGACGAAACGCTGGGGGAGGGCACCTATCCGGGCTGTCTCATCGGAGTGGCCGACGGCCCGTTTGCCGCTGGCCTGGCCGCTGGGTTGGCCGCCCGATCTGTTGATGGGAAGGCGGTCTTGGTGCCGGCCGGTGCCACCCCGGGGTTCCTGGCCCCCTTTCCGGTGTCGGCCCTGGAGCGTCCCGACCTGGCCGACGTGCTGGTGCGGCTTGGCCTGACGACCCTGGGGACGCTGGCGGCCCTGCCGGTCGCCGATGTGGTCGGCAGGTTCGGATCCGAGGGCCTGGATGCCCAGCGTCTGGCCAGAGGGCTCGACGGTCGCCTGCTCCAACTGGCGGGCCAGCCCCCTGACCTGGCGGTCGGCATCGAGATGGACCCACCGGTGGAGCGGATCGATCAGGTTGCCTTCGCCGCCCGGTCGTTGGCCGGGTCGCTCCACGACGGGTTGGCCCGCCGGGGGTTGGCGTGCAGGCGCGTGGTTGTCGAGGCCGAGACCGGGCACGGTGAGCGGCTGGTCCGCAGGTGGCGCGACGAGGGGGCTATCGGGGCTGCGGCCCTGGCCGACCGGGTCCGTTGGCAGTTGGAGGGATGGCTGAACGGCCCGCCTGGCGTTCGCCCCACCTCGGGGCTGGTGCGCCTGGATCTGGTTCCTGAGGAATTGGTGAATGCCGGGAGCCACCAGGCAGGGTTCTGGGGTGGCGCCACAGCGGCCGACGAGCGGGCCCTTCGGGCCCTCAACAGGGTGGCCGCCATGCTGGGTCCCGGTTCGGTGCGGGTTCCCGAGTGGCGTGGTGGACGGGACCCCGCAGAACAGATGACCCTGGTTCCCGTGCCGGAGGGGCCCGTCGCCGGGTCAGTGGATGGGCCCATCCCCGTGGTTCCACATCCTCCAGACGGGCCACCATGGCCTGGGGCTGTCCCCGCTCCGTCTCCCGCAGCGGTGCACGCCGAGCCGGCAGCAGTGGATGTCCTGGATGCTGCCGGTCGGACTATCACGGTCGACGGTCGGGGTGTGGTGTCGGCGGAACCTGTCCGGTTGCGCCAGGGGGGTGGAGCAGGGGCTGGGGTGATCTCCTGGGCGGGTCCCTGGCCGGTCGATGAGCGGTGGTGGGACCCTTCCCGTCACAGCCGCAGGGTCAGCCTGCAGGTGGTGTCCGACGACGGCCTGGCCCGCCTCCTGGTTCTGGAGGGAGGCTCCTGGCGGATAGCGGCAACCTACGACTGATTGCCAACCCTCCGGACCCGCTAGCGTGCCCGGACACCACGGAGATGGGAGATGAGGGTGGCGGAACGCGAGGAAATGGACTGGCCCCGGTACGGGGTGGCCGTGCGGGAATTGGCGAGCATTGTCGCCGATGACGGCTACCGGCCCGACATGATCCTGTCGATTGCCCGGGGCGGCCTGTTCGTGGCCGGGTCACTCGGCTACGCCCTGGCGGTCAAGAACCTCTACGTGATGAACATCGAGTACTACACGGGGGTCGACGAGAGGCTCGACATTCCGGTCGTGCTGCCCCCGTACGTCGACTGGGTCGACCTGGGCGAAGCCAAGATCCTGATCACCGACGACGTGGCCGACACGGGCCACACCTTGAACCTGGTGCGCGAGACGGCACTGGCGAAGGTGGGCGAGGTCCGCTCAGCGGTCCTCTACCAAAAGCCCCAGTCGGTCGTGGACTGCGAGTACGTGTGGTGCCACACCGACAGGTGGATCAACTTTCCATGGTCGACCGAGCCACCGGTGGTCTCGGTCGAGGAGGCAGCCCACCAGGTCCTCGACGCCTGAGGACGGCGGTTTGATCCCGCAATACCAAATAATCTGACTCTTATGTCAGAGGTTTCCGCCACCGAGGCTTCCCGTAACTTCGCCGACCTCCTGGATGCAGTGGAGCACGGCGATGAGACCTTCACGATCGTCCGTCGCGGTCGTGTCATAGCCCAACTGGGTGCACCTCCGCGTGCGAACGGAGCCGCATTGAAGGCGGTTCTGCGCGCCCATCGCCCCGATCCAGCGTGGATCGATGATCTCAGATCCGTCTGGGATCTCCTGGAGCCTGATGACGTCACTGGAACCGGGGACGAGGACGGTCGGTGAGCCGACTGCTGCTGGACACGACGGTCCTGATTGATTTGGAGCGAACCGGCCATGACCTTGATTCGATTCTGCTGGATGAGGACGATGCAGCTGTCTCTGCCGTCACCGTTGCAGAACTCGAGGTTGGGGTCCATCTGGCGTCTGTCGAGCACCGGGAGGATCGGCGTCGGTACGTCAGGGAAGTCATAGAAAACGTTCTCGTGTTGCCATATGACGTTGAGGTTGCGCGTGGGCAAGCAGTGCTGCTGGCCCATTCGCGGCGGACCGGTCGACCCCGAGGTCGTCACGATCTCATAGTGGCCGCCACTGCACTTGTCTCAGGAAGGACGATCCTCAGCGCCGATGCGACCGCCTTCCTGGATCTGCCGGGCGTGCTCGTGTATGACTCCTGAGGGCTGTCCCCGACTGCTGGTCAGGCGTGAATCGGGGCCCTGTTCTCCGACCAGCGCACCTCATCCTCCAACTGTGATCCGACGGCGATGAGGACATCCTCGCGGCCGTAGGCGGCCACGATCTGGGCTCCCACCGGCAGCCCGCCCGACGACCCCATGGGCAGGGAGATGGCCGGCTGTCCGGTCGTGTTGAACGGTGAGGTGAAGGCGGCGTAGGGCATCGAACGTTTTGAGGCCCGGAGGGGGTCGTCCTCGGTTGGGGTCAGGTCCCCGAGCAGGGGCGGCGGTTGGGCTGTGGTCGGTGTGACCAGCAGGTCGAAGCCCTCCTCCCACCATGCGGCCATGTTCCTCCGGAAGGTGGCCATGAGGCTCTGGGCCTTTGCGTAGTCGGTAGCGGAGTGGCCGTCACCCATCTGGGCCAGCAGCCAGGTTCCGGGCTCGACGTCGTCCTCGCAGACAGGCCGACCCAACTGTCCACCCAGGTGTTCGAGGCTGAGGACTGCGCCCACACCCCAGTTCACGTTGAAGGCCCAGCTCAGTTCCTCCAGCTGGTCAAGGGCCGGAGGGTGGGCATCGACCACATCGTGGCCGAGTTCCTCGAGGAGGGATGCGGTTCGTCGGGCGGTGTCGGCGCAGTCGGGGTGAACGCCGGTCATGGTGTGTTCAGCGAGGAGCCCGATTCGCAGTTTGTCGACGTTCTCGCCGACCCTGTCCGAGTAGGGACGTCCGTGGTCTGGTGCCACCACGCCGTCGCCCAGGAATGGGATAGCCGTTGCATCAAGGATCCCGGCGCAGTCGCGCATGGTGTGGCAGACCACGTGCTGGACCGACACCCCCCACTCCTCCTTGACGGGACCCATGGAGATCCTGCCCCTCGATGGCTTGAGCCCGACAAGGCCGCACATGGCGGCGGGTATGCGGATGGAGCCGCCTCCGTCGCTGGCGTTCGCTGCGGGGAGTATTCCCGCCGCCACCGCCGCGGCTGAACCTCCAGAGGAGCCACCGGTGCTGTAGTCGGTGTTCCAGGGGTTGCGGCTGGGTCCGTATGCCATGGGTTCCGTGGTCGCCACGAGGCCCAGTTCAGGCGTGTTGGTGCGGCCCACGTTGATGAAGCCGGCCTCCCTGTAGCGCCTCACCAGGTTGGAATCGATCGTGGAGGTGAGGTTGGCGTCCTTGAGGGCCTGGACCCCGCAGTGGTGTGGCTGGCCTGCCTCCTCGGACCACAGGTCCTTGATGAGCATCGGCACCCCGCGGAACGGGCCGTCCGGAAGGTCGGGTGAGGTGGCCACGGCGAGGGCCGTCTCGAACTGTCTGTGGATGACGGCGTTCAGTTCTCCGTCGAGTGCCTCGATGCGACCGATGGTGGCTTCCACGGCCTCGACGGGGGAGATGTCGCCCTGACGGATCAGCTCGGCCAGGCCGACTGCGTCGAACTGGGCCAGGTCGTCGGTGGTGTGGTCGAAGTCCATGGCGGCGACGGTAGCCCCCGCCTACGCTTCAGGCCGATCCGGAGCGTTCCAGGTAGTTGTAGATGGTGAACCTGCTCACGCCCAGGGCGTCGGCAACGTCCTCAACGGACTTTCGCAGCGTGAAGGCCCCCCATTCGTTGAGCAGGGTCACGGCGGCCTGTTTCTGGGTGCGATCCATTGCGCTGCGACTCGCCCCCAACTCTGTTTCGGCGGCCACGATCAAGACGTCCAAGGCGTTGTGCAGGTCGGGTCGGCGCAGGCCCCCGACGACCTCACCATCCCAGACCAGGGGCAGGTCGGCATCGGTGATCTGGTCGGGTTCGAGCAGTTGGGCGCCTAGAGCCTCGGCGACCGGGGCCATGGCTGTCACGAGGGGATGTTCGGGACTTGACACACAGCCACGTTAGCCCGACCTATGACGTTGACAAAATGTTGAACGGACGGCAGCATGGCGGGGTGCCGGTGACCATCGCTACCTCCCTGGAAGATGCCTGCGCTGCCCTGGCCGCTGAACCAGGTTCGTTGGTCCTGGCAGGCGGAACCGACCTCATGGTCGAGGTCAACCGGGGCAGCCGATCTGTCGAAGACGTGGTCGCCCTCAACCGGATTCCCGAACTAGCCGGCTGGCATCTGACCGGAGATGAATTGCGGCTCGGCGCCGGTGTCACCTTTGCAGAGATCTGTGACCCCGAGATTGCGGCGCTGGTGCCAGCGCTGGCCCAGGCCGCCCGCACCGTCGGCTCCCCACAGATCCGCAACGCCGCAACGATCGGTGGCAACATAGCGACCGCCTCACCCGCCGGTGACAGCATTCCCGTGCTGGCCGCCCTCGACGCCGTGCTGGAACTGCGTTCGGCCGAAGCCAGTCGCGAGGTACCCGTCACCGAGTTCATCACGGGTGTCAAGGCGACCTGCCTGATGCCCGGAGAGTTGATCGAGGCCGTCAGGGTTCCGGTACTGGACGGCCCCCAGGAGTTCTGCAAGGTCGGGCCGCGCAACGCCATGGTCATCTCGGTTGCATCCCTGGCCCTGCTTGTGGACCGCAGCGCCCGCAGGATCAGGGTGGGCTTGGGGTCGGTATCGCCGATGCCGCTTCGGGCCACGCAGGCTGAGGATCATGTGAGCGGCCATCTCGACTGGGACAACGGCGTACCGCCCAGGCTGGAAGTGGTCAGGGAGTTCGCTGAGCTGGTCGCCAGCTCAGCAAGCCCGATCGACGACCACCGTGGCTCCGCCGCCTACCGTCGCCACGCCGTGCGGGTCCTCGCACAACGATCCCTCACGAGGGTCCTGAACCGGGTGTCGTCTTCATGAGCACGGACCCGTTCGTCCTGGAGGTGAACGGCCAGAGCCACGAGGTTGCCGATGCCCACCCCGGAGAGAGCCTCCTTCGGGTGCTGCGCGAACGGCTAGGGCTGCCAGGGTCCAAGAACGCCTGTGAGGAGGGCGAGTGCGGATCTTGCACGGTCCTCGTCGACGGACAGACAGTGTGTTCCTGCCTGGTGCTGGCCTCTACGGCTGCCGGCAGACAGATCACGACCATCGAGGGGATCTCCGGAGATGACGGCCTCAGCCACGTCCAGGAGGCGTTCGTCGATGCCGGAGCGGTGCAGTGCGGCTTCTGCACGCCGGGCCTGATCGTGTCCATCGGATCCCTGCTCGAGTCGGACCCCGACCCGAGTGACCTGGCCGTGCGGGAGGCCATCAGCGGCAACCTCTGTCGATGCACGGGCTACGGCCGCGTGCTCGAAGCGGTCCATCTGGCCGCTACCCGGCGGGGAGGGTCGACATGACAGACCTGGCTACCTCGAAGCGAACTGCCGCCCCACGCATCGGCGAGGACACCCCCCGGCCCGATGGTGTGCCCAAGGTGGCGGGAACCTTCGCCTTCTCCTCGGACCTTTACCATGACCGGATGCTCTGGGGTGGAACTCTCCGCTCACCGCACCCATCGGCCCGGATCAGGTCGGTGGACATATCCGCCGCAGTGGCCGTCACCGGTGTGCACGCCGTGCTGACCAACGAGGACGTTCCCGGCTCGCTCACCTACGGCCTTGAGCACAGGGACCAGCCGGTGCTGGCGGCCGATGTGGTCCGCTACGAGGGCGAACCCGTGGCCATCGTGGCGGCTGACAACCCCGAAGCCGTACGAATGGCCATCGATGCCATAGCGGTCGACTACGAGCCCCTGGACCCCCTCGTGGACCCCGACCTCGCAGAACGGGCCGATCCCATCCACCCCGACGGAAACCTGGTTCGACGTATCAACCTCATCCACGGTGATCAAGATGTCCGCGGCGAGGTCCAGGTCGAGGGCACCTACGAGGTGGGAATGCAGGACCAGGCGTTCCTGGGGCCCGAGTCCGGTATGGCGGTACCGGCAGAGGACGGTGGTATCGACCTCTACGTGGCAACCCAGTGGCTTCACTCCGACCGGGACCAGGTGGCCGACTGCCTGGGCCTGGATCCCGCCCGGGTGCGGCTCACCCTCTCGGGGGTCGGCGGAGCCTTTGGAGCCCGGGAGGACCTCAGCCTCCATGTCCACCTCTGCATGCTGGCCCTCCACACCCGCAGGCCCGTGAAGATGGTCTACTCACGCGAGGAGTCCTTCCACGGTCACGTGCACAGGCACCCGGCACGGATGTGGTTTCGGCACCACGCCGACCGTGACGGCACCATTGTCCGGGTCGAGTCCCGCCTGGTCCTCGATGGCGGTGCCTACGCCTCGTCGAGCGGCGCCGTAATCGCAAACGCAACCTGCTTTGCCGCTGGTCCCTACAGGGTGCCCAGTGCCCACATCGACGGTGCTGTTGTACGGACCAACAACCCACCGTGTGGGGCGATGCGCGGCTTCGGGGCCGTCCAGACCTGCTATGCCCACGAGGCCCAGATGGATCGCCTGGCCGACGCCCTTGGCATGGATCCTGTGGAGTTGCGTCTCCACAATGCCCTGGCTCCCGGCGATGAACTCCTCACCGGCCAGACGATCACCGGAACCGCACCTGTCGCCGAGGTCATCAGGACCTGTGCCGACCACCCGTCGGGCGCCTCGATGGCAGTCGATCCGATGGAACTTCCGGGCGGTGCCGGTCGAACGGCCGATCCGGAGCATGTGGTACGGGGCGAGGCCTTCGCCCTCGGCTTTAAGAACCTGTTGTTCTCAGAGGGATTCGACGACTTCAGCGAGGCCTCCTGTCATCTTGCCGACGGGGTGGCCACGATCACGAGCGCCTGTGCCGAGGTCGGCCAGGGGTTCGTGACGCTCGCCCAGCAGATCACCTGTGAGGTGCTGGGTGTGGACGATGTCGTGCTACTCCCGGCATCCACGGACGGCATCGGATCTGCCGGTTCCACATCGGCCAGCCGGCAGACCTGGATGTCGGGTGGTGCGATCCAGGAGGCCTGTGGGCAGGTACGTGTTCAGTTGCTTGAACGCCTGGCTGCCGAGCACGGTGTCGATGCCGACGATCTGGTCGTTGCCGACGGAAGGGTCGTTTCCATGGCCGGTGGACTAGAGATCGATCTGGTCGAGGCCACAGCCGAGCCAATCGAGGCATCGGTGGTGTTTCGACATGCACCCACGTTGCCACTCGATGAGAACGGCCAGGGGGACGCACACGTCTCGTTCGCCTTCTCGGCCCACCGCGCCATCGTCGATGTCGACGTTGAGCTGGGGCTCGTCAAGGTAGTGGAGTTGACCACCTCCCAGGATGTGGGCCGGGTGCTCAACCCCCTCCAGACCATCGGCCAACTCGAGGGCGGCGCAGCCCAGGGTGTCGGCCTGGCCGTGATGGAGGAGGTTCTGGTCGAGGGGGGTCGGATCCGCAATGCCTCGTTCACCGACTACCTGGTTCCGACGGCACTGGACATGCCGCCCGTCGAGATCGCAGCCCTGATCGAGCAGGCTGAGTCGGGTGCACCCTTTGGTGCCAAGGGCATTGGGGAGCCACCCTCCATCTCGTCC
>Ga0208895_1000141_pt1 | contig 33268 bp, 42 predicted proteins | sample ETNtaG_10_FD_185765 | JGI IMG/M metagenome (GOLD analysis project Ga0208895, IMG submission 185765) | Marine microbial and viral communities from oxygen minimum zone, Eastern Pacific Ocean - ETNP201302SV82 (SPAdes) (version 2) | ecosystem: Environmental > Aquatic > Marine > Oceanic ... | reverse complement strand
ATGCTCTCGGCAAGGTCGGGGCACTCGGCCAAAGGCTTTTCAACCGCGGCAAATATGCGGCTGAGCCCTTCGATCCGCTGCCGGCTGGAGATCTCGAGATGAATGCCGAAGAAGGCGCCAAGAAGTTCGAGGAGCAGGTCAGGCAGAAAGAAGAGAAGTCCCGCTCGCAAGATGATGAGCCGAAGGGCAAGGATGAGAGCTTCTGGAAGCGCGAAGACGATCATGGGCCGGGCAGCTCTGCCTCGAATGACACGGTTCGCGTCTACCCAACCCAGCAGGATACATCTCGCCAGGTTGGGTCGGAAAGGGTCGGACCCGAACGCCAGGTCGTGAGAAATGACGGCCCCTGGCCATTGGATCGGCCGTCCGCGCGCGAGATGCCTGAACGAAAGTCTCTGCCGGCACCGGAGTCTGCAAAGACGAAGGAGGCTTCTGGCACGCCGGAGAAGTCGAAGGGAGAGTCGGCCTCCGATCGGGGCCGCGCAGCAGCGCATGAGTTGCATGAGCGCAAGTCGGAGACGAAATCGTCGAAGCGCAAGATCACCAAGGATCGCGGCGCAGAGCGCTGAATTTCTTGCAAGTCTTCAGGCGGGGGTCTAACCTCGCCTGATGAACTCAGTGACAGATGAACTCGGCGCCGATGTCGCCGCAGCCCTTGGCCACCTCATTGCAATCCGGTCCGCCTGGCGGCCGGAAGATTTCGATTTGATTTCACTTGTGGCCGGCACCCGGGGTGGCGCCGAAGATATTTCCTTCGATGCGCTGACCGGGCTTGATGATCTGCATGTTTCGAAGGCTTTTGCCTGGATGTCACCTCCCGTGAGTGGAGAGTTCAGCGATCTGGTCTCGCAGATCACGCCGAACTGGCGTCTTGCTCTTCTCCAGGCTTATGCGGGCAAGCGCCACTCTGGCCTGCCGCAGGATCAGGCCCTTGTGCCGACAAAACCGCTCTCGCTCGACCCGACCGGACATTTCGTGCCGATGCGCTTTCACGCGTAAGGAGCCTCGGAGCCTTCCTGAGGACGCCTCACATATGCCTGGGACGCCTTCGTAGGTCGGGCATGGATCATCCTCGACAGGCTTGGCAAAGTCGATCGCGGCGCGCAGCCTCACCTCTCAAGCGCAGATTGCAAGAGGTCGTGGGGTCGGCAAGACGGGCCATGTTTTTCATTTTTGCAAAAAAAAATCCCGGAATGGTTACCGCCACTCCGGGATAAGATAAAAAAACGAAGTGATGCTCACACGTCGTTCTCGATCCCTCACTTAGCGCCAACTGCGCGATAGGTCGAGATGGGTGAGAAGAAGAATGTGAAAAAATTTGGTCGGTGCAGCGGTGATTTGCCGATCTTTCAGGTGCCACTGAGAGATGTTTCGCGCAAATACTCCTGGTAGGGCACCCAGAGCTTCTCGAACAGGCCTTCTGCTTCGCGCATACGGCGACCGCCGGTGGTGAAGCGCAGATCCTCCCAGGAATCGTCCCCGGCGATCGTGTGGAAGTCAGATGACTCGCAGAGCAGGTGGGCCTGCACCGAAGGGTGATCCCCGGAGGCGTCGAGTTCATCGAAGAGGCTCTCGAGGTCTTCTTTCGCCGAGGTGAGAGTCGCAAGCTCGTCAGGGTATTCGCTTGCCTCCTCGAGCACTTCTTCGATCACCTTCGCCATATGCTGGCGGGTGGCCGAGAGATCGAAGACTTCCTCTTTCTCTTCGATGATCTTCGAGAGCAGCTCATCGCGCGTGATCCCGGCCAGAAAGGTCTTGGCGACCTGGTCTGTCGGTATATCCTTATCGCCGCAGACAGCGATCGAGGCATAGTTGAAGCCGAAAGCGCCAAAGCTCGACGTGATGGTGAGCCCCATTGCGATCCGGCGAGACCCATGCTCCTCGACGATGTAGGGCGCGCAGGTCACCTCCATCCACTCGTAGCCGCGCCGTATGAGATGACGGAAGTCGATACGATGCGACGTGTCTTCGACGCTGAGGGCGTCGTCGGCGGAGTTGGTCGATATGGTCATATGATGCCTTTCAAGGCTCAGGCCGGGGCCTGTGCCGTGGATTGATCGGGGGAAGGGGTCTCTTCTTCCTCGGCGATGGAGGTTTCAGCTTCGCCCGCAGGCTCAGGACGGGCGCGCGGGAAGATGAAGGCGAGAATGAAGATCCCGATGAAAGAGCCGACGCCGTAGCCCACGCCCATCGGACCGATGAGCGAAATGACAAGATGGCCGGGCAACCAGCCCGCCATGGCCATGGCGCCTGCCGCCATCAGGCCGAGATGGAGCCGCGAATAGAGGTTCAGATTGTCGGATTTTCTCGAGCGAAGCACGAGAACGAGAGCTACGATGACAGCCAATCCGCCAGCCAGGCTGGCGGTGATCACCGGTGGCAGGCTGGCCGTGTAGCGCGCAAGCCCCCAGGCGGGCAGGAAGGCTGCCGCCGAAATGGTCCCGAGCCTCAGCAGACCGGGGCCGAACCCGTTGAGGCGTGGGTCGACCAGGCGCCAGAACTTGCGCAGGATCTTGAGCGTGATCGACTCGTAGGGTTTCTCCTCGGCCTCTTCATCGCTGCTCGCAAGATGGGCAGTTACATCAAAGGCGTCGTCGGGTGCGGATGCATCCTCGCCTTGGCGAAGCTCATCGGTGTCGGGGGTATCGCTGGGCAGGTAGCGCATGAGGGTCTCCGGGGATATGATCCTGTCCCGGATGATTTGGGTTCATGAACGCTTTCGCGAAAATCAGATCCAGTAGGGATCGAACTTCTGGCGAAGCTGCATGATCTCATGATTGCTCAGCGAGATATCGCAAAGCGCCAGGCGAGAGGCGAGCGTGACCCCCTCCATCCATGTGCGGCGGTTGCGGTAGTCCCGCTCGACCTGGCCGATCATGCGCTCGAAGGGCAGGGGACCCACTCCCGCACGCAGGATGCGCAGAGCGCAGTCGGACAAATGCTTCTTTGCAGCGGCACCCTCCTGCCTCACACCGTTCCCCGACAGGAGAACCTTGACTACCGGCTCATCCCGACCGGGCCGTTGCCTCGGCTGGGCCGAGATGATGTCGATGCTGATCTGCTCCCAGCGGCATTCGGTCCGGATCTGCATCCAGCGCACAAGATCAAGGGCAAAGGCGGACATCTCCTTGGCCTCGTCCTGGGTAAAGGCGGCCCATTCCAGGGCTGCCGGCGCGGCCACAACAACTCCCTGCTCGAGGCCGGTCTGGCCGGCGCGCGCCGCGCTGATGGGGCCGCCCGGGGCGCGACCTGTTTCAGGCAGGACAAGCGGAGGGATCTCACCACTGAGCGCCGCCCAGGCCGCAGCCTCGCGACCGAGTTCGATCAAGATCTCGGCACGACGATCCTCGTCGAGGCCATCGATATCGCAGGTCCAGCCGGCCTCGGCATTGACCCAGCCGCCGTCGCTCTTTTCGCGCGCCAGGGCGAGAATGGGAGACTTGGAGCCGCGCATGTTGAGAACGATATCGCCCAGCCCGTCATGCGGAAGAAAGCCAGGATCTTTGGGCCTGGCGACGGAGGCCATACGGAGCACGACAGGAAACACCGTAAAGAGGTCATCGGGATGACCCTTGCGTGTCGGCCCGGACCAGGTGCCGGGGGTGCGTGCGCGCAGCGCGACGGCGCTCTGGTCGGAAAAAGCGGCCAGCAGGACCTCATGCCCGTCAGGGGCGGGAGAGGAGAAGACGGCAACCGGGATCGGATTGCCGATCTCGTTGTTGCGATTGATGATGTCGGAGCGGGAGATGACCATGCCCAGCTCAGCACGTTCTTGATCAGAGTTGATGTTCCACCACCGCCGGATGGCATTGGCGGCCGCCTGGCGTGTGATGCGCATGGAGGCGCTCAACAGCGGCGCCTTGAACCGTGTCTCGACCCGGGGTGTCTCGAATGGAAGCATGACGGTCATCTGGATTCTCCTCTGTCCACGATCGGGTCCTCACCATTGAGGGGCCGGGCGCGGCACAGGGACGTCAGCCTTCCTGATCTCCGAATTCTGCCAGCAATTCAAGCCGTTCGTGATTAGACGCAGGTCCGGTCAGGCTAAGGTTGATCAGCGAAATGCGGTCGAGTTCTGCCGCACCATTCTTGCCTGGGCGAATTTCCTGCGCTGTCAGACGATCTGCGGAAAATTCACCACGGAAAAGTAGGCGCGAAAGGCGTCGCATGATCCGGTCATGCTCCTGCGCGGGCACGGCATGGGGGCCTGCGGCATCGAGCCTCAGGCTCAACCGGGCAGGGGCGACCCCACCTTGGAGCCGACGTCCCGAGATCACCCGCAGTGCCAGGCCACGCAGGAGAGATTGCTCCTGGTCGAGGACAAAGCGGGCAGCGCGGCGGGCATGTGCTTCGAACCGCTTCAGGTCGCCCTGGGAGATGTCGCAGCGAGGAAATGCTGCGGGCCAGGTGCCTTGCGGATCGATCGGCGACAGCTCATCGAGGATATTGCCCCAGGCCGTGGCTTCCCAGCAGAGCTGCGCCCCGAGTGCGCGTTCGATTTCGGTCGCATCATCGGGTGGGACAGGATCATCGGTGCGTGCGATTGCGGTGAAGCGGATGCAAGGCTTTCCCGCGCTGAGACTCAGGGTGGGTTCGACCGCGCAGGCATCGCCATAAGGCAGCAGGGGCGGCAACCGCAGGACGATGGGAAGAAACTCGATCATTCGGTGAGGCTCGGGCCCACGACCCCATGCCTTGCGATCAACTGTGCGGAATACGAGACAGGAGCGATCGGCCCTGATCAGGATGCCTGCGCCGCGTCCGGCCGAGCCGAGGCTCTGACCGAGGGGAATGGCAGCGTAGCCACCTTCGCGTGCCGATTTCAGCTGGAAGTCACCCAGGGCCGCGGTAATGCGCCCCGGTGTCTGCGATCCCTGGTGCAGGGACCACAGCTGCGCGCCGGCCTCGCAATCAGGATCGGCCGGGCGGTCGAGAATGTCGACCTGGCCGGGCAGGTGCATGGGGCCGCGGGCGCCTTCGAGGGGCAGGATATCAAGTCCGGAAAACATGAACGGGAGATGCGTTCGAACGTCTTCCGACGGAAAATGTCTGCCCTCAATCCGTGCTACGTGGCGATTTTCCCCAGGTCAGGGGACCCAGGTGCAGGGCGGCGATACTGTCCCAACCGGTCATCTCGAGGAGGCGGTGATGGCTGATGGTCTCGAAGAAGACCGACCATTCATAGCCTGCGTCGAGGGAGACCAGGCTGGTTCTTTGGGATTGATGATCGGCATAGTGGATCGTGGGCAGATCGGGCACCCGGAGGGCCTTGCGGACATAGTCGTTAATCTCAACCGCGAACTGGGTATCGCCGAAGGGCAGCCCGTGCCTCTCATGGCAGAATGCCTCGTCTTCGATATGGCACTCGATGCAGACCATGTTCATGCCTGACATGTGGTAGGCCGTGATCACGGGCACCGTGCGCAGCGTGGTGATCCGGTCGGCCTTGAGAGCCTCGTAGTCGAGCCAGTGAGAACTGATCTGCGAGAAGGCGGGCAAGCTTATGGGCGCGAGCTCGATGTAGAGCCCGGAGAGGTCTTTGACGGACATGGACAGCCTGCGTGTCTGGGGTGCTCACGCCTCGAGTTGCAGCGTGTATCCCGGGTTGGAAGCCTGAAGGGCCATGATTTGATGTGCGGAGAGTGCGTCGAGCCGCTCGGAGACATCATGTGAAAGCGGATATGAGGCGGAGGCCCTCACGATCGGTTGCGGGTCCACAAGGGAACTTGGCGCCAGGACCGACCGGCTGGCCTCGACAGGAAGGCCGGCCCGGGCAAGGTAGGCGGCTGCCTCGCGACCGATTTCTTCGCGGTATCTTTCATGGCTGATCGGCGTGGCGAGCGGATCGCGGCGCGCCACGATCCTCAGCCGCCAGCCGCGCGCTCCGCGCTCAAGACGAAAACGATCGATCTCGACCCCGAAGCAGGGCCAGGGAAGCACCGGTTGGATGTCGATCGCGCGTGGCTGCATTTTCTCCCCGTTGCCGGGCTGCCTGCCCGGTCTGCTATCCTGCCCGGAAGGTGGGTCTTATTCCATGGCGCCGGACAGCTCAAAGACCACATTCAGCGAAACCGTGACATCGATGTCGGAAGCACTGACCGGAACCGCCATGGCGCTATCGGCGCGCATCATCTGCGCCTGGTAGGGCATCGGTTTATGGGCGCTGCCTTCGGAGACAGAAATGATGCCGAGGATTTCCGTGCCCAGGGCATCGGCATAGGCCTCGGCCTTCGCACGGGCTGACTGGGCCGCATCGCGCCGCGCCTGCGCCTCGAGCTCGCTGGTGTCATCGATGCCGAAAGAGACCGACCGGATCTGATTGGCGCCAGCCTTCACCAGGGCGTCGAGAGCAATACCGAGGCTCTCCAGATCATCGATCGTGGCGCTGACCTGGTTCGACACCGAATACCCCAGAATGCGCGGCTCGCGGTTCTTGTCGTGTTCAATGCGGGGATGCATGCTCAACCCGCTTGTCGCGATGTCTTCGGGGCCGACGCCGACCTTGCCGAGGGCATCGAAGACCGCGGTCATCTTTTCGGCGTTTTCCGACATGGCAATCTGAGCATTGTGTCCGGTGGTTTCAACACCGAAGTGGACCACGGCCTGGTCGGGGCTCGCGGTTGCGGCCCCGATGGCGGAAATGGTCATCGTCGGACGCAGGTCCTCTGCAAGAGCCGGCAGGCCGGCAAGGGCAAGTGGGATGGCAAGAAAGAGTGCGCGCATGGCGTTATCCTTTGTGGTCATTCAGGTTTCACGGAAGGCCCGGGCGAAATAATCGCCAAGCGGCCTGAGAAGGTAGGACATCGGGCTCCGCGGTTCGGTGTGGATATAGGCCTCGACGGGCATTCCCGGCACGAGTGCGGCCCCGAGAACCGAGAGACCTTCCTTGGTGATCTCGATTTCCACCTCGTAGTAGGTCTCTCCGCTTGCCTGGTCTTGCAGGGTGTCGGCGGAGACGCGCAGAAGCCGCCCGGAGACTTCCGGTGTGGTGCGGGCATTGAGGGCGGGAAAGCGCAGGCGCGCCGCTTGCCCGGGATGCAACTCGTCGACATGAACAGGTGCCACGCGCCCCAGGATGCGCGCAGCGGCTTCATCCGAGACGATCCGGGCAACCGGGTCGGCGCCGCGCAGAACGGCGCCGATAGCGTGCAGGCGCAGGTCGTGGACGCGCCCCGAGATCGGTGCACGAATATCAAGGCGGTGTGCGCGCGCCTCAAGGGTCGCGAGGCGCTCCAGAAGCGCTGCTCGCTCGAGCCGGCTGGCCTCAAGCGCACGTGCGGTCTCCTCGCGCAGAGCGATCTGCCCGCGGAGATGCTCGGTTTGCATTTGCATGAAACCCGCCTCGGCCTCCGCAATTCCAGCTTCGATCTCACCCTTCTGGCCTGTCAGCTGCGCGTGCTCGCGGCGCAGCGTGTTGAGACGGGCCTCGGTTGCGAGGCCTCGCGAGGCGAGGCTTTCCTGGTCGTGGAGTTCAGCCTCGACCAGCTTGATCTGGCGCGTGAGGGCGCCTCGTTGCTCCCGCAGGCCCTGGAGACGGGCCGAGGTCTGACTCTCCTGTTGCGACAGGCGGTCCTGCTCCGCGGCGCGCGCGGCGCGCCGGGCTGCGAAGACTTCCCGCTGGTTGGCGCGATGCTCCTCGAATGCCTCTGCCCCGGCGAGAGGGGAGAGGGCGGAAAAATCAACGTCTTGCGCATCAGTCTGCTCGGCTTCGAGCCGCGCAATGCGGGCATGAAGTGCCGCGAGTCGATAGCGCGTCGCTGCCAGCTCGGCCGAGAGGATCTTGTCGTCGAGGCGCACCAGCGTTTGCCCTGCCGACACCAATGCGCCCTCCCGCGCCCGGATTTCGGCCACCACCCCACCTTCGGGGTGTTGAACGACCTGGTCGTCCTGCGTGGCAACAAGACGCCCCGCGGCGATGACAGCGCCCGAGATCTCGGTCAGAAGCGCCCAGCCTCCGAAGCCGCCCACAAGGAGAATAAGGCCGACAAGGCCGGTGGCGAACAGCCTTCGCGCGCCGGTCATTTGGGCGCCCCCTGCGCAGGATTTCGGACTTGCGCCTTCAGCACGTCCTCCTTGGACCCGAAGGCCTTCTGCGTGCCAGCCTCGATGACCAGGAGCTTGTCACAGGCCCGGATGGCCGAAGGGCGATGGGCTATGACGATGACCGCCGCGCCTGATGCCTTGGCTGCCAGAATGGCCTTGTTCATCGCGATCGACCCGGGCTCGTCGAGATTGGCGTCGGGTTCATCAAGCACAAGAAGAACCGGATTTGCGTAGAGCGCACGGGCAAGACCGATCCGCTGCAACTGCCCGCCCGAGAGGCGGGTGTCATTCGGGGCCACCGGGGTATCATAGCCTTCAGGCAATGCGGCGACCATCTCGTGGACACCGGCGGTGCGCGCGGCGGCCATCACGGCGTCGATGTCGGGCTCGCGCGACATTCGGGCGATGTTCTCGGCGATCGTGCCCTCAAAAAGGTCCACGCGCTGAGGCAGATAACCGATGAGATTTCCGAGCATATCGGGGTCGTAGTGGGAGAGCGGCACGCCGCCGAGATGGATCTCTCCGGCCGCGTGCGGCCAAATACCCGTGATCAGCCGCCCCAAAGTGGATTTGCCTGCACCGGAGGGGCCGATCACGCCAAGGGCGGTGCCAGGGCCGACCTTGAAGCTGACGCCGCGCAGCAGGGGTCTGCTGCCGGGCTTTGCTGTCGGCGCGATTGCCGCGATGGTGCGGACATCGAGGCGGGCCTCGGGTCGCGGCAGGGGATTGCGCGGGGTTGGAGTCGGAGTCTGATCGAGCAACTCGGCGAGACGTGCCCAGGCATCTCGTGCCTGTTGCAGACCGGGCCATTGAGTGATTGCCTGATCGATCGGGGCGAGGGCGCGGCCCATCATCACAGAGCCTGCGATCATTGCGCCGGCGCTGATCTCTCCGCGCAGCGCGAGAAGGGCGCCGAGGGCGAGCATGGCAGATTGCACAAACATGCGAAAAGTGCGCGCCGCGGTGCCGAAACCGGCCTGCCGGTCCCCGGCCGCCAGGGCGGCGCTTCGCGCCACGGCTTTCATGTCCTGCCAACGGTTGCGCAAGGAAGGTGTCATACCCAGGGCGCGCACCGTATCGCTGTCGCGCCGCGCGGCATCGGCGAGCATCTCGGCACGGGCCTCGGCCTCGCGCGCCTTCGCACCCGCGTTGCGCGACAGCACCTGATTAGTCAGCGTGAGAGTCGCAACCACGATGATGCCAAGAACCGCCAGCCCTGCCAGCATGGGATGAAAAATGTAGAGACCAATGAGGAAGACCGGCGCCCAGGGCAGGTCGAGCATGGCCGGCAAGAGCGGCGAGCCGTAGAGCTTCGCGATGCTGTCGAGATCACGCAGGGCCATGAGCGAAGCCCTACTCCCGGCGCCGCCGGTGGTGCCTCGCAGGGCAGCGTCGAACACGCGTGCTTCAAGGCAGGCATGGAAGATCTGCCCGGCGCGGGCGACGAGACGTGCACGAACGTGATCGAAGAGTCCCATCAGGACGAAGAGAAAGGCCACAATGCCGAAAAGTGCGACCAGGGTGGCTTCCGACCCGGACCCCAGGACGCGGTCGTAGACCTGCATCATGAAGATCGGCCCGGTGAGGGCGAGGATGTTTACGAAGAAGGAAAAGAACAGCCCCGCGCCGAGAAGTCCGTAGCCGCGGCGACGAGCGTCAGCGAGAGTCGTGGCCGGCAGGGGGTCGGCGGGGCTCGATGTGGATGTTTTCGGCATGTCTTCGTCTCCGGCAGCGGAGAAGGAAGATGTGTCCGGCGAGGGATGTTCGGGAGGAAAAGGCCGTTGCGATCAGATCGCCGGCTCTTCGGAGAGTTCCGCCGTGGAGACGAAGGGCAGGCCCGTGTCGGGATCGCGACCGGTGAGATCGGCCAGAAGACGCGCGGAGCGGGGCAGGCCGGGCTTCAGCGTGATGCGGGCGGCTGCGATGTCGCGGTGGCTCTCGAGGGCAAGAACAAGTCCGGCCATGGTGGAGAGATCCGGAACCGGTCCGAATCGTGCTTCGAGTTCCGCCTCGAAGTCGGCACCGAAGGCTGTGATGGTTCGATCCTTGCAGGGAACGGGCCCCATGAGATGCTGAAGGGTCTGCGGGATATCGGCGCGCTCGGCCAAGGCTTCGGCGCCGCGAGAAAGGGCGTCCATCAAACCCGTGCGGCACCCGGTGCCGGGGATGATATGAACGTCCAGAACCTCCGGCGCGCGACGGATGTAGTCGCACAGGACCGCGAGGTCGGTCAGGTCCGGCTCGATGCCCAGCAAATCTGCTGTCTCGTCATGGACGAGATCGCGCCCTACGGCGAAGAACTCGAAGGGATCTGCGTCGTGATCAAAGCCGTCCTTCCAGGCCGTTTCCATGCTGCGGGTCCAGAGTTGATCACGCGCGAGCTTCAGCCGGACCCAGGCTGCGAGATCTTCGACAAGGGTAGGCATGTCGGGCAGAAATCGCCCGCAGATTGCCTTGCCGATCCTGAAAAGGACGAGTGCAACCAGCCCGCCCAGTGCGACGGTGAGCAGAAGGCCCGGGTCGAGAGTGAGGGTGATGGTATCGGACATGTATGCGATCCTCTCCATTGTCTGGGTGGCGCGCCGGCGACCCGATCCTGATGGATAGGAGATAGGGTCGGACGCGACGGCGCGGATGCAAACGAAAACGGCCGCCGAAGATCGGCGGCCGTTCTGGTGTCAAATCCTGACTTAGTAGCAGGCGAGGCTGTCGTGGTCGGGATCAGGGCTCTGGGAAACCCCAAACATGGAAACATAGCCATCCCATTCGGGTGCCGGATCGTAGGCGCAGGCATTGGAGTTGCCATATTCGAAGCCCGGCGGGATGGGTGCCCAGGTCAGATCAGCCGGAAGGCCTTCGCCGCCATTGGGGCCGGGGCACCAGTGGTAGTCGGTTGAATCGGTGGCTTCGTTGTAGCTGGTGATGCAGCCGTCGAGGACCTGATACTTATCATACCAGTCGCCACCGCCACCGCCCCCATCGAAGGGTTCCGGCTTATTGCAGGTCTCGCCGGTATGCGCTTCCACAGCTGCATGGTCCATGGTGCGGTCGGTGAAGGTCAGATTGCCGATCGAGCAGTCTCTGATCTGGATGGAGAGATAAGTCGTCGGCCGGGTGATGAACAGGCTGCTTATGTCTGGGCCACCGAACATTCCCGGTTCGGTTTGGATATGCATCACGACATCATCAGAGCTCAAGGTTGGAAAGCGCATATCCACGAAGTTTTCGTAGTTCGTGGTCTCGAGTTCCGTCTCGGGGTCTGCGATGATGATTTCGAAGCGTTCGGTATTGCCTACGCTATCGACGTAGAAGGGCCAGCCTTCCGAGTGGCGGCCTGACACCCAGATCGGACCGTTGACGCTCTCATAGGTGAACATGGTCCCGTAGCCGTTGGATTCGTGAACGAAGCAGCTTGCGCCAGGGTTCGAGGAGGAGCCATGCATATCGCCGTCATCGGGAATGACAACGCAGTTGCTCGGCGGCGTGGTCGGCTCCGAAGGGTCTGTGCCGGTGGGCGTCTCGGGTTCGGGGTCGCCGGTGGGGTCTCCAGTGGGATCGTCGCCTGGCAGTTCAGAAAGTTCGACGGCGATATCGTTATAGGTATCGGCGATTTTTTGACCGAGGCGATCGATCGAGAAAATCGATGCCACGGCGATGAGACCGACAAGGACGGCATATTCCGCCAATGCCGCACCGCGCTTTGCGCGTCTGATGAGAGGGAATTTCAAGAGAGAGGCCTTCCTGCGTTGTATTCTTTCGTTGAGATGTCTTGCAGATAGGGAAATCGGGCCTGGGTCGGTAACTTGCGCGTCATCGGGACGGCGGTGAAATTTACCGAAAGTTACGAACAAGAAAAAAGCCCTCCAACGCGCGAGCGTGGAGGGCTGAAGGCGAGAGAGAAAGGTAGAATGCGAGGGCGTTTCCGCCCTCGCGGGAAAGCTTAGTTCGCGACCTTGCGAACCTGGGCGTCGAGGTCCTCGACCATCTGGTTGATGCCGTGCTCTTCGGACATCTCTTCGATCTTCGCCATCAGGCCGGCCAGCGGGCCGTTCTGCGGGGTGAAGGCCGAGGCCGGTGCGGCGGCGACGGCAGCCAGGATTTCGCGCGCGTCAGCGGCGGCCCAGGGGTCGGTGATGCCCGAGGTGTCGTTGACGAACAGCAGGGCCTTGGAACACATCGCGCGGGTGGTCTTGGTCTTGCCCATGCCGAACCAGGCCAGCTCGTAGGGCGCCTGGCGGTTCAGGTAGTAGGCGTCATCGCCCTTGGCGACATCGGGCGACAGCACGCCGAAGATGTCCAGGTCAGCCTTGGCGGCGGCGTTCACCAGACCCTTTTGCGGGTTCGGATAGGCGTAGAAGAAGCCCACGGTGCCGCGGTTGGCCGGGTTGTTCACGGTCGCCACGATGCTGTCGGCGCCGGAAGCATAGGCGAAGCGCGGGGTCTGGCCTGCGAAGTTGCTGTCCTCGGCATAGAGCTTGCGGATGAAGGCTTCCGAGCCCGAGTTCTCCGGAACGACCCAGCTCACACGGCCGGCATTCTCGACGACATCACCCCAGCTGGAGATGCGCGGCTCGGCGGTGAAGGCCATGGCGCATTCGCCCGGCAGGTCCTTGCGCAGGATCTTCGCGCCGCCGGCCTTGACGGCGTCGTATTCCAGGCCGCCCTGGCCGATGCCGAAGGTGATCTGCTTCTTGGAGCCGGCGACCTTGTTGGCATTGTCCACGGCGCCATTGGAGGGGACCAGCACGACGTCATAGCCGAACTTGTCGGCGATCGGCTCGAGGAAGTCGGCCACGCCCTGACCGATACCTTCGTGGTAGGTCGAGCCTGCGCCGGTCGGCGCGCCGCCGGTATAGATCTTGATCACATCGGCCGAAGCGGCGCCGGCGAGAGACATCATTGCTGCGGTTGCAAGAAGAAGCTTCTTCATGAAGGGAGTCCTTTTCGTTGGGTATTAGGTCTCGTGGGTCAATCGGTGGGTCCGATATCGGTGCACCCGGATTATGGGTTCGACCGCCAGGGCCGAAAAATCTCCGGGCACGCGCATGAGCGAGCGTGGCCGGGATTTTACCGGGCTGGCAGGCGTTCTCGCCTACCATTTCAAGCGAAAAAGCAGGGCTTTTCCGCGGTCTTGCCCATCCCGAGGTCTGAGCGAGATTTTTTTGTGTGGATTTACGCGAAATGCCGATCGCTGTTGCGGATCGGTGCTGCGAGCTTGAACTGTGCCTTGCGATGCAGTCCGACACGGCGCGATTTCGCAAGCTTGGCCATCTCGGCCTCGTAGACAGCGGAGGCAAGCGGGCCGAAGACTGCATGATCCTCGATCAGCTGATGGGCGCTACGGGTGCCGCGATCGGCGATCAGCCCCTGAATGTGCTGACCCTGAGCAAGCTCCGCCTCATAGGCATCTTCATCGCCGCGCGATGCGTGAATGCTCATGGGGCGCCAGGAGACGGCGCCGCGGGCCGAAACGGCGCAGCGCGTGTGCAGATGTGTGGAGCTGATACGGCGCGCGCTTTCGATACGCTCGAGGTTCGGGTCGTTGGAGACATGGAAAGCTGCGGCTGCCGCATGCTTGAGGATATGTCCCGGCGCCTTGAACGCGCTTGTGATGTGAAACCCGTCTTCGTCCTCGAAGAGAAAGCCCACCTCGGCTGGCTGGCGCGAGTTCACGACCTCGCGGCCCAGCATGACGATGGCATGAAGCCCCTCCCAGGGGCCGTTTGCCAGGATATCCCAAAGCGCGGATCTGGTCGGCGCGGTGAAGGCGGGGCATGTGGAGAGGTGCAGGGTGAAGCAGGGGGCTTTCCGGGGCATGTTTTCTCCACGTGCGTGCTGGGATGAAAGGAGTGGGCCCCGCCCGATTTCTCGGACGGGGCCCTGCCTGGCTATTATTCGTCGCACTCATCGATTCTGGCTCGGTGGGAGCTTTGGTTGTGCCGCCGGCGCATCTGATGAGCCCAGGCCGACCAGGCGCAGCACGCACAGGTCGGGCAAAGGGTGGAAGGTCGTGGGGATGGGGTCCCGCGACATCCCGTTGTTTCTATGTAGGCATGCCGAATCGGTCTGCCAAGTTCTTTCGCATCAAGCGCCCAATGGGTGCTCTGCGAAGATTCCCGTCGCGAGAAGGGCTGCCCTGACGCTTGCCTCGTCGCTCTCGGAAACGAAGACACCTTCGCTTTCCTCGACCAGGCAATCTGGCAAGTCCTCCCCGATCGCGTCGGTGAGTTCCTCCCGGGCCAGCATCTTCGCCGCGCGCCAACCGGCGGCGGAGACGATGGCAAGGGAGGTCAAACCGGCAGCCCGCATGTCCTCATCCTCGATCATCTGGAACAACCATGTGGGCCCGGAAAAATGTGCCGCGCCCGCCTGGGCGGGAGTCGGAGAGAATGTGCCGAGGCCCGCCTTGGTGGGGTGAAGGCCGGCGGGCGCGGCGGCGGCATTCTTGGCCATCTGGCCGACGACCGCCTGCAAGCCCTGCGGAGATGTCCCGTGCTGCTGCACCATGGCGGCCATTGCCGCGACATCCTGCGCGGTGGGCATCGGGTGAATGCCACTCACCGGTAGCGGGCTCGATACCACGACGTCATCGTCATCTTCATCATCATCCTCATCTTCATCATCATCCAGAAAGACGACACCGCTGGCGCCCAGGCTTTGGACGATGGAATTGACCTGGTTGAGCATCATCGCCGCTTGTGGCTGGTGCATGCCTGCCTGTCCTGTTGACCGATCATGCGGATCGAGCCCGAGATCTTCGATGATGGCATCGAGCCCGCTGGTCTCTATGGGCACAAGTCGGTTGTTCATCACCATCTGGCCGACAGCCGCGCGGGGGCCGACGAGATCGATCATGTCGGTCTTGCCGGACTGAATGCCCGATTGCATCTGCTGGTAGTCGGCCAGACCGGAGACGGCTGCGATTGCGGCCTGGCCCTTGGGCAGAACCGTATAGCCCTTGCCCAGCAGAATATTGATCGTCTGCTGATCGGGCAGGCCCTCGCGGTCTTCGGGCGCACTGGGCTGAACGGGCTGCGGTCGGGGCGTTGTGGGCAAGAGCTGGCTCTGGCTGCCGTCATCGCCAAGAATGACGGGATCTCCCTCGACCCAGGGGCGATCGGTATCATAGACCACGACATCGGCTGCGGCGAGGTCCTCGGTGCTGGAGAGCCCACGCGCACCGGAAGCCACGAAATCGATCATCTCCTGGCGCAATCCGCGCCCTGCCAGCCGCATCCAGCTGGGAAGGTTGAGCGCAGCCGAAAAGCTGCCGTCGGGCAGGCGGGTGATGCGGACCGGATGGCCCTTGAGCTGGGAGCCTGCGACAAGACCCCCGTCGAGCCAGGACTCGGAGATGTGTTTGTATAGCGGTGCGTCAGGCGTGCCGATGGCATGCAGGAGGAACTTCGGCATCTGGCCTCTCTTCTTGCGGAGGATTGAGTGTCAACCGGGCAGGGCCGGCAGGATGCAACCGGGCGCCGTGGTAGCGGCGCCCGACTGGTTCAGAGGAAGACCGCATCGGCGGCCCGAAAGACAGACAGGATGTCGGCCCGGGGATACCAACCGGAAGTGGATAGCGCGTTGAGTTCCACGAGACGCGGCTCACCCTCGTGGACGGTGAAGTCGGCCGTGTAGCAATCGCGGTGAAGCTCGATATGTCTTGCAAGCGCAGCTGCGCGCTCGGCCACGACCTCGGGGATGTCGCTCACCCCCAGATGCGCATCGGTCCAGCTATAGGGAGCAATGGAGACCACCTGGCCTTCGATGACCCAGGCGCGATACTCGAGCGCCTCGATTTCGAGCGCGGGCGCGATGAAGCACATCTCTCCGGGGTCCACGTGATCGGTGGCATTTCTCAGGCGATGTTCTTCAACAAGTCGACCCTTGGCGATATCGAAACCCGGGAAGGGTTTGAGTGAGCTATCGGGGCGGATGAAGAGATGGTCTCCATAGAGATCCATGAGCATCTCCGCTCTCTCGGGGATCATTCCCCATGGCAGGTAGATACCCTCCCGGTTCAATCGCCAGTCCCGGGGGATCAGTGGTGTGTAGTTGCCATGACGAAGGAAGGCATCGGGCAGGTCGACACCCGCAGCAAGCCGTTTTGTGAAGCGCCGGGTCCATCCAGCCACATGGAGCGAGCAGAATAGAATGGGGCGATCTTCGCGCTCGCGGATCTCCTGATCGAGTTTGTGGAGGATCTCTCCGCGCGGATCGCCCTTGAGCTGGGTGAACCGCGCCCCAAGCGCCTCTGCGGCGGGACGCGGATCGTGCTCGCGCGCGATGACGTCCTGGACGATGAAATGGGCTTGGGGCGACATGGGTTCAGCCTTCCTTGTTTGCAGCCTTGTAGGCGGCGAGGGCCTTGCGACCTTCTTCGGTGATCATCTGCATCAGCGAACCGGCATGACGGTTGCCAGTGGGCTGAACGAGGCCCGCCTTGCGCAATGCGCGCAGGTGGCCATCGGCCCATTCGGCGAAGCCGTCGCGGCGGGTGTTGAGCTCGACATCCTTCGCGGCATAGGAGATCATCCGGCCGGTCTTGGCCCCCGAGGGCTCGGCAAGCTTCTCGAGACAGAAAAGCCGCGCTGGCGTGAGGTTGATCGGCGAGACGGGTGCAGCCTCCGGTGCGGGTGGCGCCGAAAGAAAGGCGCGCCCGGCCTGCGTAATGCGGTGGATCTTCTCGCCGGTCGGGGATTTCTGCCCGGTGTGCTCGACGAGGCCGACACCCCGCAGGGCGCGCAGTCGCGCATCGGCCCATTCAAGGCGGCTTGCGCGGGTGTTGAGGCCCTTGCCCTCGGCCATGCGACTGACCTGGCTGCCGGTGGCCTCGCCCTTGAGCAGAGCCTCCAGCGTGAAGCGCTCGGGCTCGGTGAGCCGGGCCGGCGTGGGAAAGTCGGTCTTGGTCATCAGGCGGCCTTCTTGATGTGATGGGTGTCGATCAGGGTGGTCTTGATACCTACCTCGCGCAGCATCGCATAGGAGGCATTGAACGAGGCGGCATAGCGCTCGGCGAGACCGCCCTCGGGTGCGTGCGTGACGATCCGGCGGATGCCGGCCTGGATCAGCAGGCCCGTGCACTGGGCGCAGGGATGGTGCGTTACGTAGGCCGTGCAACCTTCGGTCTTGCCGGAGGCGTTGGTGATCGCATTGGGCTCGGCGTGCTGGACGAAAAGATACTTCGTATCGCGGTCGTGAAGCCGTTCGTCGCAATCGCAGACCCCGCGGGGAAAGCCGTTGTAGCCGATGCCGCGCACGATGCGCTCATCGTCGACGAGAACGCAGCCAACCTGCGTGGATGGGTCCTTGGACCAGGTGGCGACCATATGCGCCATTTCCAGAAAGCGCAGATCCCATTTGTCGGGTGCCGACGGCTGGCCCCCGCTATGCGGTATATCGATGGACATTGAGTGGTGCTCCTTGGGCGCGCCTCAGCGCTTGTGGTTTTGCCAATGCGCCAGCTGGCCGCGCACATGGGCGCCCAATTCGGCATCGGTCATGGCCTCGCGCAGCGCGAGATCGAAGAGGGTTTTCAGGCTGTCGGCAGCGTCAAGGACACGGGACACGGGCATGGTTGCGGGATTGAACGGGATCGGGTTCCCGTTCTTGTCGTCTTGCTGGGCCATAGGGCCTCCTCAGGTCTGAATGGTTGGCAGTTGGGCGCCGTAGCGCGTCCGGGCCTCGACTTGGCCGACGAGGCAGCGCGCATCGAGATCCTTGCGAAAGGCGGGATTTCGGGTGTCGACGCTGTAGGCGAAGCCTTCGCCGAAATAGACGCAGGCGGTGCGATCGAAGGTCACGACCGCCGTGTAGGCGGAGCAGAATGCCTGGCCGGCCATGCCGACATCGAAGCCGAGCGCGGTGCTGGCCCAATCCTGTTGAAAGAGGGTTGCATCTACATTGTCGCGGCGCGGGCGCATGCTGCGCTTTTCGCCGCGATGTTCGTATTCGCGCGCCGGCAGATCGCTTGCGATCGCCGAGTTGAGGGCAAAAGCGAGGGTGTTGAGGGGGTCGGATACCTGCATGTCCATCTCCAAGGTGGCTGGTGAGAGGAAGATCGGTTCTCCGACCCCGGCGCGGAAAACCCGCGCTATTCGTCGTCGCCGCGCACGCCGGGCGGCAGTTCGATCTTCGTGTCCGGGAATGTCCGGGCGGCGAAATCGAGGCCGGTCTGCCAGTCGTCGGGATCGCCGTCGGAACTGACATTCAGCCGGCCCGGGAAATGGGTCTCGATCCAGGCGAGGGCGGCCACGACGAAGCGGTCGTATGGCTTCATCGCGGTCTTGCAGAACTCGAAGCCGTTGGTGACCTCGCCGCCGAAGCTCGGAGCGCCGTTCTTGAAGATGCAGAAGGTCTCGTGGGCGTCATCGCCCATGCCGTTGAGCATGATCGCGGGACCATTGCGTCGCTCGGCCAGCCAGACGCGCTCGATGCGCTGGTGGTTCGAGAGCGGCGTTTCGCCGTTATCGGCCGAAAGCGGCAGATTTTCCTTCTCGGCCTGGGCCACGAGCTTGTCGATCGCATCGACCACTTGTGCCCATTCGGCATCCTCGAAGGGTTGGGTGTGATATTGGTAATGGGTGTAGCCCAAGATGGTCTCCTTTCAGGAAGATTGGGGTCAAGATGGCGGGAGGTGCTGACTCAGCTCTGCGATTTTCCTTCCACGGGGCTGGCCTCGCGGTCGTTCTCCTTCTCGTCGGAACTCTCGCCGGTCAGATTGATGTCCATGAGGCGCAGGGCACCGGCGAGGACCATGAGGCCACCAAGGACCTTGAGGGGCTGGGGCACCGTGGTCTCGTCGACAAGTTCGCGGCCCAAGATGCTCTCGACCATGTCGGGTGCTGAGAAGAAAAGGCCGAGGCCGATCAGGATGAGGGAGGCGACGAAGCGGGTCATAAACGGTCCTTGTGGTGATGGGTGAGCGAGGGAATTTGGTTCCCTGACGTCGGAGGGGAAGCGGCAGGAAGATCCCGCCGCGCCCGGGTCATGCCTCGGCGGGCTCTTTGTGCATCACCGCACCTGCCGCGGCACTGGCGGCCTTCTGGGTCGCCATCAACTCATCAAGGGAGACGCCGGCAAGGGCGGCGACGCGGGCGACGAGCTGGGCGTCCTGGCGCGCGCGTGCAGCCACAAGCGCGGCATGCAGGGGTGTGTGGCCCGGGATCTCATGGGTAGCGAGCGCCTGGGCGAGGTGAAGGGCCTTTTGCTCTTCGCAAGTCATCTCGGTCTTGGCCATCGAATGGGTCCTTTCTGTGGGATGTGAGAGCGCAGCCCTTGGCCGCCTCTCCTGAAAAGGAGGCGGTTCGGGCGGCGCGGTGATGCTTGAAGGGTCAGCTGTCCTGTGGGGGCGCAGGGGAGGGTCTTGCCTCGAGGTAGACCTCATCACCCTCCTCAAAGAGCGGGTGGAAGCCGGCGCGACGGTAGTAGTCGACCAAAGCGCTGTTCCAGCTCGTGCAGCACAGCGCGACGCGCAATGACCTATCCGCAGCGAGGGCCAGGATCTTATCGAGCCAGATGCGGCCCGTGCCGGTCGGGACCTTGGGGTCGCGGTTGAACTCGCTGATCCAGATGAAGGCGCCTTGATGATCGCGCTCAGGCCATGTCACGAGAGCGATGCCGGCCTCATCGGCGCGCCCGGTGATCTCTGCAAGCACCTGGGTGAGCGCTGTGTCTTCGTCGCTCATGTCTCGCGCATCTTGGCGTCGATCGCGCGGAGCTTGGCGAGAATGTTGCAGCCGATGGGATCATTGACGCCGTCGAGGCGCTCGATGAGCCAGGCACGCTCCTCATTGGTCAAGTCCAGTGAGGGCGGCAGGCGCATGGGCGGATAGATCCGCTTCATGATCTGCTGGCGGTCGCGCATCGAGGGCTGGGCTTGTTGGTATTTTTCCATCTCGCGGGAAATGGAGAATTGCAGTCGGAAGGGGTCCTCACCCTCGGCTTCGAGCCGGGCACGAATGATGTCGCGCTGGGCGTGCCATTCGGCGTCGGTCCACAGCACGCCGCGGAATATCTCGCGTTCGGTGAGGCGCTTGTTGTGAAGGGCGACCATCACGATCCTCCTTGTTGCGGATGTCTGTCTTTCGAGCGGGCTTAGCCAGCAGTGCTGGCAGGGATCGGCTTGATCTGAAGCGCGAAATCGGCCTCGATCCGGCGCGCGGCAGCCGGAAAGTCGTAGCCTTTGAGCCGCCCGGCGGCCTGGAGCTTTTGCAGGGCCTCTGCATAATCGTAGTGGTCAGAGATGTGGGCAATTCCGCGTGCCTCGAGCAGTGCCGAGAGGGCGCGGGCATCGGTGCCGTCCATTCCGAAGGCCGCTCGCGTGCCGGGGTTGATGAGATTGCCCTCTTCGGGGATTGCAAGAGCCAGGCGATCACCGGTCCAATAGAGGACCGCCAGCACCGGCAGATGCTCTGTCGAGAAAATCCTGGCGAAGGCGATATGGGTCTCACCGCCCTTGCAGGTTGCGGGGCGAATGTCGGCCCAGTTCGTTCCCTGCGCTTCGGGGTCGTGGGGAAGCGGACGGAGCTCCTCCATCTCGACCTGAACGGCGCGGCGCAGATCGAAGAGGACGAAGTCTTCATACATGCGCTCGATCACGGCCTGGCCGTCTTCACTGATGGTATCGCAGGCTTTGGGAAAACACTCCGAGAGAATGCGTGCGAAGCTGGCGAGATCGATGGGTGCGGCGGATTGCATGGCTTACCTGTCAGGTTCTGGGAGATTGCATAAATGCGGCGCGAAACCATTGGTCGTCGCGGCCGGGGTCGGTTCGGGCAAGAGGCCCGTAGCGGGCGTCGAGCGATTTTCGGGGAGGGCGACGGACTTCGCGCCCGTCGAAACTGAGCACGCCGGCGCGGCGCAGGTCATAAAGCGCGGTCATGACCTCGGCCTCGGTGATCCCCTCGCGGCCTGCGGAGGCGAAGAGATCGAGGATCTTGGTGCGCCCGCGCGGGACGATGGCGCGCAGCCGGTCAGCCGGCGAGCCGGGATCGGTCATGCCGACTCAGCTGAGCGCGAAAAAGGCGTTGCAGGGCCGGGGTGGGCCGACCTCGATGCGGGTAAAGCCCGGGGTGATGCCCAGCATGTCAGCGCCGCCGGCGGGCACTTCCAGAACATGGGTGGCCACCGGATCAGGCTCCTCGGGAGTGAGGAACTGCTCGGAATAGGGCGTGGTGGAGGCTTCGACATAGAAGGCCGCACCCTCGGCCGCGATGAAGATCATGTCGAGCGATGCGGGTGTCTGCGACATCCACAGCGCCGGGTTGTGGTCGCCTTCAAACTCGAAGACCATGGCGCTGCGCGGGTGCGGATCAAAACGGTGTTGCATGCCGCGACCCTTTTCCGCTTCGGTGCGAGGCGCTTCGGCGACAAGCATACGGGTTTCAAAGGTCGGCTTGGCGTCGGCGCGGGTGAAATCGACGATTTCGTTCTCGATCGTGAGCACGCGGCAGTATTCCATGGCGAGGCTGAGATCGTCGGGCAGCATCGGCACGAGCGCGGGGGCGGTGGCCTCCGGCACAGGTTCGGGCGGCGCGATTTCCATCGGCGGCGCGACCGTGCTGGCGCAAGCGGTCAGGCCCAGAAGAGCCGCGAGGGCGAAAGAGATACGGGTTGCGGTCATGCGGGCCTCCATGGCGTGTCAATTAGGTAAATTGGATCGTTCGGGCGAGGCGGTAACGCCGCCCTGCCTGCTGTGGCAGATCTGCACTCTCGAGTTCAGACCGTGGGGCAGACCTCTTTGATCTGGCGGCCGGTGAGCCCGAGGCGGTCTTCCAGCGTCGGCCAGCGACCGAGCAGGTGGATCTTGCCGTGATTGGAACGCAGGGCACGGGCGACCTTGATGCCCAACCCCTCGGGGGCCTTGCTTTCGTGCCGGAGCTCGGCAGAGCATCCCTCGAAGAGGAACTCGGCGATGAGCACCTGTTTCGCGGAAAGATTGGACTGGTCGCCAACCTTCGGCCAGAAGGACAGGACCTCTTCAAGGTTGCCTGGCACAATGGCGTGCACCTGGCGCAGGAAGTCGGCCATGACGTGGGCGCGGGCCGGTGTGCAGTAATCGATCCATTCTTTGATTGGGCTGTGCGATGTCAGCCGTATGAAATCGAGCGAGCCGAGCGCGATCTCGAAGATTTCCGGACAGTCCTCCTCGACGGCGCGGGTCATCAGGCCGCGGAAAATCCGCTCGATGTCGAAGCCTGCATCCGCGAGGGCCCGAAGGCGCGCCGCCGGGATAAAGGCCAGTTCGGGTCGGCCTGCGAGAATGCCCGCCTTGATACGGTGGCGCCAGGCGGGACTTGCGATCATCGCCTCGAAGGGTGCGGGATGTGGATGCTGGGTGATCCGCAGCCCGAGAGCAGGGTCGGTGTAGGAGACCTGGAGGCGCTCGGCGATGCGATGCATCAGCTTCTCGGCGCGCTCGGGATAGATCTCCGCACTGTCGAAGTCGCGCTGACACATCTTCGTGCAGCGTTGAGCCTGCTGGTTGATCGAGATCGCGATGTTCATGGAATACCTCTCGGGGGCGCGTGGCAGGCGGGGCGGCTCAAGGCCGGCCCGCACCGCCTCCCGCGCCTCCCCTCAAGCTCAGCAACCCATTGATCCAGGCCTGGACCTCACCGCCGCTGGCAGGGGTCTCGGTTCTCCAGACCTCCACGCTCGCACCCTCGGGCGCGATCGCCTTCAGGAGGTCTTCGAGATCGCGCGACCCGGAATGAGCCATCGGCCGCCCGCGGGGATCAACCTCTTCTCCCTCACCATCCTTGACCGAGAGGTAAAGCCTGCCACCCGGGTTCATTGCGCCGATGAGGCGGGAGAGCACCGCCGCCCAATCGGCGCGCGGCACATGCAAGAGCGAGGCCATCATCCAGATGCCGTCCCAGGTCTCAGTCCCTTGCGGCAGGTCTTCGATCCGGGCCTGGCGCACCCGGGCGCGGCCCAGTGTCAGCTGCTCGGTGCAAGCGCACATCTCGGCCGAGGCATCCACCGCGTCGACGGCAAATCCACGCTCGAGAAGGGCGCGGGCGTCGCGTCCCGCGCCGCAGCCCAGGTCGAGAACCCGCGCGCCGGGCGCAAGGCCTGGGGTGAAGCGATCGAGAAGCACGCTGGTATCGAGTGCCTGGGAGGCTGTTGCGAAGGCTTGGGCGTTTTCATCATACCAGTCCGCGGCAGAGGAGAAATCGATCGGGGCGTTGCAGGTCATCGAGATAATCCATGAAGTTGGGAGCTGAGGTCGAGATAGGCCCAGGCGAGAGCGTCCCGGTCGGAGAGAAGAGAGACCGGATCGCGCTTCCATGCCTCGATTTGCATGCGGCGATGGGAAGATTGCGCCGCGATCATGCGCTCAAAAGTGCCGGCAAATGGATCATGGGGGGCCTGTTTCACCCCGAGGACCCCGAGGATCAGCAGGTTGCGCCCGGAGTTCTGGCGCGCATGGCTGAGCATCCAGAATTCGAGCAGACCTTCATGGGTCTCTGCCAGTCGCAGGAGGTAGCGCGCCAGGAAATCGGCGTGGTCCGAGATCTGCGCGGAGGTGAGACCCCGCAGCAGATCGGTCTTGCTCCAGACCTGGCTGATGTGGCGCTCCATGAAGGGCTGGAAGACAACACCGCCCGGCGTGAAGGCGGACTTCACGATTTCCTCATGGAGACCGGCGAAGCAGACACCGGCATTGCAAAGCGCCTCGATATGCTCGGGTGCCGCTTGGAGCGCGATGTCGACCCAGGGCAGCGCCTTCCATTCGACTTTGATTGCGTCCGCAGCGCCCGGCCCGAAGGCATCGGCAAGGCGCGGGCTGAGCGAGAGGGCTGCATGGACCAACATGTGGCGGCGCAAAATGTCGGAGCCATAAAGCTGCCCGAGCGCTGCCTCTTCATGGCGCGCGTAAACGGCGCCAAGAGCTTCGCGCCGCGCCGGCGGCAGGATCGCGATGCGCCTGAGCAGATCGCAGCTGCGCGCAAAGGCACGCTCGCTGGGGTCGATGTCCCTGTCGGGGTCAAGATACACGGGGCAAAACCTTTTCAGTCGGGGATCTGGACGAGGTTCTCGGCAGCCCAGTCAAGGGCCGCCTTGTTGCGCAAGAGCGCCTCAAGGTCGCGCTTCCAGGCTTCGATCTCCATACGGCGATGAGAGGAGTGGTTCCTGAAGGCATCCCGGGCGTAGTCAACGATGGTTTCCTCGGGAGGAAGTTCGATGCCCAGCGCGCCATAGATCAGCATGTCGCGGCCGCGCTGGGCGCGCGTCGCTTTTACGTTCCAATCGCTGAAGGCTATGGGATGGTGCTCCAGGGCGGCGCTCAGATAGCGCGCAAGAAAGCCTGCATGGAACTCCAGGCTGCGATTGCTCGCATCGCTCAGAAAGTCCTCGAAGCCGAAGATCTCAGCCACATTGGCCAGCAGAAAGGGATGAAGCTCGGCGCCCTTCTTGGTCAGCGACCGCTTCATGAGGAGGAGATGCTGATAGCGCAGTTTTACGCCCATCGCGTGAAGCGTCTCGAGATAGGCAGGTGATGCCCTCAGAATGATGTCGCGCCATTTGTCATCCGCGCTGAGGGCTGCGCTGGAGATCGTGGTGTCGGCAGCGAAGGAGTGCAGCAGGCGCAGGCTCATGGAGCGGGTGGCGATCTCGCCCCAGGCAACGCGGTTGCGCCTTGCGGCCGGCGTCTGCGCAAGCGCAAGTGCCGCCTCCTCGAAGCGAGTGAAGGCATCCTTGAGTTCCGGCTGCCGCGTCTCGGGCAGCATGGCGATGCGCGACAACGTGGTGCAGGTCGTCGAGAACTCACGCATGAGCAGCGCATCATCGCCACGATCACGGGGATCTATCACGGTCCGTCCTTTCAGGCAGTTCAGATCACGGGGGCGAGGTGGTCCTCGGCCCAGTCCAGTGCTGTGCGGTTTGCGATGAGATCCGCGAGGTTCAGCTTCCAGCCCTCGATCTGCATGAGGCGGTGGGCCGAATGCCCCTCGAAGGCACGCCTTGCGAAGTCGGGGATGAACTCATCGTTGCGGGGCTCGACCCCAAGACAGTGCAGGATCAGCATGTCGCGACCGCTGAGCGCACGCATCACGCTGCCCATCCACCATTGCAGATCGGCATAGTGATGGGTCTTGGCCGCTTCCAGGTAGCGCGCCACGAACTGTGGCTGACGCATGAGCTTGGCAGTCGAGTAGCTCGAGATCATGTCGGACTTGTTCCAGACAGTCTTGATGTGGGCTTCGAGAAAGGGCTGGATGCTTGCGCCCTTCTTGGTCATGGCCCGCTCGAACAGATGCCCGTGGGCGCCGATCATGTTGATGCCCGAGGCATGGATCGCCTCGAGGTGCTCGGCGCTGGCGTATTTCGCCACATCCTGCCAAGGAAAGCTGCCGACCACGACATGGATCGTGCCTGGTTCCTGGGTCTCGAAGCGCTGCACGAGCGCGGGGCTGAGCGACATGGCGGCCTGGCGCAGCCACCATTTGGGCTGCTCCTTCTTCTCGGGGTCCCCCAGAAGGGCGAGGGCGGCATTCTCGAGGTGCTGCCTGGCGCCGGGGGCCTGCCGGATCTGTGCCGGCGAGGCCTTGGCGAGTGCCATGAGTGTCTTGCAGATCGCTTCGAACTCTTTGGCAAGGGGCTCGAGCTGGTCCTGGTGGGTCATCGGGTGTTCCTTGAAGTCTGTGCCTGGGCGAGGCGCAGCGGGGCCTCGGGCGGGATGACGAAATGGGTCAGTTCCACGGCGCGGGTGGCGCGCCGGGCCATGGCGTAGCCATGTCGCAGCCGCAGACGCTCCTCGCCACGCAGCCAGATCTCCTGGCCCTGGGAGAGGTCCGAGAGAATGTCGATGACCGCGGGTTCAGCGGTGATGATATGTGCAAGGCCGGTATCGGTCTTTACCCGCAGATGCAGGTATCCGTCGTTGTGCAACACGGGCACGCGGTCCATGGCGGCGATCTTGCCTTGAATATTCTGCGCGCCAGGCTTCGGCGCGATGAAACGATCATGTTCGGCAGGCATTCCGCTGGCGGTGCTGTTGCGCCGGTGCGTGGCGTCGACGCCGATCTCGTGAAGATCACGCGCCCACTGCTCAGCGTGGTGCGCTTCGATCTTTGTCCGCAAGGTAGAAAGCGCGGTCACGCGCTCCCGGGCTTCGCTGATCTCGGTGCCGAGGGTGAGACCGACAAGAGGCATGCAAAGCGAGAACCCGAGGGCAGCAAAGACGAGGATGTGAAAGAAAGATAGAAAGGTTCGGATCATCGCGTCGCTCCGGTGTTTTGGCCCAGGAAGATTTGCGAGAGTTCGCGTGGAGGGGTGCCTGTCTCGAAGGCCTGGCGTGCCAGGAGCATGTCGGCACAGTCGTCATAGCCCTGCATGAGCAACCCACTGCCGTAGAACATCGCGAGCTGATGGAGGCTGCCACGGGCGCCACACAGGTCGAGGGCCTCGGCCCCGTAAACCTCTGGATCGAGACCGGGGTCGAAAAGGTAGCGGTCGCCAGCAATGGCGAACCCGGGCTCGAGGGTCTCGATCTCCATGGTGAGAAGGACTGCCTGGGCCTCAAGTGCGCGAAGTTCGAGGTGTGGAAGGCCAAGTGCGCCTACATAGGCCGAACCCATGCCAAAAAGCAGGCCCGCAAGGGCCAATGTCATTCGACGAGGCTTGGTAGGGCGTGATTGACGCTTCGACATGGGATGGTTCTCCTCGGGGCGCATTGCCGGTGGGCTTACTGGCCCGCCGCCCGGCAAACGCGCCAGGTGACGTGATCCAGTGCATCGGATTGCTCTTCAGTGACCCCGCCGCATTCCTGCACGTCGCGAACCTCGGTCTCGATGAGCAGATCGATGAGCGGCCCCAGCCGCTCGATCTCCTGCATTTCCTCATGGGCGGAGAGATCAGGGCGAAAGATGATCTCCATGGAGGCTTCGAGGTCGCGCTTGAATGTCTCCACCGCGCGGTCTTCATCCACCTCTCCTTCATCGACGGAGAAACCTTGGACGAAGAAGGTCACGCTGCGATCAGTGCAATAGGCATCGGGATAGATCGTATCCTCCCACCCTTTGGGAAGATCGCTTGCCCAACGCCGCCCGAGGGCTGCGAGATGGGCGTCGTCAAGGCAGGTGGCCAGGGCATGCCCGGCGAGCGGTCGGTATTCCTTGTCGAACTGGCTGAGGCGACGGATGTGGACGCCCTGCTCGTCCCAGAGGAGGTAGTTGGTGGTGGCCGATGAGGCGGTGGCGCCCTGGCGGTGCACAAAGCCCAGCTGAACGCCGCCTGGAGCCGGGGCGTCCTCAGCCGCGGCTGCGTTTTCTGCCTGCTTGCGCAGCTTTGTCAGAATGGCGGCGGTATCGTCGCTGAAGATCTGTCGATCAGGCTTGCTCAATCGGATCTCGATCGAGATCTCCCGGGGCGCGGATGCTGCGCCAGGAGCGGGGGATGTCTTTTCCATCTACTTTCCATTCCAGCGATGTCATGGCCGATAAGGCCGCGGGCCGGTGAATTCCCGCCCGCAGGGGTGCGATCACCCCGAAGCTCATTTTCCCGCAGTCTCTTTGGTGAGGCGGGGGTCGGGGGCGCGAGCCCCCGGAAGAATGCGCTCAGGCAGCGCGGATATTTTCGACCTCGCCGGGTGTTGCGGCGATCAGCGCCACCCAATCCGCATCGAGGTGATAGTCGTCCGCATTGGCCACGATCCATTGATCGAGTTCGACAAGTTCTGCGGCGAGGCGTGCAATCCGGGCCTCGATGTCGGGGACCATGGCCATGACTTCGTGGTTGGACATCCGCACTTCCTTGGGGCGGGTGTCTCCATCGCAAGTCCGGCAGAAATGTCCCTTGTCGAAGGTGGTGGTGATCTCGCCCGTGAGAAGTGTGGGATGCATGTCGGAATAGGCGTCGATCAACGAACCCTCCGCGCCGCAGGTGCCACAGACCTCCTTGAGCCAAGCTCGGGAGGCTGGGCCGGGGCTCGAGACCAACTGCGGGGCATCCTCGAGCGGTCGCGCGAGCATCGACGTGAGCTTTTGGTGCTCGCTGACGATGGCCTCTCGCGCGTCCTTTACGGCCACGGCATTGATGACATCGAAGTCCATCTCCGTGAGCGGGCCTTCGCATTCGTTGCAGACCTCGTGCCCCAGGCTCTCTTCGTGGACGTGCTGCTGAAGATGCTTGTCCCAGATGGCCCAGGAATCCTCGACGACGAGATGCCCGTCATCTTCCTCACAGCAGGTGATCTGGACCCGGGTGGTCTTGCCTTGGGTGAGGTGAGCGATGCGGTCGGGCATCGCGACATGTTGAGCGTGATCGCACATCTGGCAGAACTCCTGGGTCGTGAAAGGGGCGGGCCCCGCGCGCAGACGGCGCAGGGCCTTCGATGGGTCGAGGTCCTGCGCTCAGGCGGCGAGCGCTTCGGGGCGGATCAGGGCGAGGGCTTCGGCCTCGTCCATGCCCTTGGCCTTCAGCTTCTCCAGAAGCGTGTTGTGGGCCTCGATCAGGGTGTGGTTGGAGAAATCCCGGGTCGGATCGATCTCGATGTAGACCACGGTCTCTTCGTATTGGCTGTAGCCCGAGCGACGGTCATAGGCGCCGTCGTTGTATTCCCAGGTGTGGCCGATGAAGCTGCCGAGATCGATCAGCGTGCCGACGACCTTTGCCAGGCGCTTGATGACGTCATCGGAGTCGTAGCCCTCGATGTCGCTGTCGAACTCGAAGTAGGCCTCGCCGCCCTCGTCGATGGCGGAGCGGACCGAAAATTCGGCGGAGGCATTGATGCCCATGCCGATCCAGGCCGCCTTGACGATCTCCTCGAGGCGCTCGGCATCCTCGGGACCCCAGCTTTGTTCGCCGGCGAGATCGCTCTTGTCCATCGGCGGGTCGATGGCGTTCTCGACCTCCTCACTGATGGCACTGATCAGGTCTTCATCGACCTCATCGGGAAGACCGGCCTCGAAGACTGCAAGATCGGGATGATCGGAGAGAAAGCCCGGCGTGGCGCCGAGGATCTGGGTGTCAGCGTGGTTGGGGAAGGGCTCGTTGATGTCCACATCGAGCCAATCGACCGTCATCTCGTCAAGGACGAGGCCACCTTCGTCGTCGAAGCGCAGCAGACTGCCATCGTGAAAGTAGAGAATGGAGCCCACGGTATGGGGGTCATCGACATTCACCCAGCCACCTTCGGTGACCGCATTGTAGATGCTCTCGGAGTAGAAGAGCAAAGCGGTGTAGTCGGTAAGGGAGGGAAGCAGGGCTTTAAGCCAGGCAAGGTCGAGCTTGTCGATCACCTGCTCGGCACCCTCGGCGGCACTTTTGGTGTCGCGGATGGCACGGGCGACGGTAAATCCATCGCTAACGTGATTTGCCATCTCTTCGGTGCGAAGTTCGGCAAGTTTGGTTGCGACCTTTGCATGGTCGAGTTTCTGGGACATGAGACCTCCTGTTGGAACGCGGCTGCGTGCAGAGCCGCGGGCCAACGGGAGGTCGGTTCACACCAGGGGGTGCGGGAGTCATTTCTCCCCGGCGCCCTCCTGTCCTGCGGCGCGGCGCCTTTGATCCTCGAGGGCGCGGTAGATGCGCGGCCAATGACCCTGGGAGAGGCGCATGATCGAGGGATATTGGGGGTCCTGGGGGTCGAGCTCAGCCACGAGCTTTTCCAGATGTTCCTCTATCTGTCTTTCGGCGCGGACCTTGTCGGCATTGGCGAGATGTTTCATCGAGCTGACCCAGGAGGCCGGGCTTGGCCGATGCGCGGCGCGCTGGAAGGCCTCGATAGGCCGGCGCTGGGCGAGCACCTGGCGCGCCCAGTTTCCAAGATTGCTCTTGTAGCTCGAGATCTCGCGCTGGATCATCATATGCGTGGCGTTGTTCATGAGGGTCCTTTCGGATTTCAGGTGAATAACCCCTCGCGCAGCGGCCCGAAACGGTCGCGTAGCGCAAGGGCTTCGTGGTTCGACAACTCGCGCGCCGTGCCGCGGCAGAGCTCGGTGCGGCGCGTCTCCTGCTTGATGCGGCCCATGTCGTGAAATGACATGCCGCGCATGCGTTCCTTGGGGATCGGAAGGGGGCAGCGCGCGGGGTCTTCCAGGATATGCTCGATACTGAACCCCGTCGACTGGGGCGTTGTCTCCTTGCGACCCATCATCATGATGATGGGCTCCTCGAAGCGGTCTCTGGAGAGCTGGATGACGAAGCAGAGCAGGGAGAGCTGGTCGCGATAGACATGCCCCACGTAGGAAAGCAGATCCTCCATGTAGCGATGCGCTTCGCGCTTCTCCTCCTGCCGCGTCAGCAAAAAGGGCAGTCCCTGCACCCAGGAGACCTGGCCGCCGCTTGCCTCGATCGGCAGCCTCAGGCGGGATTGCTCTTGCGCGTCCAGCTTGCCTTCCGGCAAGGGGCCGTCAGTGGGCTGTGCGATCCAGCTTGGCTCGTCGAAAAGCGGGCGCAGATGTCCAAGGTCCCGCCGCAGGGCCTCCAGCGCCGGATGGTGCCAAAGGGCGTCGTCCTCCGAGACCTGGCTTTCGGAGTAGGACTGACGCTTGTCCCAGTCGGGGCGCTCGGTGCCGGGCGGGATGAGCACGATCGGCGCGAGATGGTTGTAGGAGCCGCGGTTGTCGGCACGAAGCCGCAGCATCGGATCGACAGGATTGTCGTCGAGCTGAAAGATCATCGGCAGGACTTCGATCGTGTCGGGGGTATCTTTGCGGTCGAGCATGACGAGCGTGCTGCGATCGGTGAAGATGAGAGCCTTCATCGTGGGGTTCATGCCGGCCGGCGCCATCACTTCGAAGTTGGGCAGAATCTTGCTGCGGCTGATGTGATTGTGATGGCGATGGCGTGTGCGCGAGGCGCGGATAAGATGCCCTGGGCCGGTCTCGCCATACCAGGCCCACAGCGCCATGGCGGCGCGGGTGTTGCGGGCCCGATCGCCGGCATTGCAAAGGACTTTCAGTTTGCGTCGAAGTGCTGGATCGATGCTGTAGAACATGGGCGACTTTCTCGATGACTTACGCTGCGCGGAGCAAGCGCGGCGCGCCGAAGCGCGCATGAAGCGCGAGCTTTCGGTGATTGGACTGGGTGGTTTCGGCACAGGCCATGGCCAGGCGCGGCTGCCTTGGTTTGTGCCCGCGCTTGGCGCTCATGAAGGCAAGCCCCTTAATTGCGCCGATCTCGCGGATGAGACCTTCGGCGATATCGGGCGCCATGAGGTCGCGGAAATGCGAGATTGCCTGGACTTCCAGGGTCCGGACCACGGTTCCGTTCTGGGTCGTGAGGAAGATCTCGATCACGGGTTCCGTGGTGGGGTTTTCCGGCATTGACGCGTGCAGGGTGACGCTGATGGAGCGATACTTTTGGGGGTCGAACGCCGGTGCGATCCAGTCAGCCAGGTCCTGGGCGAGGGCTTCAATACGATTTCCCTGGTCGATCGACCACCCCACGAAGGGCAGGAAATCGAGCATTGGCTCGGACCCTGTCCAGGGCGTATTCGGGCCGGGACGCAGCGGTGCCTTCCCATGAAGCGCGCTGCGTGCGATCCGGGCCGTGTCCGCGGCCAGGCGCTCAGCGGCGCGCACGGCGTTGCGCAAGCCTCGCGACAGCGTCTCGTCGTCGATCTTGAGCCAGGTCTCGTCTTTCCGGCATACGCAGAAGACCGCTTGTCCGAATTTGGTGCCATGCGGCCGGCGCACCATGATGTCATCTGCACCACCTGTGCGGGCGGGAAGCAGGGAGAAGACCCAAGGTATGGGGCGCATGAGGGGCTCTTGGGGGTGATGCAGCAGAACCAGGCAACTTTGGTCCTGGAACCCCAGAAGGGAGGCTGCGCCATCATCGGTATCGACCAGCGCTGTCCGGATGATCTCATGGGTCCAAAGCGAGGCGCGCTGGCGCATCTCGGGCCAGGCCAGCCATGCGGTCGCATCGGCATTGTCGCGGGTCCATGCGGCGAGGGCGAGGGCTGCCGCACTGCGCGGGGCGCGGCGATAGCCGCAACGCAGGTGGACGCAGTCTTCCAGGGGATCGTCATCCAGCCCAAAGGCGCGCGCATAGGCTGATGGTTTCATGGCGGTCCTCATTTTTCGGCCTCTCGAAGAGCAGGGGTCGAAAATGGGACGCCTGGCGCTTGTGAAAAAGAAAGGCGCCTTGCGGGGCGCCTTTCAGGGATCATCTGCCTTGTGGGGTTCTATAGGTTCTCCGCAGCGCCTCCCCTTGCGAGGTCAGCCTCAGAGGCCAGCTTCGCTCTTGATCCATTGGTCGATGGCCATCTTGGGGGCAGCACCCACCTTCATGGAGGCCACTTCACCGCCCTTGAACAGGAACAAGGCGGGAATGCCGCGCACGCCGAAGCGCGCCGGAAGGCTGGGGTTCTCATCGACATTGACCTTCACGATCTTCACACGGCCCGCATGCGCTTCGCTGAGCTCTTCGAGGGCGGGGCCGATCTGCTTGCAGGGGCCACACCATTCGGCCCAGAAGTCGACGACGACGGGGATATCGGATTGGGCAACTTCTGCGTCGAAGGTTGCATCGGTTACTGCATTCAAGGCCATGGGGATCTCCTTTTTTCCTGGCGGTCGAGAGGGGGAGATGGGGCCGCGCGGAGGATGCGGAAAACCTCTTTTTGGGGCCGGGTCAGACCGGAAAATTTCCGGATTGAGCGAGGCGAACCCTTTTCCTGCACGAAGGAAAAGGACCCCTCGTGCAGATATCCACCACCCATGTCTTGCTTGACGCGCTGCCGCCGGAGAAATCCGATGGCCTGGCGCGGCTGCGAGCGGAGGTGATGGCAGGTTTTTCCCGCGTGGTCTGGCCCGTTGGAGCCTCGCAGTTTACCATTCGGCCGGTGCGCAAGGGCAATGGGGTGGGGCCGATCAAGACCGAGCTGATGGCGCATCTCGTGGCCCAGGGCTGGGATCTTGAACGCACGGTCTTTACGCCGGAGTTTCCCGGTCAGCCATGTCCGGGGCCGGTCGATGCCTATGTCGAAACCCACGGCCTGCGTGCCTGCCTCGAATGGGAGACGGGCAATGTAGCCTCGAGCTACCGGGTTCTCCTCAAGATGATGGATGCGCTGGCTTTTGATGAGATCGACGTGGGCTTTCTGGTGGTCTCGAAGAAGGGTCTGGCGCGCTATCTGACCGACCGGGTCGGCACCGATAGCGAAATCGCCTGGACCTTCCGGATGATGCGCCGCCTGCTGCGCCGTGGCCGCATCGAAATCCTGGTGATGGACGCCGATGCCTATGACGATGCAGCACCCCTCATT
>Ga0208895_1000128_pt1 | contig 34615 bp, 47 predicted proteins | sample ETNtaG_10_FD_185765 | JGI IMG/M metagenome (GOLD analysis project Ga0208895, IMG submission 185765) | Marine microbial and viral communities from oxygen minimum zone, Eastern Pacific Ocean - ETNP201302SV82 (SPAdes) (version 2) | ecosystem: Environmental > Aquatic > Marine > Oceanic ... | reverse complement strand
GTAGTGCAGGAAGGCCGGGCGGCCGAGACGAAACCGAATGCCCATTGCGCAGCCGGTAGGGGAAATCTCGGCGATGCGGTCGAGCTTTTCGCGGATGGGCGTTTCCAGCACCAGCAACGACTCAACGCCTGGAACCCCTGTCGGAGTAGGTTTGAGTGGGTGGTTATGGATACTCATCTGCGGCAGGCTCATCGATTGTATGATTGGAAGGGAGCCTATACAGGATCGATCCGTTCTCGAAAAGATGAAATTGCCACCTAAGCGAGGACGATGTGTTTCCCGCCTGCCATGTCCGCTTCGGAAAGGGAAACGGCAGTCTCTTGCAGCTTCATCAGATCCGGCAGGAGGCCTTTCGATCCCCAGGCGCCGTTGTGAATCGCATAGACCGAGAGGATCGAGATATCGATGGAAATCTGCGCGCAATCGTCGATATTTTCGAAGAATGCCGCATGCGCATTTTCGAGAAGTTCCGCAATCCGGGCAGGGGCGACGCGCGGGTCACAATCGATTCCCTCGCCGGCGCTGAGCACGCGGGAGATTTCGACCCGCATCTGGTCGAGACGGGCCAGAAGGCCGGGTCTTGTGCGCCCCGGATCAAACGCAAGAATGCTTGCGGAGGGCAGCGCGGAAGGCGCATCTTTCGGGGGCATTGGGCGATCTCCTCTTGTCGGAAAGAGGAGATCGGTTCGTTGGGGGAGCGGAAAAAGCGATGAGGCGCCCTTGGTTCAGCTCGCCAGGACGCCTGCGGTCAGGCCCATCGATTCGACATGGGCTCGCATGGTCGCCATGGCCTGTCGGCGCAGCTGGCCGACACGCTCCTGGGTGATGGAAAACATCTCGGCATAGGTCCGCGAGGTGAAGCCATCGGGGTCATCGAAGAAGGCCGCGGCGATTTTCGCGTCGCGCTCGGAAAGGCCGTCGAGTGTTTTCTGGCGGGCCGCAGCGACGATGCTTGCGACGCGCTTATGGTCGACATCCTCGAATATCGATCGGTCGGTGTCCCAGGCCTCGACCCTGTCGATGGGCAGGGTCTTGATGTCGCGCGCCTCGACGCCGCGTTTCATGGCCTTGGGCGAGATGCCAAGGCGGCCGGCGATATCGCCAAGATCACTGCCGCTGCCCGAAGGCGGCCGGCCGTTGTTCTCGGTGAAATGGTCGATGGCTGCGCGGGCATGGTAGTAGGCCTTGCGTTCCTCGGAGCCGCGCCCGAAGGACATGGCATGGCGAAAGTCGAGGGCGTGCTTGAGCAGCGCGCCGCTCACGCGGTAGCGTGCGAATGTCGAGATCCGGGCCGGGTTGCCAATCTCATAGCGCTGCACCGCCTCGATGAAGGCGAGATAGGCGGTCTGGACCATATCCTTGATATGGGTGGGCATGTCGTTTTGCCGGGCCACCTTTCGAGCGGTGTTGACCAGCATGCGCTCATGTGCGGCAAGAAGATCGGCCAGTGCCGCCTTGTCGTCATCATCCTTCACGCGCGCGATCAGGCGCAGCTCTTCCTCGACCGTGAGGGGCGAGGACCAATGCTTGGGCGTAATGGCCCAGACCATGCGAACGAAGCTGTCGGGCGGGCGCCGTGTCGGCTTGTCTTCAGCTACCAGGGTCTTCCATTGGATCGTGGACATACTGAATTCCTCTCCTGGATGGGCCGTGGTGGCCCGGGCGGGGTCGAAGCCCTCACCCGCCCGGACTGCCACGGCTTTCGCAAAGCCCCTGTTGCTCCTGCGCTCAGGCGACGCTCATCACGTCATCGAGACGGTGGAAACCCTTCGCGCTCAGCGTTTCGCGAATGAGCGTCAGGGCGCCGCGGGCGATCTGGCGGATGCGTTCGGGCGTCAGGTCGTGCTCGTCGGCAATGCGTATCAGCGCATCTTTCTGGCCGCGCAGCGGCAGGTAGGCGCGCGCGATGGCCACATCGCGGGGCGTCATATGCTCCTCGAGGCCGTCGAAGGCCTCAACGATGAGCCGACGCACCTTGTCGATGTCCTCGTTGTGCTCGGCATCGCTCCAGACCTGGACGGTGTCGATGGACACCACCTGGGCGCTCTGCGTGGAGCGGGCGCGCTTGAGTGCCGGCACGCCGACCCCGATGCGCGCAGCGATAGCCGCAAGGTCTGCCGGGCTGTCGCCGGGCCGCCGACCCTGCTCGGCCTTGATGGCATCGGCCGCGGCGCGATGTTGGTAGTAGGCGCGGCGCTCATTGGCGCTGGTGCCGGTCCGCATCGGCAGGCGGTGACCCATGGCGAAGTGGGTCATGTCGCCGACGAGCGAATATTTGATGAAGCTCGACAGGCGGTTGCCGTTGTCGAGGCGGTAGCGCTTGAGACCCTTGATGAAGGCCTCGATCCCGATCTGGTAGAGGTCGTCGATATGCTGCGGCACCTTGTGCTTGTCGCCGATTACCTTGGCCAGGCGGAGGATCATCGGATCGAAGGCGCAGACGAGATCCTTGAGTGCATCCCGGTCGCCATGTTCCTGCCAGGCCACCACGAGTGCATCTTCCTGCTCGGGCTTGAGCATCTTGACGCGGGCCTTGCCGGTCAGGACGTGGACGAGGCCGCGGAAGGCGTCGTTGACCGGGCGCCGCTTGGGGGCTTCCTCGGCTTCTTCCTCGGGCAGGTAGGTCCAGTTGATGTTTTCCATATCTCGAATTCCCTCTCTTGCGCCCGGGCTTCGATCCCGGCATCCGAATGGAGATGCCGGGACGAACCGGGGCGAGGCAGGACGCGCATCTTGCTCGCCGCATTCCTGGACGCGTAAAAAAAAGACCCTCCCGAGGGAGGGCCTTGAGGTGCCAGACCCGCATGACGAGGTCCGGTCGAGGAGCAATCATGAGGGAAATCCCTCGGTAAGACGAAAGGCGCGGATCGGTGGAAGCCAAAACCCGGCGCACGCCTTGGAGGGAAAATAGGCAAAATCCAGCCCTCCCCAAACTGACGGCCTGCGAAAAATCCCCGCAGAAGCCAGCAAATTCGTCAGCTTCCCCTGAGAAGGAACAGCCCCCTCGGGGCCAAATAAAAAAGCGCCCCTTCCGATAGGAAGGGGCGCGCAGTCGAGATGGAAAGGAATGCGTGGCCGGGTCGAAGAAAGCCCGGCCACAGGAAGGATCTTGGTTCGATTTGCTTCGGGAAAAGCGCAGGGACGCTTTTCCCGTTGCTTTACGCCGCGGCGGTATCTTCGATGTCGGCGCGCAGCGTGTCGAGCGCGTGATCGGTGTCATCGAGCTTGAGCAGGGCCTTCGAGACCTTTTTCTTGTGCTGGCGAAGCCTTGAGACGAAGGTTTCGACCATGCGCTCGGCGGACAGACCCAAGGGGTCTTCGGCCAGCGACGACATATCGTGATACGCCTGATAGAAGGCGTAATCGTGCTGGTGGGTCCCGGTGTCGGGCCCTTCGTGCAGCATCTCGTGCAGCAGTGTCGAGGCGATTTGGTAGGCCCCGCGGTAGCCGCGACGCAGCAGGCGTGCATGCTCGAGGTCGATCCAGATGGTCCTTTGGCCATCCGTCCACCCCAGGGCGGACTCGCTGCGGCCGAGGCGAATGTCGCGATACTCGAAACGACGATCCTCGTATGCTGCGCGGTTGAGGGCCACGAGCAGCTGCTGGTATCCACGGTTGACGGCCGCGAGCATCAGCTTGAACTCAGGCGTGATCTCATTGTTCTCCAATGCGATATGCTCATCGGAGATGAAGGCCTTGAGATCATCGCGCTGGACCACGATGGTGTTTCGTTCGAAATCCCCCGCAAGAATGGAAAGCTTGGAGCGTGCATTCCAGTCTCGTGAGCCGGCATCGCTGTCCTTGACGCGGCGCGCGCATTCGGCAACCCGCTTGATGAAGGCCTGGCCGTCGGCAGCGCCGAAGCGCTCGAGGGTTGCCTCGTCGACCGAGAAGGCGATACCGCGCCGCTGTGCCGTCTCGATCATCTGATCGCCGCGTTCTGCGACGATGAGACGGTTGGAGAACTTATGGCCAAGCTGAGTGAGCTTGTCGACGGGCCAGCTGCGGCCGAAAACATCCGTGATCGCGCGCAGCTTCGCGGATGTGGTCGCATCGAGCTCGCCGCTCAGAAATTGCCGCACCAGCATGTCGCGTTCGGCATCGGTGAGCTTGGTTTTCTTGGCGGCGCTGGTGCCGGCTTCCTTCTTGATCCGGTCGGAAATTTTGCGGAAAACCGGGCAGGTTGACTGCACGTCGTTGCGCGCGAAGTTGACCTCGAGCTGCTTTTTGCTGACGATCGTTCCGCCGATGCCGAAGCGGCCGGACCAGAAGGTGTTCACCAGAACGCCGAGGTTGTAGACCGCAAGCTGGGTGCGCTCGGAGGACAGCGCGTAATAGGCGTGCTCGTCCTCGAAGGTCCACTTGCCTTCCTGGGGCAGCTTGGAGATCTGCTCGCCATTGAGAACCACCGGGATCTGCGCCCAGGCCACGAAGTTGCGCAGTTCGGATTTGATGCGCTCGAGATCGGAAGGTGCGATCGGGTCGTAGAGGTCGGCCTCGATCCGGGTGCCGCCGTAATCCTCATCATGCTCGACAAGCTCGTAGTCGAGACCTTTTCCCTTGATGTCGACGCGCATTTCGAAGGTGCGCGAACGCCAGGTGTTCTGACCGAAGGCCATCATTTGGCCCCGGCCCATTCTGAAGCGTCCATAGGTCGCGTCGCCTTCCTGGTGCGGTGTGCCGAACATCTCGAAGAAGTTCTCGATTTCCGCGCGCGACTGAAATCCGTGCCCGTTGTCGGAGACAACGAAACGATGCGTATCGAGCTCGACCTCGCAGGAGGTGGCGCCGGCGTCGATGGCGTTCATCACACCTTCGAGGATGGCCTTTTGCAGCGTGCCGGCCTGTCGCAGGATCACGTCGTAAAGAAGGTTCTGGTGCATGCCAAAGCGGCGCGTTTCAGCGGTCATGGGATATCCTTGTCGTTGTGGGCGGTGGGCGAGCGGGTCAGCTGCGCGAGGTGCGGGTTTCGGTCCAGGCGGAGCCGTTCCAGGTGATCGGCCCCTCGAGAGAGTGGCGCTTGAGTTGGGGTTGGGCCTGCCCGAGGATGCGAAGAACGGAGCCGTATTTCTGATCAAGACGGCTGCGGGTCTCGGCATCTTCGAGAAGATGGACCTTTGCACGGTTATGATCGGCGTCCTGGTATTTGACGACGATGCCGATGGGATTGGATATCACCCGAGGCAGGTAGTCCTGGAAATACCGCTCGCCGTCGCGCCGGGTCATGGCGTCGACGCCGCGGCGAACAATCGCTCCGAAACGATGCTCGATTTCGTCGAGGCTGATGTCGCAATCCTCGACGGTGTCGTGCAACCAGCCCACGGCTTCGTATTCAGCGCCGTAGCGCGCACAGCGCGCCGCGACATGAGCAACATGCGCGCCATATGGATGACCAAGCTTGTCGGTCTGGCCGTCATGGGCGCCAAGCGCGAATGCGCGCACGTCATCGAGAACCTTGGTTGTGATCTGCATGTGCTACTCCGGGTGCTTGCGCCCGGAGGCGCGGAAAAAACGGTCAGCCCACATTGCCAGCGCAGTGCCGGGCCATGCAAGAAAGGCAATGGCCGAGGCCTCTATTTCGCTCGCCCCGAAGTGGAGTGCGGCGATGGCAAGGCAAAAGCAAAGCAGGGTTGCGATGGCGTAGAAGGCCATGACGAGGCGAAGCCCGCGCAGGGCGCGGGCGAGGAAAGCGTAAAGCATCGGTAGAACCTCAGTTGTCGTAGGCGATAAGGACCCGCAAGGTGTCGTCGCCGATCGGCCGGAGGCACTTCGCCTGTTCGATCCGGATCATTCGAGCATGGTTCGAGACATCCATTTCGGGGTATCGCTGAAAGTTCTCGCCGTAGGCCGGACCGGTCAGGATTTCCCCGAGCAGGACAGGGGCGTCGACGATCGCGTCGAGATCGTCCAGTAGCTCGCGACCCTGCACGAGCTTTTCGGCCGTGGGAAAGACATTGCCATTCTTGCGCTCCACCAGGTCGCGCAGTTCGCCAAGGGAGAAATACCCATGGCTGTGCAGATCGGAGACGGTATCGAGAAGTTCGGCCGCATGGGCCGAGGCGTCCCAGGGCAGATCGTCATTGGCGAGCTTGTCATCCTGCCCGTCTTCGGGGTCCTCATCGAAAAGAGAAAGGATCTGGAAGCGCTCGTAGTCGCGGTAGCCGATGCGAAGCGGTCGGACGGCCTGCTCGTTTGTCACGCCGAAGTCCTCCGGCGCATCCTTGATCTGGTAGGCGCGCGGCTTGCTCATGACCGTATGCCAGGAGCCGTCGGCGTCCTGACGCTCGATACAATAGTGAATATCACGTCCCATTCAGGTCTCCTGTGCGGGGCCGAGTATGGCGGTGAGGTCGGGCTCGTAGGGCGGTGCCTCGACGGTGAAGGCGCGCTCGAGCTCACGGGCGGCGGCCTCGAGAATGCGGGCCGCGTCCTGGGCATCGATGCCGCCTTCAAATGTGATGCCGTGAGGCTGGCGGTTGGCCTCCTGGGCCATGGTCCGCAGCTCTTCGACGCAGGCACTGCGTTCGCCGCGGCGAACGGTGTCGATATTGCTTTCGCGCATCAGTCCTGCTTCGAGAGATCAGACGCGCGGGCAATGATCCGGGCGTCGCTTTTGCGATGTCCGTCGATGGTGCGCTCCACGCTGCGTCGTTCGTCGGCGCTGAGGGTGCAGCGATCGCTCTCGATCCAGGCGGCGACGGCCTCGCGGCAGCCGGTGCGATAAGGATCGATCACGGAGCCCATGAACTGCGCGGATGTCATTGGCTCGCTCGGCATCGGCGGCAGGTCGATGCCGTTCCACCGGGCACGGAGCCATGTCAGGCGGTTGTGCTTGGCATGTTCGGCGTTGTCGGCGCCGCGTGCGGCACTCGGGCGTATCCAGCCCGAGATGATCGAGCTGAGGTTCATGTAACCCAGCGGCGCACGCCAGCTTCCGAGCTTGGTGATTGGCTTGAAGATATGGATGTGAAAGGCATCGCATTTGATGCATTTTGCCCCGGAGTTCGTATATCCCCGACGACCCCAGACATGTTGGCATCCGTGCTCGCGCTGGAACTGCGCGAAGGCCTGCCGTTCTGCGTCTTCGATGGTCTCACCCTCTCCGCGGATGAAGCCCGCGCCGGCAGGGAAGGCCTCGAAGAAGGCCGTGATGTAGTTCTCGGCACCCAGCACGAGCCCACCACCGCCCCATTGGACGCTGGTATCATCCGGCCAGCCGCAGACAGGGCTGTAATCGGTCTCTGAGGCCAGCGGATGATCTGGGTGGTGATGAGGGCGGATCTTCGGCATGGGCTGTCCTTTGTGTCTGCTCGAAAGGCGCGCGTCCGGCCCCGCCCCGCAAGGCTGGGCAAGGCGCGCATCGAGGGAGTTACCCTCCGATCAGGAATTGGGGTCGATGCGGGGAGATCGGACGCAATTTTCGCCGTCAGATCTCATCGTCGCGTGTGCGTGCGGCCTTCCTGGCTTCCTGGTCAGCACGATATTCATCCAACGTGGTCATGCTGGGTGGCAGGCCATTGTGGGTCGCCCCTTCAAGATCGCCGCCTGCGGCGTAGCGGGCGAAAAGGCGGGCCATTCCGGCGCTTGCGCCTTCGATGAGGGAGACCGCATGGGTTTCATGCAGGCTCTCGCAGGTGAAGGCCTGGGGTCGGTAGGTGATCAAGGCACCATTGGCGGCGCGGCGCTTGGAGATGCGAAGCCGGTAGCCCCATTGGCGATCCTTGCAATCACGCGCAAAGCGGGCGTGACCGAAGTAGCTGTTGATTGAATCCTCGACCTCGAGGCCCTGCGCGAGAGTTGCGAGAAGGTGCTCGACATGTCCATCTCCCGGGGCGCAGGCATCGAGCGCGGCTGGAATGGCCTCAGTGGGATAGAGCTTCGGGCGATGGGGGTCGACGTGGCGCATTTCCCATTCGCTGACGGTCAGCTTGATACGACCCTGGTCATCGCGCCCAACCGTCTGGCAGGGGATCTGATCGGGATATTCGGCCTCGGCGCGCGTGCAGACCTCCGCGAGATTCTCGATGACGGCAGTCGTGCGCTCGGCTGCATCGGGCGCGGCGCAATCGAAGATGTCATGGGCGTGTAGACAGATATCGGCGATCCAACCATTCCAGTAATGACGCCTCGCCCAGATGCCGCAGGCAAAGCTGCTGTCATTGGCAGGGCGAATGCCGTTGCGAGAGAAGCGCAACTCGGTGTGCCAGCCACGCCGCGCAAGATCGATGCGGGTTTGCCAACTCATGGTGTCTCTCCGATCAGAGTGGGCGACTGGACAAGCAACCCGTCGGGTTCAAAGAAGAGCAGGCCGAAGCCAAGCGCGAAGAGGATGATGGCCAGGGACAGCAGAATAATGGCCGGGGTCGACTGAAGCTGGCGCGCGGCGGCGTAATGATCGGCAGGCGTGATCTCAGCCTGGGGCCGACGGGAGGCCGGGTTCTGGCCGTAGACATAGCGGCTCATGCCGTGGTTTCCTTGTTGGTGATGCGGCCGCGCAGACGGGCCTCGTGATGGGCCTGTGCGGCGTCGCGATGCGCGCCATCGGCAAAGAAGCTTGCGCTGTCATCGGCATCGAAGCGGACGATGTCGCGGGCCTCATCATAGCTGTATTCACCGCCCAGGCCGTCGGAGGCGAACCATTTTCCGGGTTCGGTTTCGCTCCAGTCGAGCCGCGCGATTGCAGCACTGGTGGCGGCCAATGGCTGGAGATCGATTTCGATGTTCTGGTCCAGCCAGCCCGTTATCGACCAGTCGAAGCTCAATTCATCGCCAGAGGCCAGGAGGACGCCATCCTCAAGGGCGCGGGCAAAGACCAGCTTGGCACGGCGCGGGTTGGCGCAATGGGTGATCCGGGCAAGCACGAGCCGATCCGAGGGCAGGGTTTTGCCATCCTTCCAGGGGAAATCGATGTCGCGTGCGGCAAGAATGTCGTGCATGGCAGGCTTCCTTGTGGGTAAGCCTGCCGGCCCGAAGGCCGGCAGGGATGAGATCAGGTCGCGGTCGCCTTGCGGCGCCATTTGTCGCACTTCGCGGCGTAGATTGCAGTGAAACGCTCGGCTGTGAGGTCAGGCTCGCAGGCCTTGGCAAGCTCGAGCACGCTGCGCAGGAGATTTGCGGAGGCATGGATCTGATCGGAGGTCATGGCTCCAGGCTCGCCCTCGGCCATCGAAAAGATGTCGCGAAGATCCGAGCTCTTGCGCGCAAATCGCCTTTTGGCATCGGCGAGGGGCAGGGACGGATGCTCGTCGAAGTCGGAAATCCCGATCCACCCAGAGATCTGCCGACAGGTCTCGGCACGGCTGGCGACCGAGAGGGTGCGGCAGCGCATCCATACGAGGTCGGCCAGGCAGTTGGCGACGTCGGCAGCCTCGCCCACGACGCCATCGGCGCCGGGGGACTTGTAAAGCTCGCCGGCGGCGATACTGGCCTCCTCGCCAAGCTCTCCGATTTCGGAGAGCAGGTGCAGATAGACCTTCTCGGCGCTGCGCGGCGGCACGAGGACAGAGACTTCATGGGCGGTCTCGAAGAGACCTTGGAAGAACTGAGGGCCGGTCATTTGCCGATCTCCGTGGCTGGGGCATTGAGGCGTGCGATCATCCATTCTGCGAAGGCACGGGCACGCTGGGGGCCATCCTTGTTTGATGGGTCATAGGTCGAGGCAGGCACCGGGAGGGACATGACTTCGAGGTCCTCGGCATCCATGATGGTGATGCCGCCTGCCTCATCCTGCTCGAAGCTGAAGGGTTGATCGAAGATCGCGCCCGGAGTGCTGTTGTGCCAATCCGCGCGCTCGCGGCCCTGGTCGTCGAGAATGTCGAGCGCCAAACGTGTCATCTGCCGTTGAGCTGCTGCCCCATTGTGCTGGGGCCCGACCCGGATCGGCGAGATCGGGCGGCGAAGTTCGAACTCGGCCGCTTTCATCAACTTCGTCCGGCGCGCCAGCTCGAAGAAGGATGCGAGATCGCGTTGCTGCTCGAGAAGCTCCTGAAGCAGGCTTTTGGCACCGCGCCAGGTATTGAGCCAGGAATAGCGCTCGAGCTTCAGGCCCATGAGACTGGGGTCGAGGTCTTCCGCAAGGAGTTGCTCGATGCCGTCGCGCATCGCAGCGAGACTTGCCTCGATCTGATCGCCGACAGTTGCAGCGGTGAAGGCCATTTCAGGCTCGAGGTCCTTGATGGCCTCGAAGATACGGGCGTTGAAGAAGACGACGGTCTTGCCATCGTGAAAAGGCGCGTATTCCTCGCCCTTGTGCAATCCCAGCAGAGGCACGTCCTCGGTCAGGATCAGACCGATGTAGTCGTCATAGGTGCCCTTGACCGGGGGCACGAGGACCATGTGGCCCTCATAGAGGTCAAATTTTTCATCGATCACCGCAAGGTAGACGGCATCGCCGCCAGAAATTTCAAGACCCGTCAGGGCGCAGCGTTCGCTCGAGCTTCCCATGTGCTCCTCCTTTGATTGTTCTGGGGGTTGAGGGTCAGGCGTCTTCGAAAAGCTCGGCTTCCTCGAAGCCATCGCCGGTGCTGAGGAGCTCGCGCAGGGCCTCGGGGTCGAGGTCGGAGACGAACATGCTCTCGGCAACCTCGTCGAGATGGTCGGCGAGAAGGGTGTTGCCGGTGGCGGCGATCATGTCGTCGAGGATGTGCTCGGAGGCCAGCGCGCCGGTTTCCTCGAAATGGTCTTTCTCGACGATGGCAAGCATGCAAGCGCCGCCCATCATCTCGGCCTCATCGGTGTCGTCCTGGATCTGGAAAAGGTAGGTGGTCATCTTCAATCTCTTGATTTTTGTGGTGATGCCGCGGGAATATGTCCCGCGGCGATGGCTCAGGCCGGCTCGGAAAGCAGGCCTTCGTCGCGCAGCAATTGCGCGAGGTTTCGCGAGGGCCGTGCCCCGATTTCGGAGATGACCTCGGCTGCCACGCGCAGCGCGAGGCGGGCGGCCTCCTCCAGGGGGCGGCCGGAGGCCAGTGCCCAGAGGATCGTGCCGGCAAAGCTGTCGCCGGCGCCGGTCGTGTCCACGACCTTAACGGGAAGTGCAGGCAGATGGATCAGCGCGCCGGCCTCTGCCATGTGAACCCCTTCCGGTCCGTCGGTGCAGATGACCCGGGAGACGGTCTTGGCGCCAAGCGCTGTCGCCTCTTGCGCGGTGCGTGCATCGGGAAAGAGGGCGCGCATTTCCTCGGCATTGCCGAAGAGCAGGTCGAAGGCACCGAGTTTTTCCTGAAGGAAGGCCGCATGGCGCTCGACACAGGCGGCGTCCGACAAGGTCAAGGCGGTGATGGCCGAGGTCTCATCGAGAACGGTTTCGAAGATGGCGCGCCCGGCCGGCGCGTCGAGCAGGTAGCCTTCGAGGAAGATGATATCGGCAGCGGCGATGTCGGCAGGCTGGAGGTCGGCCGGGGTGAGTGCCTGGGCGGCGCCCAGATGTGTGCACATCGTGCGCTGGGCATCGGGGGTGATCAACGACAGGCAGTTGCCGGTATGCAGGCCGGCCTCGACGGGGGCGGCCGGAACGATGACCTCGACGCCCTGGCTTTGGAGGTCGTGGAGGAAGATCTCTCCGAGCGTGTCGGCACTGACTTTGCCGGCATAGCTTGCCGTGGCACCGAGGCCTGCCGCGATGGCCACGGTGTTGGCCGCCGATCCGCCCGAGACCTCGCGCGGGTTGTGCGTGGTGGCGTAGAGGGCCTTGCTGGTTGCGGCATCGACGAGGGTCATGCCGCCCTTCGCGACGCCGAGGTCAGCCAGAGCCTCCGGCTCGATCCGGGCGACGATATCAACGAGGGCATTTCCGATTGCGAGTATCTTCTGGGTCAACAGGAGCATCCTTTTACAGGCATCGCGGTGAGACTGCCGATCCGGCAACACCACCTTGGGAGCCAAGGAGGTGGGGACGACCGGATCGGCGCAGAAAGCCCCTTTTCGTCAGAACATCCGCCCGCGGCGGCTGCCCGGTGGCGTGAAGTGGCGGCGCTTGTCCTCAAAGGGTTTGAGGATGGAGGCAGCGGAGGTCAGACCCGAGGCGATGTAGGCCTCGAGCCCGCCGGTCTCGGAGTTGAGATCCCGGCGCCCGTCGCGGCCGAAAAGCAGCTTGGCCAGGTGCCGCATTTCGTCATGTTCGATTTCGGCCTGCGGCGGCGCCTTGACGCCGAGCAGCGCAAAGAGCGCAAGGATGCGGTAGAAATGCTCATGTGCCGCAGCCGGATCATGGATGCAGAAGAGCGTCGCCAAGGTTTGGCGCGCGCCATCGGGTGCGGCCTTCAGGCCGGCCTTGAGCATCCTGGTGACAGCGGGAGCCACGCGGGCCGCCTTCTCCGGCGTCATCTCGGCGGTGCGCGTGATGATGCGGTTCATCATCCACTCGTCGACCGGATCTTGCAAAAGCAGCGCCTCGGGGCGCATGCGCTGATGATTGCTGGTGGCCTCGGAAAGCTCATCGAGAAGCTCGAGCCGCATCTGCGGGCTGATGGTAAAGCCGCGCTTTTGCGCTTCGCGCATGTAAGCGGCGGGCTGGGCGCAGATGAAAGCCGGGTCGGGGCTTTCGTTTCGATATCCCCAGCGGGGTGGTGTGATATTGGCCGGCACGAGCTTGAGGGCCTTGAGCGACCCGGAGTTCATGATGACGGAGGCAAGGGCTGTGCGAACCTGGTCGTCCTGGGCCTTCAGGGCCGGAACCAGGGTGGCTTCGATCTTGCGGGCGGTGGAGGAAAGGGTTTTCTCGTCGCCGCCGGCGGCAATGGTGGAGAGGAGCTCGCGGTGGGCGGAGGCCAGCGCAGTGATAAGCTTGGTCATGTCTTGTCCTTTTCGATGATCAGCTGCTGGCCCAGCCGAAGAAAATGATCCCGTCGGTTTTTGCGTCGATCGGATATCGGACGGCTCCGGCTGGCCCCCATTTGTCGTCGACCACCGCCTTCATTTCTTCGCGGTAGATCGGAATAGGGCCATGATCCATCAGTGCATTGACGATGCGCTGGGCACTTTTTTCCGAGCGTGCGCGGTGGATGGAGATGCAGGAGTTTTTCTCTGCAATGGTGCCCGAATAGCCCCCATGGCCATTTTCGTGGCGAGCGCTGTCGACCGCGTCGCTGAAGGCGTCGCTGTCGCTTTGTTTCTTGGGAATCTGTCGGCGCACTTCGAATTGCTGAGAGCCCATGGATAACCTCCGGTTTGGAAATGAATGAGGAGGGCGGTCGCTTGCGCGCCGCCCTCGAGCCCCTGAAGGGGTGATGGTTAAATTTCGTCAGTAGGCCGAGGGGTCGTAATCGGCCTGTTGGTCCTCGGGAGTGAACTTCTTGAGAAGTCCGCGTTCCCAGCGATGCAGCCATTTTTGCAAGGCAAGGGCTACATTGATGTCGTCGAGAGCATCGCCCGAGAAGATCGCGGCATCGATCTCGTTGATGGCGCGGTCCACATGAGGATTGCCGGTGGGCTGCATGTGGGTTTCACGGCTTTGGGTCATGAGGTTCCTCTCAGGCACTGGCGCGGGGGCCACGTCAGGGGTGGCGCACAAAGACACCCTTGGCGTCGCGCCCGAAGATCGGCACACCGTCGCCGTCCATCTCGTCTTCCTTGAGGAAGCGGCGAAGGGGTGCGAAGCGGGCCTCGGCGGCTTCAATATCGCCCGTGCGCGCGAGATCGCGCAGGATCTCGGCTGCCTGGGGCAGTTCGGCGGCGTTCGGTTCATCCTCCGGCGCAAGGCATTCGCTCAGGCGCAGCAGGATCGCGGCGATCTCGACGGCGGGCATTTCGTAGAACCGCTCGGTCTCGGGATGTCCGTCGTCGCCCCAGGAATAGCGCAGGGGTGCGGGGAAGTCGGGGTCGGAGGCAGCCTCGATGCGCTTGGTCATCGCGGCCTGGCCTTCGTAATAGGCGGCGTAGCGCGCCTCCATGTCGGCGAGCTTGATCCCGACGATGAATGGGTTGTTGTCCTCGTCCCAGTCGGTGTCCGTCATGCCTTCGGCGAAGATGCCTTGCGCTTCATGACTGTCGAGCTCGGCGCGCAGGGCAGCGCGCGCAGCGTCGAACTCTTTCGCGTCGAAGACCAGTCGGGTCGCGCCGAAGACGCGACCGAGCTTTTCATCTTCGATGGTCCAGATGACCTGGCCATTTTCGCGCCGCTGCTCGAGCGGCATGTGGTAGCCGTCGCAACCTGCCACACCGCAGGAGCAGGTGTAGAAATAGAAGCTGCTGCGCTCGCCTGCGCCGCCAAAGAGGACGCCGCAGATGTCGATCAGCCCGTCGGAAAGGTCTTTTCCGTCGAGTTGGGCCGCCACACGCAGCGCCGGCGGGGTCGCCTCCGGCTCGATGGGCGCGCAGGTAAAGGTCAGGCGGTTCATGGCGGTCGTCCTCGATGTGGGTCGTGAATGCAATAAGGGCCGCGGAGTTCGCGGCCCTTGTCTATATTGGTTCATTCAGACTGACGTGGTCAGGCGGCTTCTTCGTTCTGCCTGTCCCAGGCGGCGAAGGCCTCGATGTCCGAGAGCGCGAAGGTAAAGCCGAGCGCCGACAGAGCCTCTCGGATCTCATTGCCCGGCGCCATTTCTGGCAGGGTCTGGAATGTCAGACCGGGAACCGAGATCTCGGCCGTGATCCAGCTGATCTTGCTATGCGCGCGACGGTTTTCGTGGCAGAACCGCTTGAGATCGGCAAAGGCGATCGTGCGCGGGAAGATCAGTCGGCCGGCTTCGTCGAGGTGGGCTTGCGCGAAGGTGTTGAGGGCGAGGTCGGCAAGTGCCGCGCCGGGCGCGGTGATGCGGTGATGCGAGATCAGACCCGCCTGTCGCAGGGCCCGGGCGCTTTCGAAGTCTTCGGGGTGGCTGTCTGGGTATGACAGCTCCATGTCGAGCAGGCTGTCGAGACGCGAGTAGCCCTGGCAGGACAGGAAGGTCCTGGTGGCAAAATCCGTCGCGATGAGGCCATAGTCATAGGGCGCAAACGGCGCGGGGTAGGGCGTCAGGCTTCGTGAGCTTGCGTATTCGAAGGCGCCGTCGTGCTGGTGAGCTTCCCAGTCCGCCTTGTAGTTCAGCCAGAACATGACGGCGTCGTTGACTGCATGTTTCTCGCCGCGCAGAAATTCCGGCGTCTTGACGATGCCCGGCATCGGGTTGGTGAAGCGCCGCATGACATGCGTCTCGCCACATTCCTTGCGAAGAACCCAAGTGAGAATGCCGCCCATGTGTGTCGTCCTTTCTCCGGGGATATTACCGGATTTCTGCATATCTGCCTTGAAGAATGTAACCGCTCCGGGGAGTCGGTGCCATCCTTTGGGGAATGGCGCCGCGTCCCCGGTGGAGGCTCAGGAAGAAACTTTTGTGCTGAAGGCGGCATCATGGAGCCGCGCGCGCGTCTTCTCGGATAACCTGGCATGCCCTGCCTCTTCGAGCGCATCGCTCACGAGATCGATGAAGGCTTCGGCTTCGCGGATGGCAAGTTCGGCACTGGTTCTGAGCCCTTGTCGCCAGTCCTGTTCGACCCGGCCACCGGGCATTTCAGGGTAGGGGCAAACTCCATCTTCGGCTTCGATTTTCATCTCGGCTGCGCGCGCGGCAATGATGGCGAGGGCGGAGCCGAGATCATCTTCGGTGAAATCATTGCCGCGGATGCGGCGAAAGGGCTTGGCTTGCGGATCATCTTCAGCCACGGCAGCGCCGCCGAGGATGCGCCAGGCAGACATGAGACGGTCGGAGATGTGGTTTTCGCCGCCGGTGAAGGCGAGTTTTTCAATGCGTCGCATGGGATCGCTCCTGTATTTTGGAAAAGGGCGATCGCTGGTCGATTGGGCCGGCGCGGTTGGCCAGCCAGGCGATCAGATGAGATGAAAGATAACTGCGGCGCTGCGGCGGCACCAGTGGGCCGGGGCGGAAATCTCCGCCCCGGGCATGGCTTACCCGGCGTAGCCAGGTCCTCGCTTGTGCGAAGGCTTTTCGGGCCGCAGTAGTCGGAGCCTGTAGCTGTCGGGACTTGCCGGATCGACACCGGCCAGGGTCATGATCCTGGCATCGATTTCGGCATCACGCTTGGCGTCGCCAAGATGGGCGAGAGGCGCGTCGGCAAGTGCGGCTCCGGTGTCGACGAGAAGTGAAGGCCGGCGCTGATCAGCGACGGTCCGGCCATTCATGCTGCAAATCGGATCGAGCTGGTAGCAGATCGGGGCGTGTATCATCGAGATGATCGATTGACCGATGCAGGTTGCCTGTTCGAAGGCCAGCATTTCCTTCTTGGTGATCTTGACCCGCATTTTCTTCTGGAGGGCATCGATGTCGAGACCGAGGGTGGGGAGCGCGCCACGCGGGTCATCGGTGATGATCTTGCGCGATGTGCGAATGACAAGAAGAGGCTTTTCGTTCGGATCATTGCGCAGGGCGAGATCGCTGGTGGGGCGGTGGACTTTGAACGCGCCATCGTAGCCAGACGTTTTCGCCAGGCGCCGCAGCAGGGCATCGAGCGGACCGCTGCGCTCCATCTCGAAGATCAGGAGGCTGTCGATGGTCCAGAAGCCTGGCGGCAGGTCTTGGGCGAAGTTGGGGTCGAAAACCTGTGCTGTGGGGCGATGACCTGGCGTGTCTTTTGCAAGGCGGCTGATGGGGCTGTCCACCCGTGCCTCGATGTTGCGCAGCTTCACGTCGTCTCGCCCGAGGATCGGATGGGCGGCGATGAAATCCTGCGCGGCGCGTTTGGCATCCTCGGGCGAGCCCGTCATGGGGATGTCATTGAAGCCCAGGCGGTAGACCGGCTTGCCGCGAAAGGTCTCGTTCGTGGTCTGCACGGAGCCGGAAACCATTACGCGGGCGATCCACTCGGGGCAGGTCATCTTTGCAGTGATACGGATGAGATAGTTGGCCGCCAGAGCGTCGGGCTCGGGCATGTGCCGATGAGCGGCAAGTGCGGCACCATAGCTTTGGCCAAGGCCAAGCTCACGCGTCATCGTGTTCATCAGGGTGTTGATGGCCGGACGGCCCGTGTCGGGGAAAAGCGTGCGGATCTCGCGCGCGGCAGAGCGGATGCCATCGAGGGCGATGACGGCCTGGGCGCCCGCATTGCGTGGCGATTTTGTCTTGGTCATAAGTCAGTCCTTTTGAGGCCGGGCGCTTGGGCTCGGTCAGAGTCTCACCGTCATCCTTGCGCGGGTATCATCCCGCGACGATCGATCTCGCCTCGCGCGGATGCGAAAAGCGAAGACGGCGTCTTGTCCCCTTCGATATCTGCCGATGAGGCCGGGCCGTGAGGGCTGTCTCATGGAGGTTCTTTCGAAGTGTCGTCTTGTCGTGTCGCGCCGGGAGCGGTTGCCAATGGGGACGGACGGTTGCTCTGTTCAGCGCGCAGGCGCATCTGATACGCCCGATCATAAGCGTATCAGATCGCAGCGCTTTTTGCCGCGTTCAAATGAAAAAAAGCGGCACGCGTCGCCGCGTGCCGCCTGGATAAGGGGTCAGTTTTCCCGGATGCGGGCCTGGAGGGCGCGCAGCGTTGCAAGATCATCGGGCGAAATCGTGTCGCCGGAGAGATCGAGGCCTGCGATCAGGCGCATCTCGCGCGCAGCGGCGCCCACGGCGTCTTGAAAGGTTTCGATCGACGCCTCGGCCGGTGTGTCCTGATGGTCATGAGCGTCGTAGAAGATGTCGGCGGCAACGCCGGCTTCGAGTGCGTCTGCAAGGGCGCATTTCGTCATGCTTGGCTCCTTTGTCCTGTTAAGAAAGACGCCCGCCGGGTGACCGGCGGGCGGAGGGGTCATTTCACTGCGTCGGCCTGTGGCTCGATACCGCCATCGGCGCGTGCGCGTGCCTCGGCCTTGGCCCGGGCCTTCTTGCGCCAGGGCGCATCGACTTCCCAGTCGCCGGCCATGATCGCGCCGTAGGGCATGATCTCATCGACCACTTCGCAAAGCTCGAAGCGCGCCATGTCGGCACGCACGGCATCGGCGTTCTTGTAGGCCGAAGGCAGCTCGGAGACATCGATATGGCCCGAGTGGAAGCGGGCATCGATCCCGGCGGTTTCCTCGGCGAAGATTTCCGCGTCCGTGCGATCGCCGAGCTTGCGCTTATGCGCGGTGCGCGACAGGTTGCGTCCGGCGCCATGCGGCGCAAAGCCCAGGTTGGCCTCCGTGCGCGCGCCTTTCACGAAGAGCACCGGCTGAGCCATGTTGAGCGGCACGATCTGCACGCCAGCCGTGTCCGGCAGAAGCGGCCCGTGGATCGGGGTCGCGCCCTTGGCGTGCCAGAAGAGGTCGCCGTCCGGATGCCCGTCCTCCTCGCGGAAGACGAAGTTGTGCTCGTTCCACAGGCGGTCCTGGACCTTGGCGCCCAGCGCCGCGATCGCGGCGTCGTGGATGGCCTCGTGGCTGCGCTTGGTCCATTCGCGCATCACCTGAAGCGCGTCCCAGTAGATGCGGCCCTCTTCGGTGTCGGCCGGAATCCAGGCATTGCCCGGCAGGGTCTGGGGAGAGATCTCGAGACGGTAGGCTTCGGCGATCTCCATGCCAGCCTTGTAAAGCATCGCGCCGGGGCCGCGGGAGCCGTGGTGCGTCACAATGGTTGTTTTCCCGCAAGCCTTTGATTTTCCAACAAAAATAAAGTGATTTCCGTCGCCGCTTGTGCCGAAATGCGACCGTGCCATGCCGGGGATCTTGCCCTCGTTCAGCATCGGGTTGTCCGCGATCATCTCCTGGAGATGCTTCGGGAGGGGCATCTCTTCGTGGCGCTTGCGGCCGCCGCCACCGAAGTGGGCAACGGCCTGGAGCGCGTCGAGCACCGCCTTGGGGTCGGCATCCTCGAGGATGGTCGCGGTCATCGAGCAGCAGATGTCGGCCGAATGGGCGCCGGGCAGAATAGCGTTGCGCGCTGCAACCACACCGCCCACCGGGATCGTGCCCATCGGGCCGGCCGGGCAGGCATCGGGCATCACCACACCGCGCTCGAGAACGGGCGTGCGCATCAGTTCGGTGAAGGTTGCCTCGACCGCATCGCGGTTGGCTTTTTCCTCGTCGGTGTCTGCCGTCAGGTTGATGTGGAACGGGCCGGGGGTCTCGCGCAGCGGGATTTCCCGCGCGCGGCGCTCAGCTTCGGCCTTTTCGATCGCGTCCAGATGCGCCTGTGCAAGGCGGGCGGTCTGGCTTTTGGACAGACGCTTGGTGTTGGCCTCTTCGAGCACGCGGCCGAACCAGGGCCCAGGCTTGAAGCCCATGTCGATCAGGTCCTTGCCGGTGATCGCGTCGGTGGTGTTATCGCTCATGGGAATCTCCTGTGAATATTTCTCGGCTGCCTGGATGCGGGGGACGGCCTCCCTTCAAGGGCGCCGGTCCACCATCCGCGGTCGCAAAGAAGCTCGGCTCATACCGCGCGGGGCGGAAAAAATCGAGCCCCTCGGGGGTGTGTGATGAAGAAGGCCTGCCGCGAGATGCGACAGGCCGGTTTTGAGAGATTGGAAGGTCAGACCTCGGAGAAGGTCGGCTCCTCGACGTCGCCTTCGTGGATGGGAAGAAGGCGGAAGCCGTCTTCGCCGGCGTCGTTGGCCGCATCCCATTCTTTGCGGGCGACCGCATAAGGGATGATCTCGTAAGACGGGCGATCGCCCCAGTTCTCTCCGGTCTCGTAGTTGTCGACCTGGTAGCCAATGACGCGGCCCATATCAGGACCGGCGATTGGCGCGGTGCGGGCCGTAGGATGCGCGTCGTCGAGATAGCTCTCGCCCATCATGTAGGGGCGATGCGCCAGCGCAGACCAGATCGAGGCCGGGCTTTCGGAAATGTCGTTATAGACATGAACCTTGAGGCGGCCATCGTTGCGCTCGACCCAGACCATATGGCCGTCGTCGAAGTTGATCTCGACCGCGCCGTCGCCGGTGGTGCCGACCTTGGCACCCATGGTGCTGTTGTCGGTGAGGTCCGTCATGACGGTGTGCAGCTGCTCTGCGGATATGGAGGTTTCCGCGGCTTCAGCCTTGACGGCAGCGCCGTGAGCGCGCTGCGAAACGACCGGCGCATCGGCGTTCTTGATCCGCGCCCAGTCGTGTTTAGGACCCAGCAGCGTCGCGGCGACCTTGTTCAGGATCGCGGGTTTGGTCATGCCGCAGCGGTCGTCGCCGGCAAGCGTGTCGGCGAGTGCGATAAGATCGGCGCGGGTGATGGTGATGAGGTCGTTGGGGGAAGTCTTGGACATCCTGGTCTCCTATGCGCGCTCGGGGTCGTGGGAATGTGGCCCTCGTTCCCATCATCGAGCGCATTCGGGATCAGAATGGTCTGTGATGGGTCGGAAAAATCGAACGTCCCATTGGGCCCGGGATGAGTTCGATACGAGGTGGGCGTTGCCCCCGCCGCGCAAACCCACGGTGTGTTCCGCAGTGCATTCGGCCCTCGTCTGTAGGGCTGAATGAAGTGCGAAACACCCATGAAGTCAATTGGTTGACCTGAAAATAGATGATTTTTTCCGAGCCTGTTCATGATTAGAGGGCCGCAGCGCTGGCTGCGACCCTCTTTTTCTGTTCAATTGCGACCGCGGCGCGCGAGGTAGATGCGCGCATGTGCGCCATGAAGGGGATCGGCGACGAGGCCCATAAGCTCGTGGTGGCTTCGGGCAATCCTGAAGGGCGGCAGGTTGTCGATATCGGACCAGCGCGCGATGAGCGTGTCATGACCCTCCGGGATATCCTGGAAGACCCCGTCCTCGATCTCGAAGCTGATGTCCTGGCCCAGCACCCGATCCAACACACGCCCCCGGTTGGCGTGCTGCTCGTCAGGCAGCGCCTCGACCGTGCTCCAGAAGAAGGACAGGCCGAGTTCTTCGCAAAGCTCTTCGACTTCCGGATCGATCTCCTGGCGAGGTCGATACTGGAAGAAGAAATCGCGATGACCTCTTTCGATCTGCGAGGCAATGCCGCGAATGCGGCTGTCGAAGATCGGCGTGAAGACGCGGACGATGTCGCGGATATCAGTTTCGTGGATGACGCCGGCAAGCGAGAGCATGCCCATGTGCTGGCCGATCACGCGCCGATGCCCTCCATCGTGTCAGGCATGTCGATCCATACCGGCTTGAGTGGCGGACCCCAGCAATTCGCGATCGAGAAGAACCGCAGGTCATTCTCGAACTCGGCCTTGAGCCGCATCCGTTCGTGCGCGGAGTAATGCGGGCGCTCGAAGGGCACGATGATCTGGGCGGGCACGCCTTCGGGCCAGGCCGAGAAGTCGGGCGCGGGCAGGTAATCGCGCCAGATCATCCGATCGGTGCGGTGCAGCGGCTCGCGCATGAGCCCCCGGGTCGACCAGGTGATGAAGGTCCGGGTGATGATGCCCAGAAAATCGTGCTGCGACGGGATGGAGAGGCTGAGATCGCCCATTTCTTCGGCCAGGTTCCAGCCGTGGTTCAGGGTGCCACGCGCAAAGAGGTAGACCTCGGTGAAGATCGGCAGGCTTAGAAAGGTGCTGAGCAAGAGGTGATTATGCGCCTGGCTTTCGATCTCTTTCCAGACCTTCTCGCGGCGATCGAAGCTCACGGGCGTGGATCGCGGCGGCTCGAAGCTGATGAGGCGACGCAGCGCATCGACTTTCAGGTTGGAGCTCGATTCCCGTTTGAGTTCCAGGATGTGAGGAACCTCGATCTTTGCCAGATCCGGCCAATAGCTGGGATCGCTGAACAGCTCCGGCCGCGGCATGACGATCGGCAACCAGGCAGGTCGTTCTTGGGACCGATCGGTCATGCGGCAATTTCCTTTATTCAGAAAGACAGACAGGTTGTGCGGCCGGAAGGTAAGGCCGGGACCTCAGTTTTCCTGGGTCCCGGCGTTCCGGGGGCCGAAGTCGTGGTGGGCCTCGGCCCCCTGGGCCGCGGTAAGCAGGGCATTGGCCTTGGCAAAGCCTGCCTTGGTGTCTCCCTCCCCGAGGGCATGCACCAGGTTCATCAGGTCGGCATGGCCCTGAGGGTCGTGGTTGGCAAGCCATCCGACACCATGGCCCGCAACCTCGGCGGTCAGCGTAGATTCGTCTTCCTCGGGATCGCCTCCCAGGGCCTCAATGCGACCAGCGGCGTCGTCGTCTTTCATTTGCCCCCAGGGGTCGATCGGAACATCGCGCACCCAGACCGGGCGCGTGAGTTCGGTCAGCGTCTCCATGATGGCGCGGGCATAGGGCTTGAGCGGATCGCCCTCAGGCCAGTCCTGCCAGTCCTCGCCGCGTGTTTCCACGGCAGGCATAGGGTATTCGGCCTCATAGCGTTCCCGCATCTTCTTGTGCCACTCTACCCGCTCATCTGTCTTGCCTTCCCGCTCGGCCTTCCAGGCGAACATCGAGATCATCCTCAGAACCTCGGGGATGTCGGCCAGCAGTTTATTTGGTGCGCAGTAGCGGTTCTTCGCGGCTTCCTTGCGCGCATCGTCCATCCAGTCCGGCAGGAGGTCATTCTTCTCCAGCCAGTCGGGGAAGGCATTATCATGCGCGTGCCGTGCCCGCAGGGGCCAACGGCGCAGTTCGTCGACCTTCTTGTCTTCGATAAGGAAGGTGAAGGACAAGGAGCTGTCGCCACCTGCATAGGGGGTGATCCCCATCAGCATGCCGGGATGGCTGGTGGTCAGCAGGTAGGCCGCAAGTTCCTTGTAGGGGTCCGACGGGCGGTTGGGAAAACCGAAGCGGCGCAGGAGGTAGGCCAGCAGAGACCCCTGGGGGACCACGGGACCGATCGCCTCATCGATGAGATCATAGGCGTCGTGGAAACCAGGGCCGGTCTCGACCCGGGTTTCGAGCCCGCGCAGCACGGGGGCAGGAAAGTCCTTTGCATCAGCCAGGCGAAGAGTGAAGACCCGAGAGGTATCGGTCTGAGGGATGTCGGTCTGAGGTGCTTGGGTCATGATCTCTCGTCTATGAGGCAAGGGGAGTGATCCCCGGGTTTCGTGTTTCCGCCCAAGGGGCGAAGGTTCCATATTGATCCTACTCGCCCGGTGGCGGAGCAGTGACGACGCAAGACCGTGGCATGCACCACGGCACCGGGAGAGTCTAAACGCCGCCGGCCCCGGCCCTGACGAGGGCACCCGCGGGCCGGCGGCACTTTTCTGTCTGTCTTTCATCCATCGAAGGCGACCAGCAAGCGGGTCGTGTCATCCGATATCGGCAGCAAGCCGGCGCTGCGCTCAAGCCTACGAAACTGCTGGTGGTTGCTTTCCATGGCCAGGGTGGGATGGCATGGCTCACCATAGTCGTCATAGGGACTGCCCGTCAGGATCTCGGCGATCCATTCGGGCCGTTCGAGGATTGCCTTGAGACAGCGCGACATCGAGGAGGCCTGTTGGCGATCCTCCAGCGTGAAGCCACGCGCGCCGCGCGCGACCTTGCGAAGCCTGTCGGGGGTGAGGCATGCCTGGCCCACGAAGTAGATCGAAGAGAGGCCGGCGCAGGCATATGCCGAGGCGTCCTCAGGCAGGCCGCGAGAGCCCAGTATCCGCTCCGGATCGTCGCCCAGTCCCAGCACCAGTTCGTAGCGCGCCTCGTCGGCCCAATGCAGCAGGAAACGCGGATCTCTCGCGACGGCGGCAGAGTGGATGATCTGCGCGCCCTTTTCGCAGATGAAGAGCATGGTCGAGTTGCAGGCTTCCCAGCGACCGTCGGCATGCCGGCGCTCGAGAACCCAGTGCATCGAGAGGGCCATGTCAGCCCGACCGGTGCCAGATGTTCAAGACAGCATGGACGGTGCAGGGAAGCGAGGGGCACGCTGCGCTGTGGATAATGGCCTCGAGCGCATCGGCCTCGTCGCTGTCAATGGCACTGGAGACCTCAGCCGCCGCCTGAAATCTCGTGAACTCGGCGGCGGAAAGGCTGATGAGGGCGGGGTCGTGTGCGCCGCCGTCATCCTCCCAATTCTCTTCTTGCATGACGACAACGACGTTAACGCTGGAATGGCCCTCGCTCATGTCCGCACCTGCGGGGTGAGAATGGCGCGCTGGAAGCTGTCATCGCCCTTGGTGAAGTCGTAATCGTTGAGAAGGCGCAGCTTCGCGACCTGGAACTCTGCGATGCGCTTGACCAGCTGCTCGCGGATGTTCTGCATCTCGGCGAGGTTCTTGATCTGAATGCCGAGATCCAGCGTGCTGGGGTTCTCGGCGCCGGCTTGTCGCTCCTCATAGGTGCGGGCGCGCAGCTCCTCAGTATGGGCGGGATTGTCGGGGTCCATCCCGGCGATCCGCCCGCAGGTGTCCTGGATCATCCTGTCGTATCCCTGCACCTCCGAAACAGCCTCGTCGATGAGGGTGTTGAGCAGGCGAAAGCTTTGGCTTTCGAGGATTTCACTCGTGGTCATTTCGGGTGTTTGGCTCATGGCGGCGTCCTTGTTGTCGCGAGGGTGTGGGGTCTTCAGGCGTCCTGCGGATCGCCTGGCTTGGCGATCACGACCGGGTCGTCGAAGAGATCTTCGATCTTGGGGGCGAGGTGGGGTGCCGCGCGGCATTCATCGGTTTCGACCAGAATGCCGTCGCCCAGCATGCCGGCAATGCAGGCATCGCAGATAATGCCATTCAGCGTCAGTTCGGCCGGTTTTTCGCCTGCGCCCCAGGCAAGGCGGGTCATGTCGGCGACGCTCGAGCCGTAATGGCCCCTGACGCCGTCTTCATGGATGTTAGCGGCGCAATCCATCGCCTGCTCGGAGGCAAAACCCTCGAAGGACGTGGCGCAGCAGGTGCAGGTTACGATCGGCGGCTGGTGGGATGCGGTCATGAGACCCTCCATTCGGTTGTTTCGATGATCTTGATGGATCGCCTGCTGGCCGATCTTTTTTTGGTCGATGATCAGGCCTGTGGCGCCGATCGTCAGTTCGCCGCCATCATCAGAATGGCGGCGAGAGCCGCACTCGCCAGGGGAAAACCCACGGCAAGCGAGCGCAATTCCTCAGGAACGCGGCGCCAGCGCCCGAGAAAGGGCTGGACGTAGGTAATGTTGCGGCTGGATGACCCTGGCACGGTCCCGTGGAAGGTCTGACCCATTGGTCGAGCCAGCAGGGCCACTGGATCGGGCTCGAGGGCCTGTTCCGTCATTCGGGCGTGGTTCGAGCCTCGGAAACTCTCGAGCTTCTGGGCGTGCTGATAGAGGATTTTCCCCGAGAGCGAGTAGGTGGATGACCGACCCAGATCGAAGCCCGCCGCATGCAGAACAGAGAGCAGTTTTACCTTCTCGCGGGTCGTGCGGCAGGCGACATAGAGGCGACTGCGGAAGAACCGGGCTTCGGTGGTGAAGGCGAAGGCGCGCAGCCCCTCCATCATCGCGCCGGCCGCGCGGGGATGGCAGCGCAGGATCGCGTTGAGCGTCGGATCGAGGTCTATGAAGTTTGCGGTGCCTTCCAATCCTGACCAGAGCCGGGAGACCTCCCGGGCATCACCCCAGAGGGCGGCCCTTCTGAGGCGATATTGAAACGATTGTGTCATATCCCTTCACCTTCCCCCGTGCCATGCCCGTCGTGCGGGCGCTCTGCCCCCTCAGACAGCGGGGGCGAGAAGCGGCAGCACGATCGAGGCGACCATGACAACGCCGATCAGGCCGAATACGAACTTGCGGAAAAACTTCTTCATGGGGTGATCCTTGAAATCTGGGGGTTCTCGTGAACCCCTTATCTGGGATCAAATGGCCGGGTTCAGAAACTGAAGACGAGCCGGAAGAAGATTGCCCCGAGGGCACCGCCGAAAATAGCGAGAGTGATAAGGGCCCTCATCCCGAAACGAGGATCGAGGATGGGCTGAAGGAAGCGCTGCCAGATGGTGATGTCGCCTGGAAACCGGGAGGTATTGCGGCCGTAGAAGTCCTGCCACCACGGGCGTGCGACGACTTTCGCCGGGTCTGGTTCGATGCGGAAGGCCTCCATGCGCTGATGTGCAGATTTTCGCGTCATGTCGAGATGGTTGGCGAAGGCATGGATGCGCCGGCTTTCGAAAGAAAGCGCCGACATCTCACCGATCTGGAAGCCGGCCAGGTGAAGAACGGTCAGGATCTTCGCGAGCCGCCCGTCTCCGCGCGTGGCATAGACGAGACTCGAAATGGCGTAATCCGCCACCGGCGAGGCCTGGCGGAATGTCTTGAGATCTTCGAGCAGCTGGGCAGCTCGCGCCTCAGGGCACGAGAGGATCGCATCCCGCATGGCCGGGGCATTGTTGATCACCCCATGGATCTGCCGGGCCGCGAGGAAGCCTTCGACACTGGGCTTCTCGTGCTCCTCCATGTCCTTGCGCAGATCACGCAGTATCTTCATGCGGCCTCCGGACGAAACGGGATCGAGACCGAAGCATATTGATACTCTGCGTCGAGACCATCGATCAGGCTGGCGCGCTCGTAATACCGCAGCATCGCGTCCGCGAAGGCTTGCAGGTCGAGGGCTTGATGGGCCGAAATGGCGATGGGCAGCCACAGCCTGGTGTTGGGTGCAAGATCTGACGGTTGCTCGGGAGCCAGGTCGTGGATCGTGTCGGTTGTCATCACCGCTCGGTTGAAAATCGAGAGCGACAGCAAATGCCAGCCGTCCTCGCTGCTTTCTGAAAGATCGATGCCATTCAGGATGTTGTCGAGATCGGAATGGACGAAACGGGCAAGCAGAGGATAGGCCACGGCAAACTGCTCAGGTCTGATCTCCTCTGCGCCCTTCTCCTCGAAGCCTCGATCGGAGCGCATGACGATGAAGGAAGCCGCATTCGTTTCCAGAGAGTGTCCGATGCGAAAAACCGTGCAGCTCAAGCCGACGATATCGCCGGATTTTGCCTCGTCGATCCGCGGCAGCATGGTGGCAAAGAGATCGGCCGTCTTTGGGTCGATGGGCAAGCCGAAACTGACGGCGGGATGGGCGATGGTTTTTTCGGTCATTTGAACATCCTTCGGCGGTCGGTGTAGCTGGTGAATTGCGAGTTGTCCATGAAGTGCCACAGGTCTGGATCGGACCCGATCTCGACTGCGAGACCGAGGCGTCCATGTGCAGAGAGACATCGCTCGAGAGGGATGGAGACGAGGCGCAGTTCTGCGTTCAGTTCCGGATCGAATACACTGCGGTTCAGATCCTTGATCCGGGAAAGCAGGCCCTCGGGGCTGTCTCCCTTGAGGTGGAACTGCGCAAGCTCGGCGCAGGTGAGCACGCAAGGAACTTGAAAGTGCCGCGACACGCCGGTCAGGGCAAGAAGAGCAACGCGAATGTCCGCCAGGGCTGGCAGCGTCTTGGGGAGTGAGAAAAAGCCTCGGTCTCCGGACAGGGCCCAGCCATGGGCCTGGCTGGGTTTTGCGCTCATCTCCTCTCCATCCTGGGAGAAAGTAATCGACTGAAGATGAAACTTCTCGACGCTCTGTGGGTCGAAATGGGCGGCGATCTCGTGGACCAGTCGATCGACTGGATGCATCACAGACGCCTTGCGATTTCAGCATCGATCTCCGCGAGGCGGCGCTCGCCGGCCCAAAGCTCGACTTGGGCCAGCGACAGGCTGACCTCCGGGGCCTCCCGGCGCGGGTCGCGGGCTTCCAGCAGCGCAATGTGCAGATCGGCGATTGCGCGCACGGCCTGCGCGCGGGCATTGCTCAGCGCCTCATCGTCAAGCTCATCGGCCGAGGCGGTGATGGGCGGATGGACGATCTCGAGAGTGACCCTCAGGTTGTCGGGATTGCCGCGGAAAGGGGCGAGCGCCTCGTGAACAGGGAAGGGCTGGTCATCCCAGGAGATGATCCGGACATAGACATCCTCGGACTCGCCGTGAAGCTCGAGGGTCACGGCCATGCCGCCATCTTCGACGCTTTCTTCGCTGAAGCTGTCGAACACGAGTCGTCGGGAATCGTTCTGGGTCATTGATTGAACCTTCGTTTGAAATGCAAAAGGCCCGACTTGCGCCGGGCCTGAGGTGCAGGATAGAGGCTTGCCGACATCAATCAGGATTGTCGTCGTCGTCCTCGAGATCGAAATCTCCGAACATTTCCTCGTCGGAGGGGATGAAGCTGTCCCAGTGGCTCAGCTTCTCGCGCGCAGCCATCAGGGTCGTCGTGATCTCGGCTTCGCGCTCGGTTTCCGGCGTCGTGGCGATGAGAGCGAGCACAATCGCGAAGCTCAGCACCTGCATGGTCTCGCGTTTGTCGAGGTCGTAGTGCTGCGACAGATCGAGCAGAATTCCCTCGGCGGCGATGCCGAGGTTGACGAGCATATCGGCGGCTGTGCGGGTCACGACCCCGATCCCGCCCTTCATTTCGACAAGGGCTTGATCGACATCCGAGATCTGCCCGGTCTCCACGACATTGCGGTAGATCGGTGCCATTTCTTCAAGCACATCCATGAAGACCGGATCGCCGCTGGCGCCGGGGATCATGTTGCGCTCCACGAGCAGGCCTGCGAAGGTCAGCGCGTCGATGTAATCGCGTGCCCGATGGATGTCGTGCTGGGTGGCCGACCGGCGCATGCCGATCGCCGTCTGTCTGGCGATCTCGATCACCAGGCGATCGCGCTCGGTGAGCTTGGCGATGCCTTTGGTGTCGGAGGTTCGCGTCATATCAGTAACTGTGTGCATGGTTTGATTGTCTTCCCGGCATTTGTTCTTGTTGGTGGTCAAGGGAAAGACCCGAGCTTCGATGATGAAGCGAGCATTGATCAGATTTCATCTTGGATGTCATGGGGCGCGACCACCCGACGTGAGGTAAGAGCTCGCGAAAGCGAAGTCTTGCCGGTCCGGGTGAAAAATCCTGGTTATTCATGCGGGACACGCACGAGGACGCCTCCTTCGACGTGTTCACTTTGTTTTCATTATCATTCTCGGCAATTTTAACCTGTTTCGCGAGTCCTTTCTGTCAAGATTAGAATTTTTCCGATCATTGTGTCGGTATATTCCATAAACATCTTCAAAGCGTTGATCTTGTTGCGAGCGCTTTGATCGGGTGGGAAACACGAGCATGTCGGCCCACCTGGTCTCGAAGTCTCTCGACGTCGCCTCACCAGATCGGCCACGGCCCGGCCTCTACGACAAGAGGGCCGGGCAGGCAGATCACGGAGGTGCCGGCGCCCAGCGCGCCTTCGCGCGATCACTTTGATACTTCGATGAAATCGATCGGCTGGCGTTTTTGGTCTGAAAGAGATCTCTCGATAGCCGAGGTGTTGAGCGAGAACAGTCTTTCCTCGAGGTAGGACTTTGCGCGCCCTCGAAAGGCCAGCCGCGCGTGCTGGCTTTGGCCTTCCTGGCACAGCGAGTAAAACCGGCTCAGGGTGAGGCGGTTCATCCTTTCGTAGGTCGCCCGATCCCTGTGGGGCCAGTAGTCGTCGAAGAGCTCGAGAATGACGCCGCCGTTCATGCAGACCACGTCGAAGCGACCATCGGCGACAGGGCGTGGCAGGCTCGTGGATGGCAGGTCTTCGAGTTTTTCTTCGAGGGTCTCGTGAAAGACCTCGTCGGGCAGAAGGGCGGCGATTGCCAGCGCGCTTTCGACGCTGGCGCTGGCGCCGAAATCGATACCACTCGGCCCGGAGAAAACCGCGCCGATGATATCGGTGCCCCGGATCAGATTTTCTTCAGCGACGAAGCCGTAGTTAATGGCGATTTCGCGCATTTGAGGATCGGCGCTGTCGATGTCGGAAAGACGCGAGAGGGCTTGGAGGCTGCGAGCATTGAGGATGTTGCATTCAAGCAGGTGCACGTGACAGGGTGTATTGTGGATCGGCTGGGACATACGAACTCCGTAAATGTCAGCAGAAAGCGACGCCGCCGGCCTCGCGGATATTAAGGGCATGGCAGACGAGATCGATTTCCGACCTCAGAAAGGCTGCGCGGGTCATCCGTTGATGCGCGCTTTCACACCGCGCGGGCTGAACGCGGTCGAACATTGCGATGACCGGACCCATCGGGATGGCTTTGGATTTTGCGCGCTCGATGTTCTCGGCCCTGGCGGGAAGAAACGTGCCATTCTCGGTAAGAGCGGGAACCAGCAGGTGGCGGGTCATAAGCAGGGTCCGGACGACGCCAGGCGCAAGCGGGCTGGAGCCGGGAGCGTAGAGGCCATAGGTCAGGCGAAACATGCGCTCGGTCGCGACCCCGCGGGAAATATTGAGCGCATGTTCGACGCGGCTGCTCTGAATGCGCGGCACCATGAGCTGGGAGCCGTTTTCATCGCGAAGGCCGCGAAGCATCAGAAGGTCGGAGGATGTGTCCGCCTCGATGAGTGCCAGAAGGGGTGATCCAGGCGCCTTGAGGGCCGGCAGATCGATATCAGTCGGGTGGGCTGCCTCGAGCACGAGGGCGCGCGGAGGCATGTCTTGGTCTGCCTGGTGCATGTTTTGGTCCTCTTCAGCTTTGTTCGCGCACCATTTGCCCGCTCAACAGAGGTGGATTTTCTCCGCCAGCTTTTCGTGTAACGCAAGGGCAACATCGGCAATAAGGGAGATCTCCTTCGCGATCTCCCCGAGCCGATGTGCCTGGGCGAGTGTGTTGAACGCTATTCGATCGGGATTGCGGTCATGAAGGAGAATGAGGGGTGCATCCTGCGCACAGCCCGCCGCCCTCAAAAGGGAGGCCTGGGGGATGTCCCTTGTCCGCGGACGGGGGACGGTCGTGTTTGCGCAAAATCGTATGGTGCAGAAATTACGCGTGGCGATGATTTCTGGGCGACGGCCGGTGGTGTGAAGAGCCATAGCCTGGTGCAGCAGGTGCAGGCAAGCCGCCGCGCCGCGGGTGATCTCGCGTGGTTCGATCAGCACAACCCCTGTGGGTTTGATCAGGTCTTGCAGCTCGAGCCTGCCGTTTTCGACGGTGATGCGGGCCGCGCCCGGGCAAGGCGCATGGTTTTCATCGATTTCAGGTATCCAGTTTCCCGATGTCGCGCGGGCAAGATCCTCATTCCTGATCAGAACAGGGGTGACGTCAAAAGATCCCTCGGAAGGGAGGTTGCGCGACATGACAGATTGGCTCCGCGGGAGATGTCAGGAGAGCAGAATGCTCTCGGAGACGATTTCATTCGAGGTCCGCGAATATTCGCAGATTGCGCCAAGCTGTGACTCAAGCCGGTGGTGAAGTTCAAGAGCGCAATGCGCGCTGATCGGGGCATTTCTCCCGGTTCGGTGAATGATTGGCAGAATCTTCGCCTCAGGAGATTCAGATCCACGAACCTGTTCAAGCGAGAAATCACCCAGGCGAGGGCGAATGGGTGGGCTCCCTGCAAGATCGGCATTGCGCATCACGAGCGCGAAAAGATCACGCGTGCAAAGAAGCTGCGTTGCAAGGGAAAATGGTGCGATCTGTCCGGTTGCACGCTTTTGCGCGGGCAGGTGGAACTGGAAATGCAGCAAGGACGCGGTGAACGAATAATCCGATCGCTCACGCACTTGCGAAAGCGACAGGTCCCTGGGTTGAGAAGGATCGGGCGTCGCTGGCGCGCCGTTCAAATCCCGAAGGTCGACCAGCTCGCAATGGGTCCAGCTTCCTTCCTGAAGCTGCCAGACGGAGAGAAGATCATCGCGTTCCGAGAGATCGACATGCGGGCAGTCGAAATCCATTTCCCCGTGGGGCAGTAGAAGAAGTGGTGCGACCGTCTGGCTTTGGGTCATGGGTTGCGCCTCGCGCGGTCATTTCCCGTGAGGGCCGACCAGAAAAGGTCGGGGTCAGGAAGAAAATCGTCGTGCACCGGACGGGGCATCGGTGCAAGCCGGTGCTCTTCCTCTTCGGTGTCGACGCCCCAGAGCCGGGTTTCGGTCTGATCCATGAGCTGACGCAGGCAGATTTCGTCGCGCTGGAACCGGCGGCGCTGTTCGTCGCTGAAGACGGCGAGGATCTGGTCATGCGGCGCCTCTCGGGGCAGGTCCTGGATGATACCGGTGCTCGTCCGACCAGCTTCATGTAGCGCGGCCCAGCTCATGACCGGGCCGTCATACCACATGATGGTGTTGCCGCAGCAAAGGCGGGGTGTTTCGTTAGGCATGTGCTTTCCTGATCTACTTGGCCCGGGCCCGGCCCGGGAGGGATCACGCCTTGGCGCGGCGTGGCTTCTTGGTGCCTTTGCGCGTGCGGAAGCTGGTCTTTTTGTGAAAGCCAGCTTTCTGGAGACGCGAGAGATCCGACAACTCGACGGTCTCGACGCCACTGGGCAGCACGCCGCCGATGTAGTTCGAGATGCGCATATGCGCCGTGGCAGGATCAAGGACGCGGTAGGCTTCGAGTTCGCTCAGTCGGGCGGTATTCGCCTCGAGAACATGCTCGACCCGGTATCGGCCCGAGGGGGCGTCGAACTGCCGTCGGCGATAGACATGGCCGGTGATGACGCGGTTCTCGATCATCCAGCTGGTCCATGCCTGGGTTGCCCGGGTCTGGAAATGTCGCGTGATCTCATCGATAAGATTGCGCCGCCCGGTGAGAAACCTGTTCTCGGAAGTCGCCTCCTTGTAGCGCGCCAGCGCCGTGAGGGCGGCCTCGAGATCATAGTGGAACTGCACCTCGGGGTAGACCCGTTCGAGTGCGCCACTGGGCTGTCTTTGCATATGATCGCGCTGGCGTTCGCGCAGCCCAGGGAAGACTTCGCCGCCGACGATCAGGTAGAAGAACCTCAGATAGGGCAGGTCCGAGCGCACGGGCGCGATGCCACCGGGCAGCTCGAAAGGGGAATCCAGTCGCTGCTCCTCCTTGCGCAGGAAGACGAGAGATTCGTCGACGCCCATTCCAGCACCGTCGTAATAGTCATGTCCGCCGATGATTTTCACCGCCCACTCCTTCTTGCGTCTTTCCTGGTCGGGCCGGATCGACCCATCTGCTGAAGCAAAAGATGGGGATGACGGACCCGGGTCGGAAAAATCTGGCTCAGCCCGGCGCTCGGATTTCACTGCGCAGCGCGCGGGACGCATCTTCTCTTGGACGGCCTGGGGCCGGGCGCGGCGCAAGATCGCGCTTCATTGACAGTCGGACCGGCGGAGCAGAATGAAAATGACAAGAACGCGAAAATCCTGGCGAGGCCTTTGCGCCATCGGCGTCTCGATACTGGCCCTGAGCCTGGCGATGCCGGCAATGGCCGAAGGCGAAGAGGATCTGGCCTCGGGCGATGATACCGGCGGCATTGATATGAACTCTCGCAATTGCGGCTTCAGCTTCTTCACCGATGAGGATGACCGGATCGATTTCAGGGGTTCGAAGACCGGAAGTTGCTTTGACATGATGGGCGGGAGCGATCTGCTCGTCATCGACCGCAAGGCCTACCCGAAGGGCGTGAAGGTCTATAGCGGATCAGGCAGGGATACTGTGTTGACCTCCGATGGTCCCGACCTGGTGGTGGACAACTTCGCTGAAGATGCCGAAATCCGCACATATGCTGGCGATGACCGTATCGAGATCAATCCGTTGATCGACGAGGACCCGTTTCGCGGCGTCGAGACAACCGCGCGGACAGAACTGCGTCCCGGCAGTGGATCGAACACGATCCTGATCGGCAAGGATGTCTACTCCAATGCTTTCGCACGGGTGTCGCCCAATACCTGGCTTTGGACGGAGGCGGGTGCCGCAGACCGGGTGGAGATGGATTGCGGCCGACCACAGGATCTCGAGACCTTCGACTTCCGCTCCATGGAAGTTCCCGAGAATGCCCAGCTCAGTGTCGACGCCATGGGCTGCGGGCTCGGCTTTTTCGGGCAGATGGGCAGTCTTGATATCAACCAGGTAGGGGGTCGTTTCGCGCTGCGCACCAAGGGGGAAAAATTTCGGCGGAAGGTCTCCGATGACCTGCCGCGCATCACCGGCGCGGTCCAGGCGGGGCGGGGTGCTTTCCTTGACCTGACGGCGAGCGATCCTGCAAGCGATTTCAACTGGCAGGGACGCGAGGCAGCTATCATCAGCGCTGATATCGAAAAGCCGGGTTCAGGCGGGAGCTTCACGATCGCGAGTGAACATGAGGTTCTATTCGCAGGCGTGCCGGGTCCGTCGGCGGTTTCCTGGACCCTGGTGTCCGACGACTACGTCGAGGTCGATCTCACCGGCAGCTACGATGAAAGCCTGGAAAGCTTCGCGCTGGCAGCGCCGGAGGTGGAGATCAGTTGGCGCTACGCGGGCGGAAAGTCATTTCCGGCCATCGCAACTGCTATGCCGATCGAGGCGGATGTGAGCCGTGTCGAGCCGCGCTCGATCGAGTTCTACGAGGGCACGCTGGTGGAGAAGGCACAGGCCATGATCGAGCGCGCCATGGGGATCGAAGAGGAGGCGAGTGTCGCCGCAGGCCTGACGGTCGATGAGATCCCCGAGGGCGTGCCACCCTTGGAAGTGGTCTCCGAACCCAAGAACTTCCTGCCCGGCGCAGTGCGGCTTACCTTGAAGATGCGTGAAGAGCGCGACCCTTCAGGAGCATGTTTTGCGGTTCGGGTGATTGATCAAGACGGGCTTCTGCCCGATCTGGAGGAGGCCTGCGCATCGCCAGATGGCCGACATGAGGTTCTTACGGTCGAGGGCGGCGCGTCTGACTACGAGATCATCGAGTTCTTGGGGCCGGAAGACTTCAAGGTCGAAATGAATGGTCAGGGCGATTTCCGGGTGGACAGCTTGCGGATCTTTCTCTGAGCAACCCGGGCGGGCTTCGGTCAGAAGAAGCCGCCCGCGCCTCCGGCGATGGTGGCAAGAAGGCCTGCGCCGATGCCGAAGCGCAGCAAGCGAACCCCCAACAGGAGCAGAAAGATCGTGCGCATGA
>Ga0208895_1000116_pt1 | contig 37430 bp, 28 predicted proteins | sample ETNtaG_10_FD_185765 | JGI IMG/M metagenome (GOLD analysis project Ga0208895, IMG submission 185765) | Marine microbial and viral communities from oxygen minimum zone, Eastern Pacific Ocean - ETNP201302SV82 (SPAdes) (version 2) | ecosystem: Environmental > Aquatic > Marine > Oceanic ... | reverse complement strand
CTCGATGAATGAATCTAGTGCACGACCTGCAGCCGCTTTAGAAATGTCAGCGTCAGCTGCGATTTGATCGATTAATTGAGATTTATTCACAATATCATCCTCTTTCATTGTTATTATCAAGAGCGATTGTTTTTTAAACTAACATCACTTTTTTGAAAATTTTAGAGCAAACTTTTAATGCTCACATGATTATATTTTTCTTAAGCCTAGGCCCCATAAGGGCTAGGCTCGAAAACCAGTGCTTAACTTATCATACCGATTAGATTTGAAAAGCCCTTTAAAGCACTTTTTTTGGGTTTTTTATTGGTTTTTCGGTGTTTCGACTGAAAAACTCTCAACAGGATGCACTAAAGCTAACTTTAATACTTCATCAATCCATGTAACTGGGTGAACATCTAAGCCTGCCAGTACGTTATCTGGGATCTCTTTTAAGTCACGTTCGTTAATTTTAGGAATGATGACTGTTTTAATTCCACCACGGTGTGCAGCAAGTAGTTTCTCTTTTAAACCACCAATAGGCAGTACTTCACCGCGCAGTGTTATTTCACCTGTCATTGCTACATCGGCTTTAACGGGGTTACCTGTTAAGCTCGATACTAAACCCGTTACCATTGCTGCACCGGCGCTTGGACCATCTTTAGGGGTCGCACCCTCTGGTACATGCACATGAATGTCGCGTTTTTCGTAAAAATCGTTATTAATACGGAACGTATCAGCACGATTACGAACCACCGTCATGGCCGCTTGTATCGACTCTTGCATTACATCGCCCAGTGAGCCTGTGTAGCTTAGCTTGCCTTTACCTGGCACAGCAGCACATTCAATGGTCAGTAAATCGCCGCCTACTTCGGTCCACGCTAAGCCTGTTACCTGGCCAATGCGATCGCCGTCTTCAGCTTTACCGTAGTCGTAGCGCTGTACACCTAAAAACTCTTCTAGGTTATCTTGATTGATAGTGACTGTTTTAGTCTCTTTATCAAGTAAGATATTTTTAACGGCTTTACGGCATAGTTTAGATACTTCGCGCTCTAAATTACGTACGCCCGCTTCACGCGTGTAGTAACGAATAATGCCAATAATTGCACTGTCTTCTATTACTAGCTCAGAAGGTTTTAAACCATTGCGTTTGACTTGCTTAGTAATTAAGTGCTCTTTTGCAATGTTTAGCTTTTCATCTTCGGTGTAACCCGATAAGCGAATAACTTCCATTCTGTCCAATAATGGACCAGGGATATTAAAGCTGTTTGATGTTGCTACAAACATTACATCCGATAAATCGTAGTCTACTTCTAAGTAGTGATCAGCAAAGTGGCTGTTTTGCTCCGGATCTAGCACCTCTAATAGTGCTGATGCTGGGTCGCCGCGCATATCAGATGACATTTTGTCGATTTCATCTAACAAGAATAATGGGTTTTTAACGCCCACTTTTGTCATGTTTTGAATCAGCTTACCTGGCATAGAGCCAATGTAAGTACGACGATGACCACGAATTTCAGCTTCGTCACGTACGCCACCTAATGCCATACGAACATATTTACGACCCGTAGAGCGTGCAATAGACTGCCCTAGTGATGTTTTACCAACACCCGGTGGTCCTACTAAACATAAAATAGGCCCTTTGAGCTTATTAGTACGTTGTTGCACCGCGAGGTATTCAATTATGCGTTCTTTAACTTTATCTAAGCCGTGGTGATCGCTATCAAGAATTTTTTGCGCGCCTGCTAAGTCTTTTTTCACTTTCGAGCGTTTTTTCCATGGTACGTTAATTAACGTATCAATGTATGAACGCACTACAGTGGCCTCTGCAGACATTGGCGACATCATTTTAAGCTTATTAAGCTCAGCTGATGCTTTTTCTTTCGCTTCTTCTGGCATACCTGATTCTTCAATACGCTTTTTAAGCGCTTCAAATTCGTCAGGTACATCATCAAGCTCACCAAGTTCTTTTTGAATGGCTTTCATTTGCTCGTTGAGGTAGTACTCGCGCTGAGACTTTTCCATCTGCTTTTTCACGCGGGTACGAATTTTTTTCTCAACTTGCAATAAGTCTATTTCACCTTCCATCAGTGCCATTAAGTATTCTAAGCGCTCTGTAACGCTTGAAATCTCTAACACTTTTTGTTTTTCAGGCACTTTTAATGGCATATGCGCTGCCATTGTATCGGCAAGGCGTGCTGGCTCATCAATACCTGAAACAGAGGTTAATACCTCAGGTGGAATTTTTTTATTAAGTTTTACATAGCCTTCAAACTGGCTAACAGCGCTGCGGATGAAAATATCTTGTTCTTGCTCATCCACTGAATCAGATTCGATGAACTGAGCATTCGCTACAAAAAACTCATCGTTATCTACAAATTCTTCAATTTGTGCGCGCTGCGTACCTTCAACTAAAACTTTAACTGTACCGTCTGGTAACTTTAATAACTGAAGTACAGTAGCAATAGTACCGATACGGTAAATATCGTCTTGCTCAGGTTCGTCTACAGTTGCATCTTTTTGTGCAACCAAGAAAATTTGTTTGTCTTTATCCATTGCCGCTTCGAGGCATTTTATTGATTTTTCACGGCCTACAAAAAGCGGGATCACCATGTGCGGATATACCACAACATCGCGCAGTGCTAACACTGGGATTTCGACTCGATCGGTTCTCTCAAGCGTCATTATAGTTTCTCTTCGCACTTCATTTATTTAAAAGATTACTCAAGTATATGGGGATAATCTAATTAAAGTTCAACAATTTTCCCCAACTCGTTCAAATTAATTATAAAAAAAGGAGCCTAAGGCTCCTTTTTTTATACAAATAGCTTAAAAACTACTCTGATGCAGCTTTATCTTGATTATTGTTTTCATAAATCAAGATTGGGTCAGATTCACCTTTAATCACGGTTTCATCTATAACCACTTTGCTTACATCATCCATTGATGGCAGCTCATACATAGTATCAAGGAGTACGCCTTCAACAATTGAGCGAAGTCCGCGAGCACCTGTTTTACGCTCCATTGCTTTGTGAGCAATAGCGCTTAGTGCATCATCACGGAACTCTAATTCAACGTCTTCCATACCAAACAATACAGAGAACTGTTTAGTAATGGCGTTTTTAGGTTCACTAAGTATTTGTACAAGTGCCGCTTCATCAAGCTCAGTTAATGTAGCAACAACAGGTAAACGACCAATAAACTCAGGAATTAAGCCGTACTTAACTAAATCTTCTGGCTCTACGTCTTTAAATGTTTCGCTTAAAGAACGGCTCGACGCTGACTCTTTAACGTTAACACCAAAGCCAATTCCGGTATTTTTATGGCTACGCTGTTCGATTACTTTATCTAGGCCTGCAAATGCACCACCACAGATAAATAAAATCTTAGAGGTATCAACCTGTAAAAACTCTTGCTGCGGGTGCTTACGACCACCTTGTGGTGGTACTGAGGCAACCGTGCCTTCAATTAGTTTAAGCAGCGCTTGTTGTACGCCCTCACCCGACACGTCACGTGTAATAGATGGGTTATCTGATTTACGCGAAATTTTGTCAATTTCATCAATGTAAACAATACCACGTTGCGCTTTTTCTACGTCGTAGTCACATTTTTGTAGCAGTTTTTGAATGATGTTTTCTACATCTTCACCTACATAACCGGCTTCGGTTAGTGTAGTTGCATCTGCCATAGTAAACGGTACATCAAGTAAACGCGCAAGTGTTTCTGCCAGTAATGTTTTACCACTACCTGTAGGGCCAATAAGCAAAATGTTACTTTTACCTAGTTCTACTTCTTGCTTTGTAGATTGGTTGCGTAGGCGCTTGTAGTGATTGTATACCGCTACAGACAATACTTTTTTAGCATGGTCTTGACCAATTACGTAGTCATCTAAGTGATTACGAATTTCTTTTGGCACAGGTAGTTTATCAGACGAATTATGCTTAGGAGCAATGTCTTTGATTTCTTCCCTGATAATATCGTTACACAGCTCTACACATTCATCACAAATGTATACTGAAGGACCTGCAATTAATTTACGCACTTCGTGTTGGCTTTTGCCACAAAAAGAGCAGTATAACAATTTATTACTTTTGTCGCCGTCTGTAGGAGTGTCAGACATTCAGCTACCTCTTTTATACGTTGGCTGCCAAATAAGGTTGGCAACTATTTCAAATTCGCTTTTAACTATACCAAAATTTACTGGTTTTCGCATAGTAACTCAAAGTGGCAAGCAATTATTTGCTTGCCTACACGCTTACTTGCTTTCGCGATTTGTAAACACTGAGTCAACCAGGCCGTAATCTACAGCTTGTGATGCACTCATAAAGTTATCACGGTCAGTATCGCGTGAAATAACATCTAATGGCTGGCCTGTATGCTCTGCCATTAAGCGGTTAAGTTTGTCTTTAATAGACAGAATTTCTTTTGCGTGTATTTCAAAGTCAGATGCTTGACCTTGGAAACCACCTAACGGTTGGTGAATCATTACACGTGAGTTTGGTAAACAAAAACGCTTACCTTTAGCGCCAGCAGTAAGCAAAAATGCGCCCATGCTTGCCGCTTGGCCAACACAAATTGTACTTACATCTGGTTTGATGAAGTTCATTGTATCGTAAATTGCCATACCAGCGGTTACCGAACCACCTGGTGAATTAATATATAAAAAGATATCTTTTTCAGGGTTCTCTGATTCTAAAAATAGCATTTGCGCTAAAATTAGGTTTGCCATGTTGTCTTCAACTTGGCCCGTTAAAAAGATAATTCGCTCTTTTAATAGACGCGAATAAATGTCATACGAGCGCTCACCTTTAGCTGTTTGTTCAACAACCATAGGGACTAATGCATTTAGGGGATCTGTCATACCAGTGTTCATACTTTTTTAATTCCTTATGCGCTTATGCTTTTTCTTACTAAGGAAGCATAGTTATCATTTTTCGCAAATTATGGGGCACAAACTAAAATGGCCCGGGCACACTGCATAAACAGAGTAACACGAGCCATTTAATCGTTAGCGAGCGCTTAAGTCAATGACTTATTAAGCACCTTGCTGAGGATTCATGATGTCATCAAATGCTTTTTCAACGTCAGACACGTTTGCTTTAGCTAAAATAGCTTCAACAGCTTGCTCTTCCATTGCAACATTACGCATTTGCTGCATAAGTTGATCATTTGCTTTGTAGTATTCTACTACTTCAGTTGGATCTTCGTAAGCAGATGCAACTGTAGCAATTAATGCTTCAACTTTTTCATCATCAACTTTGATATCGTTTGCTTTGATCACTTCACCTAATAATAGGCCAGTTTTAACGCGAGTTACAGCTTGCTCGTGGAACAATTCAGCTGGAAGCTCAGGCATGTTTTTAGCGTCGCCACCAAAACGTTGAGCTGCTTGCTGACGTAATGCGTCAACTTCTTGATCAATAAGTGCTTTAGGCACTTCGATTTCGTTGTTTTCTAAAAGACCTTTAATCGCTTGGTCTTTCACGTTAGCTTTAACCGCTTGGTCTAGCTCACGTGTCATGTTCTTTTTAACTTCTTCTTTAAGCGCGTCTACGCCGCCTTCGGTAACACCGAACTTAGTTGCAAACTCTTCGCTTAATTCAGGTAGCTCTTGTGCTTCAACTTTTTTCACTGTGATAGTGAATTGAGCCGCTTTACCTTTCAGGTTTTCAGCGTGGTAATCTTCAGGGAAAGTTACATCAGCAACTACTTCTTCGCCTGCTTTTTTACCAACGATGTTGTCTTCAAAACCTGGGATCATACGACCTTGGCCAAGCTCAAGTGGGAAGTCTTCAGCTTTGCCGCCTTCAAACTCTTCACCGTCAATAGTACCTACGAAATCAACTGTTACACGGTCGTTTTCGCCAGCAGCTGCGTCAACATCAGCCCAAGAAGCGTGTTGCTTACGAAGTGTTTCTAGCATGTTTGCTAAGTCTTCGTCAGTTACTGTTACCGCTGGTTTTTCTACTGCAATTTTGTCTAAACCTTGAACTTCAACTTCAGGGTATACTTCAAACGTTGCAGTAAACTCTAAATCTTTACCTGCTTCAAGTGATTTAGGTGCAAATGATGGTGCGCCAGCAGGGTTAATTTTTTCAGCAACAATTGCTTCAATGTAGTTACGCTGCATTACTTCGCCAGCTACTTCTTGACGAACCGCAGGTCCAAAACGCTTGTTAATTACTGAAACTGGTACTTTACCAGCACGGAAGCCATCGATACGCTGCGTTTTTGACAGTTGTTGTAAGCGTTTTTTTACTTCGGTCTCAACGTTCTCTGCAGGAACGGTGATGGTCAGACGGCGCTCAAGGCCTTGAGTCGTCTCAACAGAAACTTGCATGATTTACCTCAATATTCAATTTTGGCGACTGTTCGCCTTCCTTACAAACAAAGTAATCTTCATGAGTCTTGATAAATTTTAAAGCGATTTTTCACTAAAAAGCATCCGTCACTACCATGAGATCCCATTGCTGCTCTGCCCTTCGGGCACTATGTTAAACAATAGACGCGGCATTATAACCTAATAATTATGATAGTCGAGTGTAGGGGGCAATTATTTGGACTAGTTTAGCTACGATCGAGACCAACTGCGTAAAAAACAGACTAACTGGTTCGTTAAAGCGATATTTTAGTAGGAAGTAGATAGAAGTTATTGCTGAGTGATTACTCGTTTACTTTCTTTAAGGTTAAGAAAGTGGTCGGCGATGCAGGATTTGAACCTGCGACCCCTTGGACCCAAACCAAGTGCGCTACCAAACTGCGCTAATCGCCGATAATCGTGTTGAATACTTAAATGTTGAATTTAAGACCACTTATGAGAAAGTGGTCGGCGATGCAGGATTTGAACCTGCGACCCCTTGGACCCAAACCAAGTGCGCTACCAAACTGCGCTAATCGCCGATACTCGAAGTAAATTGGGGTGACTGATGGGGCTCGAACCCACGACAACCGGAATCACAATCCGGGGCTCTACCAACTGAGCTACAATCACCACGGTATTTACTTTGTTTTCAAATGGCGCACCCGGAAGGATTCGAACCTTCGACCAACGCCTTAGAAGGGCGTTGCTCTATCCAGCTGAGCTACGGGCGCATCGAAAACTTCATAGTTTGCCTGTAAGCTATTCTATTATAAAAATAAAAGAAGTGGTCGGCGATGCAGGATTTGAACCTGCGACCCCTTGGACCCAAACCAAGTGCGCTACCAAACTGCGCTAATCGCCGATGCTTACGATTGCCTGCGAGTGACCTCGTTGACAACGGGGTGCATAATAGTGATTTGCCTGGGAGAGGTCAAACGTTTTTTGCATAAAATAAATCAATCGGTCATTTTTAGTTCATAATGGTTAAATATTGCAAAACTAAGCTGAAATTTAGACGCTTTTTTTGAAAACACCGGTTTATAACCTAAAAGCAACTTGGCGCTTCGGGCCTTTTCTGCGAAAATAGCCTGCATATTAAAAAAGCATTAATAAAATTAATTTTTTGCATACACCCCTCTTTATATGCAGATGCTTTTAAAATATAAGTATCGAAGTTTATTTAACCCCAATTAAAGGTCCCCCATGACGGCAAACATCATTGATGGTAAGGCAATCGCAAAACAAGTACGTAGTGCAGTGGCTGAGCGCGTAAGCGAACGCGTTGCAAACGGTTTACGTGCACCCGGTTTAGCAGTAGTACTGGTAGGGCTTGACCCTGCAAGCCAAGTTTACGTTGGCTCTAAGCGTAAAGCGTGTGAAGAAGTAGGATTTATTTCAAAGTCATTTGATTTACCAGCGCAAACCAGCGAAGAAGAACTACTAACATTAATTGATGAGCTAAATAATGATGGCGAAGTAGATGGTATTTTAGTGCAACTACCGCTACCTGAAGGCCTAGATGCTGAAAAGATTTTAGAACGTATTACACCACATAAAGATGTAGACGGTTTTCACCCTTACAATATTGGCCGCTTAGCGCAACGTATGCCGGCGCTGCGCCCATGTACACCCAAAGGGATTATTACCTTATTAGATTCAACGGGTGTGCGTTACAAAGGGATGCATGCGGTAGTTGTTGGTGCCTCTAATATTGTTGGTCGCCCTATGTCGCTTGAGTTATTACTTGCCGGTTGTACTACAACGGTATGTCACAAATTTACACAAGACTTAGAAACCCATGTGCGCCGCGCAGACTTATTAGTAGTGGCCGTAGGTAAACCTGAATTTATACCTGGTGAGTGGGTAAAAGAAGGTGCGATTGTGATTGATGTAGGTATTAACCGTTTAGATACAGGCAAGTTAGTGGGCGATGTTCAGTACAGTGTTGCAGAGCAAAAAGCTGATTTTATTACCCCTGTACCGGGTGGCGTTGGCCCAATGACTGTAGCAAGTTTAATTGAAAATACCCTCGAAGCATGTGAAAAATACCACAGTTAACTTAATGCCTTAGCATTAAAAAAGGGTTGCCAACTGGCAACCCTTTTTAGTTTAAAAGCTACTTTAACGCATTTACGCTTTACGCCATGTTGTTTTACCTGCTGAGTCTTCAAGCACGACACCGAGTGCATTAAGTGCATCACGTGCTTCATCTGCAGCGGCCCAATCTTTGTTTGCGCGCGCTTCATTACGTTTTACAATCAGCGCTTCGATAGTGGCCACTTCATCATCATCTTGCCCGCCTTGCAAAAACGATTCAGGTGCTTGCTGGGCAACACCAAGCACTTCGCCTATGCTGCGTAGCACAAATGCTAATTGACCCGCTTGCTGTGTATCGGTGTCTTTAACACGGTTTAGCTCTTTAGCCAGTTCAAATAAAACCGGTAACGCCTCTGGTGTATTAAAATCATCATTCATGGCTTTTCTAAATTTAGCCACGTACTCATTGTTTTCAATATCGCACGTTATTGGCTCAACACCACGAAGTGCTGTGTAAATACGTTCAAGCGATGAACGTGCTTGATCTAAATTCTCTTGCGAGTAATTTAGCTGGCTACGGTAATGCCCTGAGATTAAAAAGTAACGAACTGATTCAGCGTCATATGTTTTTAGTACCTCACGCACAGTAAAAAAGTTGTCTAATGATTTAGACATTTTTTCTTTATTTACTTGTACCATGCCTGTGTGGATCCATGTATTTACATACTTACCATTGTTTGCACAGCATGATTGCGCAATTTCGTTTTCGTGATGCGGAAACTGTAAATCAGAGCCGCCACCGTGAATATCAAAATGCTCGCCTAAATGCTTTGAGCTCATTGCTGAACATTCTATATGCCAACCCGGACGCCCTGCTCCCCACGGTGATGACCATGAAGGTTCGCCTGCTTTTGCTTTTTTCCACAATACAAAATCAAGCGGATCGTCTTTATCCTGTGCAACCTCTACGCGAGAGCCTGCTTGGAGCATACTTAAATCTTGCTGCGATAGTGCGCCGTACTGCTCAAACGTAGAAACATCAAAAAGCACGTCACCGTCGTTTGCTACGTACGCATGGCCTTTTGCAATTAAGCGCTCAACCATTTCGATAATTTCATCCATATGATTTGTAACCGTAGGTTCAATATCTGGGCGCAGCATGTTTAGGCTATCAAAGTCTTCGTGCATGGCTTGGGTCATACGCAGAGTTAGGTCATTAATTGACTCGCCATTTTCGTTTGCGCGTTTAATTATTTTATCATCTACGTCGGTAATATTACGTACGTATTTTAAGTCGTAACCAAGGTGGCGAAGGTAGCGGACAATAACATCAAACCCGACAAATGTACGCGCATGACCGATATGACAAAAATCATAAATGGTGATACCACACACATACATGTCGATTTTGCCTTCGACCATAGGTTTAAACTGCTCTTTTTGTCGCGTGAGTGTGTTGTATATTTGTACCATTTACTTTTAGTCCTTGACTGTTTGCTGAGTTGGCTATGTTAACACTTGAAAAGCCCCCGCTCTAGCGCTTTTTATACCCAAACCACCTCAATGCGCGTGTTTAAGTTGGAATTAAAACCAATTTAGGCAAGGCCTTGATTGTATGTAATAGAGGTTCTGTTGTTAAAATTAATAACACTGTAAAAATCAGTTTCAAACCACCCTGCTTATTGCTTAACAGGCTCTTGCTCTGTGCATGGTTATATATTGAGAGAAAATACCACAACGGCCAAATACCGCCTCGATATTAACCCCCTGTAAAACGCACAAGTATATACCTTGGGCAGCTTTGGATATATTGAACAAGCACTTTGTTTATCTTAGTTAACTAAGATAAAATAGCGCGACTAATTAAACCAGATATAGGAAACCACATGGTTGTTCTACACACTAATTTTGGTGGCATCACCATTAAAATGTTTGAGCAAGAAGCTCCAAACACAGTTAAAAACTTTTTAGAGTACGCAAACTCAGGTTTTTACAACGGCACTATTTTTCACCGCGTAATTGACGGCTTTATGGTGCAAGGCGGTGGATTTGTACCTGGTATGGAACAAAAAGACGTTAACGACCCAATTCAAAACGAAGCAAATAATGGCCTATCTAATAAAGTAGGTACATTAGCAATGGCGCGTACGCCTGATCCACATTCAGCAACAGCCCAATTTTTTATTAACGTTAACGACAACGACTTTTTAAACCACAGCAGCGAAACTTCGCAAGGCTGGGGTTACTGTGTATTTGCTGAAGTAGTTGAAGGCATGGACGTAGTAAATAAAATTAAAGGTGTAGCAACAGGCAGCGCTGGTTTTCACCAAGACGTACCGCTTGAAAATGTAATCATCGAAAACGTTACTGTAAGCTAAACGTTTACTCATACACTGAGTAATTAAGCGGGCATGGTACATTATGTATGCGCCCGCTTTTATTTAACCTAACTAGATGCCTCTATGACTTCTCAAACCTACTTTATTGCAGACTTACACCTAAGTGAAAACCGCCCAGATATTAGCGAGGCCTTTTATCGCTTTATAAATACGCACATTATTGGTAAGCCCGTAGATGCACTGTATATTTTAGGTGATTTTTTTGAAGTATGGGTTGGGGATGACTACGTAACAGAATTGGCTAGTGAGGTAGCAAAGCATTTAAAAGCCGTTAAAGATGGCGGTACACCAGTGTACTTTATACACGGTAATCGCGATTTTATTATGCGTGAGCAATACGCTAAACGCGCAGGTATGGTATTGCTAAACGAGCAAACGGTTATAGATTTATATGGCACTCCCACTGTTATTTTGCACGGTGATGAAATGTGTACCCAAGATATTGAGTATCAAAAGTTTCGTAAAAAAAGTCGCGGTTGGTGGTGGCCTAAATTAATGTTAGCAATGCCACTATGGTACAGAAAAAAAATTGCTCGCAATGCCAGAGAAAAAAGCAAATTAAGCCAAGCCGACAAACCCATAGAAATTTTAGACGTAGTAGATGACGCCGTACTAGCGATGTTTGCCAAGTATAATGTAAGCAACATGATACACGGCCACACCCACCGCCCTAACGTACACACTTACTCTGTAGGTAAGCAAACACTAACACGCACTGTGCTTGGTGATTGGTATACGCAAGGCTCATATTTAGTGGTTACTCCGCAAGGTCAAAAACTCATTAATACGCCCTTCGCATAATCTCAAATCCTGACTATTATTTAAGTACTTTTTGGTAATAGGATAAGGATATATGTATAAAGCTATTTATTGTTTGGTGCTTTGTTGCATTTTTTCCAAAGGGTATGCCTCAGAAAATTGGCAGCTCGTCGCCGAAAACTCCCCACCCTATATTGGTGAGCGCTTAATTGATAACGGCTGGGTTACTGCCTTAACTAAAGCGGCCTTAGCTAATCAAAATATTAATAACGACATCGAGTTTACCAGCTGGAACAGGGCGCTGGAGCTTACCAAAATAAATAAAAAAGATGCAATTTTAGGCGCTTTTTATACAAAGTCGCGTACTGATCTTTTTTATTACTCGCGCCCACTTGCTAACGTATACGTTGGACTATTTAAGCTCAAAGACAGACAAATAAACTATGACGGCAGTATGGACTCTTTACAGCCATACAGTATTTGTAAAGGCGTTGGCTATGCAGTAAGTGAAGTTTTTTCTGAAAGTAATGGCCTGGCCGTAACCTCAACTCGCGGGTTAATTAACAGTTTATATATGCTTCAAAAAGGACGAATAGACTTAGTAGCAGGCACTAAAGAAGTGGGTGAATACTGGTTAAAAAACACCGAAAAGCTTAATGAACCCGGCGCGCCACAAGTTGAATATATTTCGCCCGATTTAGAGCATCATCAACTGCATGTTATGTTTCCAAAGTCTGACCCTGATGCAAAACAAAAAAGAGACGCGCTTGAACAAGGCTTTTCTACTATTTTATACAATGGCACCGCAAAAGAGCTATTAGTAAAACATGGCTTTTCTCAAAGCACGGCGCTTGAGCTCATAGACTTTATAGAAAGAAGTAGCACACCTAACTAACCGGTGTGCTTGAAGAGCTAAATAACACTGCTTTAATTAGTAACTAGTGCAGGAGCGCCACTGTGAAATTTAAAGTCTTCATCAGGGCTAGTGATCAAATCAGCCTCAATTTTACCAAAAAAGTCGACTCGCTCAGTAATATCAAAATCAGCAATTTCTTGTGCCAGTGTTAAGTAATCTTGATAATGGCGCGCCTCAGAGCGAAGTAATGAAATATAAAAATCGCCTAAGCGTTTATCAACATGTGGAGCAAGTGCAGCAAAACGCTCACATGAGCGAGCCTCAATATAAGCACCTACAATTAGTTTATCGACTAATGCATTAGGCTCAAACGTTTTAACGTTACGTAGCATCCCTTTAGCGTAACGACACGGTGTAATACTGCGGTACTCTACTCCATACTCGTCCATTATTTCGAGCACTTGATAAAAGTGATGTAATTCTTCTTTTATTAGCATCACCATTTTATCTATTAAATCTTGCCCGTAAGGTGAGTTAGACTTTGGGATAATAGATTTTGTAAGTTTATTTTTAGCCGCTAAATCACGCCAATTACCTTCGCGTTTATAAATAAGTGTTTCAAAGGGCTTTAGCCATTCAAGTAATGCATCGCTGCTGTCTTTATCTACCGCGTACTTACGAATTAAAAACATTGCACTTTGCGCTGCTTTTAACTCACAAATTAAGTGATCGATTAAAATAATCGATAAATTTTCTTTTTTTACTGCCTCAATAACCCATTCATTTGGGGTTTCGCACAATAAAAAATTATTAATAGGGGCTAAAAGTTCGCTATGTGGCACAGGGCTGCTCGTTACTTCAAATAATAAAAAGCCATTTTAACACGAAAAATAACTAAGAATAAAACGAGCTAAAACAACCTCTTTAAAATGTTAATAAGCAGTTAACTTGACTTTGTATATGAACTAAACCATAAATATAGATACTGTATAAAAAACAAACTAACTAAAGCTAAATTATAACCAACAGTAATACGTTCCTTTTATGGAGTACCGCTATGATACTGAACCACCTGTGGGGCATTTATGCTCATCCACTCGAAGAATGGCAAACAATAGATAACCGCCACGAAAGCCTGACTTATAGCCTGTCGCATATTTTACTTATTGCATTATTTCCATCGATTATGGGGTATTACTCATCGGTGTATTTAGGCTGGAGTATTGGTGCGGGCAACCCAGTATTTTTAACACATGAAAGCGCACTGCTAATTGCCGTGGCTATGTATGGTGCGTTAATAGCCGGTGTGTTTGCACTGGCCTATTTAGCCCATTGGATGGCCGTTACATTTGGTGCTAAACCTACCTTTACACAAACGCTTGAACTTGCCGCTTATACTGCTACACCCGTGTTTATGTCGGCCTTAGCCGCTTTTTTACCTGAGCTGTGGTTTGTTGTTTGCGTAGGTATGATTGCCCTAGCCTACTCGGTGTACTTGCTTTATACAGGCGTGCCAATACTAATGCATATTCCACAAGAGCGCGGCTTTATTTATGCCAGCTCTGTTGTTACCTGCGGGCTAATTTTATTGGTAATAATTTTAGCTGTAACCGCAATACTTTGGACTAACGGCATTGTGAGTCCAATGTTTACCTAATCAACCACGTTGTTTGATATGAAGTGTTCCCTTTCTTTCCTTCGCAAAAAAGGAGCTAATTAGCTCCTTTTTTTTATGTCTGATTATGTTTAATCACACATTAATCAGCTTCGTTGGCATCTTGATTGTGTATTTCAAGGCCTGATGACATGGCGTTTTCGCGGTTACTTTTAGCCGAGTCGTTACGCAATTGATCAATATGGTTTAAGTAATCTTGATCGATATCGCCGGTAATGTATTGCCCATCAAATACAGAGGTTTCAAACTTAGTAATTTCTGGGTTTTCTTGGCTTACAGCGGCAATTAAATCGTTTAGTGATTGAAAAATTAAGCCATCAGCACTGATGCTTTGGTTAATGTCTTCAACTTCGCGGCCATGCGCAATAAGCTCTGCGGCAGATGGCATATCAATACCATACACATTAGGAAAACGAATTTCTGGTGCTGCTGAGGCAAAATACACATTTTTTGCTCCGGCTTCACGGGCCATTTCTACAATTTGTGCCGAGGTTGTACCGCGTACAATTGAATCATCAACCAGTAAAACGTTTTTACCTTTAAACTCACGGTCAATCGCATTTAGCTTTTGACGCACTGACTTTTTACGCATTTCTTGGCCAGGCATGATAAATGTACGACCAATATAACGGTTTTTAACAAAGCCTTGGCGGTAAGGTAAATCAAGCATGCGGGCAATTTCTAACGCCACATCGCATGAGGTTTCAGGAATTGGGATAACAACATCAATGTCTTTATCGCTCCACTCACGCGCAATTTTTTCACCCAGTTTAGTACCCATGTTTACACGCGTTGCGTAAACCGACATTCGATCGATGGTTGAATCAGGGCGAGCAAAATAAACAAACTCAAAAATACACGGCGCATAAGAGGCTTTTTCAGCACAACTTTGTGAATGAAATTGGCCATCTTCAGTTACGTAAATCGCTTCACCTGGTGCAACGTCACGCACAAATTCAAATCCGTCTGGCTTTAATGCTACGCTTTCTGAGGCAAACATGTACTCAGTGCCTTTAGGGGTTTCACGCTTACCAAATACCAAAGGACGGATACCATTTGGGTCACGAAATGCTAAAACACCGTGGCCAATAATCATCGCAATAGCGGCGTAGCCACCGGTTACTTTGTTGTTTACTTCGGTTACTGCAGTGAAGATGTCTTCAGCGTCTAAATGTAATTTGTCAGACTTACTTAGCTCATGTGCCATGATATTAAGTAGTATTTCTGAGTCAGACGTTGTATTAACGTGACGACGCGCTTCTGAGAACAGTTGCTGCTTTAGAGTTTCAGCATTGGTTAAATTACCATTGTGCGCAAGCGCAATACCAAATGGTGAATTAACATAAAACGGCTGCGCTTCAGATGAACTTGACGAGCCAGCAGTAGGGTAACGTACGTGGCCAATACCAATTGTGCCTTGTAGTCGTTTCATATGGCGGGTGTGAAACACATCCTTTACTAGGCCATTTGCTTTGCGCAAGCTAAACGTATTGTTTTCAATGGTAATGATGCCCGCGGCATCTTGACCTCGGTGCTGCAAAACAGTTAAGCCATCATAAATCGCCTGATTAACAGGAGATGTTCCGACTATCCCAACGATACCACACATGTAATTTATCCTCGCCGATTAACGGTTTACTGAATTTAAAAAGCTCGAGTTGTTTTCTAGGTACGAAAAGAACCATTCAACAACAAAGCCAAATTCTGGAATCAAAATAGAATTGCCCCACCAGTGCGTGTTTGGTGCACCAGTAAAAGCATCAAGAAAGAAGAGTAACGCGCTCACGACCAACACGCCTCGTAACGCACCAAAAACAATGCCGAAAACACGATCGGTGCCAGATAAACCAGTACGTTGTACAAGCTCACCTAAAATGTAGTTTAGTAAACCGCCTAACAGTAGCGTCGCAAAGAAGAGTATGGCAATGGCCGCCGCATTTCTTAAAAGGGGTTCAGAAATACTTGTTAGGAAGGAAGCTAAATATTGGTAAAACAAACTAGAGATGATAAATGCGCAAGCCCATACTGCTAATGACATAGCTTCTTTAACAAAGCCGCGTATTAAACCGATGATGGTAGACAGTGCAATGATGCCAAGAATGGCGTAATCAACCCAGATCATATTAACCAATTAGTCGCTATTTTGGGGCGCATTCTATACCCAAACCTCGTTAATATGCAAGTTAAAGCGGGAGATAACCAGCAACTAGCACGTACAAAAACTTATCACTTTAACGGCTATTTTTAGCCCTTAAAAACAAAAAAAGCCTTACTATAGTAAGGCCTTTTAAAATCAATTAGAGACACTGTATTGGGTGACTTTACCGTTTAACTTGGTAACAGCTTTAAGCTCGGGTAACTTTTTGGTCAGCTCCCCCTTATCAAGCGAGGGCCCAACAAACACTTTAGTCAATGTGCCGTTTGGCGTTTTAATTGGTTTTGTAAACGTTTTAAAGCCTTTCGCTTTAAGCTTAGCTTGTAAGGCCTTAACATTAGCCGCATGGGAAAAACTACCTAGCTGAATTACATAGGCCATATCAGTGAGGTTTTCTTCACTTTTACGTGGCGCAATAGGTTTTGCTTTTACCGGCTCTGGCGCTTTCGCTACAGGCTCTGGCGCAGTCTGAGGCTCTATGCTTGCTTCGACTATTTCAGGCTCTGCTGCGTATTGGCTTTCTTTGCTTGTTAGCAAATCGTCATCGGCAGCTATGTCTTCAATTTGCTCTTGTTTTAAAGGCTCAGCCTGCGCTACTTTTTCATCTATAGACTCTTGAAGGTCAATAGTTTTAAACTCAGAGCGTTCGGGGATAGCTTTAAAGCCCTCTTTGTAGTGGACCTTTTCGCCATCGAGTATATTAGGAATAAACACAATTGCTGCGATCACCACAATACTGGTTCCGACTAAACGATTTATAAAACCTGAGTTCACCGACTTTCTCTCTATTTTTTAAAGTAGTTTATAGCATCTGCAACAGTAAAAAATGACCCAAACACAATTAAAAGCGTATCACTTTGCTGTGTAGGCATAATTACATTAAGTGCTTCGTGCACACTATTATAGCGTTCATGCGTGCCTGTATGAGGTATAGTTTGCAACGTCGCGGCCATATTTTCAACGTTATCGCCACGAGGTATGTGCAAGCTAGTAAGAGACCAGTGATCAATTACATGGCTTACCTCTTTAAGTACACCCGCTTTATCTTTATCAGCAAGCATAGCGGCTAATGCATGAATTTTAAAGCCTTTATCTTTATAGCTTGCAAGCTTTAGTGCTAAATAACGAGCAGATTCGGGATTGTGAGCTACATCGGTAAACACTAAAGGTGAAGTGCTTAACTGCTCAAAGCGTCCCTCAACAACTAAGTTAGCTAAACAATGCTTAATTACCTCATCACTTGGCAATAAATTTAGCACAGCTAAGGTTGTTAAGGCCGTTGCTGCATTTTGTGCTGGGATCGCTGGCTTATCTAACAGCAAATTATAATTTTTATATTGCCATGTAAAATGCGCTTCGTGCTCTTTGAATATAAAATCAGTACCGGATATAACCATGCCTGCTTTAATCTCAGCACCGTAATCGGTCATTGTATGTGGTATGTTTAAATCACCAATAATAGCCGGCGTGTTTTGACGAAATATACCTGCTTTATCATAAGCAACTAACTCTCGTGTATCGCCTAGGTATTCTTTATGATCTAAATCTATGGTGGTGATCACGCTTGCATAAGGTGTAACAATATTGGTGGCATCAAAGCGCCCGCCCAAACCAACCTCAAGCAGCACATAATCAACTTCAAAGCGTTTAAAAATAGCCAGCGCACCTAGGGTGCCATATTCAAAATACGTAAGCGCCGTGCTAGCGCGACCTTGCTCTAGCGTGTTAAAGGCATCAACATGGTATTGATCATCAAGCTCTTGGCCATTTATGCGCACACGCTCGTTGTATCTAATTAAATGAGGAGAGGCATACGTACCTACGCTGTAACCTTGCGCAAGTAATAGCGATTCTAAACAGCGTGCAGTTGTGCCTTTGCCGTTTGTGCCGCCAATAAGAATAATTTTGCTGGAAGTGTTTAATAAGCCAATGTTATTTGCAACAGTAGCAACGCGTTCGAGTCCCATTTCAATATTTGCAGGGTGAACACTCTCTAAATAACAAAGCCAATCATCAAGGCTTGATGATTGGCTAGGAATTGTATTTGTCATAGCGTGTAATCAGTAAAGCTGAAATTTACGCTACTCTATGCTCTTGTTCGGTAGAAGGCAAGTTCATAAATTTAGCAAGTACGCGTGCTAATGTGTCGCGCATTTCACGACGGTCAATAATCATATCAATTGCACCGTGCTCTAATAAGAACTCACTGCGTTGAAAACCTTCTGGCAAGGTTTCACGTACTGTTTGCTCAATTACGCGCGGACCCGCAAAGCCAATTAAAGCTTTTGGCTCAGCTACGTTAATATCACCTAACATCGCTAATGATGCAGATACACCACCCATGGTTGGGTCGGTCATTACTGATATAAACGGCAGGCCTTTTTCGCTCATTTTAGCAAGCGCAGCGCTGGTTTTAGCCATTTGCATTAGCGACATAAGCGCTTCTTGCATACGTGCACCACCTGAGGCAGAAAAACACACTAATGGCATGTTGTGCTCTAAACATTGGTCTACGGCATCAACAAAACGTGCGCCTACAACCGAAGCCATTGAACCACCCATAAATGAGAATTCAAAAGCAACCGCAGCAACAGGAATACCTTTTAAGCGGCCCTTCATTGCTACTAACGCGTCTTTTTCGCCACTTAATTTTTGGGCTGCGCTAATACGGTCTGAGTATTTTTTAGAGTCTTTAAACTTTAATACATCTTTAGGTTCGTGCTCAGTGCCAAGCTCCGTGCGGTCACCTTCATCTAAAAAGTGCTCTAAACGTTTACGGCCGCTCACACGCATGTGATGGTCGCATTTAGGACATACGTTTAAAGATTTTTCTAGTTCAGCTTTATATAAAATTGAATCGCAAGCTGTACATTTAGCCCAAACGCCTTCTGGAATTTCTTTACGACCTGACGACTTAGTCGTTTTAGGTAAGATTTTTTCTAACCAACTCATTTGCAACTCTCTTAATGCTGTTCTGTGTCGCGAGTCTGCTAATAAGTAGCAGACAGATTTTTTCAATTAAAACATGAATTACACAAACACGGTATAAAAAACTGGTCTTAGTAGTTAGATAAACGCTTATAAATTCAACACTAACATTTCGAGTCAGGTAAAAATAATGGCCCTAGTGGGGTTTTAGGAATATTAAAGTGTTCTGGGTAATCTACATCTACTAAATAAAGACCCGCGGCTTTTGCTGTGGCACTGGCTTTAGCACGCTCTTTTAAATCTAATAGCTCTTTTAACCATACAGGTTGGTGCTTGTGTAGGCCTATATCCATTAAACAGCCGGTAATATTACGCACCATATGGTGTAAAAAAGCGTTCGCTTTAATATCAATAATAACGTAATCGCCCTGGCGTTGTACCGATAAATGATGAATAGTTCTGTTTGCTGTATTAGCTTGGCAATGCAGCGCTCTAAAAGAGGTAAAGTCGTGCTCGCCAATTAAGTACTGACACGCCTCTTGCATTTTCGTTTCATCAAGTGGGTGATGAAAGTGCGTAACGCCTTCATTCATAACTGCGCCTCTATAAGCGTAATTATAAATAACATAACGATAACGACGCGCTGTTGCGCTAAAGCGTGCATGAAAGTCTTCACTAACAGGTTGTGCAAAACGAATCGCTATATCTTTAGGGAGTAACGTGTTCATTCCCATAGTAAATGCAACCATCTCACGGGGAGCATGGGTTTCAAAGTGTACAACTTGACCAGTGCCATGTACACCTGCATCTGTGCGGCCCGCACACACTATTTCAACCGGATGATTACAAATGCTCGACAACGCTTTTTCTACTTCTTGTTGTACGCTATTTACATGAGACTGACGTTGCCACCCACTGTAACGTGCGCCGTTGTATTCAACTCCAAGTGCTACTCGCATAATTACTGCTTTACCTACTGTGCTAATGAACGGGGCATTTTATGCTATCTCGCGGTGCAATAAAAGTAACCTCGTCTATTTATAGTTATTCGCAAAATTAAGTAATTTATTTTACCCCAATAAAACACAGCGATAAGTTAGTGAGCTTTTAACGTCTTGGGTTTAATAAACATCTAAAACTAATTAAGTGCTTTTATAGGTTAGAGTTATTCGTACCTATAAAAAAACCGCATTAACAAAGCTAATGCGGTTTTTTTAATCATGAATGCTCTAGTTAAGTTTAGCTTTTAAACTTTGCGCTTCTTCTTGTACATCTTCAGGGCCACTTTCAATAACATCTTCAATCACTTTAAGGGCTGAGTCAAAGTCGTCAATTTCAATGTATGCTCGTGCCAAATCAAGCTTGGCAGAATAACCACCGCTTTCTAAGTCAACATCTGTTGGGTTATCGCCTGCAAGTAACGAATCAAAGTCACTTAACCCTACATCCATATTAACCTCGTCATAGGGTTCGTGCTCAAGTACTGAGTCATTGCTTTGTTCAAGTAGCGCGTCAATATCAACAAAATCATCGGTTGTAGCCTGCTGAGCATTTTGCGAAGGCTCTTGTTGCACCGCTTTCGCTTCAACTTCAGTGTCTAAGTCTTCGTTTAATAGGCTATCAAAGTCGACATCAAATTCGCTGCTATCTTCTAAATTTAACTCATCCGGTTCACCTAACTCACTAAGCAACGCATCAAAATCGGTTTGCGTTAAGTCAGCCATAAACTCATCGTCTAGCTGCTCGTCGGGTATAACGTCTTCATTAGTTTGATCATCAGCAGCCTGTGTTAGCTCGGCTTCTAATTGCGAATTTGTTATTTCATCTTCAACGTCTTCTGAAAGTGCTTGTTCTAAAATTGCATCGTCAAAATCAGGCTGTTCCTGCGCACTATCCGTTGTTTTCGCCTCACCTAAAGGTTCCTCTTGCGGTAAAGGCGCATCAAGCTCATCGTCAATCAGCGGCTCGTCATCTAGGTCGGCTTCTAACGCATCAATACCAGTGTTACCAGCAAGTGCATTTGCTAAATCTTGCTCAGCTTGGCTTGGCGCCATACCGCTTGCTTGCCCATCAAGTTCATCACCTTGTAATTCTTGCGGACTATATGATTGCTGATCATCTAAATCAATTTCGTCATCGTTATCAAGCTCTAACTCAGGGTACTCGTCAAGTTCTTCACTTGGAGTTACTTGCTCATCTAATAAAGCATTGAGCTCGTCGTCTAGCTCATCAACGCTTTGCAATAAATCATCATCGAAAACCCCTTCGTCTTCATCCGTATTTTCAGATAAATCTCGCTTGCTTTCATTATCAGTTAATTCATCTAGTGATGACGGCACTTGAGCGTGGTTATCATCTGCACCTATATCATCGGTATGCTTCGGCTCAAGCTCTGGCTCTGAAAAATCGTTATCAATGAGTAACTCATCATCAAAGTCGTCTTCTAAGCTATCTAATTCACTGCCTGAAAGTGCGTTTGCTAAGTCTTGTTCAGCTTGGCTTGGCTGCATGCCTGTTGCATCACCATCAAGCTCATCTCCCAATAACTCATCAGGAAGATATTGCTGTTGCTCTGTTACATCTAACGTCTCGGGCTTATCATCTGAAAAGTCTATATCATCACTAAGCGTATCATTTACAGCATCATTTTCAGGTTGAGTATCTAAAAGCGGACTCGCTGGTGTTTCTTGTGAATCAAGCGGATCGTCACCTAAATCAACCTCTACCTCTTCAATGTCATCATCAAGATCATCTAACGCCCAATCAGGGTTTTCAACATAGTCTTCGTCTGTAGCCTGCTGTAGCTCGTTGAGTAATTCATCAACACTTTTTAGGGTATCGTCAGTGTACTCTTCCTGTGCATCTTCTGGGTCGAGTAACGTTTCTGAACTATCTGTAAAGTCAGTGTTTTCAAGCAAGTCAGCATTAAGCTCTGGTTCCTCGAGAAGTTCAGGCTCTTCTTCGAGCTCTGGCTCATCTGCAAGCTCGGGTTCTTCTTCAAGCTCTGGTTCCTCGAGAAGTTCTGGCTCGTCTGCAAGCTCAGGCTCTTCTACAAGCTCTGGTTCCTCGAGAAGCTCAGGCTCCTCTTCAAGCTCAGGCTCTTCTACAAGCTCAGGCTCTTCTACAAGCTTTGGTTCTTCTGCAAGCTCTGGTTCTTCTACAAGCTCAGGCTCCTCTTCAAGCTCTGGTTCTTCTACAAGCTCTGGTTCCTCGAGAAGCTCTGGTTCTTCTGCAAGCTCTGGCTCATCAATAAGTGAAGACGCTAAGGTTTCAATATCATCTTCGTCAAAATCTTGCTGTGCATCAGCTAGATCTTCGACTGAATCAGCTAATGCGCTATCAATATCTCGCTCTGTATCATTATCTGTTGCTACTTGAGCGGCAGGTGAATCTTCAACTTCATCGATTAGGCTATCTATGTCGTCTAAATCAAAGTCATCGCTTTCTTCAACTAGCGCGTCAGTAGGTGTTTCTTCGGTTGTATCGCCGGCTTCATCAATTAAGCTGTCTATGTCGTCTAAATCAAAGTCATCGCTTTCTTCAACTAGCGCATCAGCAGGGGTTTCATCAGGTGCATCGCCCGCTTCATCAATTAAGCTGTCTATGTCGTCTAAATCAAAGTCATCGCTTTCTTCAACTAGCGCATCAGCAGGGGTTTCTTCAGGTGTATCGCCTGTGTCATCAATTAGGCTGTCTATGTCGTCTAAATCAAAGTCATCGCTTTCTTCAACTAGCGCATCAGCAGGGGTTTCATCAGGTGCATCGCCTGCGTCATCAATTAGGCTGTCTATGTCGTCTAAATCAAAGTCATCGCTTTCTTCAACTAGCGCATCAGCAGGGGTTTCATCAGGTGCATCGCCCGCTTCATCAATTAAGCTGTCTATGTCGTCTAAATCAAAGTCATCGTTTTCTTCAACCAGCGCATCAGCAGGGGTTTCTTCGGTTGTATCGCCGGCTTCATCAATTAAGCTGTCTATGTCGTCTAAATCAAAGTCATCGCTTTCTTCAACTAGCGCAGCATCAGTAGGTGTTTCTTCGGTTGTATCGCCGGCTTCATCAATTAAGCTGTCTATGTCGTCTAAATCAAAGTCATCGTTTTCTTCAACCAGCGCAGCATCAGTAGGTGTTTCTTCGGTTGTACCGCCGGCTTCATCAATTAAGCTGTCTATGTCGTCTAAATCAAAGTCATCGTCTTTTGGTGATTCTTTATCAGCTTGTTGATCTAATAATTCATCAATATCAAAGTCATCATCCTCTTCTTGGGCTAGCTCTTCGCTTAAGGCGGCCAACTCATCATTACTTTCTAAGCTGCTATCCTCGGTAGGTTGCTCAACCTCAGGCAAGTCAATTTCAGGCAGGCTATCGTCCTCGTCAAATAAATCGTCTAGGTCGTCACTGCTTAAAATATCGTCCGAATCTTTTGTATCATCTAAATCAAGGTCAATTTCATCATCTTGTTTTTCATCTACAGGTTCATCAAAGCCCTGCTGCATGAAAACGTCTAACTCGTCCCCTTCACTGCCTTCGTCATCAAAAACAATATCATCACTTAATAGGCTTTCTAATTCGTCTTGATCGAGCAAGTTTTCTGAATCAGAAAATTCATCGTCTAACGCATCATCGAGAGAATCATCAAATGCAATATCATCCTCTGGCAAAATATCGCTGCTATGATTGTCATCTAGTTGAATATCTAAATCATCAAGAGGGTCAGGAATGATTGGATCGTCTAACGCATCATTACTTTGCGGCTCGTCTTCGGTAAAGCTGGGCGTTTGTGGCAGAAAATCATCGTCATCTTGAGTTTCTTCGTCTTTGTTGGCGCGCTTTCGTAAAAACATCACCACAGCAAAAATAATTAATAACGCAGGAATGGTCATTAATAAAATAAGTACAAGTGGGTTAGACATTAAAGCGCCTAGGTCAAAAGGTTCTTCTTTTGGTACTTCTTGCACTTTTTGCTGAGCTATTATTTCGTTTTGTTTTTCTATTAGCTCTTTTAGCTGTTTTTGAATTTCGCTGTCTTGACCTAGCTGTTCTTTTACATTGGCAAGCTCTTTTGAAATACCCGACAATTGTTTTTTGAGATTATTATTCTCAGCTAATATTTCTTCTACATTATTAACCGAGCTTTTAAATTGCTGCTGCAGCTCTACAAGCTTATTACCTTGCTGCGTTTTTATTTCATTTAATTCTTTTTGGATTTCTTTTTTAGCGTCGTCAACATCGGCTTTACGTGCTTGTGTTACTTTAGTTTGCGCGGCGTTAATTTCACTGGTGGTTAGTGTGCCATTTTTCTTTTTTTCCCACAGCGCGTCATCTTGCTCTGAGCGTTGTTTAGCAAGCTGTGGATTTACGCGTCTAATTTCCGCTAAGGTGGGTATTTTTAAATATGCACCACTTTGCATGTGGTTTAGGTTTTGTTCTAAAAAAGAATTAGGGTTTTTGTTATACAAGGCTTGCATAACTTGGTAAATACTAACTGAGTTATCTGGGCGTACTTTGGCAGCAATACGCCATAGTGTATCGGTTGGCTTTATAGGCCCTATTGATCGCCCTTGCGCACCATAGTCAGCGCCTTTTGGCCCCTTTAATTGGGTGCTGTCTTGAGAGTAAATTGGAGTTACTACCAATGCAGACGCTAATATAATAAGTGAAGCTAAACCGCGCATGCTGATCCTTTAATGTGTAAATGTTAAATGCTTTGCTATTTATTTAGCTGCTCAACATTAATTATTCTTGCCGTAACCAGCCAAATAGCTGATCTACATTTGTTATTACAATCTATTTTTATTGCAAGCTCTATTCCAGTTACAAACTATAAACCAGTTGCGGCCTAATATCCATTGCAACGCTTTGAAAATAAATACCTTAAAACTTTATTCTTAATACTATTTTATCGTGATAGATCAAGGCGTTTAGTTTAGTAGCAACGCTAAGCGGCAATAATTTGGCTCCCTTAAATACAAAAGCGGCAAACTATAAAAGTTTGCCGCTTAATTTACACACAATATTAGCGGGTATTTATAAGTAGTTAGCGATTAACTCTTCTGCTATTTGCACACTATTAGTGGCAGCCCCTTTACGGGTGTTATCGCTTACAACCCACATATTTAAACCATGAGGGTGCGAAATATCGGCGCGTAAGCGGCCCACGTAAACTGTATCATTACCACTGGCATCTGAAACCGCGGTTGGGTAATCGCCCTCATCTTCAATAAGCTCGACTCCTGGGGCATCATTTAAAAGCTGTTTAACGTGCTCAAAGTCATACGGCATGCGTGTTTCAATGTTGATTGACTCAGAGTGGCCAAAAAATACCGGTACACGTACACAGGTTGGGTTAACTGCAATAGTGGTATCGCCCAAAATTTTATGCGTTTCGTTTACCATTTTCATTTCTTCGCGCGTGTAGCCGTTATCTTCAAAGGTATCTATTTGAGGGATAACGTTAAATGCAATTTGCTTAGGAAAAATTTCGTTTTCCATTGGGCGAGCATTCATTAAATTAGCTGTTTGCTTTGCTAATTCATCTACGGCTTCTTTGCCTGCACCAGATACAGCTTGGTAGGTAGATACATTAATGCGGTCAATACCATAAGCATCGTAAATTGGTTTAAGCGCTAGCATCATTTGAATAGTAGAGCAGTTAGGGTTTGCAATAATATTGCGATTTCTAAAGTCTTCAAGGCTTGCTGCATTAACTTCTGGTACCACTAGCGGTACTTCAAAATCATTTCTAAAATGTGAGGTGTTATCAATTACAACACAGCCCGCATCGGCTGCAATTGGCGCGTATTTTTGTGATACACTGCCACCAGCTGAAAACAAACCTATGTGTGCCTGGCTAAAGTCAAAGCCTTCTACGTCTTGCACTTCAATGGTTTCACCACGAAACTTTATGTCTTCACCTGCGCTGCGGCTACTGGCTAGTAAAAAAAGTTGGTCTACCGGAAATTTACGATCTTCCAGGGTTTCAATAATTTGACGACCTACTAAGCCTGTAGCGCCAAGTACAGCAACGTTATATTTTTGCGACATATTTTATCCTCTTTAAGCAGTGTTAAAACAACACTACTAGTTAAATTAGTTTGCGGTGTTAAAGCCAAGCTGAGCGAGTGCATCTGTATGCTGTGCACTCCCTTTTACCGTTAAAGTGCTAAACTCACGCCTGACTGGGTAGTTTTTACGTAAACTATCAAACCCGTCTTTTGCTAAGTTGCGCAGCAAAATACCATCATCACGGCGTACGTCGTAAATTAAATGCACTAAACGTGCAATATCAGCCTCAGTAAAGCTGCTTTGTAAACTTAGGCTTGTAACAGCAGGTTGTGGTAAAAAATCAGCGAGAGATTTTTCTGCGGTTACGCCTTTTAATTTACACAATGCTTGGTACAGCATTTGTGTGCCGCGGGCTTTTCCTTCAAGGGTATGGCCGGCAATGTGCACGCTGGCATAGCGCACATGATCAAGCAATGGAATTAAAATGTTAGGCTCGTTTTCCCAAACATCCAAAACCAAATCTAAGTCTGCCCCTTGCTCCATAACCGATAACAAAGCTTGATTATCAATTACTTCTCCGCGGCTCGCATTTATAACTGCTAACCCAGGCTTTAACGCTTTAAGGCGTTTTTCATCAATTAAATGATGCGTTTTGTGCTCACCGGTTTTAATCAGCGGTACATGAAAGGTAACCGCATCTACGCGCTCAAGTAGTTCGTCAAGCTCAACATGCTCGGCTAATGAGCCCTGCTCATGTTTAATTGGGTCACATAATAAAACATCAACATTAAGTGCTTTTAGTTTTTGTGCTAAACAGCTGCCAATGTTACCCACCCCAACAATACCTATTGTTTGACCACTTAAAGGGGCTGCGTTCTCTTGGCTTAAGGCAAACAAGCTACTTATTACATACTCAGCCACCGCAATTGCATTGCAGCCTGGAGCACTACTAAAGGCAATGCCTTTATCGTTTAGCAACTGTGTATCTATATGATCAACACCAATAGTGGCGGTACCTACAAAGCTTAATTTATTAGCGTAGGCAAGCAAGTCACTGTTTACTTTAGTAACCGAACGCGTAAGTAATACATCAACATCAATTAACGCATCGGGTGCTAAGTTTCGTCCATCAAAGCGCGTTACCTCACCAAAGTCTGCAAAATACTGCTCAACTAAAGGCATGTTTTGATCGGCAAGAATCTTCATTGGGGAGTCCGTATGGCAAAATGAGGCGCTATTGTAACGAACAATCGAGCCATTACACAAACTAAAAAGCCGAGCAATGCTCGGCTTTTAATCACTATAAAGAGAAAACAAATTAACCTTTATATTTGCTCATAACTAATGTGGCGTTTGTACCACCAAAACCAAAGCTATTAGACATAACAGTATTAAGCTGTGCATCACGGCGCTCAGTTACAATGTTAAGGCCTTGTGCTTGCTCATCTAGCTCATCTACGTTAATAGATGGCGCTACAAAGTCGTTTTCCATCATTAAAATTGAGAAAATAGCTTCGTGAACACCCGCAGCACCTAGTGCGTGACCCGTTAATGATTTAGTCGCACTAATAAGCGGCGAGTTACCACCAAATACTTCTTGAATAGCGCCTAGCTCTTTAACATCCCCTACTGGCGTAGATGTACCGTGCGTGTTTAAATAATCAATTGGTGTATCAACGCCTTGCATTGCTTGGCGCATACAGCGTACTGCGCCTTCACCTGAAGGTGCTACCATGTCGTAGCCATCAGATGTAGCACCGTAGCCTACAATTTCTGCGTAAATATGTGCGCCACGAGCAAGTGCATGCTCAAGTTCTTCTACTACAACAATACCGCCACCAGCAGAAATAACAAAACCATCGCGGTTTGCATCGTACGTACGAGATGCTTTTTCTGGTGTTTCGTTATATTTGGTAGATAACGCGCCCATTGCGTCAAATTCCATTGCAAGAGTCCAGTGGAGCTCTTCACCACCACCGGCAAAAATAACATCTTGTTTGCCTAATTGAATTTGCTCAACAGCGTGGCCAATACAATGTGCAGATGTTGCACACGCAGAGCTTATAGAATAGTTAACGCCTTTAATTTTAAATGGCGTGGCTAAACAAGCCGATGTCGTGCTTGCCATCGTACGCGGAACCATATAAGGACCTACACGCTTTACGCCTTTTTCGCGCAAAATATCGGCCGCTTCTACTTGCCACTTTGAAGAGCCACCACCAGAGCCAACTAATAAACCCGTGCGCTCATTAGATACTTGCTCATCAGATAAGCCAGCATCTTCAATAGCTTGCTTCATAGAAATATAAGAGTAAGCAGCAGCATCACCCATAAAGCGCATTGCTTTACGGTCTACGTGTTCTTTAACATCAATATCAATTTTGCCCGATACATTACTACGTAAGTTGTAATCGGCAAATTCTTGGTTAAAAGCAATACCGCTTTTGCCCGCTTTTAGTGACTCTAATACTTCTTGTTTGTTATTACCGATGCTTGATACAACACCGATACCCGTAATTACGGCTCTTCTCATGGGTAATTCCCTTAGCTTGATACTAAATTACTGTGTATTTTACGCTGTTTTTTGGTGTTAAGTGGTCAGCTTTCTAGCGTACACCTGTACTCTGAATTTAATAGCTTATAAATAACGCCAGACTATTTCAAAGAAAACCCGTAAAATAATTAAAAAATACTGTCTAAAAATTTAATAAGTCATGATAAAAAACGCCCAAATACACTTTAATGAAGTAGGCACACCGGTAGCCGATAACTTTGACGATGTTTATTTTTCTAATGACGACGGCCTTGCTGAATCGCATTACGTGTTTTATCAACAAAACAATATACAGGCGCGGTTACAAAATCATGACCAAACGCATTTTGTTATTGCCGAAACCGGTTTTGGTACTGGTTTAAACTTTTTAAATGCATGGCAACACTTTAATGACCACCTTGCCAATCAACAAGTTCAAAATCAAGTAGACAAACGGGTTAAGCGATTGCATTTTATTTCGTTTGAAAAATACCCGCTTAATGGTGATGATCTAAAAAAAGCACTGCAAGCGTGGCCAACATTAAACAAGCTTAGTGACGAATTAATAACGCACTACCCTATAAACTTAGGCGGCTGTCATCGTATAGAATTTAATAACGGCCAAGTTATTCTTGATTTGTATTTTGGCGACGTGCTTGATTCAATAAATGCAATGAGCTACCCGCAATCAGGGGTGGTCGATGCGTGGTTTTTAGATGGCTTTGCACCAAGTAAAAACCCTGACATGTGGCAACAAAGTGTGTTTAATGCCATGGTTGATATATCGCGCAAGCATGCAACACTTGCCACATTTACCGCTGCAGGCTTTGTACGCCGAGGCTTAATAGCTGCAGGCTTTAGCATGCAAAAAGCGAAAGGCTTTGGGCGTAAACGCGAAATGCTGATAGGCCAATTAGCACACGCTAATAGTGCACAGTCATCACCCCCGTACTTTGAACAACCCCCAGCCAAACTAGAGCATGTTGCTGTAATTGGCGGTGGGATTGCGAGTAGCTGTATTTTGCACAGTTTGGCTAAGCGTGGCATTAAAAGTAGCCTATTTTGCCAAGATGAAAAACCAGCTATGGGCGCTTCACATAACGTACAAGGCGCGGTTTACCCCCATCTGCAAGCTAAAAACTCACCTCATAGTGAATTATTTGCGCACAGTTTTTTATACGCTAAACGCAGTTACCAACAACTACTAAAAAACGGCTTTAATTTTGATTATAGCTGGTGCGGTGTACTGCAACATGCGGTAAAAAAGCCTCTTGCCGATAAACATCAAAACTTAGAACAAAAACAGTTATGGCCTCAAGCCTTAATGCGCAATGTAACTGTAGAGCAAGGAGATAAACTGGCGGGCGTAAAAACCGGCTACCCCGGCGTTTATTTTGAGCAAGGCGGTTGGGTAAACCCACCCCAGCTAGTTGAGGCAATGCTAAAAGCGGCCAATAGCCTTAACCCTATTAATAGCTATTTTAATTGCCATATACAGCAGCTTACTAAAACCGATGCAGGCTGGTATTTAACCGACGAGCATACCCAATATGGTCCTTTTAGTGATGTAATAATATGTGCAGGTGAGCATAGCGATGCGTTTGAACAAACAAACGCATTACCTATTGTAGGGGTACGTGGTCAAGTATCGCATATTCAAGCGAGTGAACAATCTAAGCAGCTTAAAACCGTGTTGTGCCATAAAGGTTATTTTACCCCCGCCTATTTAGGTAAACACTGTATGGGCGCTACATTTGAAAAAAACACAAAAAGTCGCGTCGTTACAGAAAAAGACAACCAGCTAAACCATGAGCAACTACTTAGCTTTTACCATCAAAGCGACTTTGCCACCACATTAGGTAACATCACCTGTGCTAAAGCAGCTGTGCGCTGCACGTTTATAGATCACTTACCAATGGCAGGACAATGGTGTGAGCAAAGCGATTACAGCACCGCCTTTGCTAATTTACGCCTAGGTAAACGCTATCAATACTCACCTCTATGCAAGCCACAACAAGGCTTACATATTTTTACCGGGTTTGGAGCGCGTGCATTATGCAGCGCACCGTTATTAAGCGAGCACTTTATTAGCACGTTAAATAATGAACCTCGCCCACTCAGCGAGCGTGTAAGCCAGGCCATTCACCCTGCGCGTTTTATAGTGCGTGATTTAATACGAAATAAAATTTAAATGACATCATTCATTTTTTGCGTAAAATAATAACCATAAAAGGAATTTATACCAATCCGCTTAATTAAGTGATCAATTTTGAGGCTGGAAAAACGTGTTGATAGCTAGGTAAAAAGTTCGCTATTTAGTTGTTCTAAATAAGAATTTTTTAAAACAGGTAGCGACACGGTTAGCACCGCAAAATGATCAAGTATTATTGCGCACTGGTATTATATAACCAATGCGCACCATATGTATGAATGCGGATGGGTATCAATAAAAGGATAACAATGAAAGCTTTAACCTGTGCTGTAACATTACTCGCCGCTTTATCGTTTAACACATTTAGCCAAGACGTAACCGCCATCCCCTTACCTGAAGAATTCATCACTACCATGGATGTAACTGGCGAATACCCGCTGGTTAGAACAGGGTATTTAGCTGCTTCTATTGATGCTATTTCTAAATTTTATCAGCAGGCCCTTGGTGATCCCATTAACAGCAAAGGCGATAATAACTACCGCACCCTTTACTATAACTACCAAAACCATGCTGTTCGCATCAGTTTATACCATCATAATTATGTTACCGAAGTCAGTATAATGATTGAATAAACACGGTAAAAAGCGGCTAATTTTCATGCTCAGTTCAGACTCAATTTTTATTCACTTTTAAATAACCACTTTGTAGAGAAAAACAGCGTTTTACCCTTTAAAAACGAATGCCTACCCCAAGGTCTATTTGTACTAAATACCTTTACACTAAATTGAGAAGGAATTAATTATGAGTAAGACCCTAATTATTGGCGCTAGCGGACAAATTGGTAAAATGGCAACCAAGTTGCTTTTAAGCAATGAGCAAAATGTATCTGCATTAGTGCGTGATAAAAGTAAGTTAGATGATTTAGATAGTCCATTTTTAACCATTGTGGAGCAAGATCTCGAAGAAGATTTTTCTGGTGCGTTAAAAGATTGCGATCAAGTTATTTTTGCTGCTGGCTCTGGCGGAAGTACAGGCACAGACAAAACCGTGCTTATTGATTTATGGGCAGCCACCAAAGCAGCAACGTATGCTAAAGAGCATGGCGTAAAGCATTTTATTATGATTAGCTCTATTGGCGCTGACGATCCAGACTCAATAGAAAGTGACTTAAAACCTTACTTAGTTGCCAAACATATGGCCGATGAGCACCTTATCAACAGTGGCTTAAACTACACCATAGTGCGCCCTGGTGGGCTGACCGATGAAAGCGCCTCAATGAAAGTAACCACCGAGCGTCCAAACGATCGTTCTAAAGCTAAAATTAGCCGCGAAAACGTTGCCAATGCCCTATTACATATTGCTACTAACGCATTTAATGGCAACCGTGTTTTTGAACTATTTGACGGCGAAACGCCCATTAAAGCAGCTGTAAAATAAACACTCTGGTTGCCCTTTGTACATCCCCTTGCAAAGGGCAACGTATTTAAATGCTAAATCGCACGCGCCCTCCCTTGCTTCACTATATTTATTAAATGTAAACAACACGTTTAAATCGCTTTATAAAAGCCTACACACCGCGTTCCTAATAAAACAACATGAAAAACAAGCACTTCCACTAAAATCACCACAAAACAATGCGTTAAAAACTCAACAGAGTAAATTTTGTTCAGGCTTTTTTACTAGTTTAATAAGGCTAAATACTAGAAACCCCTTATTTTATCTGGTAAATTAACAGCGTGTTAAAACAATAATAAAAATTCCTCAATGGAAGTTGCACGAATAAGGACATAGCGTGAGCGCCTCATTTAAAATTATTTTTAATGGTCAGTTACACCAAAATGCTGACATTAGTACCGTACAAGAGCAACTCTGTCAGTTTTTAAAAATTCCTCATAATGTCGCTGTAAAATTATTTGATGGCCGAGCCTACGCACTCGTCAAAGACCTATCAAGTATTGATGCAGTTAAAACGGAATCTAAACTAAAAAGTTTTGGTTTAATCACCAAAGTAGAACCGCACGCAAGTGTAAGGGCACCCCAAAGAGCCGCGGGTACCAAACTGGTTGTTGCTCACAATGAGCCTGCAGTAAAAAACACAGCTAATACAATAGCAAGCATTAAAAAGGCCGGCGTAAATAGCCCTGCCACCCTGCCCAAACTTGCACTGCAAAGTGCGTTATTTTTTTGCTATAGCCTATTATTCATCTGCCTTATCTGCTCAGCAGTAATAAGCTTTAACACACTTAAAATGAGTATGATAGACAGCTCATCAGCTTCGCCCTCAACAACATTAAATTACGTTCATTATAAGCAGTACTTAGCAAATCAAAAAAAGCACCCAGAAGTCACCTTGCCTAACACCCACAGCACAAATGAGCTTAACCAAGGGGCGCAGCAAAAAATTGATAGCTATTTTGCTCGCTTTTCAGCGCACATAAACAGTTACGCAAAGATTCTAAAGCAACCAAATATAAACAGCATGGGCGCAGAAAGGTTAAAGCAGCACCTACAAGAAATAGATGCGCTAGGCACTGAACATGTATTTTGGGAGCAGTTAATTAACCTTGCTAAATCGCTTAATAACGACGCCTATGTAATGAGCAAGCTTGATAATGATAACCCTGATAAAATTCAGTGGATCAACGCCGTTGATTGGATAAGCCAAAGCTACATTAGGCAACAACAAAATAAGCCTGACGCTTTGCCCGTCACACCTACAACCACACAACTCGCCAAGTCACCGATATTAGATTTAACTCTACTAATTAGCTTAATGTCGTTTTTAACGCTTATTATTATTAGTATTAAAATGAAAGTAAGATCGATAAAAATGAAGCTAGCCACTGCAAGCACAGAATAAATTAAAGCCATAAAAAAACCGCCAACTTGATTGCTCAAATTGGCGGTTTTTTATGGTTTTTAAGTAACGAACTTAAATACCTGTATTGGTGGTTGGGGTCATCTGAAAATAGAACATAAACCATTGAAAAAATTAACAATGATAATTACAAAACTAGTAAGGTACTACCATTAGTACTACTAAAGAAAATTTTCAAACACACATAATTACTAATTCATTTAGTCAATTATGAAATAACTATCGCCTTTCATTTAAACTTTCATCAGTTAATAGCTAACTAAATTATTACCCGTTAACTAGTGTATTGCAAAAGGCTATCAATTATATTCTCTTAAACTTAGATAATACTTACAAAAAAATTGGCAAAACATTAGACTAGATAAGTTATATTAGAGTAAATTTTAGCGCACTATCAAGCAAGAATATAGTTCTGCGCAAAGCTATGGATTGGCTAAATTTCATATAAATACCTTTTTCCTGCTTTCGTATTAACCTCTTCGCTATTTTTTAGTGGATTAATAACTCTAGTCTTTTTTCACTCATTTAAAAGTTAGATTGTGTGCCTCATTCAAGAAGGAAGTTAAATAATGGCAAGACTAATTGGTAAGTTTATTGGGATAGTAATGCAGCTATTAATACTGCCGTTTGTTATCATTTTCGCAATCCCTGCAGGTTTAATTAAAGCAAGGCGAGCAAAAGCAGCCCGACTACTTTTTACAAGGGACGAACAGACTTTGCTTAGCAAAGCGCAGAGAACACTTAATATGGCAGAATCAGCTCTGGTTCTTCCAGATAATGATTTATTAATAGCCTCAAAGTGTATTGAAAATGCTAGGGCTCAATATCAACAAATAAAGAGTACAGAGCGCTTTGATACTAAATTCTCCAATTTTTTAGCTCCACAATTGCTCCAATGCCGTGTAAGCGACTGGAACAGTGTATCCGACTTTTTTAACTTGTCGATTCTAGGTATTCTAATTCCCAACCAAAGTTTAGGTGGGACAAAAACCACTCCCCTACCAAATGTAAAGTCGAAGAACAAACCCGCGGAAGAGCAACCTATAGAGTTGCCTTATGAAAATGATAAAAAATTGCTCAGTGTGTCATCGATCTAACTACTAATGCACTTTCCCAGACCGATCTTGAGTTAACAGAAAGTAATGCTAATAACCTTGCTAAAACTATAATGCTCTCAATGCGAGAAAGATTTATTGCAACAAACGTCCCAATAATTTCAGCTCTTCAAGTTGTTGAAATTCTTGCAGAGAATGCACGCAACAATGAAGAGTACGACTTTTTATGTATGCTCGCAATATCCGTAGTAGTAGGTGGTGATATATATTTAGAGGAGAGCACCCTGTCTGAAAAGGAATCAAATTTTATATCGGAAATGGTTAATAGAGCGCATGAAACAATAACGAAACATAAGAAACTCATAAAATCCAAAGCTGCTAAAGATTTTATTGATTTGTCATTATTTAGCCGAAAGAAAACAGCTTCTCCTAATAGAAATAACTGTTACTACCTCCGTGATCCATTGCGTGAGGAATTAAATCTACCAATTCATATTCATTTTGATACCTACGAACCTGCCTTTAATATGGGTAATAAAGTATTACCAAATCCCTGCACTTTTTTGGTTACAATTTGCAGCCCAAACTTCTCGCCTAAAGGTCTCACTTGCAGAGTGAGTGGTATCAACCATAAACTCTCACCACAAGGCACAAGCGATGGGGTCATAGCCCATGTCAACATGGCTAAGGAAGAGCATGATGGTTCATTTGAGCGAGTGCATGTCCAACTACTCAAAAATGGACAAGTTGTTGGTCAGTTAGTAAATAACGACCAATACGAAAAAATGGAAAGCCTTGAGGGCGTCTTTTTTTTACCAGGTGATACTGTTTTCCTTAATAAGATAGGTGAGCCTTATGCTCAAGATGAGCAGCCAAAACCAACTAAAGAGCAGCAGTTACTATTAGATCGAGAAATAGAACAGATGAGTAACTCATTTTTTAACTAATAAGTAGATTATTAATAAGGTTTTACTTAGAACACCGCTAAAAGAAACTTGGCGGTGTTACGTAAGTTTATACATTTTTCACTAAGCTGGCCGTACTTGTCTAAATTACTTTATCGTTTATAATATCTTGTTCAATACACTGTTTTTTCAACACAACTAGGTCCTCTTCACTATAAAGCAAACTTCGAGCTGCTGGTAGCAGAAGTCGGCACTAACGTACTTATAAGCATATCTAGTTAAAACCATTCAGTATCTGAACTATATAGTAGTTACTTTAATAACTTGTTATTTATCTGCTCACGAACAAATTTAAGAACCTCTTCACTTTGGTTGTCAGCTGCCATCATTAACAATGCTTTTAAACTCAAATCAACTTGCTTACGTCCACCAGCTTCGCAATACCTCAATTGAATCGCCCCGTGTTTGCCAGAGACTCAATAACTTGAGAAACTGGAACTATGAAAAAATCAAATCGCTATACATCAGAATTTCGTGAACGTGCAATTAGGCTTGTTACCACACAACAGCATGAATACCCTTCTCTTTGGGCTGCGCTAGTATCGATTTCAGATAAACTGGGATGTACCCCAGAAACACTTAGAGCATGGGTCAAGAAATCTCAAGCTCAACCGTCTAAACCCTCTTCTAATACGCAATCAACTGAAGAACGCCTTGCCGTCTTAGAGCGCGAGAATAAAGAGCTCAAGCGAACGAATGATATCCTGAGGCAAGCTGCCGCTTTTTTCGCCCAAGCGGAGCTCGACCGCAAACAGAAGTAATAGTGGATTTTATTGATGCTTGCAGAGAGCATTACGGTGTCGAGTCAATTTGCAAGGAATTGCCGATTGCACCATCAACGTATTATTCTCATAAACAGATACAAAGAGAGCCTGAGCGACTGTCTAACCGCAAAAAGCGTGATGCTGAGCTGATAATACTCATTCGCGAAGTGTGGGAGGATAATATGTCAGTTTATGGTGCAAGAAAAATATGGAAGCAGCTACAGCTTGACGACCATCAAGTCGCCCGCTGTACAGTCGAACGATTGATGCGAGTTATGGGAATTCAAGGTGTTCGTCGGGGTAAAGCACATAAGACAACGATACCTGACGAGCAACAAGATAAGCCACTTGATTTAGTTAATCGTCAATTTACTGCTGAGCAGCCAAATCAACTTTGGGTAGCTGACATCACCTATGTTGCCACATGGAGTGGGTTTGTTTATGTCGCTTTCGTGATAGATGTTTTTTCACGATACATTGTAGGTTGGCGTGTATCAACGACAATGCACACAGAGCTTATTCTTGATGCGTTAGAGCAAGCTATTTGGCATCGTGGCAACCCCGAAGGGTTAATTCACCACAGCGACAGAGGCAGCCAATATTTGTCTATACGATACACTGAGCGACTTGCTGAAGCTGGAATTCAAGCGTCTGTAGGCAGTGTGGGTGACTCTTATGACAATGCATTGGCTGAAACAATAAATGGATTATTTAAAACAGAGATTATTCGCAGAAATGGCCCGTGGAAGAATGTTGATGCTGTTGAATACGCAACGTTAGAGTGGGTCAATTGGTTTAATAATCAACGCTTATTATCTTCAATTGGGTATATTTCACCAGCTCAATATGAAACAGACTACTATGATAATTTAAACGAGTCAGGTAAAGTGGCCTGACTTAAACAAACTGGTCTCCGATGAACTCGGGGCGATTCA